>Ga0256830_1003248_pt1 | contig 10240 bp, 8 predicted proteins | sample 128326metaG_FD_190537 | JGI IMG/M metagenome (GOLD analysis project Ga0256830, IMG submission 190537) | Hydrothermal vent microbial communities from Lau Basin, Pacific Ocean - 128-326 | ecosystem: Environmental > Aquatic > Marine > Hydrothermal vents | place: Pacific Ocean: Lau Basin | collected...
CGCAATGAGAAGCACCTTCAACACCGCCGGGGAAAAATACAGTGTCGTCGCCAGGACGAGCACGCCGTACACCACCTCGAAAAAGAGCCAGACCCCGATGGCCGCGCCGAGGGCAACCTGTTGCCGCCCGGCAATCTGGGATATCAGTACCGCGCAGCCGGAAAATATTATACCCAGAATCATGGCGTAGGCGAGGAACAGCGCGTAAGACAATGCGCCAACCACACCGATGCTCAGTGAGATGATGATGCCGGGAACAGAAAACCCAATGGCGGTAGCGCCAAGCAGGGTGAGCAAAAGCCCGAGGAATTTTCCGAGCACCACCTGCTGGCGCGAAACCGGCTGCGCGACCAGCATTTCAAGGTATTCCTTGTTCGAGATGAAACTGAACACACCAAGAAGAAGGGCGAACAGGGGCATGATGAACCCCGTCAGGCTGATCAGGCTGGTGGAAGTGCGCACGAAATCCTGGAAGCCTGAGTAGCCGGACGTCACCATGCCGAAATAAGCGATGAAAAACGTCAAGAGGGCGAATATACCGGCAAACGCCGTCACCCACTTGTTGCGGCGGTTGAGGGTGAATTCCTGGACGGCGATGAGCAGTACCGGGTTGCTCATTCCTCCTCCTCAACCGTGTGCGCTCCCATGACTTTCACCACGCCCAGCGGCTTTCCATCGACGACGCGGATGAAGGCGAAACCCGAACCAGGTCGCACGGCCAGCATGCGGCGCGTCACCGGCTCCCCGGATGCCGGCACCGTGACCTCTCCCATCTCTTCGTATCCCTTCAACGAGAGGCGTTCGTCGGTCTCCAGGCCGCGACCCGTGAATTCCCACTCGATGAGCTCGCCTTTGTCAACCGTGATCACGCCGGGTTCCATCCCCCCGGGCACAACAACGACCGGGATTTTCCTGTCCGGCGTTCCTTTCAATACCCGAAATCCCACCCAGTCCGTGATCGACTCGTCGTCGTATTTCCGGTGCGATTCAGCCGCGCTCTTGTCGGTGAAGCACAACACGCCGCCGTTCATGACCGTCGGGATATGACGGGTCAGGAGAAAATATGTCGAATCCGCCGGAACAAACCTCCCGGTCTCGTAATCCGCGAAGTATATCGCGCCCGGCTGCGATACGCTCCGCCGATCCTGCTCGTATTTTTTCAAGAGACAAACCGGTGAATCGAACGGTACGAACTCGCCGTCGAGAACATACCCGCAGGCTTCGTTGACCTTGTCGATGATCATGTTACAATTGGCACAGGCATCCACACCCGCCGTTACCTCAGGCACGGGCTTTCCGCCGCATTGCACCAGGACAGCGGTCACGGCAACATACAGAAACCGCGACAAGAATGTGTGCGCCCTTGCGCCGGACATCCGACATTCCGCACGCAGTGTCATTTCAGTTTTCCTCTTTCGGTTGTGCGCGTATTTCACAGGCCACTTCCTTTCATTTCGTAGCGTTCAGTCAGCAGCGTTTCCCAGCTTGGAGGATCGGTATGGATTTCCTCAACGATACCACCTGCCGCCTCCACTGCCCGGATGATGGACAAACGCTTGTCCGGTGTCGCTTTGAAAGAGAAACTAGCGCCGTTGCCGGATACCAGGCGCGCCCCGGCCTTGTCCATGACCGACGCAATGCCGTCCACCGGGGCGGCCAGCGTTACACGCACCAATGTCTCTTCCGCAATTGCCGCCTTGAACTCCGCCCTGGATGACACGCCCACCATGACCCCGTTGACGAGGATGCCGATCCGGTCGGCAAGCTGGAGCGCGTCTTCCAGGATGTGCGAGGCGAATACGAACGTTTTGCCTTTCCCTTGTAACTCGGTGATGAGTTCGCGCAATCGCCTTACTCCCAGTGGATCCAGGTTCAGCGTGGGTTCGTCGAGAAGATAGATTTCCGCTTCGCTGACGAACGTGACAGCCAACCCGATGCGTTGGACCATTCCGCCAGAAAACTCCCGAACGAGACGGTCGGCGTCTTCATACAACGCAACTGTTTCGAGTATCTCGTCCACGCGGGATAACGGCGCGTTCCGGAGGCGGGCGAACAGGGTCACTACTTCCCGCGCCGTCAGGTAACCGGGGATGGATATTCGCTGCGGCATGAAGGAAAACATGGCATTGTATTCGCGCGAGGCTGTCGCGATGTTGTTCCCCTTCACGAGAATGCGGCCGCGAGTGGGGAAATGCAGGCGCGCAAGGGATCGGATGATCGTGGACTTGCCGCTGCCGTTGGGTCCCAGCATTGCGAACGTTTCCCCGGTGTCGATGGCCAGGCTCAACGGTTTGACGGCGTGAACCGATCCGTACCATTTCTCAAAATTCTCAAAAACGATCAATCTGTCATCCGGTTTCGTCATATCACTTACCGCGTTTTCGGCGGCTTATCCTCAGCAGAAAAAGTACGGGAATCCCGCCGACCAGAAAATACAGAACGGCAAAAACCGGGCTCGAATCACTCGACATGTGATGGGTCTTTTCCCAGGGAACGTCCGCGTTGTCAATCGGCCTCATCAACGGCAGGGGGTCCGCTTCCGTGCCCATCGCGAGAACGGGGAGCGAGCGCTCCGCTATTTCCAGGATACGCGCCGCGGGGCTGAACAGGTAAAATCGAATTTCCGGGAAGCGTGTTTCAATAACCTGGAACACGTTCTGAATCTTGAATGGCACGTCGCCCAAACCGTCACCGTCAAGGTCATAACCGTCGTATTGCGACCAATAGTTTCCACCGGAATCCGCAGCCCACACCATGTGCGTCTTTCTCCCGTCCACCACGAGATTGCTGAGATTATTGATGATATTGTTGGCGACGAAGACGTTCTGCTCGCCCGTACTAAAGAGCTGCACGGCGATGTCGTTGTCAACGATATCGTTGTGTGTAAAGCGACTGAAATTCGCGTTATTCAGGAAGACGCCGCGGCTGTTGTCAATGATAAGGTTATCCGAGGCGCTGGTGTGATCCATGGACTGGTAGAGGAGTCCATATGCGTGAAACCCACGGCACCGCGCGAAAACGTTCTGGTGGAACACGATGTATTGCGAATACATCAGGGCGGCTCCTGCCACATTTTGCTCGAACAGGTTGCTGAAAAAGCGATTGTTGTTCGAATACATGTAATGCAAGCCGTACCGCACATCGTGGATGTAATTGTGATGAACATTGGTCGAATCGGTAAACGAGAAGTAGATGCCATCACGAGTATTGAAAACCTCGTTGCGGTACAGGGTGTTATGCTGCGAGTTCCACAGGTGAATTCCGTTCCCTCGGTCCTCGGATATGAGATCGAGCCTGCCCACGATCCGGTTGTCATGAATATCAACGTAGCTTCCACCCTTCACATATATCCCGTGCAGGGGCTTCGTGATGAGGCAGTTGCGTATGATCACGGAATCCGCCTCCACCAGGATACAGGCAATGTCATTGTTCAGGTCAAGGCCGGACTCACTGACGTGCAAACCATCGAGGACGGTCCCCGAAGCGAGTATCATCATGGTGTGCCCGATGAAACCGCCGCGGATGCGCGGAAGATTGCGTCCGATGATTGTGACGCGTGTTGTGACACGGAGGTTTTCCTTGTATTCGCCGCCGGCGACGACAATGGTATCGCCCTGCTCCGCTCTTTCGATGACGGCCTGTATGGATTGCCCCGGATATACGTTATGGGTTTGACATAATAATGCCCGGGGTTGGACACAGCCCCAGGCAAGCAAGAACAATGCACACACCAGGCGGTGATGATCACGCCCGCCGGGAACGGGTTTCAAATTCCACCTGGTCGTATCGAGTTTCACAGACGATCAAAGGGATTTCAACTGGGCATCCAACATCGTCTTGGTACGCACGCCGGCCACGCCGGTCTTCACCAACAACTGCCAGGTGTTTTCCAGATCAAGGAACAGCTTTTTGTCATACTCGCCGGCTTCCATTCTTTTCTTACACGATTCATACATATCCATGGCCGACTTGAGCTGTGCTTGAGTATCTTCCCAATCGTTAAAAACAATTTTGTCCTTGATCCGATCCCCGTATTGCTCGAACCCTGCCTTGATGTACGCGGCAACGGGATTAAGGATGTTGAGGATCTCGATAATTTCCGCATTCTTGTTGATGACCTTTGCCTCCCAATCCGTGTCCGAACTCGGGGTCCTGCGCTCTGGCACCGGCATCGGCTCCGGGGCAGTGTATTCAACGGTCGCACCCGCCTGGCTTCCACCCTCTGGCTGTCCCGCAGGTGAAGTATCCTGATCTCCCCCACACCCGTACATGATCATACAGGCAAAAAGTAGTGGAATAACCCGCTTCATATATACCTCCACGTTGTGAGAATTATGAACAAACAAGTGATTTGTTAGCTAGTAAGAATACCAAGACCATTCGATCGATATCGGAGCCGTGTTGTGCAATGACGATCTATCAGGCAGGTTTTACAGGCATCAAGCGTATGGCCGTTTTGTACGTAAAGTAAATCCCCAGAAGCACAAGAACCCCAAAGAGAATGAAGAAATACATGCCGCTCGCCGGGTACGAAGTCACTGTAAACTGGCCGACTAATTTCGTACCAAACAAGGGAGGGGTAAAAGGAGCAACCTTGACTGCCGCTCGGGGATCGAGGTTGTGGCCGTAGCTGTGCAGCATGTACCAAAACCGCCAGAGCGAAAAGCCCCCGAAGTACACGGTTGAGACGAAAATATCCAACAGTGTTTTCAACGTACCAATGGCGGCAGCCCGCAGCGTAAGGACCACCATAATACTGACCACGAGGGGAATCCACTTAAACTCCGTAAAATCCTCTTCCCGCAATTCAGCCATACCGATATAGTGATTCAGAACATTGATTTCCGTGAGATCATTCCCATCATCACCCCCGTACAGCTTGTTGGAATAAATGTACAACTCCAGTCCTTCCGGGTACTGTTGGGACGTGAATTCCAGTTTCCAAAGCGGCAGGAACAAACCGGGAATAATGACCAACGCAGCCAGAAGGATCGTCAACCTGCTCTTTGTCACCAACGGAAAATCCAGAGAGGCACGAAACCTACGTAACATATCTCGCATTTACTTCCCCTGTATCAAAAATCGAATGGTTCTTGGATAATGGTTCGATGAATACCGTAAGACCGTACCCCGCCGGGGGTACGGTCCACGGGTCAACAATTACGGCTTTACGAGTAAATAACCTTGCATCTCCTGATGCAGGGCGCTACAGAAATTTGTGCAGTAATACGCATAGACTCCAGCCTTGTCGGCAACAAACGACGTCGTCTTGGTTTCTCCCGGATCAACCACGATGTTGATGTTGTAATCGTTGATGGCAAAACCATGAAGTTCGTCGCGTGTTTGCTCGATGTTGGTAATATGAACGGTGACGTGGTCGCCCTTCTTTACACGAATGACATCAGGAGCAATGAAAGACCGAACAACGATCATCCACACCTCGACCTTATTTCCGTTTCGTACGATCTTGGTTTCTTCCTTCGACCACACGGCATTCGGATTCTTCGGACTCAAAGGATCATCCCTCTTATACACCTCGATCGTCTTGATCTTATCGGCCTTGATCATCTGGGCGTAGTGCGGTTCCGGCTCGGTAAACGCGTCATACAGGAGCTTCATGTTGTCGCCGGAAATATCGATCAACTGGGCAGCCTCCGGAATGGAAGGACCGACGCTGATATGGCGCCCTTTCGACAGCTTGTTCAACGCGATAAGATAATTTCCGTCCGGGGACTTGGAATCGCCTTCCGCCGTGCACAGGTGGCCAATATTATAGGCTACGGGGATCTTTTCCACCACGTACTGGCTCATGTCCGCGCCTTCTTCGTAAGGAGGTAGTTTCCATTTCGCAACCGCGCTTTCAATAAACAACGATGTGTACGCATAGCCCTTGCCGTCAAACTGTGTATGGAGAGGTCCCAATCCAATCGGAATTTCCGCTTCGCGCACGGAAGCGTAGTTGATCACGGGAATGCCGTCGATCGTCTCGGTAAAATCTTTCGACTCGATGGCCTTTTGTATCTTCTCGAAATCGAAAACGGTCGTTGTGGGAGAAAGCTTTCCCGAACCAATAATCCAACGGCCGTCCGGAGTTACATCCACACCGTGCGGCGATTTTGCCAGTGGAATGTAGTATGCCAATCCCGGGAAATCAGCAGGGTCGAGAACTTTGACGCCGCTGACCGTTTTAGCCTTGCCGGATGCCGCAGCCTTTTCCGCTTCTTTCCAGTTCACCATCACGACGAAATCCTTGTCTTTCTGCGAGGCGGTAACTTCCAGTTTTCCGCCTTCAATGAATTCCCGTTCCGAGTTGTAACACGTCCAGAACATCCAATCCTTACTCGGTCCTTTACCGGCATCACCCAAGTCGTAATCGAAGGGAGGAACGACGATTTCCCAACCCACGGCCATGGTCCCGTCATCGGGGTCAACCTTGATGCCAACCAGGATGCCTTTGTACTTATCCGCGTAGTCCGTGACATCGGCATACGACCCGGACGGGAACGGTACCGACATGCGCGTAGCGGAAGTTACATACTCCGTGTTCTCCGTCACGAACGTCGCGCCGTGATTTCCGGAAAGATTTGGAATTTTCAGGATCTGCTTGGTTTTGAAGTCGCGCAGATCAACACGCGCTACACGGCCGTTTGCATTGTCATTGATGAAGAGCCACCGGCCGTCGTATTCTCCATCCGTCTCCGAAAACGCCGGGTGGTGTGCGTCTCCCCACTTGAAACCGCCCAGCATCTTTTTCGATTCCTCGTCGAATCCGTATCCCGTCCCTGGATAGGGGGTGAACACCGGTATGGTACAGATATGACGCATGGACGGTACACCGGCGACAAAGATGTTGCCACTGTGACCACCCGAATAAAACAAGTAGTACTCGTCAAGGTCTCCGGGAGCAACGTACGTTGCCAACGCCGCCGACGCTTGCTCCGACGTACCCGAATTCCGGCCCCGTTTCGATTCCTTGTCGCCGCACCCGTGGATCAGCAGCATACTCGAAATGAAAGCCACAAGGACGAAGACATTCCGGTAATGATGTGCCTTCATAAGTCGTTTATCCTCCAGAAGGTGAATGATGATGAAGTGTTTTATCTAACAGCTGTTTCGGACGTGGAGAGAGAATCCGCCTTGTTCTTGACAATATTGTAGGCCTTATTAATCTTCTCGATCGCTTCCCACTTCTGCTTGTCTGTGAGAATGATCTGGCTGCCCAGGATGATTTCCATGGTGCCCGTCGGTTCGAACAGAAACTCCTCGACTGTTTTGTTGAACCTGGCACGAACATCGTCCGGCGCATACGACAGGTCCGGTCCCTTGTCCGTTGGCGACTTGATATCAAATGCCTTGATACTGTGGCACACGAAGCAACTGTGTTCCACGAAAAACGCTCCATCGCCTTCGCGCAACTTGCGATCATATTCGATCTCTTCCGGCGTTCGTATTTCTTTCAATTCCACGCCGGGAAGGTAGTTTACCGGTAACGAAGAATGATCTTTCCAGCTCATGACCAGCATGGTCAACGCGATGGCATCCTTGGTCTGGAAGTTCATGTCGGGCATGATGGTGTTAGGGACAACCGAGGCAGGCGATTTGAAGTGATAGAAATGCCAGTTGAAAACCGATGGTAATTCCACGGCGAAGTTGCTGAAGTCGAAACTGCCGGGATACTTGTCCCCTTCCCGCGTCAAATCCGGTCCCAAACTCCCCCCGTTGCCGTTGATGACATGACACACTTTGCATCCTTTCTTACGCACCAAGGACTTGGCGTAATTGATGTAGTCCGCGCCGGGGGTTGAACGTTCATATCGATGGCACAGGTTGCACCGAATTTCGTACAGGGGCGGCGGATTTCGCGGATCGTATTCGGAACCGATGATTTCACTCAGCAAAGGTTCACCCCAGTCCTTATCGAACCCGTGCGCTTCAAATTCCGTCACGGCGTAGCCCTGACCGCCATGGCAGATCGTGCAGCCATACTTCTCCACCGGATGCGCTTCCAGAATTTCGGGTTTCGGGTGTGTCGTCCAGGGCTGTTCCACACGCTCCAGTCCTTTCCATATGATCCCCTGATGGCAGGTGATGCACCTGTCGACACGATTCAAATCCTTGACCCAAATTTGCTGAATACCGCTCGGAATAGTAGAAAGATCGACAGACCCAAAATTCTCGGCAATGATATCCCTGAACTCTGCCTGATAGTCCTTCCATTCAGGCGATGTATCCGCGAAAATAACCGCCATGCTGGAAAGAAAAACAAGTACGCCTGCCGCCAACAGAATGTAGAGCTCTTTTTCATTGATTCTTTTCATGGGTCGCCTCAGAACGAAATGGGGTGAATCGGCCAGGTTTCCCACGGCCAGTAAAACATCCAGTTCGGTCCTCGAAGAGCGGTACCGACATACGTCAAAAGGATGAACGAAATCACGAAGGCGCTGAACAGGGCGAGACCCGCCATGCGATGCGATCGTGTCTTCCTGAACGCAACATAATACAAAAGGAGGAACAGAACGATCAGGAGGTTCGCCGGATTAACGAGTTCAAAAAACAACTGGCTCTCGATCCCGGAAAACACTTCGCGCACGGGAAACATCACACCAATGGCCACGCAAACGACCGTTGTCAGCAGTCCCCACAAAAGACCGATCAACGTCCAGCGCTTCCCGGTTGAATTGGTGAACCAGATACCAAGATGCGTCTGCTCACGATCAATGAAAGGAATCATGGCTAACCCGACCACAAGCAGAAACGGGATGAGCACACCACCAACGAAGGCAGAATATCCCACCATTTCCTGCAGTCCGAGAAAATACCAGGGGGCTTTGGCGGGATTGGGTGTAACCTCAGGATTGGCGGGTGCTTCCAGGGGAGCGTGGACAAACAGTGCCAGTACAGTCAATACCAGCAAGGTGAGAAGAACAACATTCAGGACGCGCAGGGTAAGGTTCGGCGACGAAGGAACAGAATTCTCGTCATTCAACACCGTCGGATCCATCACCTGCGCAGTGACACCTTTAGCGATACCTAACACACTGTACGTCTTTGTTTTACGCGGAAGTTGCGGCGACTGTTTTTTCGTCTCTTCCCGCACCTGCTCAATCACGGCTAACCCTCCATCTTTCCGGATCCTCCACATATGCCAGATGAGGAGCCCAAACATGGCAAGCGGCAGGAAGGCTACGTGAAGAACGTAAAACCGGATGAGAGCGTTCTGCCCAATGATCGTTCCTCCTAATAAAAACTGGCGGATTTCTTCGCCGATGAACGGGACATTCGACGCGATATTCGTTCCTACCGTGATCGCCCAGAACGCCAACTGATCCCATGGAAGAAGATAGCCCGTAAAGCTCAGCAACAGCGTTAGTACCAGAAGGACGATGCCGATGACCCAGTTATAAGAGCGCTTGCTGCCAACCGTGGTCCCGTCTTTGTAAGCATTGGTATAAAACACGCGAAACATATGGAGAAACACCATGGCCACCATTATATGCGCAGCAAGCCTGTGTACGCGTCGTAAAAACCACCCGAAACTCACGGCGAACTCAATGTCTTTAATCGACCAGTACGCCCGTTCCACCGATGGGGTGTAGAAGAACATTAAGAAGATACCGGTAACCGTTAAAACCAGGAACAAGGTAAAGGTAATCGTTCCCAAGTACATGGAGTAGGGAAACGCCAGGCTTTTCAAAGACACCCGGTTCGGGAACCAGTGCAAAAGGAAATTCTGTACGACGGCGCTTCCCGCCTCCCGACTGGATTCCGGTTTCCAGGGCCATAGAAGTTGTTTCCACAAGGAAGATTTTGGCTCAAGGCTCATATCATACCACCAGTCTATAATCACGAGAGACTTCTTGCGAAAGGTCAACGACCAATTGACCATCTTCCGGAGATACTTCCAACGGATGCCATGAAAGAGGTCGTGGTGCAGGACCGGCAAAGTTTGTACCTTCGTCGTAAAACTTGGAGCCATGGCAGGGGCAGTGAAATTCTCCTTTTGCCTCGTAGGTCAGACCCCGCACTGTTCGCTTCTTCGGCTTCTTGTATGGTGCGAACTTCACCGTACAACCGAGATGCGTACATACGCCGGAGATGCAATGGAAGGCGTTTCCCTTTCGAAAGATAAACACACGCCGGTCTTCGAGGAACGTCGCGCCTTCACTGAAATTGCCGGGAGGACCAGCCTTGAACCGCTGAGGAGGTTCATACAACACGTTTGGAAACAAAGACTTAACGT
>Ga0256830_1003249_pt1 | contig 10237 bp, 10 predicted proteins | sample 128326metaG_FD_190537 | JGI IMG/M metagenome (GOLD analysis project Ga0256830, IMG submission 190537) | Hydrothermal vent microbial communities from Lau Basin, Pacific Ocean - 128-326 | ecosystem: Environmental > Aquatic > Marine > Hydrothermal vents | place: Pacific Ocean: Lau Basin | collected...
GGCGGGTGGTGGCGGCCCGGAGGGGTTGTTCATGGTGGGTGTGGGTGATCTGCCAGTCCCGGGCCGTGTTCGGTGGCGGGTTGGCGGGTGATGTCTGCGATGACGGGTCCGGATCCGGGGATGTGGCCGGGTCGGTCGTCGGGTTCGGCGAGGGTGTGGAGGTCGATGGTGGTGTCGACGACGCCGCGGGCGGGGCGGCTGTTGGTGGTGGGGGCACCGCAGAGCAGGTCCAAGAAGATGTCGGCGCGACGCTGATCGGGGCTGCGGTCGTTGCCGGGACTGCGGGCTGCCCGGGCGAGGGTTTCGAGGTGGGCGCGGGTGTCGGCGACCCGGTCGGCGGGGAGTCGGTAGCCGCAGAGGTTGGCGGTGCCGTCGCCGTTGCCGGCAGCGACCACCATCCGCTCCTCCACCGCCGTCTCGTAGCGTCTCCGGGCGGTGTCGGGGTCGGTGGCGATCCGGGGCCGGCGGATCCAGGCCTGCAGCTGACCCGACGTCAACCGTGACGCCCGTTCCAGCACGGTGTCGACGATCCGGTGGGCGGCGTCGTGGTCCAAGCCTGTTACTTCGTCACAGATCACCCGGGCCCGATACAGATCGAACTCACCCCGCCAAAGCGCCTCCCCCACCCGGGGGTGGGTGTCGGCGAGGTCCAAGACGGTGGCCAGCCGGGCGTCGGCTCCCCGCCGGGTCAGATGCAGCGCCGCCCCGATCTCGGCCGAAGCGTCCTCCCAGATCCCCTCGGATCGGGCCGGGCTGTCGGGGTCGGAGGGGTCGACGTGGGCGAGCTGGGCCATCGTGTCTGCCTGCATGGCCTGCAGATGCGAGATCAGCCGCTCTTCGGCTCCCAGCACCGTCACCAGGTCGTGGCCCGACAGCCGGGACCGGTCCAGCGACGACAGCACGGCATGGGTGAACAGACCGGGGTCCCAGGTGTCGAGGTCGCCAGGCAGCGTCTCGGGGACCCCCACCACGTCTGCCACCGACTCCCGATCGTCCCGATCGGTCGGCGGCACCCAGTCCTCGGGCACCGTGCCACCGGCATCGGCTACGAACATCTGTTCGACTGCCATGACTCAACGACATCTGACAGCTGTGACAGAAAAACGACATACGACAACGAGGGATAACACTTGGAGGGAGAGGTAGAACAGCCGGTGCCGTCCGGTGACCTCCCGAGCACTGCGGGCGAGCAGCGGGGGAGGTCGTCCTTCGGCTACGGTCCCAGGGCAGCCGGACCCCCTTCCCGTCGGGAGCGCCTACTGAAGCGTCGCGAAGGCCCGGGAGGCCCGCGCCGCGGCTTCTGACCCCCTCAGAACAGGGCGTTCGCCAGCTTCCGCCGGTACTCACCCACCAGGGGATCGTCGCCGAGCACCTCGAACAGGTCGAGGATCGCCTGGCGCGGGCGACGAGACGCTTGACAGCGGGGGGGCGTTAGCATTCGCATGCGCAATCGCGAAGCGAGGGGGTCAAGATGCCTGGAATGCGTTCGCTCTCGTTCAGGGCGCGGATGACCGCAGCCTGTGCTTCGGCGGTCGTGCTGGCATTGCTGATGTCGACAACCGCAGAAGCAGTGCCGTGGAATAGCTCTTCCAACCCGCTAACTGTGACTGGGTACGGGAGCACCGGTGAGGGATACGGTTCGTTCTATATTTCGACCGGATCTTCGGGGACGAGGTACAAATTCAGGGTAAGGCAGCGGATCGATAACGCCGACAATCATCAGGTGTACGCAAACCTCGAGTACTGGAGCAACACCGGTATCTGTCTCGCACCGGCTTTTTTCAGCTGTAATGCTCCCTACCAGAAGCACGCTACTGACGTGACCGATCGTACGACGAAGAGCTCGTATGTGACCCTATACGAGACTGCCCCTATCGATCCTTATGCCAGCTTCCATCGAGGTAGAGTTCGTATGAGGCTCGACATCCCTTGGCGATTCGATCCGGCCAGCGGCTGGACCGTTACCGAGGGAATCCAGTACTGACAGCTAGACTGACTTCCCGTCATGGGCGTCCGCCTCGAATCGCTCTCGAAGGCCTACGGTGAGCGGTTCACTTTTGGTCCACTGAGCTTGTCGATCGATACGGGAGTCGTATGTATCGTAGGGCCCAACGGGGCCGGCAAGACGACATTGTTCGAGCTCATGGCCGGGGTGGTGACACCTACGTCGGGTTCGGTGACGGTCACCGCGCTCCGGCCGGGTCTCGGTTTTCTCCCCCAGACGTTCCGTCTGCCCCCGCGCCCGACCTGTAACCAGTTCCTTGAGTACGTGGCCTGGTTGCATGGGGTTCCCAAGGTCGCTCGCTCCGAGCGGGCTCAACGACTTCTTGAGGCGGTAGGGCTTATCGACCGGGCCGATCGACCCCTCGGTGAGCTGTCAGGAGGAATGGCGAAGCGGATCGGCATTGCCCAGACCCTCGTCCATGATCCGGGTCTGGTGTTGCTGGACGAGCCGACCTCTGGGCTCGACCCCGTACAGCGGGTCGAGGTGCGCGAGCTGGTTGCCCGGCTCTCGGGACAGCGGGTGGTTTTGGTCTCCACCCACCTGGTGGAAGATATCCGGGGGTTGGCTGATCGGGTACTCGTCCTCAACGAAGGTCGGCTGCTATACGACGGCGACGTCGGAACCTTGGAGGGACTGGCCGATCCAGACGCGCCCGGAGACTCCGCCTTGGAACGGGCACTCAGCGGACTCATTCTCGGGGCCCGACGGTGAACCGGGCAAAGTATGTGTTCCGGACTTTCGCCGGACCATGGAGCTCGATTCTCGTTCTCGGTCTGGAGGTCGCCAATCTTGTCCAGCGTGGGCGCCCATGGAGAGGAGAGCTGCTGTGGACCACCGACTGGCTGGGCATCGTGTTCTTCCTCGCCGGACCGGTGATCGCGGGCTTCTGTGCCGTGGACGCCTCACGACTGACCCGCACCGATGTGCTCCCCGTCATTGTGGTGACACCAAGACCCTGGCGCGTTTATCTGGATGCGGTCGTATGGACGGCCGGACCGGCGACCGTTCTGCATGTGGTTGCATTCGCAGCAGCGTTGTCGATGGGTATTCCAGGAATTGGTGCGTCGAATGTGGGATGGCTGAAGATCCTGGCAGCGTTCGCGGTTCAGGTACTGGCGGTGTGGTGGTTCGCGGCGCTGGGGTCGGCTATCGGTAGGTTTACGACGCCGATTGCAGCGGGGATCACAGGCGCGGGTGCTGCTCTCATCGCCTTCTACCTGCTCAGCTTTCGGGAGGGTTTCGCTCCCCTGGACCTCGGATCGGCAACGGTGACGCGCTTAGGTCTTACCATCGACGGCGGCTATGTCTCGTTGCAGGGCTTGGTATTGGCCGCGACGACTGGGATGATGTTCCTTCTGGGTGCACGCCGCGACCGACGGTTTCATCTCGCTGACGCGGCAGTGGCGGTGGCGGTCTTAGGAGTCATTGGAGTCGGTATGGTAGCCGGCCCTGACTCACGGCAAGTGCCCGACAGAGGGAGACCACCCGAAAACTGCTACTGGGGTGATCCAGTGGTGTGTCTGTATGGCGAGCATCAACGGGTAGCCGATGTCACCGTTGGGGACGTACTCGAACTCGCCGAGGCGGCGAGTTCGAGCGGCTATGGCTTCCTCGTTCCTTCTGCCGTTCACGAGATGAGTTGGTCATATCGTCCCGATGAACCGGAGATCCGCGGTTTCATCGTTTCCGACGAGGTGCTGACGGGCGGACGCTGGGATCAGCTCGAGCTCGTGCAGATGCTGGTGCAACCCAGCCATTGCGCCCAGCTGTTCGAGGGCCCCGGACCGAGTGAGGAGTTCTATGACCTGGAGGAGTCTCTCGTTTTCACGTGGTTATCCCTGCTGGAGGATCCTCGGAGTGCACAACTGGAAGATATAGCCGATGAGCTTTCCACGAAGGTGCTTGATCCTGAAGAAGCTCGGTTGGCGAAGACGGTCATCGACTCGTGTAACTATTGACAGGTGCGCCAAAACAATATTCTACGCACCTGGCTCCGAATACATCGGACCCGGATCGCAGCCGCCGAACTGGCGGTCGCGAGCTTGTTGTCTGCCGCCGTTAGCAACGTGGGGATCGAACAGGTGGGCCCATTGGTGTTCCCGGTACCCCTACTCGGGATCCTGGTGGTCCCGGTCCTGAGTGGGATAGGGGCGGCTACCGCCAGCGTCGAGGATTTCCGTTTTCCTCTTCCGCACCGTCCCGCGCTCAGCGTTCTACGTCTCGTTTGGTGTCTCGGCTGGGTCGCCGCAGCGGTTGGTATCTCAGTGGCTGGGATGCTGGTTGCTCCAAACAGCGCTGCCTCCCAGGCAGGAGCTGAGCTGGCGGTCGTACGCAACGTTTTGGTGTTCTCCGGTCTCAGTCTCCTGTTGGTCCGCCGTTGGGAAGGCCAGTTCATCTGGGTTCCAGCGGTGGTGCTCACGTTGGCAGCGTCAATGTTTGGTTTCTCGGAGGCCCGCTACGAGTGGTACTGGTGGGCGACGGTGTTTTCGGAGGAGGCGACTGGGCTTCAGCTCATGGTCGGGATCGGGATGGTCGTGGCCGCGGCCGCGTTGAACGCCTTCGGACGGCGCCGAATGGTGGGCCCCTGACCCCCTCAGAACAGGGCGTTCGCCAGCTTCCGCCGGTACTCACCCACCAGGGGATCGTCGCCGAGCACCTCGAACAGGTCGAGGATCGCCTGGCGGGCCTCGTCGGAGACGTCGCCCGCTTTGGCAGAGACCACCCGTAGCAGCACGTCGAACGCCTCCCGGTGCCGTCCCGCCGCCGCCAGGGCACGGCCGTACGCCAAACCGGCCTGGAGGTTCGACTCGTCGGCGGCCGCCTCGGCCAGCGACTCCAGGTCGCCGCCGGTCTGGTTCAGACGGGCCCGGGCCAACAGGCGGCGCACCTCGTCGGTGGGGGAGAGGCGTTCGAGGATCGCCACCGCCTCCGCAGCGTCGCCCCGGTCGACGAGCAGTTCCGCGAGGCCGATCCCGGCGGTCTGATGGTCGGGGACCCGTTCCAGCACCGACCGGAAGGCGGCCTCGGCAGCCGGGAGATCCCCCGACTCGGCGAGGATGCGCCCCTGTTCGGCCGCCAGGTCGTCTTCGGAGGGGACGAGCTGTTGCAGCCACTGCTTGATGGCGTTCTCGGGGATCGCCCCGGTGAAACGTGCCACCGGTTCGCCGTTGCGGAACCCGATCACGGTGGGGATGCCCTGAACACCGAACTGGGCGGCGAGGGCCTGGTTGGCGTCGACGTCGATCTTCACCAACTCCCAGGTTCCTTCGGCTTCGGCGGCGAGTCGCTCCAAGGTGGGGCCGAGGACCCGACACGGTCCGCACCACGCCGCCCAGAAATCCACCACCACCGGCACCGTACGGGAGCGTTCGACGACGGCTTCGGAGAATTCGGCAGCGGAGACGTCTCGGACAGGGGTGGTCATGGCCGAGAGGGTACAGCGTCCGCGGCCCACCTCGGTCGTCCTATGCTCTGAAGCGAGCCGATCAGGAGTATCGATGCCGCCCTTCGGTGAAGTCCTCACCGCCATGATCACCCCGTTCCGGGCCGACGGGCACGTCGACCACGAACGTGCATGGCGCCTCGCACGGTTCCTCGTCGACCACGGATCCGACGGCCTCGTCGTCACCGGGACCACCGGCGAATCCCCCACCCTCTCCGACGACGAGAAGGCTTCCCTCTACGCCACCGTGGTGGACGCGGTGGGGGGACGCGCCCAGGTGGTGGCCGGCACCGGCACCTACGACACCGCCCATTCGGTGGAGCTGTCCCGCCGCGCCGCCGACCTCGGCGCAGACGGGATCCTCGCCGTCACCCCCTACTACAACAAGCCCACCCAGGATGGCCTCGTCGCCCATTTCACGGCGATCGCCGAAGCCACCGACCTGCCGGTCATGCTGTACAACATCCCCAGCCGCACCGGCCGTCTCATCGAGGTGGAGACCCTGGGTCGGCTCGCCGAACATCCCAACATCGCCGCGGTGAAAGACGCGGTGATGGACATCGACCACACCTCCCGGGTCGTCACCGAAGTCCCCTCCCTCGCCGTGTATTCGGGACAGGACTCCTACACCTTCCCGATGATGGCGGTGGGCGCCGTCGGGGTGGTGTCGGTGATCTCGCATCTCGCCGGGAGAGAGGTGAAGGCGATGGTGCGGGCGGCGGCGGTCGGGAACATGGAGGAGGCGCGGCGTCTGCACCAACGTCTCCTGCCCCTCTGCTGGGCGTGTTTCCTGGAGACGAACCCGGGACCGGTGAAGGGAGCGATGTCGGCGCTATGGGAACCCTGCGGAGATCCCCGCCTCCCCTTGGTGCCCCCGTCGGCTGCGACCCTCCAGGCGATCAAGGACGCCCTCGCCACCCTCCAGGCCCGATGACGGTCAAAGTCACCTTCCTCGGTGGTCTCGGGGAGATCGGAAGGAACTGCGCGGCGATCGAACACGACGGGAAGATCGCCCTCGTCGACGTCGGGCTCATGTTCCCCGAAGAGGACATGCTCGGGGTCGACCTGGTCTTCCCCAACTGGGGCTGGCTGGTCGAACGGGCCGGTGACGTCGAATGCGTCGTCCTCACCCATGGGCACGAAGATCACATCGGCGCCCTCGGCTACTTCCTCCGGGACATCCCCGTCCCCGTCTACGGCACCCGGCTCACCGTCGAGCTGGCCAAGGGCCGGGTCGACGAGCTCGGGGTCGACGCCGACTTCCGACAGGTCGCGGCGAACCGTTGGGTGGAGTGCGGCCCGTTCCGGTGGAAACACATTCCCGTCAGCCATTCGGTGCCCGACGCCACCGCCGTCGCCTTCGACACCCCCGAAGGCATCGTTCTGCATTCGGGCGACTTCAAGCTCGACCCCACCCCCATCGACTCCCGGCCCACCGACCTCCCGGCCTTCGCAGCTCTGGGACGGCGGGGGGTGCGTCTGCTCCTGTCGGATTCGACGAACGCCGAACGTCCCGGATTCGTCCCGTCGGAACGTTCCCTCTCCGAACCCATCTACGACATCATCCGCGATGCGCCGGGGCGGGTGGTGGCGGCCTGTTTCTCCTCGCACATCCACCGTGTCCAACAGATCGCCGACGCCGGTATCCGGGCCGGCAGGACCATCGCCTTCTTCGGGCGGTCGATGCACCGCAACACCGCGGTGGGCACCGACCTCGGGGTGTTGACGCTTCCCGAAGAGGCGGTGGTCGACATCGCCGACCTGTTGGAGATGCCCGAGAACCGCCAGCTCCTCATCACGACGGGGAGCCAGGGGGAGCCCTTCGCCGCCTTGTCGTTGATGGCTCAGGGACGGCACAAGTTCGTCGACGTCCAAGACGGCGACACGATCCTGATCTCGGCGACCCCGATCCCGGGGAACGAGACGGCGGTGTCGAAGGTGATCAGCCGCCTGTTGAAGCGGGGAGCCACCGTGTTCCACGGGCGCAACGCCGACGTCCACGTGTCGGGTCACGGGGCACGCAACGAGTTGCAGACGTTCCTCAACGTGGTGCGACCGCGGGCGTTCGTTCCCGTCCACGGCGAATACCGGCACCTGCACGCCCATGCCGCTCTCGCCCGGGAGATGGGGGTGCCGTGGGTGGAGGTCCTCGAAGACGGCGACGCCGTGGTCCTCGACGGGAAGAGGACGACGGTGCAGCGTCGAGCGGTCGACGCCGGATACGTGTACCTGGACGGCACCACCGTGGGCGACGTCCAGCGGGGGGTTCTCCGGGACCGAGGCCACCTCGCCGACGACGGCGTGGTGGTCGTCACCGTGGCGGTGGACCACCAGACGGGGACGCTTGTCTACGGGCCCGAGCTCGACAGCCACGGGGTGATGGACGATCCGGCGCCGGTGCTCGCCAAGGCCGCCGAGGCCGTCCGGCACGTCGTGCTCGATCACGGGACGAAACGCAACGGCGACGTCGCCTCGTTGCGTCAGGCAATTCGGCAGGCCGCTGCACGGGTGGTTCGGGCCGAGACGGCCCGCCGTCCGGTGATCCTGCCCGTGGTCCTGGAGTTGTGATCCGAAGGGTCGGTCTCTGGGTCGTCTCGGCGTTGATCGTGGCGAGCTGCGGGACGGCGGCGGTCACGATCACCGGGGACATGCCGTGGTTCGACGAGGACGGCACCCGGGTCCCTTCTGACGTCGTGTCGGTGGGGCCGGGGCCGGCGCGCTGCGGGTGGCAGTCGGCGGCGTTCCTACGCCTGGAGTGGCCGCCCGGAGGCACCGACGGACCCGGCGAGGTGCGCCTGTACGTGCGGGATCCCGACGAGGTCCTCCCCACCGAACGCCTCGAGGCGCCCTACGGGTCGTTCGCCGCCCTGCCGAAGGGGGCGAGGTACACGGGGCTGCGTACCGAGGCGTTCCAACTGTGGGTGGCCGACGACTCCGACATCTACGTCTACGTGGTGTACGGGCCGAGGGTGGAGGCCTGGCCACGCACCGACCCCGACCTGGACTGCTGACCGACTTCGACGAGGACCTCGTCGAGGGACTTCCGTCTGAGGTCGGGGACGCGGCAGTCGTCGGCGGGGTACCCGACCGGAAACAGGCAGAACGGCCGTTCGTTGTCGGGCCGTCGGAGGAGGCGGCGAAGGAACGCCATCGGTGACGGGGTGTGGGTGAGGGTGGCGAGGCCCATGTGATGGAGGGCGGTGATGAAGATGCCGGCGGCGATCCCCACCGACTCTTTCACGTAGAAGTGGTGACGAATCGAGCCGTCGGGTTCGTATCCGTGGCGCTGCTCGAACAGCACCACGATCCAGGGCACGGTCTCCAGGTAGGGCTTGCGCCAATCGGTGCCGAGGGGCTGGAGGGCTCTTCGCCAGTGCTCGGGGAGCCGACCCCCTTCGTAGTTCTCCCGTTCCTCGGCTTCGGCGGCCCGACGGATCTCGGCTTTCGTCGCCGGGTCGCCGACGAGGACGAAGGTCCAGGGCTGGCAGTGTGCGCCGGAGGGGGCGGTGGCGGCGGCGGCTACGGCCAGTTCGACGGCTTCCCGGGGGACGGGATCGGACGAGAAATGGCGGACACTGCGTCTGGCCTGCATCTCGGCGAGGAAGCCGCGGCCCCGAGCCACCACCTCTTCGGGCCGCCGACGTGGGGGACGGTAGGGGACCGTGGGTGCAGTCATCTCGGGGACGCTACCGGGTCGTCGTCCGATCCACGACAGGGTCGCGCGGATCGCGCGATCAATCGCGCGCTGCGCGCGCGAAAGCATTGGCGGAGCCGCCAGGGTCGTCTATCGTCGACGGTACATGACAACGAAGACACCCACCCGTCGGGGGTCTGGAGGGCGGAGTCGGGTGTCGAAGCCGGCGGCGCGGTCCCCGCGGGCCCGCACCGCCAAGAACAAGAAGAAGACGACCCGGAGAAAGCCGCCACGCCGTCCGGTGCTGGAGACGGTGCGGACCTTCCTCCGGGACCGGCTGGGACGCCAAGCCGACGACGTCTGGGGTCTGGTGCTCCTCGTCGTAGCCACCCTCGTCGTGCTCGCCTTCTTCGGCAAGGCCGGGCCCGTGGGACGGCTCCTCGACGCCGGCCTCACCCTGTTGTTCGGAGTGTGGGCGTACGCCGTCCCGATCGTGCTCGCCGCGCTGGCGTCGAGCCTGATCCTCGGACGGTCCCGAGACGGCGCAGGCCGACTCGTCCTCGGCGCCTCCGCCGCCTTCATCGGATCCCTCGCCCTGTTCCATCTCCTCACCGGAGCGGTCTCCCTCGCCAGCTCCATCGAAGCGGTGAAACAACGGGGAGGAGCGGTGGGGTCGCTGGTGGCGTTCCCGCTGCGGCGACTCCTCGGCACGTGGGGAGCCTTCGTGGTCCTCACCGCCGTCACCGGCATGGGGGTGCTGGTGGTGACGAGGACCACGGTGCGGGAACTCGCCGTCGCCATCGTCGACCTCTGGAAGACCCTCCGCCGGTTCGCTTCCACCGCCCGGGTGGTCGCCGCCGACCGACGGGCGGTCAGGAGGGCGGCTCGGCGGGTGGGCCGACACGAGGCGACCCCCGCCCGTCCCGTGGCGCCGCCTCCCCCGCCGAAGCCACGGCCGAGCACCCCCAAACCGGCGGCGAAGGCGAAGAAGGCGAGACCCGCCCCTGCGAAGAAACCTACGAAACCGAAGCCCGTCGCGGCCCCCGCCGGTGGCTACCAGCTCCCACCCCTCGACCTGTTGGACTTCGGTGGAGGCGAAGAGCAGAACCGGCGGATCCTCGAAGACACCGCCAACCAGCTCGAGGACACGCTCCGT
>Ga0256830_1003250_pt1 | contig 10236 bp, 7 predicted proteins | sample 128326metaG_FD_190537 | JGI IMG/M metagenome (GOLD analysis project Ga0256830, IMG submission 190537) | Hydrothermal vent microbial communities from Lau Basin, Pacific Ocean - 128-326 | ecosystem: Environmental > Aquatic > Marine > Hydrothermal vents | place: Pacific Ocean: Lau Basin | collected...
CTTGCGGCTCAGTTGCATCGAAATACGATCGAGTAACGCCACGTTTGGCAGCGGCCCTATGCGCACCCGGTACAAGGTACGGTTGTATTTACGGGCACGATGAATATTCAGCGTGCCGACACGTAGTGCTGCCAGCCGGTTGTACAGCCTGTGCGCATTCTCAAAATTGTAGAAGGCGCCCAGCTGCAGGTACAGCCTGTAGCGTTTTTTTGCGCTCCGGCGTGATGCGGGGCGGCGGGAGTAGCGCTGACCGGGATAGCTGGCGGTATAGCGACGGCTGCGTACAGAGCGGTAGGGTCTACGCGGTTGCGTACTGCGTGGTGATGGGTAATACCTGGTCGCAGGCCGCCTCGCGACAATGAGCGGGGCGCGGGCGGGTGCCGTGACCGGGGCAGGCACATGCCGGAAATTTCCTTTGTACCTGGGTTTTTTCGTGTTCTGTACCATGGTGTTGCCAGGACGCGGCGCGGTACTGGATGTCACGTGCCTGCGACTACTGGTCACCTTGCCCGGTGGCGGGTTCACCCTGGTCGCGGTAAAGCCGGTTTGCGGCAGGTCGGTGACAGATTCGGACAGCATCTGTGAGTTCGGGCTGCGGTGGGTGCTTTCTGTCTTAGTGACCTGGGTCGTGGTAACCTGGCGTCTGTCGCCGAGGTTTTGTTTGCGGCCAGGTGCCGGTGCCATCGTCATCATGGGCGCGGTGGTAACGCTGCGCTTAAGTGTAGTGGGCAGGGTGCTGGTTCGTGAATTGGTCGCAAACTGCCGCAGCGGAACAGGTTTTGTGGCTGGTTTAGGTGATTTTTCGGCCAGGTAGGATTTTGGCTGCGAAAAAGGCTTTTGCAGCGGGTCGATCGCCCTGACTTCGACCAGCGCGGTACCCTTGCCAAGCATGCCCAGGCGTTTGGCGCCGCTGTAAGTCAGGTCGATCAGCCGGTTGTCGACGAACGGACCGCGGTCATTGATGCGCACGACGATCGTGCGTCCGTTTTCCAGGTTGGTGACACGCGCATAAGTAGGCAGCGGCAGGGTCTTGTGTGCCGCGGTCATTCCATACATATCGTAGGGTTCACCACTGGAAGTACGTTTGCCGTGAAATTTCTTGCCATACCAGGAGGCGATGCCGCGCTCGACGTAATTTTTGCTGCTGGTACGTACATAGTAGGTTTTTCCGAATACTGAATAGGATGGTGGATTCCCCCATTTACTCAGTGGTTCCACTTTCGGTACCGCATCGGCGGCAAAGGTTTTGACGCCATAGTGTTTTTTATATTTTTTACTGTATTTGTACTTGCGCACGTTTTTTTTGCCGCCCCCACAGGAGGTAACCAGTGAGATCGCAACAATCACCATGGACAGTTGGAGCAGGTGTTTTTTAAGCCGTTGCCAGTCGATCCTGTTCATAACTCAGTACCAGATAAGCTGTTTTCAATGGTTGCGTGCGGCTCTGCGGCGCCGTTTCCTGGCTCTGCGCTGCCGGTACTTGTGCTCAATGGCCTGACTGAGCTGGTGTACGGCCATTGCATAGAGCGCACTGTTATTATAGCGTGTGATGACATAAAAATTCCGGTAGCCCAGCCAGTAGTCAGTGCCACGCCGTTGCTTCAACTTGATCAACGCTACCTTGGTCCGGTTGTTGGCCTGGGCGCTGCGGGATCTTGGCGTGATGCCGTAGGCAGCAAGCCTGGCCAGGGTAAAGCTTGGCTTGAACTTGCTTTTTGGCCGGGGTACACGACGGTACTTGCTGCCGCGAACACTGGCCCTGACGATCACCGGCTGCCCCATTTTCCAGCCAAAGGTCTTGAAATAGTTGGCGACACTGCCGATCACGTCCTTGTGATTGTTGAACAGGTCACGCCGGCCGTCTTTGTCAAAGTCATAGGCATAGGCACGGTAGCTGCTTGGCATAAACTGCGGTATGCCCATCGCACCGGCATAGGAGCCTTTGAGCCTGGCAGCATTGAATCCTTCCTGCCTGGTCATGAGCAAAAACTGCACCAATTCACGGCGAAAGAAACGTGCACGCCTTGGGTAACCAAAGGCCAGTGTGGTAAGTGACTCCAGTATCCGGATTTTTCCGGCACGCTCGCCGTAGAAGGTCTCGACCCCGATGATGGCGACAATGATTCTGGCCGGTACACCGAAGTGTTTTTCAGCCTGCGCCAGGGTTTTGGCATTTTTTCGCCAGAAAACGGCGCCCTTGTTGATACGTCCGGGTGTCATAAAAATTTTCCGGTAACGGTACCAGGGCAGGCTTTCGGCCTGGCGGTTCATGGCCTTGATGATGTCTGGACGGCGCTTGACCTTCAGGAACAGACGCCGCAGCTTGGTCCTGTCGAACTTGTGTTTTTTGACCATATAGTCGATAAAGGGACCGATTTGCGGGTAAGCAAATCTCTTTTGTGTGGATTTTGCGGCGTGCCCTGTTTGCGTCAGCACGATGAATAACGTACACAGCAGCCACAGCGGCAGTGTGAAGGATGTTCTTTCTGTTCTATACAACACAGACCTGCTCCTTGATTGTCCCTTCCGGTATTCTGCCCGGAAGCATGCGGGGTTCATAAAAAATAATTAAGCTTTATCAATCATTTATAGCACTCGTCTTGGGCGTCCGGCGCACCGCGAGAACCCCTGGCTTGCAGGGTTATTGCCGGTTCCGATAACGAATGCCGTTGAAAAATGCGGGTTGATCTCAGGAGGCAGCCGGATAAGACCGCTGCACTCCTGGAAACTGTGTTCCCCGTTTTTGTACGTTTTATATACTTCGTAATTCAGACAAGGTAACTATATCAGTTTTCTATGTGTCTGAATGGACATAAGCATGCCAAAACTGGCCAAAATAGTCACTACCGATGTGCCACCAAAGCTGATCATCGGCAAGGGCAGTCCCACCACGGGCAACAGCCCGGAGACCATCAGCATGTTGATGCAGACATAGACGATAAAGATCAGGCTCAGGGTACCAGCCAACAGCCTGGAGAAGGTGTCCTGTGCTGAGAGCGCAATAGCCAAGCCTCTGAATAATATAAGTAAATACAGCATCAGCAGGAAGATGGCGCCCGCCAGGCCGAATTCCTCACCAATGACCGCAAAGATAAAGTCTGTTTCTGATTCAGGCAGGAAGCCATGGCGTGATTGTGTTCCCTGGAGGTATCCCTTACCGTAGATCCCACCCGAACCGATGGCAATCTTCGATTGATCAGACTGCCAGTGAGAACCTTTGCGGTTTTTGGCTTCATCACTGAAGATCAGCGTCGCAATACGTTCACGTTGATAGTCGTGCAGAACGTATTTCCAGATGGGTACAGCCGAGGCGGCCAGCAGTATCACGGCCAGGGCGATGATCCACCAGCGCAGGCCTGCGAGAAAAAGTACGATAAATCCTGACATGAACACCAGTACGGCGGTTCCCAGGTCAGGTTCGATTGCAATAAAGACGGTAGGGATACCGATAATGATCAATCCCAGCAGCAGGCTGACAAAGCGTAATGGCAGCTTGGCATCGGCCAGCATCCAGGCCACCATCATTGGTGTCGCAATTTTAAAGATCTCCGACGGTTGGAAACGGAAGCTGCCTTGGCCGAGCCAGCGCCTCGCGCCGTTGACCTCGATCCCGAAAGGGATGACCAATACCAGCAGGATCAGGCCGGCGACATAGATATTTGGGGTCCAGCGTTTGATCGTGGACGGAGGGACCAGCGCGATCGCCCACATGATCAACAGGCCGAAAATAATCCGTAGAATCTGCTTGAAAGTGACCACCAGGTTGTGGCTGCTGGCGCTGTAGAGAATAAACAGGCCGATGACCAGGGTAATCGAAATCAGCAGCAGCAGCGGTACGTCGATATGGAACCGCACCAGTGCCTTGCGCAGTGACGGTGTACCGCGTGACAGGGTATCGAATTTTCCGTAGCTGAAACTCATAGCCAATAGTATATCGTAAAGTTATTCTTTGTATGCCTGAACCTGCGCGAATCGATGTCCCGGGCAGAGCCGGGTACAGGAATGCGCGCTTTTCCGATCAAAGCCTGCCGGTATCGGGCTCACCGGGCGCCGGGGCCGGACCGGCGGGTTTTTTCCTGCCGGGGCTTGGTTTTTTCAACCTGGATGCGGGCGGTTTACGCCGGATTCTGCGCTTTTTCGGCCTGGCATTGATCGATTTTTCGATGACCGGGGCACCTCTTGGTGCCGGTGTTTTACGGCGTGGTTTTTTCTTTACCGTGTTGGCCGGACTCGGGCGCGGTTGTACGGTGGGCTTGCGCCGCTTGGGTGTGGCTGTTTGCTTCGGCTGAACTGGTTTCCTGGTCAGACCGGGGGTGCCCGCCTGCCTGCTGCGCTTGCCGGTTTTTGTTTTGCCGTCGTTTTGTTTGTCCTGTTTGGCTGAATCGCCCGGGTCGATGATATCGCCTGTCAAGGCTTTCTGTTTTTCCAGTTTATCCAGGTAGGCTTTGATCAACGCCCCGGCAATAGGGGCGGCTGCCGACCCACCATGGCCGCCGCGTTCGACGACGACGGCGATCGCGATCTTCGGGTTCTTGGCCGGGGCGAACGCGATAAACAATGCGTTGTCTTTGAACTCTTCAGGCAGATCCTTGCTTTTCACATACTTACTCTGACTCATGCCGATGACCTGGGCGGTACCGGTTTTACCGGCGATTTGGTATTTGTTTTCAGTCAGTTTCGCCAGCCTCCGTGCGGTGCCTCCCCAGCCGTGCACGACGTCGATCATTCCCTTGTGTACCTGTTCCCAGTGCTCCGGCTTGATCTTGCTGAACCATTTTTGCTTTTCTTTGACACGTTTGAGCAACGCCTTGTTGAGTTTGTGTTCTTTGAGCCTCGGGTCTTCACGTTCCGGTGAGACGTAATAGAAGTCCTTGGTGCCGGTCGGGTTGACCGCCCGTAGCAGGTGCGGGATGACCACTTTTCCCTTGTTGGCCATGATGGTGACCGCCATCGCCAGTTGCATCGGTGTCACAGTGACATACCCCTGGCCGATGCCGACACTGACCGTATCGCCGGTAAACCAGCGCTGGCGGATGCGAACCATTTCCTTGCGCCTGGCCCATTCGCGGTTGCTGATTCCCTTCGGGCGTTTTTTCGGTCCGCGAAAGCGCCGTTTTTTCCACTCGCGCGAGGGCAGAACCCCGACCCGTTCCTGCGGCATGTCGATGCCGGTTTTTTCGCCCCAGCCAAACATCGACAGGAATTCGGTGATCCGGTCTATGCCAAGCTTGACCGCCAGCGAGTAATAGTAGACATCGCAGGAGCGCATGATCGAGATATTCAGGTTGACTCTGCCATGGCCGCCTTTTTTCCAGTCACGCCAGCGATGCTTGACGCCAGGCAGTGTAAAATAGCCGATACAGGAGATCGTGGTATTTGGCTTGACGACGCCATAGTGGATACCCGCCAGTCCGTAAAACGGCTTGATCGTCGAACCGGGGTTGTAAGTACCCATTAGCGCCCGAATATTGAGCGGTTTCAGTTTATCCCGTTGCAGTGCGCGGTAGTTTTTTTTGGAGATTCCGTCGACAAACAGGTTCGGGTCATAGCCGGGTTTGCTGACCAGTGCAAGCACCTCGCCGTTGTTCGGATCGATGGCGACCACCGCCCCGGCCTTGTTTTTCAGACCGGTCTCGGCAATCTCCTGCAGGTCCTTGTCGATGGTCAGGTAGATGTTTTTACCTGGTATTGAAGGCTTGATCGATTTACGGTGAATGACACGGCCGAAGGCGTTACGCTCGATCTGCTGCTTGCCCACCGTTCCATGCAACAGATGTTCATAGCTCTTCTCGATACCGCGTATGCCGACATGCGTCGTACCGGCGTAGTTGGCCTTCTGTTTCTCGTTCCAGCGTTCCTCGATCTTCTTGTCACGGTGGCGTACATAACCGACGACATGTGCCAGTGAGTTGGCGTAAGGGTAGCGGCGTTTGAGCTTGGCGACTATGTCTACTCCGGGCAGTCCATGGCTTTCTGCCGCGATGACCGCGACCTCGTCGGGTTTCAGGCTGTGGCGGATAGGGATGCTCTGGAAGGTCTTGGCGTAGATTCTGTTTTCCTTGTATTTCTTCCAGAATTTGTCGAGATCGTTTTCCTCGATGTTGATCAGCCCGGCGAGGCGTTTCAGCAGGCCGCGCACACAGGTCTTGCGTTTGGTTTTTGCCGGACAATTGACTTTTTCGGGGGTGATCTCCAGGTTGAATGTCGGCTCGTTGCCGGCAAGCAGGTTTTTATTGCGGTCGTAGATCAACCCGCGGACCGGAGGATCCGGTTCGATTTTCAGGTAGTTGCTTTTCGACTTGGTCGTGTACTTGTCGTATTCGACGACCTGCAGCCGGTACAGGCGCATGATCAGCAGCGTTGCCAGCAAGCCGACGAACACCAGCACCCAGATGACACGGTGCAGGAAAATGCGTGCTTCGAGGTCCTGGTCTTTGAGGTTGGAGAAGTTTCTCATCGGTGTTCAGGCGATACGGAAACGGCGGCGGATACTGCGCAGGAAAAAATAAAGCAGCGGCCAGATCAGCGCACTGCTGACGGACATCAGCGCGTAGTTAAGGGTGCGTTCCGTCTTTCCAGTCAGGCTCTGGAACCACCAGAGCAACAGCTGGTACAGCAGCATCAACAGCAGGATGGTGAAAACCTGCTGCAGCATCGGGCTGATGCGGATACGCCGGTACAGGCTGAGTACGATATAGATGATGATGACCATGCTCAAGGCATGCTGTCCGAGCAGAAAGTTGTCCTTCATGACATCCATCAACATCCCGGTAAACCACGCAACCCCCATACCGATCCGGTGCGGGAGGGCCAGTGCCCAGTAGATCAGCACCAGCATGGTCCAGCCCGGACGATAGCGTTCGGCCCATTCCGGCAGGAACACGTTATTCAGCAACAGCGCAAGGATGATCGTCAGCGTGATGATCAGGTACCCGCTTCTTTTCTCTTTAGCCCGCATCGTTTGCCTCTGCCACATAGGCGCATTCTTTGAATCCGAAAATCTGGGTCTGTTTTTTCGCCTTGGCTTTCATTTTTTCGGTCCAGACCAGCAGCGCCTCCCGGACATGATCGATTCTCGCAGTCGGCTCGACGGTGATCTCCTGAACCCCTTTCTCTTTCAATTTGTTGATTTTCTTGACCTTGCCGACCATGTAGCCGTATGGATAGACCCCGTCCAGCCCGGAGGTGATGACCTCGTCGTTGAGTTTGACCTGGGCGCTGAGTGAGACATAGGGAAGTTTGATCAGCCTGGATTTGCCGTCACCGACCGCGAGTGTCTGGTATCCGGTTGCGCGTATCTGTACATGCATTTTATGGCTCAGGTCGGTGATCAGCCTGACCGTCGAGGTATAGGTGCGGGCCATGATGACCTGGCCGATCACGCCATCGGCATCGATCAACGGCTGTCCCGGGATCACGCAGTTTTTGCGTCCGAGATTGATTTTGATCAACTGGGTATCCGGGTCCCTGGCGATCTGGTAGATTTCCGCCAGCCTGACGTCCTCACGCACTTTTTTATGTGCCTTGAGCAGACGCTTGTAGTTTTTGTTTTCGATCCCGGCAAGCTCAAGCTCGAGCACCTTCTTTTTCAGGCGCTTGTTTTCCTCGATCAGTTTATCCATTTTGCTTTTGTCGGGCGCGGAGAATTTTTTCGAGATCTTGCGCCCGACATCGAAGGGATAGTCGAGCATTTCCAGCGCAGGCAGCACGACGGCAGAAAACAAATCATCCAGCACACCCTGGGTGTAGCGGTGTTTGTCCAACCACATCAGCATGATCGAAATGACTGCCAAGAGTATCAGCCGTGTCGTCAGCGAATATTTTTGACCAAATGTGTTAATAAGGGTTCTCCTGCCGGCCGGGAATCAACAGTCTGCGCGTACTCTTTTGAATATAGTAAAGTATTTTCGCGGATTCCTCAAAGGATGGTGCATCGTCAGCCGGGACCGGTTTGAGGTGACTGCCCGGGTACTGGGTGACCATTAGACAAGCCGCACAGGACGGGTACGGACAGGATACAGGGTTGATGCCCGGCTCAGCTTTCGCCAATGAAAATATCACCGCCATGTTCATCGATCATTTCCAGCGCCCGCCCGCCACCACGTGCAACACAGGTAAGAGGATCCTCGGCAATGACGACTGGCAGGCCGGTTTCTTCCATCAGCAGCCGGTCCAGGTCTCTAAGCAGCGCACCTCCTCCGGTCAACACGATGCCTCGTTCCGCGACATCGGCACCCAGTTCCGGTGGTGTCTGTTCCAGCGCGGTCTTGACCGCACCGGTAATACCCGACAGAGGTTCCTGCAGGGCTTCGAGAATCTCGTTACTGTTTAGACTGAAACTGCGGGGAACACCTTCGGCCAGGTTACGGCCTTTGACTTCCATTTCGCGCACCTCGCTGCCGGGGAACGCAGAACCGATTTCATGTTTGACTTTTTCAGCCGTCGCATCGCCGATCAGTGTGCCATAGTTGCGGCGCACATAATTGATGATCGCATCGTCGAATTTGACGCCACCGATACGGACCGACGAGGAGTAGACAATACCATTGAGCGATAAAACAGCAACTTCGGAGGTGCCGCCGCCGATATCGAGCACCATCGATCCACGTGCTTCATCGACAGGCATATTTGCGCCGATCGCAGCAGCCATCGGTTCCTCGATCAGGAAAACTTCTCTTGCACCGGCGCCTTCGGCCGATTCCTTGATCGCGCGGCGTTCAACCTGGGTCGAACCACAGGGAACACAGATCAGTACCCTGGGACTGGGCTTGAAAAAGCGCGTTTCGTGGGCGCGGTGAATGAAATGCTGCAGCATCTTTTCGGTGACGGTAAAATCAGCAATCACACCATCCATCAGCGGGCGGATAGTGGTGATATTGCCGGGGGTGCGTCCGAGCATCATTTTTGCTTCGTTTCCGACCGCAGCGATCGACTTGGGACCACCAGGTCCGCGGTCCTGGCGTATGGCCACGACCGAAGGCTCATTCAAAACGATTCCTTCGCCACGGGCATAGATAAGGGTATTGGCCGTGCCAAGGTCGATTGACAGGTCGTTGGAAAAGATACCACGTACGCGTTTGAACATTTTCCTGGTTAGGTCCTTTCTGATTATATTAAATCAATAACTTTAACAATGCATTTCATTTAGAGCAAGTTGTTAAACTGAATTCCCATGCTTTGGACTGGCCTGTAAAAGCGATTATAATTACGTTGGACGCCGGTTTCGTTTCCCCGGATCTATTCCGTTAAAATAGACTAGATATGTTAATACGCAAATTAATCATCCAAGAGGATCCTCTTTCCCGGCCGTCACCAAGTACAGTGTACGCTGTCCCGCAATTATGATAGTTTAGCGCGTCTTCTAGCTGAGTATAGGAGCTATCCATGTCTCTTGATGAAAAAGGTGTTAGAAATATAGCCAATCTCGCCAGATTGGCAATCAGCAATGAGGATATCAGCGAATATCAGCGTCATTTGAACAATATCATCGGTTTTGTCGAGCAGATGAACAAAGTGCAGACCGAGCAGGTGCAGCCGATGGCGCATCCGCAGGACCTGCCGCAACGTTTGCGCGAGGACAAGGTGCTGGAAACAGATCAGCACGAGCGCTTTCAACGTATCGCCCCGAAGGTCGAAGCCGGGCTCTACCTGGTGCCCCAGGTTATTGAGTGATGCTTAATAAATCAATTTTTTCAAATACTTATGTATTTCTGCGAATTTCAGGCAGGACAGGCAAGTGATGCACAATAAATCGATAACAGAACTGGGTCAGGGGTTGCGGCAGGGTGATTTTTCCAGCGTGGAGTTGACGACACATTATCTCAAGAGAATTGCAGCACTGGACGAGGAGCTCAACAGTTTTATTACTGTCAGCGAAGAAGCAGCCCTGGCACAGGCGGCGCGGGCCGACGCGTTGATTCGTGCAGGTCAAGCCGGGCCGATGACCGGCATCCCTTATGCACATAAGGATATCTTTTGTACGGATGGAATCAAGACCAGCTGTGGCTCGAAAATGCTGGATAATTTTATTGCTCCCTACGATGCGCATGTGACGTCCTTGCTGAACCACGCCGGGGCGGTCATGCTGGGAAAAACCAATATGGACGAGTTCGCGATGGGGTCATCGAGCGAGACCAGCTATTACGGGCCAGTCAGAAATCCATGGAATACCGATTATGTCCCCGGCGGCTCCTCAGGAGGTTCGGCTGCCGCGGTTGCGGCCCAGCTGACCCCGGT
>Ga0256830_1003251_pt1 | contig 10235 bp, 11 predicted proteins | sample 128326metaG_FD_190537 | JGI IMG/M metagenome (GOLD analysis project Ga0256830, IMG submission 190537) | Hydrothermal vent microbial communities from Lau Basin, Pacific Ocean - 128-326 | ecosystem: Environmental > Aquatic > Marine > Hydrothermal vents | place: Pacific Ocean: Lau Basin | collected...
GCGCCGAGCGCACGCCGGGTTCGCCGTCCAGGGCGTCCACCATGAGGCCCGAGTCGTCGGCCAGGGCCCAGACCCCGGGCCCGAGCTGGCGCTCCGCCTCGGCGGCGGCGGCGAAGGCCTTGAGGACGGCGTTCTCCAGGAAGTTCCGGCCGGTCTCCTCGACCTCCGGCAGGCCCTCGGGCAGGTCCCCGGGGCCGAGGATCCGGACCGGCAGGTCCGCGCACAGGCGCCGGAGCTCGGCCAGTTTGCCGGGGTTCGAGGAGGCCAGGAGGATGGGCTGGATGCGGCTCACGGGCGCTCCCCGGGACCGAAGTCGAAGCCGGGATAGGCCCCTGCCCCCTGGCGCTCGCGCATGCGCGGATCAATGCGGCTGGCGGGCATGGCCAGGGCCTCGAGATGGAACTCCGGCGCCTCCCCCGGCGCGAACTCCCCGATCAGGATCGAGGCCCCCGGACCGCGGTCGCTCGTGCCCTCGCCGGCGATCCACATAGGCACCGGCGTCTCGCCGTCGAAGTGGGTCTGGTGGATGTGCCCGCAGAGCAGCACCGCCGGCGAGCCCAGGGACAGGATCCAGTCCTGGAGGTACTCCGCCTCGCCGGTCCGGTTCAGGGCATGGGGGGAGTCGCGCCGGCCCTTGCGGTAGCGCCAGTCGCTCAGGGGGCGGTGGGTGAAGACGACCACGGGCGCCGGCCCGTGCTCGGCGCGGAAGGCCTCGACCCGGCGCATCAGGCGGCCGCGCTCGCCCCTCGAGGGCGGCAGGGTGTCGGCGGCCGTGTCCAGCCCGACGAAGTCCACGCCGGCCAGGCGGAAGAAGGAGTTGAGGGGGCCGACCTCCTCCTGCCAGGTCTCGAAGCGGTAGCGGTGGCCGCCGTGGAAATCGTGGTTGCCCGGGGTGGCGAAGACCGGGAGCGGCGAACTCCGCAGGGCCTCTTCGAGTTCGGTCTCGTGGGCCTCCAGGTAGAGGACGTCGCCCAGGTGCAGGAAGAAGTCGGCGTCCAGGGCCGCCGCCCGCTCCAGGCACCAGCGCAGCTCCGAGCCGCCTCCCGAGTCGCCGAGGGCGGCGAAGCGGTAGCGCTCCCGTTCGGGGAAGCGCACGCGCAGCTCGCGCACTTCGCCCAGGGACAGGTCGAGGTCCAGGTAGAGTTCCTCGCGGCGGCCGGGACCGCCTTCCTCCGGCCGCTGCCAGCGAAGCGCTTCCCCGGGAAGGCCCTCGAAGCGCGCCTCCCGGTGCAGGTTCTCCAGGACCAGGTGCACGCGGCCCGCCCGCCGCGCCTCGAAGCGCAGGACCGGCTCCGGCACGTAGGCGCGGAAGGTCATGCGCCCGTCCACGCGATGCCGGCGCAGGCTGGCCGAGCCCGGGGCGTGCACGCGCCAGCCGGCCTCGCTGTAGCCGGTCTCCGGGAAGGGGTCGGGGTCGTACTGGAGGGGCGGATAGCGCAGGCCGGTCCAGAGCGCGTGCCCGGCGGCGCCGGCACCGGCCAGCCCGAGGCCGAACAGGAAGGTGCGGCGGCGGATGCGGGCCATCCCCTTCTCTAGACCGGGAGGCCGCCCTCCACCGCCTGTTTCTGCAGGGCCGTCAGCTCCGCGACCCCCTTCAGGGCCAGATCCAGGAGCCGGTCGAAGCGCTCCCGCTCGAAGGGCTCGGTCTCGGCGGTGCCCTGGACCTCGATGATGCGGCCGCCGGCGGTGGCGACCACGTTCATGTCCACGTCGGCCTCGTGGTCCTCGCCGTAGTCCAGGTCCAGGAGCTCGCGGCCGGCGGCGACGCCGACGGAGACCGCCGCCACCCAGTCGCGCAGCGGCCAGTGCCGCAGCTGATCGCGCCCGGCCAGGACCTTCAGGGCGTCGTGCAGGGCGACGGCCGCTCCGGTGATGGCGGCGGTCCGGGTGCCCCCGTCGGCCTGGAGGACGTCGCAGTCGGCGGTGAGCGTCCAGTTCGGGAAGGCGCTCAGGTCGGTGACGGCGCGCAGACTCCGGCCGATGAGACGCTGGATCTCCACCGAGCGGCCGTCGCGCCGGCCGATCTCCCGGGCCTTCCGCCCCTCCACGGAGCCGGGGAGCATGGCGTACTCCGCCGTCAGCCAGCCCTCGCCCTTGCCCTGCTGCCAGACCGGGGCGCCGGGCGTGGCGCTCACGGTGCAGAGGATCTTGGTGCGCCCGAACTCCACCAGGACCGAGCCGGGCGAGGCCTCGGTGAAGTTGCGGGTGAACCGCACCGGGCGGAGGGCATCGGCGGCGCGTCCGTCGAAACGGTCCATGGTTCAGGCGGGAGGCAGGGGCTCGAGGGGCGGGACGAGGCCGGGCGGCCGGGTGACGCGGGCGCCCTCCGGACCCCAGGTGAGGCCCCGGGAAACCGAGAATTCTACCAGGGGGCCGGCCGGGCCGCCGCCGTCCCGGGGCCGGACCCCGCGGGGCGCCCAGCGGCGCAGGCCGGCGAGGAAGCGCTCCTCCAGGGAGGCGGGTCCGGAGCGCTCCAGACGCAGGAGCTCGCGGTCCAGGCCCAGGAGCCAGAGGGCCAGGATCCGGGTGCGGTCGCGGGGCGGGGCGCCTGGGCCCGCAGCCTCGTCGAGGCCGATCGCCGGCGTCCGGAGCCCCTCGTCCGGCGGGGCGGCGTGGACGTTCAGGCCGAAGCCGAGGATGGCGGCGGGCCCGGAGCCGGCGGCCGGCATCTCGGCCAGGAAGCCGCCGAGCTTGCGTCCGCCGAGGAGGAGGTCGTTCGGCCAGCGCAGGGCCAGGGGCTCCCCGGTCCAGGGCTGCAGGGCCCGGGCGGCGGCCACCGCGGCGGCGACGCCGACGGCCTCCGGCGGGCGGGGCGGCGGCTGGAGCAGGACGCTCACCGCGAGGTTGGCCCCGGGGGGCCCGGACCACCAGTCCCGGGCGCGGCGCCCGCGTCCGCCCACCTGGACCTCGGCGGCCAGGACCTCGCCGTCTCCGGCCCGGCCCTCCGCCAGCCGCCGCCGCAGGGCGTCGTTCGTCGAGTCCACCCGCGCCAGGACCTCGATCCGGCGCCCGGCCCGGAGTCGCGCCGGCAGCATCCGGCGCAGGCGGAGAGGGTCGAGAGGGTCCACGGCGCCGCCCGCGAGGATAGCGGCGGCGGCCGGCGGCCTCAGGCGGGGAACTGCTCGCGGAGCGGGCCGAGGCGCTCGCGCAGGCGCTGGATGACGTTGCTGTGGATCTGGCAGACCCGCGACTCGGTCAGTTGCAGTTCGATGCCGATCTCCCGCAGCGTCAGGCCGTCCAGGTAGTACATCTCCAGGATCCGGCGCTCCTTGGGAGTCAGGGTCCGGGTCAGGGCCGTCATCAGGTCGCGGCGGTGGGCCTGGTCGGAGGGGTCCACCTCGGTGGACTCGGTGAGGCCGTCAATGTGGCGATCGCCGTCCTCGCTGCTCGTCGCGCGGCGGTCGCTCACGTTGAGGATCGCCTTGGGCACGGCCTTCTTGATCTCCCGCGGGACGTCCTTCTCGTGGACCTCGAGCTCCCGCGCCAGCTCCGCCCAGGTGGGCTGCCGGCCGTGGACCGTGAGCCACTCGCGCTCGATCCTCTCCATGCGGGCGGCGCGCTGGCGCACCAGCCGCGGCACCCAGTCCTGGCTGCGCAGCCAGTCGAGGATCGCACCGCGGATGCGGCTGCTGCAGTAGGTCTTGAACTTGATGCCGCGCTCCAGGTCGAACTTCTGGATGGCGTCCATCAGGCCGAAGTTCCCGGCCGAGGCCAGATCGTCCACGTCCACGGAGCGCGGCAGGGTGGCGTGGATGCGCTCGGCCACGAAGCGCACGACCTGCTGGTGGCGCTCGATGAGTTCCTGGAACAGCCGGTGCTCGCCGGTCTCCTTGTACCGGACCCAGACCTCCTCGGTGTTCAGCTCCGTGACCGGCACGGCCTTGCGCCGGCCCTTGCGCCTGGGTTCCTTCGCCATGGTGTCCGGGGATTCTAGGGAGCGGCGGGGCATGATTCGAGGGCGCGGTTCCTCCAGAAGGGGCCTCGGGCGGAAGACCGGCACGGCGCTTGCTAGAGGCCTCCTCTCCGGACCCGCGCCCGCCGGACCGGCTTCTCCTATCGGCCGATCCGGACCAGGGAGTGAAGGCCGATCCCGTGGAGTTTCCGGGCGCCTTCGAGGAAGGCCAGTTCCACGACGAAGAGGGCCGCCACGGCCTCGGCCCCGGTCCGGCGCAGGAGCCGCACCGCCGCCTCGGCCGAGCCGCCGGTGGCGATCAGGTCGTCCACGAGGACCACCCGGTGCCCGGGGCCGCAGGCGTCGTGGTGGATCTCCAGGCTGTCCTGGCCGTACTCCAGCTCGTAGGACTCGCTCCAGGTCTTCCAGGGGAGCTTGCCCGGCTTGCGGAGCGGGATCAGGGGCAGCCCGAGCTCCCGGGCCAGGGGAGCGGCGAAGAGGAAGCCCCGGGACTCGATGCCGGCGACGTGGGTCGGCTGGTAGGGACGCGCGGCCTCGGTCAGACGCTCCACGGCGGCGCCGAAGGCCTCCGGGTTCCCGAGAAGCGGGGTGATGTCCTTGAAGACCACGCCCGGGCGCGGGAAGTCCGGGACGTCCCGCAGGAAGGAGGCCAGATCCAGGGCCGCCGGGGAGGAGCCGTCCATGGCGCCAGGACAGGCCGGGCCGGCCGCGCCGTCAGGATCCGGCGCCCGCTTCGGCGAACCACATCCAGTAGATGTCCTCGCCTTCCCGGGCCAGATGGAGCTCCATGGCCTCCAGCCGCTCCACGAGTTCGGTCGGCAGCTCCCGGGGCGCCACCGCCTGGAACTCCAGGTGTCCCTGGTCGTCCAGACTCAGGAAGCCGGTGCAGGGCGTGGGGGAGTCCGGGGCGTCGAGGGCCTCGCATCCCTCCTTCGGTTCCAGCCAGCGCTGGTGCAGGGCAGGCGGAATCTGCGTCCGGTCCCAGCCCGGGCCCCCGGGCGCGTACTCCTCGGTGATCAGGAGGGTCTGGGTCTCCTCGCCGCAGAGGAAGGCCGCGGACCAGGCGTCCAGTTCCGTCGTGGCGGCGTCGTAGCGCAGGACCAGGATCGGGCCCCCGGGGAAGGGGACCGGCACCGGTTCGTCCTGGGGATCCAGCCCGTCCAGCCAGGCCTCGAAGGATTCCTCGGGCAGGAGCCAGATGTCCTCGCTCACGCGGGTGAGGTCCAGGACCAGACGGCCGTCCTCCTCCTGGCGGGGCGGCCCGGCCGCCAGATCCAGCCGCAGGCTGAACCACTCCACCGGTTCGAGCTCGACCTTCTCCAGGGACCAGGCGCCGAGGAGATCCACCTCTTCCGGGACCGGGACCGGCGGCGAGGGCGGCGGCCAGTAGCGGTCCGGCCGCGGGCCGGCCTGGACCGGCGTCTGTTCCCAGGAGAGGACCAGGGCGAGGCCGAGGAGGAGGGTGGCGGTCAGAGGGGGGGCGGTGCGCATTTCAGAAGCATTCACAGTACCACCAGTCGCCCGGGCCCAGGGTCGGGTCGCAGGGAGGCTGGGGGCAGTCGACCACGACACAGGTCAGGGTGATCGAGCCGGTATTCACGGTCACCGTCGCCTTGCAGTCATTGGTCATGTCCGGACACATCTGCTTGCAGCGATAACTCGTCAGACCCAGCGTCTCGTCCTGGAAGACCCGGAGCGGGCACAGGATCGGGCAGTCGTTCTGCAGGCATTCTATCGCAAAGGGCGAGACCTGGAAACGCAGCTGGCAGCCCATGTCGGTGTGCTCGTGGGGGTGGGCCCGGAGCGGGGGAGAGCTGGGTTCGAAGACCAGGGCGCAGAGGAGAAGGGGAGGGAGGAGGGCGAGGCGCATGCGGGTCTGGAGCCCGGACCGAAGGCTCCAGGAGGGGGACGATCCCGCCGCGGCCGGGGTTCCCCGGAATCTCCGCCTTCCTGCCGGGGCGCGCCATCCGAGCCTGTCACGCCTGGAATGGGGCGCTGTCCGGGCCCATCGCGCCTGGGATGGGGGCGCCGTCCGGGTCCGTAGCGCCCTACATAGACTCCGGCGCGGGCACGCCCAGAAGCCCCAGACCCAGGCCCAGGGTGTTGCGCAGGGCCCCGATGGCCGCCAGGCGGGCGTCCTCGACGGGCGGCTCCTCGCCCAGGACCCGGCGGTCCCGGTAGAAGGCGTTGCCGGCGTTGGCCAGGCGCAGGAGATGCCCGGCCAGGATCGAGGGCTCGCGCCGGTCGCCGGCCTCCCGCACCGCCGCCGGGAAGCGGCCGAGGGCGGTCAGGAGCTCCCGGTCTTCCGCCAGGATCTCCGGCCGCAGGGCCGCGAAGTCCGGGACCGGCCGCCCGGCCTTGCGCAGGATGGCGCAGCAGCGCGCATGGGTGTACTGCAGGTACGGGCCGGTGTCGCCGTCGAAACTCAGGACCTCTTTCCAGTCGAAGACCACGTCCTTGGTGCGCTGGTGCTTGAGGTCGTGGAAGATCACGGCGCCGACGCCCACCTGCTCGGCGACGCCCTCGGGATCGGGGTGGCCGGGGTTCTTCTCGCGCACGATCTCCAGGGCCAGTTCCGAGGCCCGGTCCAGGACCTCCTTGAGGAGCAGGACGCGGCCCTTGCGCGTGCTCAGCTTCCCCTCCGCGAAGCGCACGAGGCCGAAGGCGACATGCTCGATGCGGTCCGCCCAGTCGCAGCCGGCCCGGCGCAGGACGGCCCGCAGCTGCTCGAAGTGCAGCTTCTGCTCGTTGCCGACGACGTAGAGGCACTCGTCGAAGGCGAACTCCTCCCAGCGGCTGAGGGCGGCCGCCAGATCCCGGGTGGCGTAGAGGGTCGTGCCGTGGGCGGTCTTCACCAGACAGGGCGTCTGGATTCCCTCCGGCTCCAGGTCCACGATCCAGGCTCCCTCGCTCTGCTGCAGGAGATCCTTCCCCTCCAGCCAGGCGAGAACGCCGGGCAGGCGGTCCTCGTACCAGCTCTCGCCGCGCACATGGTCGAAACGGGCGCCCAGACGGTCGAAGGTCTTCTGGAACTCGCGCAGGGAGAGCTCGGTGAAGCGCTGCCACAGGCGCCGCGCCTCGTTGTCCTCGCCCGACTCCAGTTCCTGGAAGGCCTGGCGCCCCTGCTCCTCGAGCCCGGGGTTCTCTTCGGCCTCCTCGTGGAAGCGGACGTAGAGCGCCAGCAGGTGGCCGATGGGGTCCGCCTCGAGGCGGTCTTCCTGGCCCCACCGCCGCCAGGCGGCGACGAGCTTCCCGAACTGCGCCCCCCAGTCGCCGAGGTGGTTGATGCGCACGACCCGGTGTCCCAGGTGCTCCAGGATCCGGGCCAGGGCGGCGCCGATCACGGTGGAGCGCAGGTGCCCCACGTGCATCGGCTTGGCGATGTTCGGGCTGCCGAACTCGACGATGCTCGTGCGCGTCCGCCGGCGGCGGCCGAAGTCCGGCCGCAGGGCGTCCTGGAGGACCCGGCGCGCCAGGGCCGCACCCTCGACCCGGAAGTTCAGGAAGGGGCCGACGGCCCGGGCCTCGACCTCGGGGACCTGCAAGCGGGCTGCCAGCTCCGCCGCCAGCTCCGGGGGCTTGCGGCCGGCGGCCTGGGCGGCCTGGAAGCAGGGCAGGGCGAACTCGCCGTGGCCGGCCTGACGCGGCCGGTCCAGGGCGAGGTCCTCCGCGGGCACGCCGAGAACCTCGGCCAGGGCCCCGCGAATCCGTTCTTCGAAGGCCTCCAGGCCATGGAGCCCGCTGGAATCGAGGGAGGAAGCCGTCATGAACCCCTCATGCTAGCCCCGGCCGGCGAGGCGCGCCGCGGCCCGGATCCAGGTGCGGCGCAGGTCGTCGAAGGCCAGGCGCCGCAGGGCCTCCTCCTCGCCGGCCCAGGTGTGGTCGTCGTGCTCGGCGGAGCGGACGCAGGCCTTCGGGTCCACGGGGGCGAGCGGCAGGTAGTGGAGCACCCGCTTCCAGGGGCCGTCCTCCCCGGCCCGGTAGAGACTGGTGTCGCACCACTCCGGGTCCAGGTCGCCGGGGTCGAGGGTGTAAGCGGTCTCCTCGCGCAGCTCCCGGAGGGCTCCCTGACGCAGGTCCTCGCCGGCTTCGAGGTGTCCCTTGGGAAAGCCCCAGCTGCCGTGGCGGGCGTTGCGCAGGAGGAGGAAGCGCGGCGCCCCGGGCTCTCCGGCCCAGACCAGGACGCCGGCGGCCAGGACCGGGTGCTCCGGCCGGCTTCCAGGGGTGGGAGAGGACGCCGCCATGGCGGGTGTTCTAGCGCGTCCCCGGCCCGGGCGGCGGCCGTGCCTACAATCCCCGGCGCCGTGGCCGCCCTTCCCGCCGACGCCCGCGTCCTCGATCTGCCCGTGACCGCGCGCCGGCGCTCGGGCCCCGACGCCTGGATCCTCGAGCTCGGCCTGCCCGAGGCCTGGCCGCGCCTGCGGCCCGGGCGCTTCGCCATGCTCGCCCCCGCCGACGGCCGCGGCCCCTTCATTCCCCGGCCCTTCAGCATCTACAGCCAGCCGGCCCCGGACCGCCTGGACTTCCTGATCCAGGTCCTCGGTCCCGGGACCCGGGCCCTGGCCGCCCTGCGGGAGGGGGAGACCTGCACGGCCACGGTGCCCCTGGGCAACGGCTTCGAGGTCCAGCCGCCGGAGCGGCCCGTGGTCCTGGTCGCCGGCGGCGTCGGCAGCGCCCCCTTCCTCCTCTATCTCGAGGAGCGCGCCGCCGCCGGGGCCGCGGAGCGCACCTGGTTCTTCTACGGCGCCCGCAGCGCGGACCGTCTCTACGACCGCGAGCGCTTCGAGGCCGTGGGTTCGCCGGTGCGCTGCTCGACCGAGGACGGGAGCCTGGGCTTTGCCGGACGGGTTCTCGACGACCTGGCCGGCGCCCTGGACCGGGGCGAGGTGCCCGAGGAGGCACGCTTCGCCGCCTGCGGCCCGGAGGGCCTGCTCCACGCCTTCGCCGCCTTCGCCCGCGAGCGCGGCCTGGACGCCGAGCTCAGCCTCGAGACCTACATGGGCTGCGGGGTCGGCGTCTGCAACGCCTGCCCGACGCCGACCGACCCCGAGGGCCCCTGGGGGGACTGGCCCTGGGTCAAGACCTGCGTAGACGGGCCGGTGATGCCCCTGCGCGCGATCCGCTTCTGAGCGGGCTGCCGTCCGGGGAATCCCTCCGGAAAACCCCCGGGATCGGGGAAAATGGGCGGAGCGGCGGAACCTCCGCCCCCCGGCGGCCCTTCCATGGGGGAGCCCTGCCCCGCACCGAGCCATGAGCCTGATCCTTCCCTTCCTCCTTCTCGCCCCGCCCGTCCTGCAGGATCCGCCCGCTCCGCCCCCGGGGCGCGAGACCCGGCGCGAGGGCCGCGAGTCCGCCGGCGGGTCCCGTGGTGGGGAGAAGCAGGCCGAGGAGCCGCCGACCCCCGAGGAGGCCGTCGCCGCCCTGGAGGCCGCCCTGGAGGAGGACGACGTCCCGCTCCTCCTGGAGACTCTTCGCAGCCACGGCCGGGTCGCGGACAAGAACGTCGTGCGCGTCGTGAGCAAGGCCCTGCGGCACGCGGACCCGCAGGTGCGTCTGCGCGCTCTGGAGGCCCTGCGCTTCAACGAGGATCCCAAGGCCACCGCCGAGCTCTTCGCCGTGGCGCGCAACAAGCGGCTCCAGGACGATCCCGAGTTCGCCGCCGAGACCGCCCTGGCCCTCGGCCAGAAAGGGGACCGCAAGGCCCTGCGCTACCTGAAGGAGGGGCTGACCACGGACAAGGCGCGCGATCCGGTGGTGCGGGCCAGGGTCGCCGCCCTCGGCAAGATCCGGCACAAGGACTCCGTGGACATCCTCATGGACTTCTGGGTGAAGGGCAAGGCGCGCCAGCGGCACCCCTACGCGACCGAGATCAGCATGTCCCTGGCGGTCCTCACCGGGCAGCAGTTCCGCCGCGACGAGGAGTGGCGCGCCTGGTGGAACGACAACAAGAACTCCTTCAAGATCAGCCAGGAGGAGTGGCCGCTGCCGGGCCGCTTCCAGGCGAGGTGGGACGCGATCTGGGCGCCGCCCGAGGAGTCCGCCCGGGGCGGCGGCCGGGGCGGCGGGGACGAGGCCGGGGAAGGCGGCCGCCGCGGCCGCCGGGGCGGTGAGGAAGGCGAGGCGCCTCCGGACCGCCGCCGCGGCCGGGAGGGCAGCGAGGAGGGCCGCCGCCGGCGCGACGGCTCGGGGGAGGGCTCCGGGCCCGACGGACGATGACGGCGGGCTTCGGCCTCGCTCTCCTTCTCCTGCTCGCCGGCTCCGGGACGCCGGCGGGCCTGCCCCTCCCGGCCTCTCCTGCGGAGGGGGCGGATCCGGCCGCCCA
>Ga0256830_1003252_pt1 | contig 10234 bp, 8 predicted proteins | sample 128326metaG_FD_190537 | JGI IMG/M metagenome (GOLD analysis project Ga0256830, IMG submission 190537) | Hydrothermal vent microbial communities from Lau Basin, Pacific Ocean - 128-326 | ecosystem: Environmental > Aquatic > Marine > Hydrothermal vents | place: Pacific Ocean: Lau Basin | collected...
CCTTTAGCCCGAATATTTCATAAGAACGCTTTATTTGATGCATAAGCTTATGATTTTAATAATAATTTTTCGTATATTAGAGAAGTACACTATGTACCAACCAACGCTATGCAGTTTCTGGAAAAATCTCAGCGGCCATTTTTCACGATCCCCCTTGAACCCTAGCTATGGCTATGCTTCGGCGGGCGATCGCAAAAACTGTCTCGCTGATATTTCCCCAAAATTCTGCATTCTCATGAAATATTCGGGCTGGTTCACATACTAAATTTATCTCTTGCCTGTTTAGCACGAGAAAATATTTGCAATAATGTGTCCCCATCAGAATCTTGAATAGCCCGTTTCATTGTTTCAAGTTCTTTCATATAAGCCTGCATCATGGCAAGAATCGCCTGCGGGTTATTCAGACAGATATCTCGCCACATCACCGGGTCACTGGAGGCAATACGGGTAAAATCCCTGAAACCACCCGCGGCGTATTTAAATATTTCATCCACATCATCAACCTTATTCAGGCAATCCACCAGGCCAAAGGCAAGCACATGGGGCAAGTGACTGGTACCGGCAAGAATAAGGTCATGATGTCGCGCCCCCATTTCATCCACAACAGCCCCTGTGACCTGCCACATTTCTCGTACCCTGGCGATATCCTGTTCACTGTTTTCCGGCAAAGGTGTAAGAATGACACGGCGCTGTTGATAAAGTGAATCAAATGAAGCTTCCGCGCCGGATTGCTCGGTGCCCGCGATGGGATGCCCGGGTATAAACTGATTGACCTTAATACCCAGCCCCCTGTTGGCCGCATCTATCACACTGTGCTTGGCACTTCCCGCATCGGTGACCACCGCGTGTTTCTGTAGATGGGGTTCGATTTTTCTGAATACTTCTTCCATGGCACCCAGGGGTACGGAGACGAACACCATATCGGCATGGGAAACCGCTTTAGCGTAATCCTGCTCAATATGATCGATAACACCAAGTTGCTTTGCCTGTTCAAGATTTTTAAGACTGCGACCCAGGCCGGTGACCTGATTCACATAAGCGGATTTTTTAAGTGCCAGTGACAGGGAGCCACCAATCAAACCGACACCAATAATACACAAATGATTGATCATGCAAGACACTTCCGTAACGCGGTAAGCACCCTTTCATTCTGATCAGCTGTACCTACCGTTATACGCAGATGATGAGGCATACTATAACTGGCAACGGGTCGTACAATAACCCCCTCCCTGAGTAGTTTCTCATAAACCGGCATGGCATCAAGGCCGACATCCAGGGCAATAAAATTGGCAATACTGGGTATATAAGCTAGCCCCATGGTATCAAAGACCTGAGCATATTGCCGCAGTCCAGCGTTATTTATTTTCACACTGTTGGCCACATGATCCGTGTCATCAATCGCTGCAAGTGCGGCAGCCTGTGCCGGCATATTGGTATTAAATGGCTGGCGCACCCGGTTTAGAATATCCGCAATATCCGGGTGTGAAATCGAGTAGCCAATTCTCAGCCCGGCCAGACCATATATTTTCGAAAAAGTACGCGTGACAAGAAGATTTTTGAAACGCTTCAATAAAACATTGTTATCCGGCTTAAGCTGATCGGGCATATATTCATAATAGGCTTCATCCAGTACCACCAGTACATTTTCATCCACCTGGGACAGGAAAGCTTCAAGTTCACCAGGCTCAAACCAGGTGCCTGTCGGATTATTCGGATTGGCAATGAATACAACACGGGTTGTATTATCGATAAGTTTCAGTATCCCTTGCAGATCATGTCCATAGGGCATAAGGGCGTGATCCACGGGCAATGCGGGGGCGACTCGGGCCTGTGCCGAGGTGGCCTGTACAACCAGTGGATAAACAGCAAAGGAGTATTCGGAGTAAACAGCAGAATGACAGGGTGCCAGAAAAGCTCTGCCAATCAGTTCGAGAATATCATTGGACCCATTTCCCAGGGTAATGCAGTTCACATCCACCTGATGTTTTTCTGCCAGAGCGGCACTTAGTTTAAAACCGGCACCATCGGGATAATAATTTATATCCTGAATGACCGACTGGGCTGCACGCATCGCAGATTCACTGGGACCCAGGGGGTTTTCATTGGAAGCCAGTTTGATCGCGTTACTGATTCCCAGTTCACGCTCCAGCTCATCCACCGGCTTACCCGGCTGGTAGGGTTGCAGTGCCTGTACACCGGGAACCGCATTTTTCAGGAATTGATTCATTAAATATCCACTTACAAAATCACCGCGCCCGCATAGTTTTTATACTGGCAATTATAAAGAATATCAGGGAAACTTTTATATCATTCAGCGTTCCCTGGCTACCTGTTACTTCAGCACCGCCCTGGGGTAGGACCCCAGAATACGAATCATTGCGGATTCATGTTCGATTTCCCGTAGGGCCTCAGCCAGATTTTCATCATCCTTGTGCCCTTCGATATCAATAAAGAACACGTATTCCCACACGCCCTTACGGGAAGGACGAGACTCGATTTTACTCATGCCTATATTGCGCTCGGCCAGGGGCTTTAACAGATGATGTAGCGCGCCCGGTCTGTTTCGGGTGGTGACCAGCAGTGAAGTTCGATCATTGCCACTGGGCGGCACTTCATTTTTACCAATAACGATAAAACGGGTGGTATTATCCGGCTCATCTTCTATTTCCGGGCATAATACAGGCACATTATATATTTCGGCAGCCATAGCGCCGGCGATGGCTGCGGCCCCCGGCTCACTGGCAGCAATGCGTACCGCTTCGGCATTACTCCGCACCGCATAATGTTCGGTATCGGGCAGTTTATCGTCCAGCCAGCGACGGCATTGAGCCAGGGATTGCTGATGAGAATAGACTTTGCTTATTTTTTTCAGATCACTTTCATTGCTAATTAAATTATGCTGAATGCGCAAATCAACCTCACCACATATCAGTAGTGATGAATTAATCAGTAAATCCAGGGTATGGGAAATAACTCCTTCGGTTGAGTTTTCAATTGGCGCGACACCAAAATGCACCTGACCGGTCTCCACCGTACGAAAGATTTCCTCGATATTATCGACCGGATTCTGTTCGATAGATGAACCAAAATGCTTACTGGCGGCGGCATGATTATAGGTACCGGCAGGTCCCAGAAAGGAAACCTTTATGGGTTTTTCAAGCGCCAGACAGGCCGACATGATTTCCCGGAAAAGATGTGCAACCGCATCATCGTCCAGTGGACCGGTATTTCGCTTCCGGATTTCCATCAACACCTGAGCCTCGCGCTCAGGTCGATAGAAATGTTCCGTTTCACCGGCCTTGATTTTTATTTCGGCCACCCGCTGCGCGCATTCCGCTCGCTGATTGATCAGAGTCTGTATTTGCTGATCGATAGTATCGATTTGCTTGCGTATTTCCAGTAATTTATCTTGTTCGTTCATTGGTATCCGATGCAGATAATATTTTTCGCTTATGTCAACGCATATACGTAAATATATCTGTTTTATATCAGCCTTATTGACAACACATCTTCGGTTGCAGCAATCTTGTCCAGCGTGCTGTCATCCGGCTTGCTTTCAAGGTCAATCAGGGTATAAGCCAGTTCATTGCGTGATTCATTCGCCATATGAATAATATTCACACCCGCGTCACCCAGTTGATGGGAAATTTTGGCCAGCATATCCGGGCGGTTGCGATTGGCAATGGCCAGCCGATAATCACCCTGCCTTGCCAGTTTGATATTCGGGAAATTGACCGAATTTCTGATATTTCCATTGGCCAGAAAGTCCTTTAACTGTTCTGCGATCATAACCGCGCAGTTATCTTCTGCCTCAGCGGTAGAGGCACCCAGATGGGGCAGTGTGTAAACCCGGTCATGAGCTTTCACCTGATTGGAAGGAAAATCACTGACATAGGCGTGAATTTTTCCTGATTCGATGGCCGCCAGTACGGCGCCATCGTCGACGATCCCGTCACGGGCAAAATTAAGTATAACCGAGCCGTCTTTCATGGTCGCCAGACGTTCAGCATTCAGCAAATTGCGAGTGGCATCGATCAGGGGCACATGGAATGTCACGAAGTCTGACTGTGCCAGTAACTCATCCACACTGTCCATCTGCTTTACATTTGAAGATAGCTGCCAGGCATGTTGAATGGTAATGGTTGGATCATAGCCAATCACATTCATGCCCAGTGTGTCGGCCGCATTCGCCACCTGGGCACCAATGGCACCCAGGCCAATAACCCCCAGGGTTTTACCCGGCAATTCAAAACCGGCAAATTTCTTCTTGCCCGCTTCCACCGCCTTGCTCACCTCTTCATCCGTGCCATTAAGCTCCGTTGTGTACTGCCAGGCAGGAATCAGATTACGGCACGCGATCAGCATACCGGCAATCACCAGTTCCTTTACCGCATTGGCATTGGCACCCGGTGCGTTAAAAACCACAATGCCCCGCTCTGACATTTTATCCACCGGAATATTATTCACCCCGTCACCGGCACGGCCTATGGCCTTAACCGAACTTGCCACCGGCACATCATGCATTTTAAATGAACGTAACATAATGGCATCGGGATCATTTAAATCCTCCCCCACCTGATAACCTTCTGCTGTCAGACGATCCAGGCCAAGAGAGGAAATTGCATTATAGGTTTTTATATTGAACATTTTTAAAATCCTGATTAAATTCTGCTATACCCAGGCGATTATCTATAAGGGTACAAACCCCGGCCTGAAACCGGGGCCTGGGCTAACAGTTGTGTATTATGTATTATTTTTTTCGAAGTCTTTCATATAGTCGATTAATGCATCCACACCCGCTTCCGGCATGGCATTGTAGATACTGGCACGCATCCCCCCGACCGAGCGATGTCCCTTCAGGGTTTGCAAACCGACTTTGGCGGCTCCTTCCAGAAAAGCCGCATCGAGTTCGGCATTGGCCAGAATAAATGGCACATTCATCAATGAACGACATGCCTCATCCACAGGATTGGAATAAAAATCAGATTCATCGATAGCCGCATAGAGTTTCGCGGCCTTGCGTCGATTGATTTCTTCCATGGCACTGATTCCACCCTTCTGCTTGATCCAGTCAAACACCAGTCCCGCCAGATACCAGCTGTAGGTGGGCGGTGTGTTATACATGGAATCATTATCCGCCATGGTTTTATAGTCCAGCATGGTGGGCATGCCATCGATGCCATTACCGATCAGATCCTCACGCACGATAACAATGGTCAGCCCCGCCGGGCCAATATTTTTCTGCGCACCGGCATAGATAATACCAAACCGGCTCACATCGATTTCCCTGGACAGAATGGTAGATGACATATCCGCCACCAGGGGGACCCCGCTTTCAGGCACAAACGGGAATTCCACGCCAACAATGGTTTCATTGGGGGTGTAATGCAGGTAAGCCGCATCATCACGTGTATTCCAGTCAGACTGGGCGGGTACGGTGGTGAATTTTGAATCTTCAGAGCTGGCGACCACATTTACGTCACCATAGCGTTTGGCTTCCGCAATGGCTTTTTTCGACCACTGCCCGGTGAGCACATAGTCAGCCTTGCGATTAGAGCCCATTAAATTAATGGGGACGGCGGCAAACTGAGCACTGGCACCGCCCTGTAAAAACAGCACCTTGTAATTATCGGGAATCTTCATGATTTCCCGCAGGTCTGCTTCGGCTTTCTCAGCGATAGAAATATAATCCTTGCCACGATGTGACATTTCCATAACCGACATACCTGTTCCCTGCCAGTCCAGCATTTCCTGCTGCGCTGTTTTCAATACTTCTTCCGGCAACATCGCCGGCCCCGCACTAAAGTTATACACTCGGCTCATTGCCTGCACCTTAATAATATCAATTGAATAATCATAAACAGGTTGATTGCACCTGTTTTCCTATGCGTCGACTGAATCTTCATCCCCTTGCGCAAGAAATTCGATTCGTTCGATTTCCACCAGTTTCTCATTTTCCGACAAACGAATCAGACGCACACCCTGGGTATTACGTCCCATGAGTCGTACCTCATCCACACTGGTGCGAATAAGTGTACCGGCATCGGAAATCATCATGAACTCATCCTGATCGGAAACCTGGATGGCACCAACCACCTGACCATTGCGCTCCGATGTCTGGATTGAAATCACGCCCTGGCCTCCACGCCCCTTGCAGCTATACTCGCTGGTTGCCGTGCGTTTGCCATAGCCTTTTTCAGTGGCGGTCAGTATGGAGGCATTATCATCCACCACAATCAGGCTGATGAGCTTTTCGCCCTGTTTCATGCGAATACCCCGAACACCGGCCGCGGTTCGACCCATGGCGCGAACATTCGATTCATTGAATCGAATCGCCTTGCCGGAGCTGGCCAGTAACATAATATCCTTGCTGCCATCGGTCAGTGCCACATCCACCAGCACATTGTCATCCCGCAGATCCAGGGCAATAATACCCCCGGCCCGTTGATTGGAAAATGCCGTCAGGGGTGTTTTCTTCACCGTACCCGAGCTGGTTGCCATAAAGATATAGTGATTTTCATCGTATTCCCGAATCGGCAGCACCGCATTGATGCGTTCACCCTCCTGCAATGGCAACAAGTTGACCAGGGGCTTGCCACGGGAACCACGACTCGCCTGGGGCAGCTGATAAACCTTGATCCAGTAGGCCTTGCCCCGACTGGAGAAACACAACAGCGTGTCATGGGTATTGGCGATAAACAGCTTGTCGATAAAGTCTTCTTCCTTCATCCGCGTGGCCGACTTACCCTTGCCCCCCCGCTTCTGGGTGGAGTAATCGGTCAGTGGCTGGGACTTGGCGTAACCGGCATGGGAGAAGGTAACCAGCACATCTTCTTCGGTAATCAGATCTTCCATGCTCAGGTCGAGTCGACTCTCGAGAATCTCGGAACGACGTTCATCACCGAACTCCTGCTTTATTTCTTCCAGCTCTTCACGAATCACTTCCATGAGCCGATCCGGACTTGCCAGTATTTCAATCAAGCCTTTAATAATATCCAGTATATCTTTGAATTCATTAAGAATTTTATCCTGCTCAAGCCCGGTCAAACGATGCAGTCTCAATTCCAGAATCGCCTGCGCCTGGGCTTCGGACATGTGATAGCCATCCGCCTGCAGGCCAAATTCAGACTGCAGAAACTCCGGTCGAGACGACTCCGCACCGGCTCGGCTGAGCATATCCTGCACCATGCCCGGCGCCCATACACGGGATACCAGCCCGGCTTTGGCCTCGGCGGAAGTGGCGGAATTCTTGATCAGCTCGATGACTTCATCGATATTGGCCAGGGCAATGGCCAGACCTTCCAGCACATGGGCCCGCTCACGAGCCTTGCGCAATTCATAAATGGTCCGTCGAGTCACCACCTCACGTCGGTGGCGAACAAAGGTTTCCACAATATCTTTCAGGTTCAGCAGTTTGGGCTGACCATCCAGCAGGGCCACCATATTGATGCCGAAAACGGTTTGCATGGCGGTCTGCTTGAACAGGTTGTTCAGCACCACCTCCGCCACATCACCGCGACGGATCTCGATCACCATGCGCATACCATCCTTGTCGGATTCATCACGGATCTCGGTAATGCCTTCTATTTTCTTTTCCTTTACCAGCTCGGCAATACGCTCGATCAACCGGGCCTTGTTCACCTGATACGGCAACTCATGAACAATAATCTTCTGCCGGCCACTATCCGTGGTTTCGATTTCGGTACGGGCCCGCATATACATGCGCCCACGACCGGTGCGATAGGCTTCACGAATGCCCTTGGTGCCATTGATAAAGGCCGCGGTGGGTAGATCCGGTGCTGGAATGTACTGCATCAGGCCATCCACATCGATATCGGGATTTTCTATCAGGGCGATACAGGCATCGATCACTTCATTCAGGTTATGGGGCGGGATATTGGTGGCCATACCCACCGCGATACCCGCCGAGCCATTCACCAGCAGAGCGGGAATCCGGGTGGGCAATACCGAAGGCTCCTTTTCCGAGCCATCGTAGTTTTCATCGAAATCGACGGTTTCCTTGTCCAGATCCGCCAGCATCTGATGGGCAATTTTGGCCATGCGCACTTCGGTGTAACGCATGGCGGCGGGTGCGTCCCCATCCACCGAGCCAAAGTTACCCTGGCCATCCACCAGCATATAGCGCATGGAAAACGGCTGGGCCATACGGACGATGGTATCGTACACCGCGGTATCACCATGGGGGTGATACTTACCGATAACATCACCCACCACACGAGCCGATTTCTTGTAGGGTTTGTTCCAGTCATTTCCCAGCACACTCATTGCGTAAAGCACGCGGCGGTGAACCGGTTTCAGACCATCTCTTACATCGGGTAGTGCCCTGCCGACGATTACGCTCATGGCATAATCAAGGTAGGACTGGCGCATTTCATCTTCTAGATTGACGGGTACTACTTCTTTGGCAAACTCAGCCATAGGATGCTTCTATCCCTTATTCTCGGGTTATTCTGGCGTATTTGTAGCCGAACCTGCCAGACCTGGAAGTTGCATGAAGAGCGACTAAACACGAGTAAGCCCATGTTTAGAAGGCAGCTATTTCGTATATTAGAGAATAGCAAAATGTTACTCGAACACGCCAGACGCACATCCATCCGGTATCTTCATCCAACTTCCGGGCAAGGCCTGCCGGCTACCCGTATAAAGCCCGAAATCTTACCATAAATCAGGTACTAACGGTAATTTGAGAGAAATACTTTTATCGGGGTATAAAAGATGTAAAGGGGCCCGCTTACAGCGCTATTCCCCTCTGGAGCGCCTGCAAGCAATTTCCGAGCTAAAACCATGTTTCTGGCGCAAACAGTATTTCAGCCATTTACTCAGAAAACGATTCAGCTGCCATTTCTGCCGACGGGCATCGGCGGGGAGATTATCCAGCACCAGACGACCGTGATGCAGTTTGCCCGACATCACCTCCGCCAGCTGCGCATCATGATAGATACGAATCTTCAGGTTAGGCTCCATGCGTACCTGACCGGCTTCATCGAAACAATAACTGAGCATCAGGGTGGTGGTGAACTTGCTGCGCTCCACAATCCGCAGATGCAGGGGCAGGTGCCCCTCGACCTCGGATACACAGGTTTTATCGATACGGGACAAATCCGGTATCAGTTTACGCAGCTTAATGAAATTATCTTCATACATATCCATCAAGCTGACAAAATCAAAGGCCAGCACATCCTCGCAACCATAGGCGCCAGATTTGCGGGCCAGATGCAATAGATGTTTATGACCTAAACGAGCGCTCATGAGGCAAGTTTATCATGGGCCGCTGAGCTGATCCCCTCAACTTTCAGGCGCACCCTTAACTGACGAAATTTCTCACTCTGAATATTATCCCTGAACAGCCACACATTGACTCGTCGGCCAGCGTGCAGGCGGAAGTTCAGCATACTGAAAAATGGCGTCACCACACTGCCCGGCAGCAAACGGGCACCATACACCTGCTCCCCCTGTTCGATTTGCCACTGGCCATCGGGCTGCCACTGAAGCACCCGCCGACAATTATTTTTCAGGGCAAGATAGACGCCCATCACCAGCACAGTATAGAGAAAGATCTTCAGCATAAAACCATGGAGGTCAATCATGGAAATGGCAAAAGCCGCCAACAGGGCTATAGCGAAGATCAGCTGAAGACAGCGAGTGGATGGCTCCACATCAAACAGCAGCTGAGCGGCGTATTGTCTGGATGAGTTCTGCGACACGGTTATCGGATGACTGCATATGACCCAGAAACAGGTCGAACAATAATTGATCGGGATAATCCAGCAACTGATCAAACACATTTTTCTGCTGCTTATCCAGCTGTGAATAACTTGTCTCAATAAACTGATTCAACAGTATATCCAGCTCCAGCATGCCCCGTCGACAACGCCAGCGTAGTCTGGAATCCACCTGTAATGGCATGGAGGTTTCGGTTGACATCAGAATGATTTTTTCACCATCATTTTCTTGATTTCACCAATGGCCGCGGTGGGGTTCAGCCCTTTGGGACAAACCTGAACACAGTTCATAATGGTGTGACAGCGAAACAGTTTGAAGGGATCGTCCAGTGCCTGCAAACGTTCTTCGGTTGCCTGATCCCTGGAGTCATTGATAAATCGAGCCGCCTGCAACAAAGCCGCAGGCCCCAGAAACTTTTCCGGATTCCACCAGAAAGACGGACAGGACGTGGTGCAGCAGCCGCATAGAATACATTCATACATGCCATCCA
>Ga0256830_1003253_pt1 | contig 10233 bp, 11 predicted proteins | sample 128326metaG_FD_190537 | JGI IMG/M metagenome (GOLD analysis project Ga0256830, IMG submission 190537) | Hydrothermal vent microbial communities from Lau Basin, Pacific Ocean - 128-326 | ecosystem: Environmental > Aquatic > Marine > Hydrothermal vents | place: Pacific Ocean: Lau Basin | collected...
TAATCCTATATCACCAGCTATTTTGTCTATACATAATACATCTCCGTACCTTTTAACAGTTTCTATCCCTATATTGTTGCTCATTACTCGTCTCACTGGCTTTCCATTAACCTCCTTACCAAGATATTTTTTTACTCTTTGTTTTACTTTACCATTTTCCCTATAACTTTCCACTAAAGCAAGATATGTCCCACTCTTTTTCTTTATCTTTCTAATAAATGCCATGGTAATGTATATATTATACATCACTAAACAGAAAAGTCAATACCGATTTTGTCCTCAGCTCACTTATTCTCAAATGTAGTGTGTAATTTTAAGGGAAATTTGGGTAGTTTACGTATTGAACGTACGCAAAAGGGTAGGTAATTGTAAATACCCGCAGCTACTTTATGTAGCATTCCTGATCGAATCATCAGCTTATGCGATACTATATCGGCTTCGGCCGGATCTTCCTTTTGTGTTGTGAGAAGAAATTGTGTCCAACGCATGAGATGTTTCCTTTCTATCTTTATGAAGAGTTTCGTTTCTTGCTTATTAACATCATCTGTCAAGATATAAAACGTAGAGCAACTCATTTTTGGGTTTTCCAGCCACGACTACTGACCTGCTCTTGTTTTTATTAACAATGAACCCGTATTTCTCAAGCACCTTAATCGATGCAATATTGTCTTCAAGTACTCTCGTCGAGATGGCACGTATTTTTCTTCGGACCTCCCTCATTTTAAGAACCTGACGAAGCGCCTCCGATGCGATGCCCTTGCCACTGTGTCCCTTCGCTACCCAATATCCCAATTGGGCTGTCCCATCTCCAACTATGTCATACAGACTTATGACACCACATAGCTCTTCAACAATGATAGCCCAATGCCACCCACGTTCAGCCTCCATTTCTTTAAGAGCCCTCTCGACAAATTCCTGTGCATCATGCTCTTGATAAGGAGATGGCCATCTATACATATTAGAGAAATATGTGCTCTGCGAGGATATGTGTGCGTATATGGCTGCGCAATCTTCAATGCTAATTGGACGCAATGTTAAACACAAGTGAGTTTCCATCAGTGCCCCCGAGATTGGATATACTCAACCCATTTCTTTAATCGAGCTTTACCTTGTTCAGAAACTTGCGAGCAAAAAATCGCTAAAGCCTGACCGCGAAAAACATTTGAAAGCTCGTTAAACTCAATAGCTCTTGTAACAAATTGATAGTAGGGATACAGACGATTATCATCAAGTCTATATTTATTTAAGGATTGACGTAGTAATATTTTACGACGAACCCTCTCATAATATCGAATTTTTAGTATCTCGTATATCTCGCCTGCATCATTATATTGTGGCTCGTTTCTAGAACAATGCGAATCAAGAAACTTACAGGACCAATGTAAAAGTATTTTTGAAACAGGATACAACGCCATTGAATGTTTAATGTACCATGGGAAGCTGTAAGTCAAAAAGGAATATATGCTACTATTCGCCCCTCTTTCGGCTAGCTGATAGGCTTGATTAAGTAGACGAATTCTATAGAGTTTTTCATATGCACTATCACCAGATGAAGATTGTAAAATATTTACGGGAACCAACTCTTCAAATATAAAAGCATCCAATGCAAGAGACTCGTAATGAAGCATTTTATCCCATACAGCTTGCCAATCTCTGTTTCTATATATAAATTCCTGCAATTGTACCCTTCGTTTAAACTCTTCACTACATAGTTCATTCCCCACTTCCTCCGCAATAAAATTTGCCAGCAAGTTTCTATTTGAGGAATAAGATAAATAATTACGAATAGCGCTTGTTGCAGAAATAAGCCCTCCCTCTAAGTATTTTGAAAGAGGGGGGAACAACCGCTTAATCTCATTAACATGATGTGTAAACAATATATTTCTAATGTCTAGGTCTAACATAACACCACCACCGAGTTCCATCGCGTTCGAGGCCCCTATCTTCCCCAGGATAGAATTGGAGTTCCCCAGCAAACCTTAATGCTGATCTTAGCGTATGCCGCGTTAAGGGGAGATATTCTGCAGCGCTTCCGAACATAACCCCGGACATTCGATTGCTGAAATTCAACTCAAAATATCTTTTCCCTGAAGTTGAGTCAAATTCTGACCACCCCCTCCCACACCACTTCTCTGACGGAAGAACTATGGAGAAAGGGCCATCTTCAAACTGAAAACGATAAGCCTGTTCATCAAAAAAAGAAAACACGACGGCACCATTCTGGTTGCAATGTGCCAAAGCTGATTGCACCGCATCCGCCAAAGAATTGATGTCATCAACAGATTGCAGAAGATATGTACTAAAAAGAATCAGCGTGCAATATGGTATCGATTCTAGGACGGTCGGAAATGATGCGCATTCAAAACGGGCATTTTTCAGTTCTCGTTGTTGTGCGTACTCAATAAATCTTTCCTCCGGATCGATACCCAAATACTCAAAGGGAAAGTTTATTAAACTACGGGTCAAATGCTCAGCCAACGCCCCAGTTCCACAGCCTACGTCAAGTATAATAGATCCAGTTGAGGGCCGGTCAGAATGCTTCCTAAGAAGCGAACATAGGAATCGTGCCTGCTCAGCGTAATTATTCAGCACTCCATATGTTTCATTGTAATGCTCAGGGGCCACATCGCCCCCTGTAAATTTAAATGTTAGAGACACACCCACCTCCATCTGCACAAGTGCATTGTTCCAAAATGCAAATCACACCTGAAGTTGCATTAAGATATGCCCTTACACCTAATGGCACCGTTAGGATCGGATTTGTGTGGCCGACTGATACATCAGCAAGAACTGGAATGTTGAACCTATCCCCTACATCTCTTAAAATATCATATAAAGTCCGCTTCTCAGATAGCGTTGTGAATCGATAGGGACGGGCAAATATTAGACCATTGACGCATTCCATTGCACCTTTCAATATTAAGGTCTGGATATCACGCTCTAGCTTTGCTGTATTGCCAGATTCTTCTTCTAACAGAAGGATCATATGATCGGATTCTGGCCAATATTCTGTGCCGACTATCCCGGTTAAGGTGTCAAGATTTCCTCCAAGGATGATGCCCTCAGCTTCGCCAGCCCGGACACAACGACGTCCCTCGTTTTTCACAAGTCGACGGGGACGGACATCGTCTAAATCCCACCACAATAGCTCTTCAGTAGACTCTGTAGGTTCTGGTAACTCCCCAAGAATATCATCTGAGAACAACACGCGCCGCATATGTGTTCTCGAAAAGTCGAACATTCCATCAGCCTCTCCCATAGTAGGTAACACGGTTGGGCCGTGGAAGACGACAAGCCGTGACTGCGCAACAATTGCAAGTAATATTGCAGTAATATCACTAAACCCAATCAATGGTTTTGGGTTCTTTCGAATTGCCCGGTAGTCCAAGAGTGGTAAAACAGCATTTGAATTCCATCCGCCCGTACTGGCAAATATACCTCTGATAGACTTATCACAAAAAGCACACATAATATCAGATGCTCGACTTTCCGGTGTCCCTGCTCTGTGGCCATCGATTGACAAAGCATTCGGGGCAAGAATTGGCTCAAGACCCAGCCGGTACAGTTCCTCCATGCCTCGCTTCAGACGACGTGGAAATGAAGCGATCTCAGAGGATGGACTTATGATCATTACGCGGTCACCTTCATAGAGGCGTCGCGGGAGACAATATGCAGAAAATGAATTCTTATATGTGATAGGCATAAAACAACTCCATTTCGTCCGCCATCTTCCTTAGTTGGAACAGAAATATTGAAAAGCCACAATAGCGCAAATTGCGATTAAATAGATCGGCAAAGTATGTTAAGCGGCATTTAATTGCCTCTCTCACTTCCATTGAATATTGCTGCATGTGCGGCTTATCGCAGACACGCTGTACCCATTCCTCGATCACTTCTGTTCGGTCATGATATGCATAATCAGAATGATGGTAAAGTTCGAGAGCATATCCAATGCTCGTTGCCGTTGTTTTAAAGATTTGAATCCATTTCTCCTTGGACGTAATCGATAAGGAAGCAGATATGGCTTTACCGACTTCCGCGACAATGGAGTCGGGTGGTTGGATGCGATAGTAAATTGGCACTACGGCAAGAGTTCCGTGAAGACGTAGAACACGGAGGTACTCCTTGATTGCTTGATTCTTGTCCTCTATGAATGCTGTAACATTGCTACACCATACAAAGTCGAAAGCATTGTCTGGGAAGGGTAAAGATGTGGCATCGCCTATCTGAAACCGTGTGCGTGAATCTGTCCCCATTAGCCGGGAGTAGCGGCGCGCTTCAGAGATGGACTCAGCATTTATATCGACGCCTACGACCTCGCATCCTGATAGAAGCGACAGATTGACGGATGTGAATCCGGTATTGCAGCCAACCTCTAGGACTTTCATATCGCGGGTAAGGCGACCGAATGTTATTGCCGTGTTTATTGTGTTTAAACCTCCTGATGGGCGATTACGTTCACGCACAATTCCCACGATCTCAGAATAGCCTAATTGTTCAATGCTATCAGGAGTTAGCATTTGTTATTACCTCCACAAGCGAATCAAGTTCTGTATTCTTGATTCCTTTGGCTTTCTCGCGAAACCGTAGCTCAACCGTCTGTGAGGACACCTCCTTCGGGCCTATTACCACTCTCACGGGTATTCCCCAGAAATCAGCAAATTGCATTTTCTCCTTCAAGGTCTTACCATGCCGATCATCCCACACAATCGCAACATTTCCGTCTATCAAGCGCTTATACGCTTTTTGTGTAAACAACACGGAGGCATTCGTTTCAGCTCCGGCCTGAGTGATAAGAACGTTCCATGGTCTAACTGTTGGGGGAAATGAGAGCCCTTTATTATCTCTATTGTGTTGCAGAACTGCGCAAAGGCATCTTTGAAGACCTATTCCGAAGGTTCCCATAATGGGTGTGATAGTTCCACTGCCCTGTGTTTCTACCGTGACGCCGTAGTGTGCAACGCTTTTATATTCGTATCCCATTGCTAGGCTCGCATATTTTTCTTCAAAGCCATTTCGTGAACCTAATGAGCTTTTTTCCAACTCCTCCTGTTTTACAGCTATACTGTCAGCGATGGACCGGTCCCCTTCGGGGCATGGGGACAGATATTCAATGGCGTCATTAGAGGTCGAGCGTAGCACTATAAAAGGAATGCCGAAGGCATTCATGACCACCTCTACGATCTGCGAAAAGCAGTTAAGACTAGCAAGATAAGATGATATATTGTTGTCTAATGATGTAAAGACACATCCATAAAAGCTCCGCGACTTGTAGACGCCTTCACATCGTTTTACGAAGCGAAAAGCATCCTGAAACTGAAATACACGTATAGGCAACTGTCGATATGATATAGCCCCAAACATGTGTATATGCTTGAGAAAGTATTCTTCAGAGGTTGCGCTTAACATGAAGCCTCGTAAAGGATCGGAAAGGCGAAAAAATTGATCTTTATAGGCATCGGAGATGGATGCTGCCTCTAAGTGGGCCTCTCGGTGAACGACAGGAACCTTAATCTCCCAAAAACCATGTTTGTGACATTCGCGTCGCAAGAAATCTTCAAATCTAGTCAGAAGCATCTGAGCAAATGGTGAAAAGCATGGAAATCCAGCGTCAACAAAAGACACAAGTCCAGAACGCATTGCAATTTCAGCACCCGAGAGTTTTAGCCAGCCATCTTTGGGCTGCATAGAATGAACATTGATCAATCCAGACAGCCTCATCGATTGTGCTCCTCATCTAGGAGGAAAAAGCGAGATTGTTCCTTCTCAATACGTTCAAGAAGACCTTCGCGCCATCTGGAGTCGATCTGCAGCACCTGACTTGCCTTTTGCCGACACAATTCACACTTCGAGCATGAATTCATGCAGATACCGGCTCCCCATGTTGCTTCCACGAAGCCGTCAAGATCACGATTGTCGAGATATACTAGATACTGAGATTCAGGTTCTGCGGCGATATATTCATCGCGGGTGCGTGGGTATTCTGGTAGCAACATATGCAGCCAGTTCCCTTCGTAGTGCTCACGGCAGTACTGGCGTGCACGAAAAATGTTGTAGTCACGGTGTTTGTCACGGCCATCGATCTTCAGAAACTCTACGCCAAGCCGAGCGTACAAGCTGATATCTTCAGGGCGAATCCAAGGCATTTTCATAAACTCTTCCGGATTGCAGAGCGCAAAACGATGACAGTTCAGGCGTCCGTAATTAGTTACATCGGCATAGTCCGCTTCTCTTGATTGGGACTGACATGATGAGACGAGTCCATGATAGTTTGTATCAGGACAGCCCAACAAACAGGGAGAGGAAGCTAGTACTTCAACAGAGAGGTCATAGTCTTTTTTAAGATTGCGGAGATATATAAAGTCTCGAGTTTTCTCACGTGGCACAACTACGCGGTCGATGCCATAGCTTTTCCAATGTCGCAGGCTATGAAAATCCGAAATATTGGCTACAATCGATGCAGAAACCGAAATATGGGGCCATCTGGCCTTAACCAATCTTGCCAGAAACGGCAACGCTATGGTGAAGCGATGAACGCCAGCCTGAACGATCTCTGACAAAAAGGATACTATGGCCTTTCTCCCAGACTCCGTTGCCTCCAGACTTGAAAGCCATGGGCTGTTGAGCGTATAGTTAAACTTTACATCGATAGAGGCAAGAGAATCGATATGACAACGTAAGCCTTCTATATCGACGTTGGGTAGGGTCGATGCTGGGCGGAGGCTGCCAATAATGGACACAGGGAGACACCCGTAAGCTTCGCCAATCTTTAAAGATGATTCAGCTGAGGAATTTACATCGGCAATTGCCTGTACCAATTCTTGGCTAAAATCAGTTGGTATGGTTAGCTTCATGAGACGCCGTCCTTCTTGTAGGTTGTAGTATGAATAAATGCTTTTCGTGTTATGGAAAGCATGAAATACCGTTTCCTCTGTAGAGCAACGTGCAGTCACGAATGTCCGGTTGTTGTAGAACCCTCATCAAATACCTCTCGATCCCTAACCCAAAGCCTGACGTCTGAAGAGGAGACACGTCGCGCATGTTTGCGTACCATAAATATGGGTCAGGAGAAACATCGTGCTTCGAGAGAGCTGCCAAAACTTCGGCGGAACCAAAATGTCTTTGCCCCGCGCCAATTGTTTCGATACCACAGACAAGCAAGTCAGCATTAAGTGCATTGTCGGTATCTTCTGGGTCGAATGCTTGGTAAAACGGAACGGTACGGTGCGGAAAGTGTGTGATCCAAAGCACACCAGCGCGGCCGTATGTTTTGCATAGCATCTCTTCTCCCGTTCTAGAAGGTAAGGTAAATCCTGCGGGATGCTCTATTATTTGGTTGGGCCCATGTTTGCGTAGGACCTCAAGAGCCTCCTGCATAGATATTGATGGAAAGGTACCTGAGCATTCAGCTAATGCGGTAAGATGATCAGTTGTGCCTGCTATGTAAGAGATCGCTTCAGAACAATGCTCAAGCAGAAACTGTGTAAGAAAGTGCAGAAGTTTGCCTGCGGTTAGCTTGATATCATTAAGATTTCCCAGGATTTCACATTCTGCATGTTGGAATTGCCCCAAATGCGTACGATCCGGTTTTTCTCCGCGAAAACTAATCATTTTATACGCTGCATTCTGTTGTGTTATGCGACAAGTCAGTTCCAGAAAGAACTGCATGCTGTCGGAAAGGTAAGTGCGCTCGCCGTTCATCACAATACTTACAGGTTGACTGTCAGATCCTAAGCCCATTGGGCTTGATACTGAGTTGGTGGTGATGGGCAGGTCTACAAATAAAAAACCTTCTTTTTCAAAGAACTGCATGAGTGCCATGTGAAGTTGGTGATGCACATTAAGGAGGTGCTTATAGTATGGATGGGTAAGCAAGGCATCTAAATGAAGGCGTGGATCAGCCCATGTACGGGGTGGGGCAATACGATCTACGAATGATTTAGGCGTAGTATTTACCTCTCTTTTCAGGTTCATCGCGAGTACACCTCCTTAATAGTGTTATGCACTCTCAAGCAAAGCGCTTCCAGCGGACAAGTGGTACAGTGCGGCTTTCTTGGAAGGCACTTGGAGGCGGCAAGGTCGAGGATTGCCCAGCTCAATTCTTTTGCCTCCTTACACTGTACGACCTCGAAGGCCAGGTCCTGCAAGTAAGGATCGTAACGAATATCTGCGAGCTTCCTGGGGCCGAATACCCGCTCCAGTACCCTTGCCATGTTAGCATCGAGCAATGGTTGCGCCTCGCCGTGGCAAAGGAGCAAGATTGCATTGGTGATGTACTGGCCGACCCCGGGCAAGGCCTCTACTTCCGCCCTGGTTCTCGGGAACCTGCCGTTTCTCTTGGCCATTACCGTTGCCAACTGCTTGAGGGTTAGGGCCCGCCGTTTCCATAGCCCGATGGCCTCGGCCAACAAGGGGGGCACGGCATTCCTAACCTGCGTGTAACGTGGACATTCCTTCGCCCGCCTATCTCCACCGGTGGTGTACTTACCACGGAACTCGAACCAGTCTGGAAATGACTGCAATCTGGCATGCTCGCAGACCGTGTGTATTCGCAGCTCGGCGTAGTGCAGAAAGTCATCTGGAAGTGTAGTGAGGGTATGCGAAGGCTTGTCCGGGGCCAGGGGTGCTATGGCAGTTTTCCTGATACCAAGGCAGGCACTATCTTCTTCCGACAACTGGACACCCTTTCGGCAAGTGCAGGGTATCTTCTGGAATCGTTGAATGGTCTCGGGACGGTGGTTCACCAAGCGGAGGCTATTCGGCACCCGGCCGTTCATGCCCGCGTGCATAAGTTTTTGGTAACGGGCCTCTGAGCCCTGGCACACGATCTCCTTGAACCTTGGCGGTGATTCCTCGTCCGCGCATTCGACGGGTTCCTTACCATCTATCGTTAGGTCGGATATGGCATCGGCCACGGGGCGACGCACCGGTAGTCCACGATGCTTGAGGAAACCATTTCGCATCTTGGCAAGCACTTCCTGGAGATCGGGCTCGTCAATCCCGCGGAGGAGATCTTCCCGAATTCCAAGGGTGAAGTATCTCGGCCTAAACTGGGGAACCCCGAAATCAGCTGCCTTTAACACGTGCTGTTGAACTTCGCAACCGTGTTCTTCGAGTGCCTCGCGGATACGGTTCGCGTAGCTCTTCCTCGGCCTACCACGTCGCTTCTTCCGTGGCTTCTTGCCGGCCCCGAATGCCGTGCCTATACCCTGGACATTCTCCAGTAGCACCAGTTCAGAACGAAGGATATCCACGACCTCGAGGTGATGCCTGAACAACTCGTTCCTCGGGTCCTTCCCTGTCCGCTTGCCCGCAAAAGAGAAACCTCGGCATGGAGGCCCACCGGCAACAAGCTGTACTTCCCCGCTCATTTCCACCAGCCGCTGCCGTTGCGTTCTCACGAATTCCGCCACCTCGTGGGACTCCTTTTCAAGCCAACCAGGCCAGCTAAAGCGGGGATTCCCTGCGTTGTGCTCACCTTCCTCGATCAAGTTGTGCATCAGGGTCTTGAAGGCATCGGGACTTTGTTCAATGGCGAAAATCCCATGCCAACCGGCATTCATCAAGCCAAGTGATAGGCCGCCACATCCTGAAAAAAGGTCTACGAAAGAAAAACGGGAAGTGCTCATGGGTTGCCTCCTCTCGCTCGAGCCTTGGCATTCCTTCTCCTGGAATACTTACCAGCAGGCCCGGCAACATGCCGGCATACCCTGGGCATTTTCCACGCTTGTTGCGTGAAGCTTGTTCTATTTCCTTCCCGGAGCCTAATCATCGTTGTGCTTAGTTCCCCTTACAGCAGGTTTCTCCGACAACCATCTATCAATGGCATCCTTGTGAAAACGCCACTGCCGCCCGGCCTTCTTACCAGGGAGTTCGCCACTTTGCGCTAACTTGTAAACCGTCGGCTTGGGAAGCTTGAGGTACTCCGCGAGGTCATCGATGTTCATTACGTCACTTAATTTTTCATCCATCAGCTGGACCTCTTTTTCGGAAGTGTTTTGGCCAAGCTCGTTATCACCATGGAGATTATAATAAACGCATTTACTACCAATGTCAAATAACCGAATTGCATGGTAGCGTAAAATAAATTGTGTAAATTATGGAAGAAAAAATAAAATAGGGCAACCTCCGGAAAAGAGAAAGGAGGAAGCCCATGAAAAAGATAGTAAATCTTACCACGAGGAAAGAGATGAGTAAAGCTTTAGCCAGAAGATATCAGAAAGTAAGGAAGAA
>Ga0256830_1003254_pt1 | contig 10232 bp, 8 predicted proteins | sample 128326metaG_FD_190537 | JGI IMG/M metagenome (GOLD analysis project Ga0256830, IMG submission 190537) | Hydrothermal vent microbial communities from Lau Basin, Pacific Ocean - 128-326 | ecosystem: Environmental > Aquatic > Marine > Hydrothermal vents | place: Pacific Ocean: Lau Basin | collected...
AGGCGTTCCCGGGCGTCGGCGGCCATCCCCGCCCAGTCCCGGCCGGCGAACCGGATCCGGGCCCGGCGGGTGATGATCCGGAACCGGTGGGAGAGGCTGGTGTAGGCGTCGGCCACCGCCCGGGCACCGAGGTTGGCGAGGCGGCTGTCGGAGAGGGCGGGGCTCGTCATCGGGCCCCATTGTGGAACACGGAGCCTCGTTTCGCACCCGCGGCGTCGTGCCCGGGGTGGGCCTCGAACCCACACGTCCCATCGGGGACACCGGTGTTTAAGACCGGCGCGTCTTCCAGTTCCGCCACCCGGGCTCGACGGTCAGGCTAACGGCGCTTCCGTCAGCGAGGCCGCCAGCCCGTCGAGGAGGTCGTGTTCGGAGACGAGCACGTCGGTGACGGCCAACCGGCGCATCGCCTCCCGGGCGATGACGGCACCGGCGAGGATCACCGGAGCCCGAGCGGGGTCGAGGGCGGGGATCGCCGCCGTCTCGGCGACCGTCATCGAGGCGAGCCGCTCGACGAGCCGTTCGACGTCGATGCGGGCGAGCACCGAATGGTGGACGCGTTCCCGGTCGTATTCGTCGAGTTCGAGGGCGATGGCGGCGAGGGACGTCCAAGTGCCGGCCACACCGATCACCCGTCGGTCGCCGACGGGGACCTCCACCTGGGCGAACAGGCCTTCGGCGTGGCGTCCGGCGGTGGCGAGATCGTCGAAGGTGGCGGGCCGGTCGGGGAGGAGACGCTCGGTGAGGCGAACCGACCCGACCTGGACGGAACGGGCGACGACCCGCCCGTGCTCCTCCCAGACGAACTCGGTCGACCCGCCCCCGATGTCGACGACCAGGAACGGACCGGGGCCGGGGGCGTCGACGGTCGCCCCCCGGTAGGCGAGCCTGGCTTCCTGTTCCCCGTCGATCAGCTCGGGTCGGACCCCGAGCGCCTGTTCGGCCCGGTCGAAGAACGCTTCCCGGTTGGTCGCGTCCCGGCACGCCGACGTCGCCACCGCCTTCGCCCGTTCCACCCCCAACTCGGCCATCACCGTCCCGAATCCTTCGAGCACGGCGACGGTGCGCTCCACCGCCTCCGGGTCGAGTCTGCCCGTCAGGTCGACGCCCCGGCCCAGGCCGGTGACATGCTGGCGACGGTCGAGTTCTGCACCGTCGGAGTCGACCACCAGGAGGCGCATCGAGTTGGTTCCGATGTCGATCGCGGCGACACGCACGGAGGCGAGGCTACCTGGGTTCGTGCCAGTCGGGGTTCGGCCGCCCGTCGACCACGCAGGGGACCCGGCAGTCGAGAGGTTCGATCCATGCGGCCACCAACTCCCCGACCGGGTTGTCGTTCCCTGCCCGATGGTCGGCGTAGTGAGCGTGCAGACATTTCACCCCCCGGGCAGCACCCCCGACCCCTCCGGAGGGCCGGATGTCGACGCCGGCGGGGACGAGGGCGTCGCGTTCGGCGGCGTAGCGGCGGTGGGCACGGGCCAGCCGTTCACCGAACACCGGGTCGGCTTCTGCTTTCGCCTCCATCCGTTTCACCCCACCGATGCCTTCGAGCCGTCCGATCCGTTTCGTGGCGAGGGGGCACGTCAGCCAGAAGCGGGTGGGGAACGGCGTGCCGTCGTCGAGGATCGGAGGGACCTCCACCACCACCGGCAGGTCCAGGTGACAGCACGACACCACCTGGGAGGGTGCCCGCAGGGGCCGGCCGAGCTGGGCTTCGACGGCGTCGATCACCGCAGCAGGTCACGCCCGGTGAGGTAGTCCCATACCCGCTGGTACCAGGGACGTTGCGGGCTGGTCGGCTCCGCCGGGGGGTCCAGGTCGTCTTCGGGGAAGACCGTCGCCGTCTCCGCCGGCTCCAGCACGACATACGCCTCCTCGCCTTCCCGGACGAGGCCCAGCCGCTCCCGGGCGATCCGTTCGATCTCGAGGGGTGTGGACAGCGCGGCGACTTGGCCGCGGAGCAGGTCGTTCTGCCGCTCCAGCTCGGCGAGCCGGGCCTGGGCGGCCGCGACCTGTTGGCGTTGTTCGACGAGCTGGCGGAACGGGACGACGTTGGTGACCATCGCGAGGGCGACGACCAGGGCGGCGGCGGGGGCGAGGACCAGCAGCGGCTTTCGGATCAGCGTCACGGCGACCTCCGGAACACGTCCCATCCTCCGTATCGGGCTGTCGACCCCAAGAGCTCTTCGATCCGAAGGAGCTGGTTGTATTTGGCGGTCCGTTCTCCCCGGGCCGGGGCACCCGCTTTGATCTGCCCGGCGTTGGTGGCCACCGCCAGGTGGGCAATGAAGCTGTCTTCGGTCTCGCCGGAACGGTGGCTGATCATCCGCCCGTACCGGTGGGCGGCGGCGGTGTCGATCGTGTGCAGCGTCTCCGACAGGGTGCCGATCTGGTTGACCTTGATCAGGACGGCGTTCGCCACACCGGCGGTGATGCCCTGGAGGAGGATCTCTTCGTTGGTGACGAAGACGTCGTCCCCGACGAGCTGGACCCGGGAGCCGAGCCGTTCGGTGAGGGCCTTCCACCCGTCCCAGTCGTCCTCGGCCATGCCGTCTTCGAGGGACACGATGGGGAACTCGTCGACGAGGCCTGCCAGGAACTCCACCATCGCCTCCGGCTCCAGCTCACGTCCCTCCAGGTGGTACCGACCCTCCCGGAACAACTCCGAGGCGGCGGCGTCGATGGCCAGCGCCACCTCTTCGCCGAGCCGGTATCCGGCTGCCTCCACCGCCTCGGTGAGGGCCTCCAGCGCCGCCCGGTTGGTCGCCAGATTCGGCGCGAAACCTCCTTCGTCGCCCACGTTGGTCGACAGTCCCCGTCCGGCGAGCACCTTCTTCAACGCCTGGTAGACCTCCACGCCGGCCCGGAGCGCCTCACGGAAGCTGGGGAACCCGCCGGGGACGACCATGAACTCTTGGAGGTCCACCGAGTTGGCGGCGTGGACTCCGCCGTTGAGGACGTTCAGGCACGGCACGGGTAGCACCCTCGCCGTCGGACCCCCCAGATAGCGGAACAGGGGGAGGTCGAGCCGGGCGGCTGCCGCCCGGGCGACCGCGAGGGACACCGCGAGGATGGCGTTGGCCCCCAGCTCCCCTTTGTTGGGGGTGCCGTCCAGGTCCAGCATCGCCTGGTCGACGGCTTCCTGGTCGAGGGCGTCACGTCCGACCAGGGCAGGGGCGATCACCTGATGGATGTTGGCGACGGCCCGCGCGACCCCCTTGCCGCCGAAACGTTCACCGCCGTCTCGGAGCTCGACGGCCTCCAGCGCTCCCGTCGAGGCACCCGAGGGAACCGCCGCCCTGCCGAAGCCGCCTCCTTCGAGGAGGACCTCGGCCTCCACCGTGGGGTTCCCGCGGGAGTCGAGGATCTCACGGGCTCGGATGTCAGCGATCGGGATCGACAACCGGGCCTCCTTGTCGAGGCGACGCTAGCACTCGGCTTCGGTCTCGCCGACGACCCCCTCCGTCCCGGCCGTCTTCGCTCGTTCCCAGCGTGCTTCCAGTTCGTCGAGGGCGAGGCCGTGAAGTGCCCCTTCGGTTTCCATCAGCCGGAATCGGCGGATGAAACGGTCGGTTGCCCGCCTCAACGCCACCTCCGGTTCGATCTGCAGGTGACGGGCGAGGTTGACGACGGCGAACAGCAGGTCCCCCAGCTCGTCCAACGCCTCGACGGGCCGGTCGATGACCGCCTCCAGTTCGGCGAGCTCCTCCCGCACCTTGTCGAGCACCCGTTCGGCGTCTGGCCAGTCGAACCCGACATTGGCGGCCCGACGCCCCACCTTGGCGGCTCGACCGAGGGCCGGCATCCCGGCGGGGATCCCGTCGAGGACCGATCGGGGACCTTCGACGCCCCGCTCCTCCGCCTTGATGGCGTCCCAGTTGGCTTTGACCTCTTCGGCGGAGCTCACGGCGACGTCGCCGAACACATGGGGGTGGCGCCGCACCAGTTTCCGACGCAGGTTCTCGGCAACGTCTTCGATGTCGAACACCCCCCGCTCCCGGGCGATCACACTGTGGAACAGCACTTGGAGCAGCAGGTCTCCGAGTTCGTCCTCCACCGCCGCGTAGGCGACGTGGTCGACGGAGCCGTCGGCGGGGAGCCCGGCCAGCGCGTCGGCCAGCTCTGCCGCCTCCTCCATCAGGTTGGCGACGAGGCCGTGGTGAGTCTGGGAGCGGTCCCAAGGGCATTCTCGTCGGAGTCGCCGCATCACGTCGATGGCACCGGCCAGCCCGCCCGGCTCGGAGTCGAGCACGAGGGAGGTTCGCAGCCCCGCCAGGTTCGGGTCGACGTCTTCGAGGGTGGTGTGCACGACCTGTTCGTCGGGACCGCCGGCGTCGACGACCACCGAGACCTCGGTGCCCTCCGGGAGGATCGTCCCCAGCCGGGCGGAGAGGTCGGCGAGGAGCAGCGGATGGTCGACTTGGGCGACGATGGTCGGGCCGTCGACGAGGAGGGGGTCGGGGAGCCGATGGGCGTCGAGGATCCGCAGGCCCCGTTCCAGAGGGTCGATGCCGAGCCGACGGCAGATGGCGTCGACGAAGGATTCGGCCGTCCAGATCGTGGCGTCGATCCCCGCCGCGTCCAGCCGCCGGCGAAGCAGCGTCACGGTTCGCTCCCCCACCAGGGGGCTTCCGGGCACCGCGTAGACGACGGGGCCGGAACGGGCCAGATCCACCACCCGCTCGACGATGGCTTCGTAGACGGCCTCGAAGTCGTCGCTCGTGTCGTAGAGGTCGTCGCAGCTCACCACCGGCCGGGTGCGCGCCAGCTCTTCGGCGGCGGGGTGCCGCAACGTCCGCACCACCACCTGACGTTCCTCGTCGGCCAACAGGCCACGGATCTCCTGGGGGACCCGGTCGAACGCACCGGGTCCGAGACCGACGACGTCGACGGGACCGGCTAGCTGGGCGGAGCCACGTCGGGTACCGGAGAGGTCACCCATTCGCCGTATTCCTCCTCGACGGTCACGTCGGCGGCGGTCACGGTCTCGAGCAGCCACTCCTGGAACAGAGAGCCCCGACGTTCGGCCTCCAGCTGGGTGACGATCTCCTGACGGACGGTGTCGTCGAGGACCGGCTCGGTGCGGCTCTCCACCAGGATGATGTGGTAGCCGAACTGGCTGCGGACGGGAAGGGTCGGCGATCCGATCGGGGCTTGCAGGGCTCCGACCGCGAACTCGGGGACGTATTGGCCGAGCGGCCCGCAGCCGAGGTCGCCGCCGTTGTCGGCTGCCGACGGGTCGATCGACACGTCCTTCGCCACGGCGGCGAAGTCCTCACCGGCTTCGAGCCGGTCCCGGACCGCCTGTGCCTCCTCTTCGGTCTCGGTGAGGATGTGGCTCACACAGGCTTCGGTCCGTTGGGTGAGCTGCTGATCGAACCGCTCTTGGATCTGGTCCTCGGTGATGGGGCCGGCCTGCTCGACGAGAGCTTCGATGATGGCGTCCTGGATGAGGAACTGGTGGGCGATCCTCCGCACCCTCACGTCGGTGATGCCCTGGGTGGCCAGGAACTCCTCGTAGGAGGTCCCCGTCGACTCGACCTGGTCGACCAGCTCCTGGTATCGCACTTCGATGTCGGAGGGGTCGATCTCGATGCCGAACTCGGATTTGGCCTTGTCGATGAGGATGGTTTCGACGATGGCGTTCCGTAGCTCCCTGGCGAACTGGGCGCGGTCTACGGTCCCGCCGTCGGCGACGAACAGCTCTTCGACGCTCGCCAACGTGATGGGGCGCCCGTCGACGGTCGCCACGACGGTTTCGGAGGCCGAGCAGGCGGCGACGACGAGGGCGAACACACCCAGCAGGAGCACGGTCTTCTTCACGGGTTTCACCTCGTCGGGAAGCGGACGGCCCATGGTAGGGCCGGGACCCCGATTACCGCGAACCCGCCCCGGGGGCCCCCTTCGACGTGGCGCCGACCGCAGCCGGACGGTCCGGCCACATCCGTCGACAGAAATCGATGAGGCCGACCACCAGGTCGTCCGGCGTCGGGAGGAACAGGACCTTTTCGCCGGGTCTCAGCACCGCCCGGCTCTCCATTCGTTGGAGCCGAACCTCCTGGGAGGCGGAGAGCTCGACGGGCGCCAGCCGGACCTCCCCCCGCAGTTCGACGATCTCCGACAGCCCCACCCGCAAGGCTTCGACCCGCAGCCGTGCGATGTCGACGAGGGCCCGGGCGGGTGGCGGCAGCGGCCCGAACCGGTCCTCCCATTCCCGCGCCACCTCGTCGACTTCGGCCTCCTCCCGAGCGAGGGCCAACCGGCGATAGGCTTCGAGGCGCAGCGACATCTCCGGCACGTAGTCGGTCGGGAGGTGGGCGTCGACCCCCAGCTCGATCCTGACTTCGGCCGGTTCGTCGACCGGGGTCTCGCCTTCGAGGCGCTGCACCGCCTCGGCCACCAGCTGGGTGTAGAGGTCGAAGCCGACGGCGGCGATGTGTCCCGACTGGACTTCGCCCAGGATGGACCCGGCTCCCCGGATCTCCAGGTCACGCATGGCGAGCCGAAACCCCGAACCGAGGTCGGTCGCCTCCCCGATCGCTTCCAGGCGTCGGTACGCCTCCTCGCTGAGGGGACGGTCCGGGGGATGGAACAGGTAGGCGTACGCCCGTAGGTCCGACCGCCCGACCCGCCCTCGGAGCTGGTAGAGCTGGGCAAGCCCGAGGAGGTCGGCCCGTTCGACGATGAGGGTGTTCACCTGGGGAAGGTCGAGGCCCGACTCGATGATCGTGGTGGCCACCAGCACGTCGTACTCACGGTTCCAGAAGTCGATCATCACCTGTTCGAGACGACCCTCGGGCATCTGGCCGTGGGCGACCACGTAGCGGGCGTCGGGGACCAACTCCTGGAGGTGGGCCACCGCCCGTTCGATCGACTGCACCCGGTTGTGTACGTAGAAGACCTGGCCGTCCCGCAGCAGCTCCCTTCGGATCGCCGCGGCGACCGCCTGGTCGTCGTACGGCCCGACGTAGGTGAGGATCGGGTGACGATCCTCGGGTGGGGTCCGGATGTGGCTCACCTCCCGGATCCCCGTCAGCGCCATCTCCAAGGTCCGGGGAATCGGCGTCGCCGTCAACGTGAGGACGTCCACCCCGACCCGCAACCGGCGGATCTTGTCCTTCGCCGCCACCCCGAAACGCTGCTCCTCGTCGATGACCAACAGACCCAGGTCCTTCCACCGGACGTCGTCGGAGAGGAGACGGTGGGTTCCGATCACCACGTCGACCTCTCCGGTGGCGATCCCCTCCACCACCTCTCGTGTCTGGCGGGGGGTGAGGAACCGACTGAGGACCTCCACCCGGATGGGGTACGGCTCGAACCGCTCCGAGAAGGTCTGATGATGCTGCTGGGCGAGCAGGGTGGTCGGGCACAGCACCGCCACCTGCCGTCCCGCCTCCACCGCCTTGAAGGCCGCCCGGATCGCCACCTCGGTCTTGCCGTAGCCGACGTCGCCGAAGATGAGTCGGTCCATGGGACGGTCCGACGCCATGTCCCGTTTGACGTCGGCGACGGCCTGGAGCTGGTCGGGTGTCTCCTCGTAGGGGAAGGCGGCCTCCATCTCCCGTTGCCAGGGGGTGTCGGGGCCGTAGGCGATCCCCTTCGCCGCCGCCCGGGCCCGGTGGAGGGCCACCACCTGTTCGGCCACGGCCGCGACCGCCTTGCGTACCCGGGCCTTCGTCTCCGACCAGTCCCGTCCTCCCATCCGCGACACCCGGGGCGACTCCCCGCCCGTGTAGCGTTTGACGGCGGCGAGCTGGTCGGTGGGGACGTAGAGGCGGTCCCCACCGGCGTAGGCGACCACCAGGTAGTCCCGCTCGGTTCCGGCGATCGTCCGTGACACGAGTCCTTCGAAACGTCCGATGCCGTGGCGGTGATGCACGACGTAGTCCCCCGGTTCGAGGTCCCGGTACGACGGGGCCGCCTCGGTACGTCGATGCCCGGCCTTGCGGTGCGCCCTCCGACGGCCGGCGATCTCCCGTTCCCCGACGACGGCCACCGCCGGTTCGGTCATGACGAACCCGCGGTGGATGCCCACCGGGAGGATGCCCGAGTGTGGCTCGTCGAGATGTTCGATCCGCCCCAAGCCGAGGCCTTCGTCCGCGAGGATCCTGGCCACCCGGTCGGCTGCAGGCGCCCCGTCCATCGCCACGACCACCGTTCGGTCGGCGACGAGGCGAGCCAGGGCGGCGGCGACCGACGTCGGATCACCCGGTGTGGCGTCGAGGTTCCGCACGGTGAGGACCGGGTCGGCCGGACCGGCGGGAACCGACGGCATCTCCAGGGCGGCGTCGAATCGCAGGCTGAGGAACAGGGCCGGATGTTCCCCGGCTTCGGGAGCGCCGCGACCCCAGGTCGGTGCGAGGGCTTTCGCCAGGTCGACTTCTTCGGTGCGGAGGTCGGCGGCACGTCCTTCGGCTTGGGTCGGGTCGACGACGACCACCTCCACCCCGAGGTCGGCGACTTCGTCGAGGAGGCTCCGCTCTTCGACCAGCCACGGCATCCATGACTCCATCCCGGCGAAGAACCCGCCCGAGGCGAGACGCTCCCAGGTCGACGCCGCCCACGCTTCCGACGTCACCAGCTCCCGGGCCCGGGCCCTCACGTCGGAGTCGGGACGGAACTCCCTGGCGGGGAAGATGGCGACGTCGCCGACGGTGCCTTCGGAGCGCTGCGTCGCCACCGAGAACGTCCGGATCTCTTCGATCTCGTCCCCCCAGAAGTCGAGGCGGACCGGTTCGCCGGACCCGGCCGGATACACGTCGACGATGCCGCCCCGGACGGCGAACTCGCCCCGGGCTTCCACCCGGTCGGTCCGTTCGTACCCGAACTCCGCCAGGCGGCGTGCCAGATCGACGACGTCGACCGTGTCCCCCACTGCGAGGTGTAGCGGTGCAGGCGACGAGGGGCTCAGCCGCTGGATGGCAGCCCGGACCGAGGCCACCACCACCGTCCCCGGACCTCCCGTGGCGAGCCGGTGCCGTCCCTCTGCCCGCAGCGCCATCGTGGACGAGTTCGGCGAGAGATGCTCGAACGGCAGCGTCTCCCAGGCGGGGAGCAGCCAGGCCTGGTCGGTGAAGAGACCGAGGTCGTCCACCAGCTCTTCGGCGTCCCGCTCACCGGGCACCACGACCAGGAGAGGTCGGTCGGCGTGGGCGGCCAACCCGGCGAGCGCGAAGGCGCGCCCGCCCGGCGCCACCACCCACCGCCCAGGGACGTCGGGGAAGTGGGTGGGGCGCCACAGGTCCACGAGGGCAGAGAGGGGTGCGGCCATCCGACCGGCGGATCGTATCGCGTCTTCGCCGGTGTTTGGATCAGCCGGTGATGTAGGTGCCGGTCCCGACGGCGATGAGGGTCTCCTGCTCGTTGGTGAGCTCCATCCTGGTGACCGCCACCCGGCGACCGACCCGGAGGGGAACCCCGGTGGCGGTGAACCGTTCGCCGGCTCCGGGACGCAGATAGTCGACCCGAAGGTCGATGGTCCCGAAACGGGCGAACCGTTCCCCCAACGCTTCGGGCGTCTGGGTCTCCATCTCCCCGAGGATGGCGGCGAGGGCGGTGAGACCACCGACCAGGTCGAGGGTGGCCGAGATCACGCCGCCGTGGAGCACCCGGAGGGCGTAGTTGCCGATCAGGTCCTCCCGGGCGTCGAAACCCACCTGCACGGCGTCGCCGGTGAACGCTTCCACTTCGAGGCCGAGGAGCCGGTTGAAGGGGATGTCCTGTTCGATGAGACGGACGATGTCGGTGAAGGACAGGGCTTCGGTCATCCCGTGCAGTTTGCCCGCCGTCGCAGAAGGAGCCAAACGGACCGGTCGCCTCACAGCAGGCCTTCGGTTTTCGCCCAACGGACCAGCCGTTCCAGGGTGTCTTCGGGGGTGTGGTAGCGGACCCCGAGCTCCCGTTCCGCCTTCGCCCCGTCGTAGCGGTGCCCGTGCAGCATCGTCCTCACCATCTCCCGACACACCGGCGGCGTCCGTCCGACCGCCCGCGCCGCCGCTTCCACCGCCGCCGCCCCCGCCCGAGCGACCCATCCAGGGAGGAACCGCACTCGGAGGGAGACACCGGTGACGATCTGGGCGATGGCGAGGGCTTCGGCGACCGTCACGGTGAACGAGTTGAGGAGATACCGTTCCCCCGGCCGTCCGTGGGCGGCAGCGAGGAGGTGACCTTCTGCGCAGTCGTCGATGTCGACCACCGAGATCCACGTGTCGACGAGGACCGGGAGGCGACCGGCC
>Ga0256830_1003255_pt1 | contig 10232 bp, 11 predicted proteins | sample 128326metaG_FD_190537 | JGI IMG/M metagenome (GOLD analysis project Ga0256830, IMG submission 190537) | Hydrothermal vent microbial communities from Lau Basin, Pacific Ocean - 128-326 | ecosystem: Environmental > Aquatic > Marine > Hydrothermal vents | place: Pacific Ocean: Lau Basin | collected...
CGGTCAGCTCAAGATCCCGGATCAGAATCCGGTTGGCCACGCGGACGATTCCCGCGGCGCGCCCGTCATCGGGCGCCCCGGCGGTCGGTTGCAGACGGAGGGAACCGCGTCTCATTGGGTTTACTCGCGGATGTTCTGGCTGGGGTCCGGCGGCCACGGCAGGTGCTGTCCACCGTCGATCGCGATCATCTGTCCGGTCAGGGCCGGTGTCGAGAGAATAAACCGAACGCAGTTCGAAATCTCGCGCGGATCGGCGCCGCGCCGGAGCGGCGTCGCGGCGCATTGGGCGGCGAACTGCTCGGGCGTCTGGCGCTCGCTCGCGAGCGTCGGCCCGGGGCCGATACCGTTGACCCTGATACGCGGCGCCAGCGCCATGGCGAGGGTGCGGGTCAGCGTCCAGAGCCCGACCTTGCTGACGGTATAGGAGGTGAAGTGCGGCGTCAGCTTCCAGACCCGCTGGTCGAGGAGGTTGATGACGTTGCCCTCGACGCCGTCGGGAAGCTGGGCGGCGAACGCCTGTGTCAGCACGAACGGGGCCCGCAGATTGACGTCGAGATGGGCCCGCCAACTCGCCTCGGTCGCGGTCTCGGGGCTGTCGTACTCGAAGACGGAGGCGTTGTTGACGAGACATGCGAGGGGACCGAGCGCGGCCGCCGCACGCGGCACCAGGCCCTGCGCCTCGCGCTCGTCGGCGAGGTCCGCGGGAACCGCGGCGGCACGCCCGCCCGCCGCCTCGATCCGCTCCACGAGCTCGGCCGCCGCGTCGGCCGAGCGCCGGTAATGAACCGCCACGGGCCAGCCGGCGTCGGCGAGATCGAGGGCGATGGCCCGCCCGATGCGGTGGGCGGCGCCGGTCACCAGCGCGGCCCCTGGTGGCGCCCCGACCGCGCGCTCGTCCCCGGTCCCGCCGCTCGCAGACATCGACCTAGAGACCCGCCACCTGCGGATGGACGCCCGAGAGCCCATAGAACTGGGCCGCCACATAGGCGCCGTACACGACCGAAAAGACGCAACCGACCAGCCGGCCGATCGGTCGGCCGTACATGACCAGCAGCAACATGACGACCGCCACCGCCAGCATGACCCATGCGTCGAAATGGAGAATCTGCTGAGGCACCGGCACCGGCGCGACCAGCGCGGTGACCCCCATCACGCCGAGAATATTGAACATGTTGCTGCCGACGATATTGCCGACGGCCACGTCGCCGTGCCGGTGCCATGCGGCCACGATCGTCGTCGCCAACTCGGGGAGCGAGGTGCCGACCGCGACCAGGGTCAAGCCGATCACCGTCTGCGACAGCCCCGCCGCCTCGGCTACCTCCACCGCCCCGTCGATGAGCAGGTTCGATCCAACCGCCAGCGCCACCAGCCCACCGCCGACGAAAATGGCGGCCAGCCAGAACGACGTCGGCGTCCCGGTCTCCAGCTCCTCGGTCAGCGCCACCGGGCTCCGGTCACCGTGGAGGCGCGCCTGGTGGTAGGAGTAGACGATGAAAGCGACCAACAGCAGGACGAATATGGCGCCCTCCCAGGCGGTCAGCTCGCGGGTCCAGCCCACGGCCACGAGGAGGAGGGTGGCGAGAACCATCATGGCGCTGTTTCGCCGGACCGGGCCGTCGAAGCTGCAGTTGATCGGGTAGATCAGCGCCGGCAGCCCCAGGACGAGAAGGACGTTGGCGATGTTGCTGCCGACGACGTTGCCGATGGCGATGTCCGGGACCCCCTCGAGGGCGGCCTCGATGCAGACCACCAGCTCGGGCGCCGAGGTGCCGAGCGCGACCACGGTGAGGCCGATCACCAGCTTCGAGAGGCGAAGCCGCTCGGCCAAGCCGATCGCGCCACGGACCAGCGCCTCCCCGCCGAACAGGAGAACGACCAGGCCGGCGACAACCTCGAGATACATCATCACGTTGTTTCGCCGGCTCCCAGTGTGCCCCGACCGCGAAATCCCGCTCCCACCGGAGGCCCGGCAGCCGCGTACACCGTTATATGGAGGCGACGACGCCGATGCAAAAGGCGTCGGTCAAAGTAGTCCCCGTCGCCCGCGACAGGCGGCCGGTCCTATCCGTGGGTGTCGGCGTAGCGGAGCACCATGTCGCGCAGCGTCACGATGCCCGCGAGGTCGCGTTTTTCGTCGACCACCAGCGCCCGCGAAATCCCGACCCTGTTGAGGAGCTGGACCGCGAACTTGATGTCCATGTCGGCCGGCACGGTGACCACGGGCTTGGACATCACCTCGTAGACGTTGACTCGATCTGGCGAGAGGTTGTGGGCGATGACCTCGCGGGCGATGTCGGTGACGACCAGAAGCCCGAGCTCGTCCCGCTCGCTGTTGCGCTTGATGACCAACGAGCTGACGCCGGCCTTGGCCATGGCGGCCATCGCCTCGCGCACGGTGGCCATTCGGTCGATGTTCCGCACGTCGCGGCTCATCACCTCGCTGACCGGGATGTAGGGTTCTTCTTTCATATCTGGTCTTCTATTTCTTCCGTGAGGGTTCTGAGCTGGGACTTTAGGCCAACCGCGTCCTCGATGGCCACCTGGAACGCGATGCCGGCGCCCGGCCGCTGGTCGAAGCAGCCGGTCTCGGCAATGGTTTCGAGGATCTCGCGGCTGAGGGGCTCGGCGACGAGAAACATCAAGAGGTCGCGCTGGCCGGCGAGGTCGAGGCCGAGAAAGGTCTTGGTCGGTTTCAGACCCTCGCCGCGCACCTGGGTGATGACCGTGGCGCCGGTCGCGCCGGCGTCGCGGGCGGCGGCCATGATGTCGTCGGTACATTCGCAATCGACCAACGCCATGATCAGCTTGAATCTCATGTCGTCCTCCTATCGGGAGTGGCGCGGGCACGCCACAGGGCAGAGACCTTGACGTATCCCATGACGGCGATTATCGGGAACAGGCTGGCGAAGGCAATCAGGCCGAAACCGTCGAGCAGCGGGCTGCGGCCCGGGATCGTCGAGGCCAACCCGAGCCCGAGCGCCGTGATCAGGGGAACCGTGACGGTCGAGGTCGTCACCCCCCCTGAATCATAGGCCAGCGGCACGATCATCCGCTCCGATTTCATGGTCTGCCATACGACCAGCAGGTAGCCGAAAATGATGTAGAGGTGCAGGGGCGTGCCGGAAACGATGCGGAAGGCGCCGACCGCGACGCCAACCGCGACGCCGACGGCGACGGCGATGCGCAGGCCCCACACGGTGACGCCGCCGCCGGACACGTGGTGAGCCTTGATCGCCACCGCGATCAGGCTCGGCTCGACGATGGTCGTGGCGAAGCCGATGGCGGCGGCGAAGATGTAGACCCAGAGATAGTCCTGCCACCGCACCGAGCCGACGATCGCCGCCCCGTCGCCGCGGATGAAGGCGGGATCGGTCAGCTGCTGGGCCATGACCTCGCCGAGCGGGAACAGCGCCTCCTCGAGGCCGACGAGAAACATCGCCAGACCGACCAGTACGTAGACGAAGCCGACCACGAGCCGGCCGAGATGCGGTGGCCGGCGGCGGATCACCACGAACTGGAAGAAGACGAGGATGGCCGCGATCGGTGCCACGTCGACGAGGGTCGCCGACATCACCCGGGCGAAGTCCTCGACCAGGCCGATCAACTTGCCGCCGCCCAGGCCATGCCGAAAATCATGACGAAGATCATCGGCGTCAAGGAAGCGAAGGCGATCAGGCCGAACCCGTCGAGCATCGGATTGCGCCCCTTGATCACGTTTGCCAGCCCGACGCCGAGGGCGGTGACCAGGGGCACCGTGATGGTCGACGTCGTGACACCGCCCGAATCGTAGGCGATGCCGACTATGTTCTTGGGGGCGAACAACGTCAGCGTCACGACGATGACGTAGCCGCTCATGATCAGATAGTGAATCGGCCATCCCTTGAGGATGCGCATCACCCCGAGCACGAGCGCCGCTCCGACCGAGAGCGCGACCGTCATACGGAGCGCGAGCGCATAGGCGGCGCGCGCCTCCTCGGTGTCGGCCACGACGCCGCCATCGGCGGCGATCCGGGCCGCCTCGGCGGCGACCGCCGTCAGCGCCGGCTCGGCCGCGGTGGTCCCGAAACCGAGGAAGAACGCGAAGGCCAGCAGCCAGAAGAGGCTGCCCTTGCGGGCGAGCTCGTGGGCCATCGTCTCGCCGATCGGGAAGAGACCGAGCTCGAGGCCCTGGATGAAGAGCGTCAGGCCGACGAGGACGAAGACGACGCCGATCGCAACCCGCTCGAGATTGGGCAGGGGCTGCTGCAGGACGACGATCTGGAAGAACGCGACGACCAGAACGATCGGCGCCAGGTCGCGGGCGGAATCGAGAATCAACCGGCTGAATCTGCGGAGGGGTTCAGGCATTCATCGATCCGCTTCGCGGCTGGGAGGATCCGCGCCCAATGTTTCTTATACCGCAAAGCCTTAACGGTCCCTTGCCCGGCAGCGTTCGCCGGTCCTCACAGGGCCACGTTGCGCAGGAGCCGGACGTAGAAACGGATCACCTCGGCATAGCTTTCGACGGTGATGCGCTCGTCGGTGCCGTGGAACCGGGCGAGGTCCTTGGGGCCGAGGCGCACGGGCAGGAACCGATAGCTGTTCTCGGCGAGCCCGACATAGTGCTTGCTGTCGGTTCCGGCGATCACCAGGGCCGGCGCCACCGCCACGTCGGGAAAGACCTGCATGACCGTGCGGCCGAGCGCCGCGAAGCTCGCCGAGCCGCTGTCCGATACGGGCGAGGGCTCGTTGCCGTCGCCGACCGGCCGAACGTCGACGTCGGGGTCGTCGACGGTTCGCCGCACGTACTCGATGACCGAGGCGATCGTCTCGCCGGGCAGGATGCGGAAGTTGATCACGCCCCGGGCCTCGGTCGGCAGGACGTTGTCCTTGACCCCGCCTCGCACGATGGTCGGCGCGATCGTCGTGCGCACCATGGCGTTGGTGCTCGGCGAACCTTCGAGCCGGGCGACGATCAGGGGCTCGAACAGCCAGCGGTTCGCCATCACCGCCCGCATCGGCAGAGCCATGCGAGGAGCCAGGAACTCGAACATGTCGGACGCCGGCGGTTCCAAGGCCGCCGGCAAGGGGTTCGTCTGCAACCGGTCGATGGCCCGGGCCAGCTTGCCGACCGCCGTCGTCCGGGGCGGCATCGACGAATGGCCGCCCTCGGCGCGCGCCGTCAGCTCGAGCGACAGATAGCCTTTCTCGGCGGTTCCGACGAGGGCCACCGGCCGGTCCACCCCCGGCACCAGGTCGTGGGCGACGATCGAGCCCTCATCGAGGGTGAACGCCAGGCGGACGCCGCGCTCGGCCAGCAGCGCCGCGATCTTGCCGGCCCCGTCGGCGCCGCCCAGCTCCTCGTCATGGCCGAACGCGAGATAGACGGTCCGCTTCGGTCGGGCGACGCCCTGGCCGAGCAAGTACTCGATGGCCTCGAGCGGGCCCAGGACCGCCGGCTTGTCGTCGAGCGTGCCGCGGCCCCATATGGCGCCGTCGGCGACGATTCCGGCGAACGGCGGCTCCGACCAGTCCCCCTCCGTGCCCTCCTCGACCGGTACGACGTCGAGATGGCCGATCAACAATATGGGCTTGAGATCCGGTTCGCTCCCCTGCCAGCGGTAGAGACGGCTGAACCGATTGACACTCTCGCGCCCGAGGACGGCGTGCACGCGGCGGTAGCTCCGCACGAGGAAGGAATCGAGGGCGTCGAACGCCGCCGCCTCGACCGGCGCGCCGGGTCCGTACGAGATGGTGCGAAAGCGCACCGCTTCCGCCAGGCGCAGCGCGGCCTGGTCCCGGAACCCTATCCGATCGGTTGCCGCCGGTTCGGGGGTCGGCAACGGAGCCCGGGTCGTCAGAGTGTTGCCCGCGACGACGGCGACCAAGACCAGGAACAGCCCGGCCAAGCCGATAAGCGCCTTGCGTATCATGTTGCCCCCCCAAGAGACGGTCACGTCCAGGTGCTGCAGCGTAGCTTGAAGTAGGCGTCCACGTCCGGCAGGGCGGGATCGGCGACGGTATTGCGCCACGCCTTGCGCTCGAAGGCCCGGACATGGCGGTCCCAGAGGTCGGCCACGCGGCCGTCAGGTTCGGCCATGCGCAAGGTCTGAGGGTGGGCGGCCGGAGAGATGTAGGTGAAGCGCTTGAGCTTGTTCTTCGCCGCCCACCACTCGACGAAGACGACGTTGGCGGCGGTCCGATCGTGAACGCCGACGAAGCCGACCTTGTATTTGGGGCGGCGCCCGCCGCCCTCCATCAGGCGTGCGACCGTTACCCGCTTGGCCGCGTCGATCAACTCGGCCCGCGGTCGATCCGGGCCGCAGGCGATGGCGTAGAGCTTCATGCGCCATTCGCCGATCCACCATTCGCCGAGGCCGTGGACCGGTCTCGATGGAAGAACTTCCCAGGAGTGCATGGGCGTCTCCGTTCGGCGTCTTGCCGGCCCGGCGTCGCCCCGGCCGGGCCTCGCGGGTCAGAGCCTCAGGGTGCGCCGCGTCTTGCCCCGGCGCTGGCGGGTGCCGGGCCGCCCCGCGGTCGAGCGCGGGCCGGCCGCACGGGTTTTCGGATCGACGGCGATCTCCAGCTCGCTCGCTTCGAGGCGGCGGATCTCGTCGCGAAGGCGGGCCGCCTCCTCGAACTCGAGATCGGCCGCGGCGTCGCGCATGCGCCTCTCGAGATCGGCGATGTGGGCGCGCAGATTGTGGCCGACGAGGTGCCGGGCCGCGTCGTCGCCGGTCCCGACCGTCACGTGGTCGTGCTCGTAGACGCTGTCGAGGATATCGCCGATGTCCTTGCGCACCGATTCGGGCGTGATGCCGTGGGCGGCGTTGTAGGCCTGCTGCTTCTCGCGCCGGCGGTTGGTCTCGCCGATGGCCCGCTCGAGCGAGCGGGTCATGTGGTCGGCGTAAAGGATGGCGCGGCCGTCGATGTTGCGGGCGGCGCGCCCGATCGTCTGGATCAGCGACGTCTCCGAGCGGAGGAAGCCTTCCTTGTCGGCGTCGAGGATGGCGACCAGCGCGCATTCGGGGATGTCCAGCCCCTCACGCAGGAGGTTGATCCCGACCAGCACGTCGAAGGCGCCGAGGCGAAGGTCGCGGATGATCTCGATGCGCTCGATGGTGTCGATGTCGGAATGCAGATACCGGACGCGGATGCCAGCCTCGTGCAGGTACTCGGTCAGATCCTCGGCCATGCGCTTGGTCAGCGTCGTCACCAGGACGCGCCGACCGGCGGCGGCGGCGGCGCGGCACTCGGCCAGCAGGTCGTCGACCTGATGCTCGACCGGGCGGACGACGCAGACGGGGTCGATCAGGCCGGTCGGCCGGATGACCTGATCGACGAACACGCCGCCGGTGCGGGCGAGCTCCCAAGGCCCCGGCGTCGCCGAGACGAACACCGTCTGCGGTCGCATGGCGTCCCATTCCTCGAACTTGAGGGGCCGATTGTCGACGCAGGAGGGGAGACGGAAACCGAACTCGGCGAGCGTCGACTTGCGGCGATAGTCGCCGCGATACATGCCGCCGAGCTGGGGCACGGTGACGTGGCTCTCGTCGACGATGACGAGCGCGTCCTCGGGCAGATACTCGAACAGGGTCGGCGGCGGCTCGCCCGGGTTCCGGCCGGTCAGATAGCGCGAGTAGTTCTCGATCCCGGCGCAGGTGCCCGTCGCCTCGATCATCTCGAGGTCGAAGCGGGTGCGTTGCTCGAGCCGCTGGGCCTCGAGAAGCTTGCCTTCGCGCGTGAACTCGTCGAGGCGCGCCGCGAGGTCCGCCTTGATCTGCTTGATGGCCTGGCGCAGCGTCGGCTTCGGCGTGACGTAGTGGCTGTTGGCGTAGATCCGGACGGTGTCGAGGGTGTCGGTCCGTTCGCCGGTCAGGGGATCGAACTCGGTAATCGATTCGATCTCGTCGCCGAACAGCGAGAGCCGCCAGGCCCGATCCTCGAGGTGGGCCGGGAAGATCTCGACCGAATCGCCGCGCACCCTGAAGGCGCCGCGGGTGAAGTTCTGGTCGTTGCGCCGGTAATGGATCTCGACCAGCCGGCGGAGGAGGTCGTTGCGCTCGACGAGATCGCCGCGGGCGAGCGTGATGGCCATGTCTGAGTAGGTCTCGACGGCGCCGATGCCGTAGATGCACGATACGCTGGCGACGATGATCACGTCGTCGCGCTCGAGAAGCGCCCGCGTCGCCGAGTGCCGCATGCGGTCGATCTGCTCGTTGATCGCCGCGTCCTTCTCGATGTAGGTGTCGGTCCGCGGGATGTACGCCTCGGGCTGGTAGTAGTCGTAGTAGGAGACGAAATACTCGACCGCGTTCTCCGGGAAGAACGACTTCATCTCGCCGTAGAGCTGGGCCGCGAGCGTCTTGTTGGGTGCGAGGACGAGCGTCGGGCGCTGGCAGATCTCGATGACCTTGGCCATCGTGAAGGTCTTGCCCGAACCGGTCACGCCAAGCAGCACCTGGTCGCGCAGACCGGCCCTGATGCCCTCGCTGAGCTCGGCGATGGCCTGGGGCTGGTCGCCGGCGGGAGCGAAATCCGAGACCAGCCTGAAGGGGATGCCGCCCTCCCCCTTCGGCGGTCGGACGACGGGCGGAGGCCGGAAGACCGGCGTCGCGTCGGCCAACGGTTCGCTCATGACCCATATATGCCTCCACCGCCGGAGAAATGCCACCCGCCCGGCGCGGCGAAGGGGCGGCCCGCGGGCGCCGGAGACCGATCGACAGTCGATCGACGGCCGATCAGAGGCCGGTCGCGGCGAGGGTCCGGGCCGAAAGAGGCGTCAGATAGTCGGGAATCGCGCCCCGGCCCCAGATCCTTCTCAGGCGGCTCCGGTGCTCGCTCGTGCTGTAGAGGGCCTGGATCGTCGGGCAGGGCATGGGCGAAGGGGTGTAGCAATCGAGGCCGGGGCTCACGTCGACCACCAACGTCGGGCAATTCCTGCCGAGAAGCTCGGCAATTCTTGCCTCCCGGGCGTGCCAGGCCTCGGCCGAATCGCGGTGGCTCTGCCGGTGGTTCTCGCCGCCGCCGATCGGCCGCCAGTCCCACACCCACGCGCCCTGGTCGCGGAATACGGGCGAAAAGAAGTATCTCGGCACGTTGTCGCGCAGGTGCACGATCGACCTCCGGCAGATGGAGCCCCGCGGAGAAGCGTGCAAGACCCCTGCCAGGCCGGCGCCGATTAACCATCCGACAATCTTTGCGCCCTACCCTGCCGCCAGCCTTGGCTCTGAGGCGGGAGGGATTTGATGAGCGAATCACAACGACGGCGTGCGAGCGATTTCGATGCCTACGCCCCGCCCGAAGTGGCGGCGCGGGTCGAGAGCGCGGGCGTCACCAAAGCCAAACTGCCGGTATTTCGGACCCTGACACTCGGCGTGCTGGCCGGAGCCTTCATCGCTTTCGGCGGCATGTTCTACACGCTCGTTCTGGTCGGCAGCGACCTCGGGCTCGGGCCGGGCAGGCTCCTGGGCGGGATCGCCTTCTCGCTCGGCCTCATCCTGGTCGTCATCGCCGGTGCCGAGCTGTTCACCGGCAACAACCTGATCGTCATGGCCTGGGCCGAGCGCCGCATCTCGACGCTCCTGATGCTGCGCAACTGGGGGCTCGTCTACGTCGCCAACCTGGTCGGCGCGCTTGGCATGGTCGCGCTCGTGATCTCGTCCGGCGTTCTCGGACTCGGCGACGGGGCGTTCGCTGCGACCGCGGTGAGGATCGCCGAGGCCAAGGTCAACCTCTCGTTCATCGAGGCCTTCTTCCGCGGCGTTCTCGCCAACACGCTCGTCTGCCTGGCGATCTGGCTGTGCTACGCGGCCCACACCGTGACCGACAAGATCCTCGCCATCGTCTTCCCGGTCTCGGCCTTCGTGGCGCTCGGTTTCGAGCATTCCATCGCCAACATGTACCTGATCCCCGTCGGCATGCTGTCGGCCATGGGCGAGGTTTCGGCCGGCCTCACGGTCGGCGGGTGGATCGGCAACCTGGTGCCGGTGACGCTTGGCAACATCGTTGGCGGCGGCGTGTTCGTGGCCGCGGTCTATTGGGTCATCTATCTCCGAGGCAAGAAAGAGTCGCCGGTCCCGAGGCAACCGAAGGCCGCGAGCCGGTTCCTGAGACGACGCGCCAGCCCCTCGGCGCTGGACCCGTAGCCCCCCCGCTTTTCGGCGTTGCGTTACGTCGGGCTGGGGCGTAGCTTGGCCCAGTTTCCACGCCAACGCCGGGGGGCGCCGCCATGTCCTTTCTTGCCGAATCCC
>Ga0256830_1003256_pt1 | contig 10231 bp, 5 predicted proteins | sample 128326metaG_FD_190537 | JGI IMG/M metagenome (GOLD analysis project Ga0256830, IMG submission 190537) | Hydrothermal vent microbial communities from Lau Basin, Pacific Ocean - 128-326 | ecosystem: Environmental > Aquatic > Marine > Hydrothermal vents | place: Pacific Ocean: Lau Basin | collected...
AAAAGCCATTTTAGCCGAATGCGTGAAATTTTAATCCGGAATGATTTAAATGGATAATGTTGTGATTTAACGCAAAACATTTATGATTTTTTTTAAATTTTGAACGAAAACGCGGCAGTCGTCAATCGTGTTGTAGAAATACGCCGAAACGCGAGCCGAACCGGCGATGCCGCGCGAAGCGAACCATGAATGCGCGCAATGTTGCCCTGAGCGAATCATCACATTGGCCGTTTCATCCAGAATTAAAGCAATTTGATGAGAGTCTATGCCGTCAACATAAAACGAAACAATCCCTCCCCGCGAAGCGGGATCGGCAGGTCCGATAATTTTTAATCCGGGAATTTCCGCCATCTCTTCGGTGATAAATTTATTCAGTTTGTATTCTTGCGCGGCGATATTTTTCATCCCTATTTTTTCCATATATTTAACCGCCTCGCCCAGTCCGATAATGCCGGCGTAGTTTTGCAGTCCCGCTTCAAATTTTTCCGGCGGCGGCAAAAATTTATGGCCGCCGTAAGTTGAATATTCCACGGTGTCGCCACCCGTTAAAAACGGTTCCAGTTTTTCCAAGAGCCGGTATTTGCCGTATAAAACTCCGGTGCCGGAAGGTCCCAGCATTTTATGGCCGGAAAAAGCCATAAAGTCCGCGTCCAATTTGTTGACGTCAATTTTTCGGTGCGGCGCCGCCTGCGCGGCGTCCAGCAAAACCATGGCCCCGTATTGGCGGGAGATTTTAATTATTTCTTCCGCCGGTATGGTTGTTCCGTCCAAGTTGGAGGTAAGAACCATCGCCGTTAATTTAATATTGCCTCGCGATTCCTCCATTATTTCCTTGAATTTTTCCAAATCAAACGAGTTGTCTTGTTTGGACGGGACTATTTTATGGATAATTCCTTTTTTCTTTGCCAAAACTTGCCAAGGGATCAGGTTTGAGTTGTGCTCTTTGTCGGTGGTTAAAACAATGTCTCCACGGTTCAATTTCAGCGAATTGGCGACCAAATTGATGCCCTCGGTAGTGTTGCGGGTAAAAATTATTTCTTCTTTTGTCTTTGCTCCGATAAATTTGGCGATTGTTTTTCTCGCCTCATCGCACTTCCTTGTTACTTCGTTCGCCAGTTTATGGGAGCTGCGGCCGCCGCAAGCCGGATATTTTTCGTAATAATCCTTGACAGCGTCAATTACCGCCCGCGGCCGCAACGTTTGGCAGGCATTGTCAAAATAAACAACGCCCTTGCCGTTGAGCATTGTTCCGAATAACGGGAAATCTCGGCGTATTTTTTCCATATTCATAATGGTATAATAATAACCCAAATTTATGATTTTTGCAAACGAATTTTCTGTGATATAATTCAGAACAAAGGGATTTCAATCACCGTTTTCACAAAATATAATCCGAATGTTTATAATCCGAATGACCCGAATTAGTATCCGAATGATCCGAATATCCGAATAATATAATCCGAATGACCCGAATGTATGGGGGTTTAATTCGCGTTATTACCGCCTAAATGCCGCAAATATTCAAAATCCTTTACTTTAAATTAATTTAATATAATTATAAAATGGGACTGTCGCTAAATATGCCCGCCTTGGCGCTTAGCGTTTGTTTTGCAAAAATGAAAAAAGAAAAAATTGACATATTGATATTATCCGATATTCATCTCGGCTCAAAACTTTGCCGGTCGGAAAAAGTGCTGGCAACGCTTAATAAATACGAGTTTAAAAAATTATTATTAGTCGGCGATATTTTTGACGGCTTAAATTTTAAACGCCTTAGCGCCCGCCACTGGGAGATTTTATCAAAGATAAGAAAATTGCCCCGCGCGAGCGAAGTGATTTGGATAAACGGAAATCACGACGGAGACGCCACTTTATTGACTCGGCTTATCGGGGTTAAGGTTTATCGGAATTATTTATGGGACCTTAACGGCGAAAAAGCGTTGGCGATTCACGGCCATCAGTTTGACCGTTTTTTGTATAAAAATGTTTTTATCAGCGGTATCGCGGTTTCCGTTTATTATTTAATAGCCAGACTGGACGGGAAAAATAATTTTTTCAGCGGCTGGCTGAAAAGAAGAAGTAAAAGTTGGCTGCGATTATCCAAGGAGGTCGCCCAAGGAGCGATTCTTTACGCCCGCCTGCGAAACGCCAAATACGTGTTTTGCGGCCATACCCACAATCCGATGAAGCTCGTGTCCGGAAAAATCAATTATTACAACAGCGGATCGTGGACGGAAAAACCGTCAAGTTACATAACGATAAAAGGAAAGAATATAAATATCGTGCAAGTCGCGTAATTATGCAAACAATCACAAGCAAGGACAATGAAAAAATAAAGTTTTTGAGAAAATTAAAACTTAAAAAATACAGGGAAAAGCATAACAAGTTTTTTGTTGAGAATTTTAACATTATCAAAGACTCCTTGGAGGCGGAAAAATTTTCCTCGCTTTACGTTACGGAAAATTTCATAAACAAGCGCTCCAAAGACGATGGCTGGAGGTCTGTTTCGGAAAAAGCGGGAGAGTATTATGTTATTTCCGAAAAAGCGAATAAATCATTTTCCGAACTGGACACTCCTTCGGGGATTTGCGCGGTTTACGCGCGGCGGAAAGAAAAAATTGATTTTAAATCTTCGGTCGTATATTTAAACAATATAAGCGACCCGGGAAACTTGGGGACAATATTCAGGTCGGCGCTGGCTTTTAACTTTAAAAATATCGTGGTGGACGAAGGTTGCGCGGACTTGTACAACGCCAAAACGATTAACGCCGCCAAGGACTCAATATTTAAACTGAATATCGCGCGCGACAAAGATTTGAAAATATTTAAAAAAATCAAAGAAAAAATGAAAGTGTTTACGACCGGACTTGAGGGCGGAGAAGATATAAATATTTTAAAAAACAATAAATTGTTCTGCGCGGTTTTCGGGAGCGAAAGCGGAGGAGTGAGCGAGGAAATACGGGAAAAATCCGATAAATTCATCAAGATAAAAATGAGCGGAGAGATGGAGTCGTTAAACGTCGCCGTTGCCGCCGCCATAATATTTTACGAAGCGCGCGCGAGGTGATTCGCCAAATCGTCAAAACAAAAAAGCCGTAAACGAGCCTACGGCTTTTTTAAATGATTTCGGTTGTTTTTCTGTTTCACGAATATTATTTTTCCAACACTATCGTTTTGTCGCGCGCGGCGAGTTTGGTTTTGTCCATAATCCAAATGGTGCCGTACATAAAAGGCGTGTCCATCAAGGCGATCAGGGTTTTTACGGCCCATTGCCCGAGAATCAACGGCATAATCGGAAAAATTCCGTAAAATGCCATAAAAATAAATATCACCGAGTCTATGAGCTGGCTTACTATCGTGGAAGCGTTGTTTCTCAACCAAAGATGCTTTCCGTTTGTTTTATTTTTCCAAAAATGGAACGCCCAGACGTCGTGGTGTTGAGAGACGAGATAAGCGATAAAGCCGGCAAGGGCGATTCTCGGAGTTAAGGCGAAAACCTTGGCGAACATTTCGGAAAATTCAGCCGCGAAAACGGCGGGCTGCCAGTTAACAACTATGTAAACGGAAAGTACCAAGACCAAGCTGGAAAAGAACCCGGCCCAAACGGCCGTTCGCGCTTCTCTCTTTCCCCATTTTTCCGAAATTAAATCGGTGATGAAAAAAATCATGGAAAAAACGATTACTCCGGCGGGAGCCGTAAATGGCCCGAATTGGACGATTTTGCCCGCGAAAATATTGGCCATTACCACCAAGGCGGAAACCAAGGCGATCGGATAAGCGACGCCGTACCGCTTTCCCATGATTCCCGCCGCGGACCCGACGGCAAAGGTGGCGATAATCCATAAAATAATAATTGCCATGCTCATAATGTTATCCGCGTTTCCTTTGGCTTCTTTTCGCCAAGTTAAATACCGCGACAAGTTGGCTGTTTAGTGTGTTAATGCGTATAAATTAAACTCGCTTTCGCGACAGCTATTGGCGGACTTCGTCGCGCCGCAGCTTCGTTTTTCGCGAAGCGAAGGCGGTGAGACTGCGCGCTTCGCGCGAACCTTTTTTGAAAAACAATCACGAAGTGATTTGTAATTAAACAGCGGTGCGAGCAAAGCTCGCGTTATTATCTCGGCTCTCGCGGGACGCGCGAACAACACTTTCACCGCGCCATCGCCTCCGCATTCGCTCCGGCGACCACCCGATCAAAACCATTTCCTTTCAATTTTTTGTTCGGCTCCTCCCCAGACTCCCCGCCGCTAGGCGGAAAAGGAAAGGTAAGGAAATGGTTTTGTCGGTCGGGTTCGCTCAGAAATTCCAAAATGGCTAATTTGTATTATATCATTTTTCTTTTATCTCTCTGTCGCCATTTCTTCATTTCTTCGCGAACTATGGCGCTCGCTCGTGGTAAATCGTCCACCCGCTCGCACACGAGAGACACCTCGCGTTGACCGTTCACTTCGTTCACAATGCCTGCTCGGCGCTCTCGTGGCTCGCTCAGTGCCTCCAGTTAAGGTTTTGTGGTATTTGTGCGGAAAGAAAAAAAGGTTTGTGCTATCACACAATGGATAACACAAGTAAATCACATTGCGTTTGCCCCAACTCACCCATGCGCGTGCAAGCGTTGCTCCCTTTTCTTAACGCAACTACTCTGTTTTAATATTTTCAAAGCGAACAAAGTAAAAGTCTTCTCCTCCTAAATATTCAGGCATTTTTTCATTTTTAGTGAGAGTAAATCCGTTGCTTTTTATCCATCTTTGTATTCGCTTGTTCATTAGCAAAGCATACGATGTGCTTGCTCGAGTTTCAGCCTCAATAGAGACATTGTAAGCAGAAGCAATGTCTAATACACGTTGCATCATCTTTCTTGCCACATTTGAACCCTGAAATTTTGGTAATACAACCATATCGTAAATATGGGCCACTTGTTCATCATGGTTGACTTCAGATTTTTCTGGAAGTACAAGCAAATATCCTGCTGGCTCATTTCCTTTTCTAACAACAAAACTGGAAGCCGCGCCAGGAACCTCCAATTCTCTTTGTTTTTTAATAATGTCAAGAATATGCGCTTTCCCTTGTCTCATGTCCTCTGCGTACGCTTCTGCTTCCATTTTTACTATTAAATCAGCGTCTCGTTCCGTTAAGTTGGCAAATGATATAATTTGATCCGCGGACTCTACACCTTTAATTTTTGGCAAGTCATAAATCCTTGATCCTGTCGCGTCTGAATAACTAAGTCGTGTTTTTGGACTAAAGTGATTTTCTTCCAATACACCTCCCGGAGGTATTAAGTCCGAGCTCCCAGTTCCGACTTTAACCGGTTTACTCGTATATTCTGTCCAAAATGTTTGGTAAGCCCGCGAAAGTAGCGGAGTTAGATTTTTGTAATTATTTGCAACTTCAATGTTATCCAAAATGACCACATCGCCACCATCCCGATTATCCCGCCCGTCAACTACAACTGATTGCGCCACGATACGACCACCATATTTAACAGTAAAATATTGCGTAGAAGGATTAAACATATAATCATTGTTATTTGAAGCGCCAAATGGCATACAACAATCTGTATAATTTCCGCAAACCCAGCCATCTGGATCCGATTTCGCATGTACTTGAGCTTCAATGATTGGCCCAACATTAACATTTTGTTTCTGTAGAAGTAAAATCACTTCTTCCTCTAAATCCGTTGGAACATCTTTTAATAGATCTGTTACAGTCATTTTCCTATCACCAACAGTTCGCCCTTCAATCAACTTCTTTAAATGGTTGAAAAGTTTTTTTGGAGAATTTGCCGTTCCTTGTATTTTTCTTTTATATGATCCAAGTGCTTCTTGCAAAACATCCGGTAAGTTACGACCTATAAATATTCTTCTGTGTGGTTTAAATGGCTGATTCGTGTCTAATTTGCCATCCACTAAATCTTTAAAATCCTGTCGGTTCATCATTGACTCAAGGGCGGACAAATTAAAGCCTGGCGCCATTGTGATACCAATTAATTCCGGCGGAAACTTTGAAAGATCAACATTTGATTCTATTGCAAGGACCCTCTTCTTCAGCTCACGTAGTGATTGGATTGGTGTTTCTTTAAAAGGATCTCTTTCTTTGTCGTAACGTGGAATTAATTGCACAAATTCCCGGTTTTCATCCATTGTCCTAATATCAGTCAAAACAGATTTTGCTTCAGATACTTCTAACTTATTGATATTTGGAGCCCAAAACAGTGTATCGTGCCAATTTGCAAGTTGTCCGTTTGTATCACGCGTAGCATTAAAACGCATGAGGTAATCTTGCATTGCCTTATTGCCAACATACTCGGCTCCACTTCTGTACCAATCCTTTACCTCGTCATTTTGGTCTCCAAGACAGATACGAAAGTCCAAATCACTTTTACGGTTTACGCTTTCGTTAAATAATTTTGTCCACTTCTTACCATCTGCACTTGCTCTCCACTGCGCGTATTTTGCCAGTCTGTTAGGGTCAAGAAGAACATAATCATTTGCATGTTCATAATACAAAGCGATTTCTTCTTTTGTTAATGCTTCACGCCAACTTGCAGGCCAATCTTTGAGTGCAAATTCCAAGTCATCTTCAACTTCCCCTTTGATTATTCCTTCCAAATATCTTTGTTTGTCATTGGCAATCGCAACGCCTCGTAAATCTTGACCACGTTCTAATGCCTGTATAATCAGGCCGAGCGTTGCTGATATACCAGTTTGCCCTTCTTCACTGTAACGATTTTTAGAATTTTGACTCAACAACGCAACGATAAGGTTTCTGTGTGAGTTAAGATACCCATTCAATTTTTCTTCCGGAACATCAGCTTTTGTTAGGTCGTACTTAGCCCAATCAACATAAGAATCTTCGTGATAAAATCTATCATCCTCGTTTCTGTTTGGGTTTTGCATATACACCTGTTGAGCAAGCCAGTACATCCGCTTTCCTTCACGAAATAGATCTCTTGCCCTCCTTCTTCCTACCGCTTCAAGCCATGTTTGGCCCGGTTGTTTTTTTTGCTCCCAGTTATCTTTTTCTCGTTCAGATAAATAATTCCAAATACCCGATCTCGCTAGTTTATTGGCTTCGTATAATTGCTTTTTTAATCTGTCTGGCTCAAAACGTGAAACATCATAACCCAAATCTCGCAAAAATCCATAACCTGTCATTTGTTCAAAGATATTTCTATCATCGCTCTTTAAAATTTCACCAACTTTGTCAGCTCCCACAGCTTTGATAAAATCATAAATGTCAGCATCAGAATAAAAATACGGACTTTGCTCACCTCGCGGTGAACGATATTTATCAAAAGCATCTTTTATTGTCGGATCAGCTTGCGCAGCGTTATATGCCAATAAATCCTTAACTCCCCGCCTTGCTTCACCTATAACTCTTTCTTTTTCAGAACTATCAGATACTATTACTGGCTTGCGATAGAAATCTGAGTATAAAAAATTGAGAGACGCACCAGAGCGCTCATTATCAGTGGGCTCCCTGAGTAATCTTTCAATACGTTTGTGTCCATACCGATTGAAATTTTCATAATCAGCAATTGGATCATCGCTAATCAGTCCATATCTACGAGCTATATTATAATAGTTAAAATGAATATGATCCGCCACTTTCCTTACAGGAATTGACTCAAGTAATAACCTCCTGTTTTTTGGTTGTTCGATTAATTTTAGTAACTCGCTATTTAGTTGGTTTGTAACAATTTCTTGAATTTTTGCATTTCGTTCGCGTTGAGCCTCCCAAAAATCTTCACTGCCATCATAGTCATCTGGGTTTATTTCCGGTATTTGTTTCTCCACCTTGTTTTTAACTCGTTGTTCTATTTTATAAGATAGAGACGATATATTCTCTTGTATCCTTGCAAATTGATGCTTTAGTGTCTGTATAAATGGGGTAACATCGCTAACATCACCTGCAATCATCTTACCTTCATCTTCGTCCCAAACTCTCATTCCAAAATCGTTTTCGCAAAGATAACGATCCTGTGACCTTAAATAGTATCTATGTGTAATATCACTACCAACTTGTTTAGCTTCGTTTTGTGTATCTGTGCGAATATTATCTCTTGCATAAGCAAGAGCGAGCAAGTCAGCAGAAGAAATATCTTTATAGTAAACTTCATATTCTCCTTGAAAAATTTTTGTATTTCCGTTCTCGTCTTTTTTGATGTAATAATCGGCGTTTAGTAAACCGATTTGCTCATTCGTCAAACCAAGCGCGTCAACTATTTTTCCATGGTCTACCCCCACTATTAACGTTGGAATAAGTTTTTGAAGGTTTTGATCAATAAAATTTTCAGCTTCTCTTTCAATATCCCTTCTTTTTAAAGGTTTTGTCGTCTTCTTTGTTTCAAAAGAGCTTTCCAATTCAAAATGCAACCCTTCTTTAGATCTGGGCGCATTTAGATACGCAGCAAGTCCTTCTTCAATTTCCCGCTGCTCTAATTTTTTTGATTGCCCTTTGGGCATTGAAAATTTTTCTAACATAATATTTATATTTTAGTTATTTAATAAATCATCTACACCAACACCGAGCGCTTTTGCAATCAATTGCAAAGTTTCAATTTGCGGAGAGGCAGGGATTCGAACCCTGGGTTCCCGTGAAGGAACATCGCTTTTCGAGAGCGACCCGTTCAACCGCTCCGGCACCTCTCCCGGTCAACAGTTAATCATTAACAGTTAACAATTAGCAATTAATGGTTAACGATTAGCCGTTTTTTGAAATACTACCATATATGGTAGTATTGTTATTTTTTGTTTTTTGTTTCCGGTTTTAATTTCATTAAACCCATCATCGCCAAAAAAATCCAGAACATCGCCGCCAAATCATTTTTGAAATAAGGAACATCCACCAATCCGTGAACCGCGATTACCGCCATTGCCCCGATCAACCCTAACGCCAAATGTTTATTTTTTAAATCACCGGGATTTCGGATTATTTTTGTTCCTGTCGCGAAATACTTCCCAATTATCCAAATAAACAACAGCATCCCCGCCAATCCCAATTCCGTCCAGAAATTTAAAAATATATTATGCGGGTACAGGTAAATTTCAACAGGCTGCCAATATTTGCTTTTGTATTTTTCGTCAAATATGACTATTTTGCGGCGGAAATCGGGATCGTTGTCTTTGTTGAAAAATATCCCTTCCTTGTGATACGGCCTTATGGTTTTTTGATAATTGGCGAGCCCGGCGCCGGTTATCAGCCGTCCGTCCTTTAACATTTCCCAAGTTTCTCTCCACTGCGCTTTTCTTATTTCTCCGGACAAATCTTTTAGCGTTATTTTTTTCGCCGCGTATTCTCCGGCCGGCGTATATACCATTATGCCCGCTATTGCTAAAATAATCAAGCCCATTGCCGCCAATCTTATTTTTTTACCCGCCAATAATCCAAATAATACCAAGCCGGCCGCCACGCCAATCAACGCCCCCTCTGATTTTGCGAAATAAATTGATAACGTTGATAAAATAATTGCTATACCAATAAAAAAATTTTTTAGCGAAATTTTTGGATTTGTGATTTTGAATTTTGAATTTATTTGTAATTTGTAATTTGTAATTTGTAATTTACCGGCTATCCATCCAAACAAAACCAGCACAATCGGACCCAAATACAATCCCACGGCATTCGGGTATCCGAAAAAAGAAGTGACGCGCCTTGTTTCTTCCGCCGCCCAAAATTCATTGGAAATAAAAGCGCCGGTGAATTTTTGATAAATCGCCAATAATGAAACCCCTAAAGCCGAAATCGCCAACGGCCATAAAATTTTTTCCGCGTTGAAGTCCGACTTCGCTTCCCCGAAGTCGGACTTCGTTTTTTTGCCGAACACATTTATTATTAAAATAAACAGCAAAGCCGGTTCAAAAAAATACGCCTTCCAAATTCCCAGAGCGCCATACGAAAATCCGGAAACCCCAACCGCCGCGTAAGATATTATCAAAAGTAATCCGACTTCCAATCCGAACGGATAATTTATTAATTTTCCGCCGTTCGCCGTCCGCCGTCCGCCGTCCATCTTCAATCTTAATTTTATATTATCAATCACATTTTTGTAATTTTTTAAAAACCAAGTTCCGAAGGATATTAAAATCATCGCTTCAAGCAGGGTGAACGGCACCCCGAAAATTTTAAACCTGATTAAATAAGCGGGCAGGGCCGCGATTAAAAACATCACCGCCCAATCCAGGCGCCTCGCGGCTAAGATAAAATAGAGTATGCAAAAAATTAAAATTAA
>Ga0256830_1003257_pt1 | contig 10231 bp, 18 predicted proteins | sample 128326metaG_FD_190537 | JGI IMG/M metagenome (GOLD analysis project Ga0256830, IMG submission 190537) | Hydrothermal vent microbial communities from Lau Basin, Pacific Ocean - 128-326 | ecosystem: Environmental > Aquatic > Marine > Hydrothermal vents | place: Pacific Ocean: Lau Basin | collected...
GTGGGGGCGGGGATGAAAAAAGCGGGGGGGGCGGGCGCGGCGGCTGCGGTCAGTACTTCGGTATGAACTTGAACTTGGCGCTCGGCTCCGGGGGAGCGTAGTTTACATATGCAACACGGACGTCAATGTACGTGTAACCGAACGTGTAGACGAAGACCAGCATCTCGTACTCGCCGTGCACTACTACTATCTTTCCCTTTCTCACCTCGGTTATCACGTCAATCAGGGTAAATACGAAGTCGGCGGCGCTGGTCTCCTCACCGGGTAGCTTCTCGAATACGTCTTCAAGCGTGTTTATTGTCCTTGGGTAGGCGTAGTAGACCTCCCTGACTTCGACCACCGCTCTCACCCTCCGCGTAAACAATTGTATACAAGGTGGTGGTTAAAAAACCCTGCGCCCAAGGAGCCGGGCGGCCAGGGCCAGGCGGAGCACGACGCGGTTGCCGGCCGACACGACTTGGTAGAGCTTGAGATCGGTCTCGAACGCGATCCACTCCAACTCGAAACCGACGAGTCCACCGAACACAATGGGTTCGTTCACGGCTACTCACCAAGTAAACATATGCAAACACGTTGCTAAAAACGGTTCCGCCGGGAGTTGAAAGAGCTGGGGACGTGAAATTGAAAAAACCGCGGGGGCGGGGGGCGGGCGTTAGTCGGCGGCGGTGTCGCGGCGCCTGAGCTGCTCCAGGAGCTCAACCTGCCGCCTCTTTAACTCGAGATACTCGCGGTACATTTGCGTTTGCATCTCTAGCAGCTTTTGCAGGTTCTCCATTATCGCGGTGAGCCGCTCATTCAAGTTGCTGTAGTCGCGCCGTATCGCTTGCGCGACAAAGCGATCGCTGACGAGGTGCGCGGCGCTGGGCTCGCTGCCCTCTATCATCGCGAATATCCGCCTGGCCGCACTGAGCGCCTCCTCAGCGTTAGCGAACCTAATCGACACGTAGTCCGCGTGCCCTACGACCCTGCCTTGCGGCGCGTGACGCTGAATGAACTCCTTGGCGACCTCCTCTGGCACTGGGGTATCGGCAGGCGCTAGCCAGTAGCGCAGTATCCTGACGTCATAGCCCTCAATCTGCCGCGTCCGCGGGCTGAATCCTGGCGTCACGGCGACCGCAATTACCCTTCTGCGCCTCATCAACACTATCTCAAGCGTCTTGGGTGTCCACTGGCTGTCGTCGGGCCACTGGTCGCTCCAGTCGATTAGTAGAGCGATGCTCCCCTCTTCCTCAATCTTTGATGCGACAACATCGGCCAGCCGCAGCGGCGGGTACTCAACGTTCACTGGGATCGCCGAGGCCCCGCGCTCGGCGAGCTGCCTGGCAACGTCACCGGCCGTCTGGCCGCCGATTAGCCGCGGGTTCCTGACGACCATGTCCAAGCGGTTTGCCATTGGCAAGTAGCAGCATTCAATTTCGTCGCGCGGCACAAGCTTCAGGACATTTGCGTCCCTGTCGGCCACCATTCCGATAATTGCTAGCTCTCTTGCGGTGTTATCGTTCATTATCTCGAGAGCGGTGGCCATTGCTATGTTGTCGCCGAAGACCATCGGCGTTATCCCGGCTTGCAGGAGCCTTGGTACGAACGGGCTATCAGTCTCATGGTGGTCGTAGTAGTGGACCGGCGCAATCATAGCGAGATCGCCGAGCGTCTTCACCGACGCATCGGGATTCCTAACGTCAATGGGGATATCAATGATTTCGATGCGGTTGGCGGTCACGTTGGTGGCGTCAATGAGCTGCTTCAGCTGGCCGGATGATAATCCTTGCGGTCCCGTTTCTGGGAACTTCGATATGATTTCAACCTCCTCGCCGCGCTGCCTGAGGACCCTTGCGCGAGCCGCAGCAAAGCTGACTCCGTGGCTGTCGAAGTGTGACACTATCAGCACATTGACTGCGCGTCTCTGAGGCGCCGAAGAGTATGCCACCGCTAAGCTCACCGCACCTCACCCCCTTACCTGTCTCCGCCGCGTCAACAAAGTGTAGACGGGGGGTATATAAGGTGTTGCGGCGGTGAGACGCGCGAATGGAGTTGAAAGGGGCGGGGCGGCGGGGTTGAAAAAACGGTTGAAGGCGGGTTATGCCTTGGCGAGCTCTAGCTCCCTCTCGTCTGCGCAGATCTTTATGTCAAGATCGCCCTGCCAGCAGAGCCATCCATCGGGGCATGGGACACCCGTAACTATGAGCTCGCTACCGTCGCTGAACTCTAGCCTTAGCTCTAAGTCTAACTCATCGTTGAAGTAGATGCTGGCGTTGACAACAACTTTTCCTGCGAAGATCGAGTTTAACAACTTCGCGGCTGAGTCGATGTTCTTCTCGTGTAGCGGCCTGAAGGGTTTGATGCAGACCTTGTTCGCGCTCATGTTCTCACCACTACCTCAGGACCATAATTTGATGACCTTGTATGGTATCTTCGGTGGCTCCCTCTTTCTCAAGAAGTCCTCTATCGCTTTCCTGATTAACTCGCTCCGCGGAACGCCTACAGACCTCGCAAGTTCGTCCAGTTTCTCTAGAGTCTCTTCGTCTAGCTTGAACGTGACAATCCTCATGCGACTCAACTGCCCCACCCTCCCTCCGGCCATGCTGTGACACGCAGTGTAAACATTATATGTGTTACCCGCGTCGGAAGGAGCTGGGGGAGGCGGGTGGGGTGCGAGGTGGTGTTGGTCGGCCCCATGTACTTCTCTACGACATACGAAGCGGCGCGGATAATCAGGGAGGTCGCCGGCTGCCGCCGCGTCCGCTCATACCGGTTGAACGAGAAGCTAGTGAACGTCTGCGCCGACGGCTCGCGCTTGATTATGAGATTGCGCTATGGCTACTCGCCAAGGCGTGGTGAAATCTACGTTGTGCTTGATTGGGTGATAAGGTGCTGGAAATGAAAGCCCCGCCGCAGTCTATAATCCGTATTCTATACTCTGTGTGCCGCCGCGGTGTTGACCTCGCCGAGGCTCTCAGCGCCCTGCCAACGCGCGACGCTGAGCGTGCCATGATGTTACTCAAAAAACTCAAGCTGCTGAGGCAGCGCGGGTCGAAGGTGACCCTGAAGCCCGAGGCCTGCCGCATCTACGATCTCTACCTTGTCTGCCTCGCCACCTCATCGCCCGAGATAGCGATGCGGATCTCGACACCGTACGAGAAGATGAACGAGTGTATCAAGATCGCGCTCATTAGGTTCCTCGCCAACGTTTAAAAACGTGGTTTTTTCATGTATACACCCGGTGAGATGATGGCGAGGGAGCGCGTACTTAGTGTCCGTGTAAGCGAGGAGTTCTACGAGAAGCTGGCGAGGCTGGCGTCGCAGATGAACGTCACGGTCTCGGACGTCGCGCGCACGGCGCTCTTCGACTACCTCCTTCGCTACGAGTGTCAAAATAAGACAAAAACGCCTGAAGAGTTCATCGCGACTAGGGAGATGAATGCCAAGAAGGAGGCAGGCGGCGGCGACGGAACGCGCACGTGACCGGCGTTTCATCTACCAAACCGAGCTCAAGCGTTTTTTGCGCCTCCTCCGCCGCAACTTCCTTCGTTATGCCCATTACAAGATCTCGCGCGTCTTTCAGTCCCACCGCGAGCTGAGGGAGCTGGTCCTCTCGGCGCTCTACGAGTACGCCAGGGCGACGGTTGAGGGCCGCCGCATGCCCATGTTCTCGGCCTGGCTGAGGCTCTTGGCGGAGCAAATCATGCCCGAGTCGGCGCGCAAGGACTTGGAGAGGCTGCGGCGGGCGAGGGAGGCGATTGAGCGCAGGGCGGCCGAGGACCCCAGGGTCTGGGACGCCGCGGTGTTCTACAACCCCACTGCCCACGGCGAGGCGCTGGCGGTGGCGGCGGCCGAGGCGATCGCGCTTGATTGGCGGATGAGGGCGACGCTGAGGCGGGAGCGGACGCCCGAGCCGGTCCGCACCGTGCTCACCAACGAGACGCGCGTTTCAATTGTGGAGCGGAACCGCCCCGCGGAGCTGGTCAACGACCCCTGGGCGCAGCTGCTCTACGCCACGCTGTGGACCCACCCGGTGTGCACAAGCTCGCACGGCCTCGCCTTCTTCGACCAACTCCCGGGCCAGCGGGTCTACCATGTCGTGAACTACCACAAGGAGAACCACGGGGTGGTGGCCACCATGGGCGCGTTCGAAGCGAGCCTAGCGGCGGTCGCGGCCGACGACGACAAGCCCGAAAACGAGACGATACCGCTCACTCTCGACACCCAGGTGGACTTCACCGACACCAACCAGCTCGCCACGATAGCGACGAACGACACGGGGGACGTCCAGATCGCCTACCCGCTCTACTTCGCGATGGAGAGGCCGTCGCGTGTCGAAGCGTGGAGGGCGCGCAACATGGGGCGCCGCGAGGAGCGCGACAACATCATCCACTGCTCCTTCTACCGCCTCATGGTGGGCGGCAGGAGGGCGAAGTGGAAGACCGTCCGCTACAAGGGCAGGGTAATCCGTATTACGGTGCGTCTACCGCGCACAGTCTTGGTCGAGTGAGCATGACTGTAATCGAGAAGATCCGCGCGATAGTCAACGAACTTCTTGCAGTGAAGGAGCCTGCAGAGAAGCCGCGCGACGTCTTCTTCGTTTCGGAATTGGTTGGATGCTTGAGAAAGGCGTACTACGACCGCACTAGACCTGCCAAGCAGGCGACGACCAACGTTGTCGGCATCCTGGTCGGCAAGGCGATCCACGAGAAGTTCAACGTGATAGCGGCGAGCCACGGCTGTCAAACGGAAGTGAACATCGCCAAGGAAATCGAAGGCGTCAAAGTCATCGGTAGCGCGGACGCCGTCTGCGATGATATCGTTATCGAGTTGAAAGTCGGTGACGTGAGCGTAGACTATGACGTCGCGAGGCTCCAGGCGGCGATCTACGCCGTCTTGCTTGGCGCTAAGGAAGCGTATGTCGTGATTATCGACCGCCAGAGCGGGGTCGTAAAGTTGGAGCGCGCGCCGGTGGAGCGTGACAAAATCAGGCGCTTCTTGGAGGAGCGTGTAAGAGAGTTGAAAGAGGCGCTGAGGAGGCGTAGGGCTCCGACGCCGGACCGCCGCTTCTGCAAATACTGTCCATACAAGTGGACTTGTATGTCGAGTAGGAAGTGAAGGAAAAAAACATCCGTTCGGGGTTTTTTCGTTTCCGCTAGCGCTACTTCTGCGCGAAGCTGTGGATCTTGAGCTGCCCGGTCGTCGCGTCGTACTCGAGGTGCACGTAGACGCTGACCACCGCCGGGTCCTTGAGGCCGTTCACCACGGCGTCGCTGTTGGCGTTGACGGTCTGGATGATGGTGTCCCTCAGCGTGGTGAGCCCGGCCTCAATGGCGTAGAGCGCCAGGACCGCGCCCTGCGTCAGGAGGGGCACCAGGTTCGCCCTTACGAACTTCACCACGCCGGCCGGGAAGGCGCTGAAGGGCGTGCCCGTCAGCGTCTCGTTGGCGCCGATGTAGCGGGTTATCCTGAGGTCGCCGGTGATTGCGCCGACGGCCTTGTAGATCGGGCCCCACCCGAGGTGCCTCGCGCCGACGCCGGCGAGCGTGTAGACCGCCTGCGCCATCCTGTCCTTCTTCGCCGTCACGTTGGTTTCGAAGATCCCGCCGGGGCTGAAGGCCGCGATGACAGCGGCGTTCCACCTCGGGTACGCGGCCGCCAGCTTGACCCTCTGCTTGAGCTTGATGAAGTCGGCGTTGATGTAGTACGGGTTCACGAAGGTCTCCCAGACGTCGCTGCTGGCGTCGGCGATCCGGTCCCTGAAGCTGGGCTCGTCGGGGATCTTCTTGAGCAGCCTCGCGTAGATGACATCGCGGGCGCCGAGCAGGTTGGCCTCCCACCTGGCGATTATCTCGTTCATCAGCTCGGCCGGCACCGCCGCCTTGTCGATCGGCGCGATGTACTCTACGACCGGCACCTCTTCTCACCGGGTCATCTCGCGAGATGAAAGCAAATATAGTCATTTGCGCGACACAGTGTCCGACGCGGTGAGACGTTGCCGCAGCGGAAGCGGGTAACGAAAGACCGCAAGCTCTGCTTCCGGATCGAGTCCAAGGTCTACGAAGTCCTCAGGATAATCGCGGACTACCACGACATGACGGTGAGCGACGTGCTCCGCCTCCTCGCCTACGACCTCGCCGTCAGCTTCTACCTCGGCATCCCCAGGCGCATCATGCTGCAGGACGTTGAGCCGCTAATCAGGCGCGTGCTAGAGGAGTCGGAGGAGGGTGAGGGCGGGGGATGAAGGTCACGTACATCTACCCCAGGAACAAGCGCGTTTCGTTTACCGTCATCGCGCGCAAGCATATCGAACTCCTCCGCGAGCGTGGCATAGAGGTGCACGAGGCGGACGCGCACTCCTTCGGCGAGAGGGACCTGGCCGAAACTACTATCGTGCAGCCCTTGTTCTACACGGTGTTTGACGTTCCGGCGGCGCTGAGGCTCCTGCGAAGGAGGGTGGACTACCTGATTGGCATAGACGTGGCCGACACCGACCACATCTCCTGCAAGGCGGCCGCCTACGCCAGCGTCTTCGATGTCGTGGCGGTGCCCTCCTCGTGGAGCCAGCGCGTGTTCGCGAGGTCGGGGGTCACCACCAGGGTCGTGGTGCTGCCGCACGGCGTCTCCGAATCGTTCCTCCGCGAGCCAAGGGAGCCGAGGAGCGATGTCGTGAAGCGGGTCGCGCAGATGCGCTGCTTCAAGTTCCTGTTCTTCCTCTGGCACTCGGGGTACCGCAAGGGCGCCGACGCGCTCGCCGAGGCCTGGGCCAGGGCGAAAATATGGGACAGGGCCTGCCTCATAATCAAGATCGCCGACCTCCTTGACCCGTTCCTTGAGTACTTCAAGTTCCTCAAAAACGTGCACGTTGTGAGCGGCTGGCTCAGCGAGGACGACCTGGTCGACCTATATGACGCGGTTGACGCGGTCGTGGTACCATCCCGCGGCGGCGGCTTCGAGCTCAACGCGTTGGAGGCGCTCGCCAGGATGAAGCCGGTCATAGTCAGCTCATGGCCGGCGTTCGACGACTACTGCCGCCAGTGCCTAAGGGTGCGATCGCGCCGCTTGGTCGAGATCTTCGGGCCGTTTGACGTCGCTAGCAGAGTGCATGACGGGCGCGGAGTGGACCCCGACCCCGCCGACCTGGCAGAGAAGTTGAAATTCGTGACCAACGCGTACGACACCGTGCTGCGGATGTACCGGCCGATCTTCGAGTTCGTCAGGCGCGAATTTACATGGAAACGAATAGGCGAGCGGCTTGAGCGTCTCGTAAGGGGCGAGGTGTGGTGAGAACATGATGCGCGTGGCTCAGAAGTTGACCTTGTGGGCGTTCGACATAGACGGCACCCTTTGGCTCTCCAACGGGCCCATCGCTCGGGAAACGATAGAGCGCTTGAAGCCACGAGTTCATGTCGGCATCTGCTCCGGCCGCGCCGACGCGTGGGACATAGCACAGCGCCTTGGTCTCGGTTTCGGCATGACGGGTAAGGCCGACTGCCTTCGCAGCTTCGAACGCATCTGGTGCAAGCCCTGCATTGGCAAGATCTACGTCGGCGATACGGATCTGGACATGAACGAGGCAAGGAAAGCGGGGTGGAACTTCGTCAACGTGAACGATTTCAAGCTTAACCTCGGCTGCGGGCAGGACATACGCTTCGGCTACGTCAACGTTGACGTAAGGCCGCTCCCTGGCGTAGACCTCGTCTTGGATCTCGAGACCGAGCCCCTGCCGTTCCAGGACAACCTGGCGACGGAGGTGCTGGCCTATGACGTGTTGGAGCACATCTCGTGGCGCCGCATAGTCTTCGTGCTGAGGGAGATCCACCGCGTGTTGAAGCCAGGCGGCGTGCTCAGAGCGCGTCTCCCAGACGTTGAGCGCGCCTTCCGCAAAGGGGTCGCCGGCGAGTGCCCGCCCGGAGTCGATCGCCTCCTCTGCCTTTCGTTTCTGCTTGGAGGGGGCCAGGACTACCCCGAAAACGTGCACAAGAGCTTCTTCACCGCCGAGCTGTTCACGGAGCTGCTGACGAGGCTGGGCTTCGAGGTCTTGGAGCTGTGGTTCGACGACAGCAACATGGTTGTCACGGCGCGCAAGAGGCCGCGCTGAGGGTAGTATCGGCGCCAATACGAATCACCTTTTTGCAGCTTTTTAACCGTTAGACATCTGTTTTTGCCCTTTCCCGTGGTCGCTTTCAATTCTTTCCATAATCCTACACCTTGGAGGGGGGACCCGGCGGGCTAGCTCGCCGGGCCGGGGCCGGCGGGGGCGCGCCTCCTTGCGGGAAGTCGTCAGACGCACGGTATACGTGGAAGCGAAGGCCGAACCGGTTCGCTCTGTGTTTTACTTTTGCCCGGAGGGGGAGCCGCCCGAAACTGCACCGTCAAACCGTTGTAAACGCTGCGAAAACGCGGCGACGTACGGCTCCCTATACTAGTATACAAGGAATACTACCCGGGGGCAAGGGACGCAAAGGCTAAATACCCGCTGTAGACAAGTGTATACACGGTGCGAGAGCATGCAGAGCTTCAAACCTTGCTCGGTCGGATTCAGTCCAAGCGGGGACATAGAATTCCATGCTGTATACACGACCCCTGACTTTGCCAAGGAGTCGGCCAACCACTGCATGCTTTTCAGCGAGCGGAAGAATCTCAGTGACCATAAGTTCTTCGACCCGATGCTCTTTCCCGTGTTCGTCTACGTTAGCGAGAAGAGGGCGAAGCTATTCGAAGGCGGTTGGTCAACGCTCGGCCAGGCATGGGACATCTGGGTCTGGCGGATACCGTGGTGGCGCCGCCTGCTAACGATCTTCAAGCCGGTAGTACTGTGGGGTTACGAAGTCAAGAAGAAGGCTGGTGACAGCAAGGTGACTGTTACCGAGTACAAGATAACCGTCCGCTACTTCCCCAGGCGCAAGATTGAGCTCCACAAGGTCCGGACCGTCACCTTCCCCGCCCGCAGGTGACCTTTTTCCCCGACCTCTCGTTTTTTATTTCGCCCACCCTTTCAACTCCAGAGCACCGTTAGCCTCACAGCTTCTCTAATCAAAACGCCGACCACGATACCAACTATCCAGTCCACCATGTCCTTGGGCTTGCGGTCGCTGAAGGCCTGGTACGCGGCGTACGCCAGCGTCGCTGACACCAGCGCGAGCGGATCCGCGTAGGCGAGGAGCGCGGCCGTCAGCACGTGCGCCAGCCGCGTCGCCAGCGCCGACACCCGGCCACCCTCTTTCAGCTCCCCAGGGCGGCAAGGCTTTTATACGACCGCGTTTACACTCGTATACTCGGTGAGAAGGGTGATTATAAGGGACGTTGCAAGGATTGATGAGTTGATAATCGAGTCGCGTGGCGAGTCTGTCGAAATCATAATCTTTAGAGAGCCGAAGGCGCTGGGAACCGTGGTTGCGGCTAGCGATCTTGTAGCAGTGCTTGCTGACATGACCACATTCCTGCTGAAAAGCGATAATACAGTCAGCCCCAAGGACTTGAGTGTCGAAGTCGTTGACACGAAGGTGCTGAGATCGCTTGCAAACTCACTGAGACTACAGACTGCCACGGCTATCGAATCAGCGAAGAAGGGAGGAGTCGACACAATTGAAAGCGGCAGGAAGTATGTCGACCTCTTGCAACGTCTTGCAGTGCTTGCTAGAGAAATGCTAGAAATCGCCAACGCTATTGAGGAATTGATACCAAAAGTGCGCGAGGAGGCAGCAGAGGCCTACCGCTCCCGCATCGCTAACGTCTAGACCCTTACAGCCCCGATTTTTTCCAGGACCCACCTTTCAACTTCTGCAACGCATTCGTTTATCCTGTCAACAACCTTCTCCTTGTTCACCATCCTCCTTTCATTTAGGCATACTTGTAGAGCCCTTAGCGTGCACATCTGCAAAAGCCACGGGTTCTGAAACCTCGCCCTGCACAGCCTTGAGATGAAAGACGCGAGCCACGGCCGCCAGAAGGCGCGGACGACCGCGCGCACCTTCAGCATTCGACTCCGCCCTCAGCAGCCCTTGGCTGTTGTCGTCTTGATGTACTGTATCATCGTGAAGAGGTTGGAGGCGGCGAAGAGCCAGTTTGAGTACTCGCTGAGGTCGAACGTGCGGCCGAACGCCCTCAGCTGGCACGCCTTGTTCGCGTAGTCCACGAAGTAGATGACGACCCCGCCGAAGCCGCTGTAGTAGTCGCCCGCCACCGTCTGGTACGCCAAGACGTTGGCCTCGATAACCGTCACGCCGTAGACGTTGGGCACCTCAATGAA
>Ga0256830_1003258_pt1 | contig 10229 bp, 11 predicted proteins | sample 128326metaG_FD_190537 | JGI IMG/M metagenome (GOLD analysis project Ga0256830, IMG submission 190537) | Hydrothermal vent microbial communities from Lau Basin, Pacific Ocean - 128-326 | ecosystem: Environmental > Aquatic > Marine > Hydrothermal vents | place: Pacific Ocean: Lau Basin | collected...
CGGATCTGTTGCGCCAGCCGCTGCTGCTGCTGTTTTAGCTGCTGTGACTGGTTTTTCTTTTCCTGCTGGCGTTTGCGGAGCTCACGCTGCTGCTGCTTAAGCTGAATGGCGAGTTTAGCGAGCGAACGGCTTAGTTCGCCAATCGCTATTTCAGTCTCCTGTAGCTGGAGCTGGAGCCTGTTTTTTTTGCTAGTGGTGTCAGTCAGTGTTGCGCGCGCATCGCGAATCTGTTTTTTCAGCGCGGCCAGTTTGGCCTCTTTGGAGATTGTTTCACCAGCAGATAGCGGTTGGCTGATGGTAAACAATATAAGTGCAGCTGAGAGAAGAGTGGCAGCAAGATATATTGCTTTTCTGGGTCGTAACGCTTGCACTAACTGGATCACTTTCAGTCAAGAGTTCAGTTCGCAGGATACTACACTCGTTACTTAAGCTGCAGTAGTGTGTGTCCCGTCATCTCGTCTGGCTGCTCCAGCCCCATCAGATAGAGCATGGTGGGCGCGATATCGGCAAGGCTGCCGCCATCCAGTATTTCAGCATCACGCCCAATATAGAGTAGCGGCACTGGATTCGAGGTGTGGGCAGTATGGGCCTGACCGGTGGTGTCATCTCTCATTTTTTCAGCATTGCCGTGATCTGCTGTAATAAGCAGTTCGCCGCCAGCCTCAACAATGGCGGTGGTGACCCGAGCCAGACAGCCATCGATAGTCTCAATTGCTTTAATGCATGCGGCCAGATTGCCCGTATGCCCTACCATATCGGGGTTGGCGTAGTTGCAGATGATGGCGTCGAATTTTCCGCTGGCGATCGCTTCGACCAGTTTATCGGTCAGTTCAGCGGCGCTCATTTCCGGTTGCAGGTCGTAGGTTTTCACCTTTGGGGATTCGATGAGCACCCGCTCTTCACCCTCAAAAGCGCGCTCTTCACCGCCGTTAAAGAAGAAGGTAACGTGTGCATATTTCTCAGTTTCAGAGATGCGCAACTGCTGTAATCCAAGTTTTGATATGTATTCGCCAAACACATTTTTCATTCGTGTCGGCGGGAAGGCGATCCGGGTTTCAAGGCTTTTTTTGTATTCAGTAAGGCTGATGTAAGCCCCCAGCTTTGGCCTGTTTTTGATAGCAAAACCGGCAAACTCATTTTCAGCAAAGGCCTGTGATATCTGGCGAGCTCTGTCCGCCCGGAAGTTCATGAATATCATGGTGTCGCCTGATTCAACACAGGCGGCACTTTCACCCGCGGGGATGAGGGTGGTCGGCTGTACAAATTCATCGGTTTCGCCACGCTGATAGGCGGCTTCTAACCCTTCAAGTGCTGAGGCACTACAGAAGGTTGATTTTCCCTCTGTCATTAATTCGTAGGCGGCCTGGGTGCGTTCCCAGCGGTGGTCACGATCTAGCGCAAAAAATCGGCCGATGATGGTGGCCGTGCGCCCGGGGTGATTGTGCTCAGCAAACAGCGCGTCAATTTCGGCAAGCCACGGCGACGCACTTTTCGGAGGCGAATCGCGCCCATCGAGAAAGGCGTGCAGGTAGACTTTTTTTGCGCCGCGCTCTATCGCCATCGCGAGGGCGGCTTTAATCTGGGACTTATGGCTATGGACCCCGCCGGTGGAGAGTAGACCCATGATATGTACGGATTTGTCGTTTGTGATCGCCTGATCGATCGCCTCAGTAAGCACACTGTTTTCGAAAAAACTGCCGTCTTCAATAGCTTGATCAATGCGGGTGAGCTCCTGATGGACAATACGGCCCGCGCCAAGATTCAGGTGGCCAACCTCTGAGTTTCCCATCTGATTGGCTGGCAGGCCGACTTTATTGCCAGAGCCGTGAATTAGCGTGTGGGGGTGGCTGTTCCATAATTTATCCCAGTTGGGCTTTTTTGCGTGGTATATCGCGTTACTATCAGTTTTTTCGCTGACGCCCCAGCCATCCATAATAATTAGCACTACTGGTTTGCATCTTACTGTTTTTTCTTGAGAATTCATTTTTAAAGGGGGAGTCCTTGTTGATTAATTTTGTAAGAAAAACCCTACATAAAACCAATTGCTTATTCGATATAATATAAGTTGCAAATAAAAGCACCGCCTTGATGCCGGGGGTTGCCTGGTTCTGAAAGTGGCAGTTGCATTTTATATGTCGCTTGCTGTCAAGGTTGCCTGAGTGTTGAGGGTCGCGCGCTGGGGATTAATTTTTTAAAAAAAATGTTAGTGAATCGATATTGATAATTCATAACAGAGACCCATCGTCGTTGCGCAAGCGGTAACAAATTAGCGAATTTTTTGATTCGAAAAATAGACAAAAATTATAACCGGTTAAGGGTCGAATCACCATGGGGAGGGTAAAAGAAGCGCGTATGGTCTCTGAGCAAGAGCTGGAGCAGGCATCAATGGCGCTTAAAGCGCTATCGCATCCGCTAAGGTTGAAGATTCTCTGTATGTTAGGCGGGGGCGCGGCTGAAGTAGCCGTTCAGGAGATTGTGACAGAGACCGGCGCATCGCAGAGCAATATTTCTCAGCACCTTTCCATTATGCGTGGCAAGGGAATAATTAAGGCGCGGAAGGATGGCAACCGAGTGCTATATCGGGTTACAGATAACCGGATGGTAGACCTTTTTTATATGATGCGAGAGGTGTTCTGCGATAATTAGCTTGTTCTGTGATGATAGCGCGCTGCCTATTATTCAAGGAACCCGGTTAACTGTCATGATGAGGCGTGAAGCGACGAGGCCATCGCGTCCCGAGGGATCATTGAACGTCGAGATTGTCGCCCAGAAGGAGCTGGAGTTTCAGCCCGTCACGCTTTACTCGTCGTGAGTGACAGGGCAATTAATCAGAGACTCCCTGGTTTATTTCAAATGTGAATGCAATATTCATCGTTCTGGTATTTAACATTTTGATTCTCTTTCCCCACTGAAATTCTGATGCAGATGAGCTAGACTGCGTCCCTTTAGTTCATTAACCCTTAAAATTGTATATGCCGCCCAGTGTTGCGCTGGGGGGTGGTCGAGTGGTGATAATATGCAACAGCTTTTAGAATTTATAGTTAACAACTGGTTTCTGTTTCTGGCTCTGATTATTGTATTGACCCTGCTGGGCATGAATATGATCAGACCTAAATTACTGGGTTTTAAAGAGGCGAAACCGAACGAAGTGGTGACGCTGATTAATCATGACGACGCCGCCGTCGTGGATGTGCGTGATAGTGGTGAGTTTAAGAAAGGGCATATTCTTAATGCCCGAAACATACCTTTTGGGCTATTTGAAGAGCGGCTACATGAGCTGGACAGTTTAAAAACAGCGCCCGTCATCGTTTACTGTGAGACGGGACAGCAGTCCGCGCGTGCCTGCGCTATCTTGCAGAAACAGGGTTTTGCGTCAGTTTATAAGCTTTCGGGTGGTTTGCTGGCCTGGAAGAATGCTAACTTTCCGCTGAGTACCGGAGATTAGTATCGGCACTCTGGCCTACGTCTCTCTAACTGTATCTAACTATATAATTAACTCCAAATCGGTGGTGTAAACATGTCGGAAGAAGAAAAAAAGCAGGCTGTGGCGGGTGGAAAACAGTTCTCAATACAGAAAATCTACGTGCGTGATATCTCATTTGAAACCCCAAACACGCCGCTTGTGTTTCAGGAAAAGTGGGAGCCAGAAACCAATATGCAGCTGGGAAATAAGGCAACAGTGCTGGCTGAAGGTGTTCATGAGGTCATACTTTCGGTGACCGTTACTGCAAAGCTTGGTGACAAAACTGCGTATCTGGCTGAAGTTCAGCAGTGTGGGATTTTCAATATTACCGGCTATGAACAGAATGAATTGCCGCCCATTGTGGGGAGTCTTTGCCCCAATATTCTGTTCCCATTTGCACGTGAGGCCATCGCAGACCTGGTGACCCGTGGCGGTTTTCCACAGCTATTATTATCGCCAGTCAATTTTGACGCGCTGTTTGCAGAATATGCGGCACAGCAGCAGAAGCAGCAAAACGGTGAAGAGGGCGCGGTTCAGCATTGATTCCGAATGGAGTGAATTTCTGTCGAGGGGTGGGTTTGGGTGTCGGAGATAAGATAGATGCGAGACGGTAGTGCCGTGAATCAGTCGCAGCAGCCGATGGCCATACTGGGCGCAGGCTCCTGGGGGAGCGCGCTAGCGATTTTGATGGCGCGTAATGGGCGCGATGTGCTTCTGTGGAGTCATGATGCGGCTCAGATAGAGGTGATGCAGACCGCGCGCCGCAATCTCGATTTTCTCCCTGAGATCGAGTTCCCACCGCGATTATCACTCAATGCCAGCCTGAAACAGGTGCTGTCAGCTTGTCGTGACGTGATGGTCGTGGTGCCAAGTGAAGCTTTTCGTGGCGTGCTGGAAAGCTGTCAGCCGATGATGCGGGATGATGTTCGCCTCTGCTGGGCCACCAAGGGGTTCGATCCGGGGAGTGGCAAACTGCTGCATCAGGTGGCGGCTGAGGTCTGTGGGGGCAACGTTCCAATGGCGGTGATCTCGGGCCCTAGTTTTGCTCATGAGGTGGCGGCGGGCCTGCCAACGGCGTTAACCGTGGCGGCGACCAGTAGCGCGTTTGCGAGTGACCTCTCGCTTGCGCTCCATAGTGATAATTTTCGGGCCTATCACTCGCAGGATATGGTCGGTGTTGAGGTGGGCGGTGCAGTCAAAAATGTACTGGCGATTGCAGCAGGGATCTCCGATGGCTTGGGGTTTGGTGCCAACGCACGTGCCGCGTTAATTACTCGGGGTCTGGCTGAGATTACCCGCCTGGGTGTCGCGCTTGGTGGTCAGGCGGAGACCTTTACTGGTCTGGCCGGTCTGGGGGATCTGGTGTTGACCTGTACGGACAACCAGTCACGAAATCGTCGCATGGGGCTGGCGCTTGCTGGGGGGGCGGCACCGGCGGCTGCAATGCAGTCAATCGGTCAGGCGGTTGAAGGGGTGCAGACGGCGCGCGAGGTGAGGCAGCTGGCGCACCGCCATCGGGTCGAAATGCCTATCGCGGAGCAGGTCTACAGTGTTCTATATGAAGAGCGCGCCCCCCGAGATGCAGTGGCAGCACTGTTTGGGCGCGCGCAGAAGTCGGAATAGCGTCACACCGCACTGGGGCTGTAAACACCCTCATATTCTGCACCGTGAATCTCTCTGGCGCTCGGGCAGTTTCATCTTAGAGATTAGCACGTCGCTGTCGTTGTTTTGACGACCGCAGCTAAAGGCGCGGTAAATTATTGATAAGATTTGTCATTTTACTTTTTTCATTCTCATTTTAAATTGACAAATGAAAGGGGTTTATGTTTAGAATCCCTGCTAATAACAATAATAAATACTATTGATGCTTTGAGTTTTTTGAGGGTGGTGACATGTTTAAGAGGGCCTTTAGCGGTGCGCTGTTGATCTGGGCTGGCGCACTGGCGGTGTCGTTCTCTGCCTGGGCGCAGACCGATTTTCAGTTTGGCTATGCCAACGAGGCGACAGTTTTTGATGGTTTTACCATTGACTGTAATCGCGGCGGCCCAGCGGCTCGCTGTGCGATAGGCGGTGACGATAGTGCTTATACCGACCCAACTCCCTTTCTTCAGGAGTTTGTCGTGATCAGTGGTCAGACCTACTACCACCTGGTTGTAGGTGACCCGGCAAGTGATTTCGCTCAGGAAGTTTATATGAGAATTGGCGGCTGTTGTTATTCAAACGGCTTTGCTCTTTCATCCAGCGAGTCTCCCTTTGGTGGTGGTAATCCGACCCGGATGGTGATGACCAATGTTATTCAGGATGAGGAGTTCACGCAGCGCTTTATCAAAGATTCCCTGGCTTTTAAACCGTTGATTACTCAGACAGTCGTAAACGCAGATATTCAGATGGATTTTGAGATCGATATGAGTTCAATTGATTACGGCACCATTGGTGTTGCAGGCGATGTTGTGAATAGATTGCAACTGCTAACTGATGAGTATCAGGGTGCTGGTGATTATGACAATACAGTTATCCCTGGTTTTTTTAGTGATAAATCGGTTGTTAATCAGGCCGTCAATGCTGGTCGGTATACCTATACGCCCGGCAGTGGAAATGGGGGAAGTGATGGTGAATACACCTACTGGGATGGCGCCTATGTTGAATATTTAGCGGACCAAAATCTCTTTCGTCGTGATGATCAGAATGTGGGTTATCAGGTGCTTCCCTGACCCTTATCTGTTGAGCTGTTAGCTGCTTTTGACTGTTAATAGCGTGCCTTTATTAATCCCTTCTTCTATTTTAGTTGAGATCGCCTCTGGATGAAGGCGATGATTCTGGCTGCTGGACGCGGTGAGCGTATGCGCCCTTTGACTGACACCATTCCGAAACCGCTGCTAAAAGTGGCTGGTGACTACCTGATTGCTCACCATCTTCACGCTCTGGTTGCTGCGGGGATCTCGGAGATAGTGATTAATCATGCGTGGCTAGGCAAGCAGATCGAGCAGGCGCTGGGCGATGGCCGCCGATATGGTGCGCAGATTCACTACTCAGCCGAAGGTGATGTGGGGCTGGAGACTGCGGGTGGTATTAAGCGCGCGCTCCCCTTATTGGGGGGAGCACCCTTTCTAGTGGTGAACGGCGATGTCTGGAGTGATTACCAGTTTGATACTTTGCCTGCCGAGCCAGCAGGGGCGGCGCATCTTGTTTTGGTTGATAACCCGCTGTTTCATCCTGCGGGTGACTTTGCGCTACAGGGCAATAGGGTGCAGTGTGATGGTGAGCCGAAGCTGACCTTTAGTGGTATTGGTCTCTATCGTCCTGAGCTGTTTGATGATCTGCCGGATGGCCGCGCACCCTTAGCGCCGCTGTTACGAGCAGCGATGGCCAGGGGTGAGGTGAGCGGCGAGCATTATTGTGGTGGCTGGATGGATGTTGGCACGCCAGAGCGGCTTGAAGCGTTAGAGAGGCAGTTATCTAGCCGCCGTTAAGAATCATTCAGGGCTAATCAAAATGGGGTGGCAGGTAGGCGGTGTTGCCCTGGAGGCTGCCCCACCACTACGATCGCGTAGCAGTGGGGCGATGAATCAGCTTGAACAGCTGGCCGCATTCGACTTCAGTCTGTTTGCTTATGCCTGGTGCTGTTTTAACTCGCTGTAAAGTCGGTCCTTGAGATTAAGGCGCTTCACTTTGAGATCTAGCATACGTTCATCTGTTGTCGGTTGTTGCTGTTTTTCCAGCGTGTAAATCGTCTTGTCGGTATGCTCATACTCTTTGAGGCGATCAGCAAATTCACTGTTCTGGATTTTGAGATGATGAATAGTGTTCTGAAACTCAGGGAACTCATGGGTCAGTTGGTGTCGTTCTCCGTACATACTTCTGCCTCCATATGTGTGGTTTAAAACGTCGTCCTCTCCGCCTCATTCCATGCGTAAAGCGCGAGCCGGATGACCAGCTTGTCACGGCATCACTGGGTGGGTCAACATTTATGGCCGTGATATTTCGGGGAGTTGGCTCTGTTTTTTACGGATATTGAGGCGATTCAACTGGTTGCCAGGAGTGGTCTATAACTTGCTATGCCGAGCGGGTGCGGTGAGAAAATAGCCCAAACGGCTCAGGCGTTGGCGAGTAACTCATCACTATCGTTATCGTCAGGGAGATCATAACCCCACTCTTTGATGAGGTGCTTTTCCTGGATGCGTAGTTTGTTTTTACGCGCAAATTGCAGAATAAAGTCGAATGCCTCAGGGTCATTAATGCTGAGGCCGCGCGCCACAATCAGGCAGCGTGCGCCGTTGATGATGCAGGGTTGCACATGCTCAGAGTAACGCAGTTTGTGATCGGGACCGAAGCTGGCCAGGGCAGACGAGATGCGTTCAACCCAGTCCGAAGGGCGGAACTTCTGGCCGTCTTTGCAGATACCTTCAATGATAATCTGATTGTTACCGGAGTTATGCGACATCTTTTTCTCTTGCGCTGCGACAGTTATTTGTTGATCTCATTGGGTGGTGTGTCGCTTGCGGCGATTATACCTGTATCGCACCTGAATTGATAAAGTTTAATGGCGCAGTGATCGAACGGCGTGCTTAATGGCGCGCACACGTGCTGCGTGGATCTCATCTGCCATCGCCTTGCCGTTAAAGCCCTGTTCAACCAGACTTCGAATGTCGATAGCGGTAGCGGCCTGGTAAGCGCGCTGGAACAGGCGGGCCTGTGGGTAGTCGCTCGCTTCATAACCGAGGCGCCCGCGTGAGTCTGCTTCACATACGAGTAGAAACTGCATTAAGCGTTGCGGGCGGCGAAACGCATCGAGTGCTTCAAGTGTCTTGAGTAGAGTTTCTGGGCGAAGCTCTGCCGCGCGGTGGCAGTGAGTGTGGTAACGCGCGACTAAATGGGCCAGTTCACGGTAAGTCTTTGGAATAGGTATCCGCTGGCATAACTGCTGTAATAGTTTGACCCCGCGCTCTTCATGGCCGTGGTGGCGGGGCCATTGATCACGTGGCGTATTGCCCTTGCCAAGGTCGTGGCAGAGGGCGGCGAAGCGTACCACTGGCTCACTGCTTAGTGACGCAGCACTATCGAGTACCATCATGGTGTGAATGCCGCAGTCGATCTCTGGGTGGTAATGTGCTGGCTGCGGTACACCAAATAGTGCATCGACTTCAGGCAGGATGCGCGCAAGCGCCCCACATTCGCGTAGCGTCGTGAAAAAGATAGAGGGGCGTGGCTCATTGAGCGCCCGTTCGATTTCAGCCCAGAGACGTTCGGGGACCAGTGCATCGACTTCACCAGCATCAACCATCTGCCGTAGCAGTGCCTGTGTCTCATCTGCCACCTTAAAACCCAGCGGCGCTAGCCGGGTCGCAAAGCGCGCCACCCGCAGTAGACGCACCGGGTCTTCAACAAAAGCGGGAGAGACATGTCTTAGTCGCTTCTGCTGCAGATCGTGAACGGCGTTGAGTGGGTCGATCAGGTCGCCTTCAGGCGAGAGCGCCATCGCATTGATGGTAAGATCGCGCCGTCTGAGATCCTGTTCCAGGGTGACATCAGGCGCGGCGTGAACCTCAAAGCCCGTATAGCCAGCGGCCGTTTTACGTTCGGTACGGGCGAGCGCATACTCCTCTTTGCTCTCAGGGTGTAGAAAAACCGGGAAGTCCTGCCCCACCTTTCTGTAGCCCTGGGCCAGCATCTCTTCCGGCGTTGCGCCGACCACCACCCAGTCGCGATCCTTAACAGGCAGCCCCAGTAATTTGTCGCGCACAGCCCCGCCCACCATGTAGACCTTCATTGGAATCGGAACCGGTCGCTTAACTGTTGCGCTTAGTCGTCACGCCCTGCGTAGAGACGGAAGCGGTCAAACTGGCCGCGTTGCGTCTGGTTTAGCAGGTAGCGCGGTACGATGGCTTCAAGCGGTTGTGGCGTAATGCCAAAGAGTTCCGGAAACGGCTTGTTACTGACGCTATCGACTTGCATCGAGAGGTAGTTGTCATAGGTTAACGGTTTGCCCGGCGCAATGCTCAGGATGCGCGCCATCAATTTTGACATCCCATCGCCCAGTGGGATCACGCTGCGTTTAATGCCAAGGGTCTTAATGGTGAATTCAACCAGCTGCTGCAGGGTGTAGATGTGAGGGCCGCAGAGATCATAACGCTGGCCGAAGGTCGCTCTGTTATTGAGCGATTTGACGATGACATCGACAACATCGTGGACATAGACAGGTGCAAAGCGCGCATTTGGGCAGGCCAGTGGCAGGCAGATGACAAACTTGAGCAGTCCGGCAAAGCGGTTGAAGAGCTGGTCACCCGGTCCAAAGATCACGGATGGGCGCAGGCTGGTGACGTTAATCCCCTCATCCGCTCCCATATGGATGGTATCTTCACCTTCACCCTTGCTGGTGAGATAACGGCTCGGCGCCTTGCCGGCATAGGCGTTGAGTGCGCTCATGTGAATGATGCGGTCGATTTTATTGGCAACACAGGCGTCGATGATCATTCGCGGCAGCTCAACATGCAGGCGCTGAAAATCGCCTTTCCGCTTCTCATTGAGCACCGCCACCAGGTTGACCACCGCATGGCAGCCGGCGAGATGCTGATGCAGACTGGAGAGGGATGTGATATCGGTTTCGATCAAGGTGACGCGCGGCAGTACCAGCAGCTCACGGTGACGTTCACGACGACGCGTTAACACCCGCACCTGGTAACCGGACTCAACGAGTGCATGAACGAGGTGCTGGCCGACAAAGCCGGTTCCTCCCAGAACAGCAATGGTCTTGTTGTGTGTGACTGCA
>Ga0256830_1003259_pt1 | contig 10226 bp, 10 predicted proteins | sample 128326metaG_FD_190537 | JGI IMG/M metagenome (GOLD analysis project Ga0256830, IMG submission 190537) | Hydrothermal vent microbial communities from Lau Basin, Pacific Ocean - 128-326 | ecosystem: Environmental > Aquatic > Marine > Hydrothermal vents | place: Pacific Ocean: Lau Basin | collected...
CAGAAAACGTTCGATCGTTCTTTCCAGCAACAGCATGACCGCGATAATCAAAAAACTGGAGACCCAAACCAGGATGCGTCCCATAGGGCCGCCGCGAATAATGGCAATGAGACCAAAAACCGCCGCGGAGCCTATGAGGACTCTTTTGAAGGTTTTAGGGGCCATCTTAAGCGGTCCTACGATCAGAAGACGCTCCTTATTTTTCATCATGGAAGAGCGGTAACCCAAAATAATCATGTAAACGGCCAAAACGAGACCGAGGGAAATCACAAGGATATGAACCAATAAAATCGGGGCAAAAATGGAATTATAGACCCAGTCCGGGCCGCCGAACCCTTCCCGGCCTTCGACTGAAAGCGCACCGAGGCCGCGGGCCAGGTAATAAATCGTAAAATAAGCCAGCATCGCAACCATGCCCCACAAGGTCACCAAATGATGCCGCTGGCCTTTGTGTTTCCGGCCCTGCTGCCATCCGTAAACAAAGAGAATGGTAAAAAACCAAGCCATGATTGAAGAGAAATCGGCTCCAAATGTCCCGTAAGGGGAAAGAAAGCCCGGTGATGTTAAAAATTCTTTCATTCCAACCTCCCGTTGATCTTATCACGAAATACCGGCATGGCGTATCAGATCCCTTTTGTCCCGGCCAAAATGGTGTTCTTTTCGATTTCAACGATATTGTCAAAACCCGCTTTTCTCATCCATTCGCGAATTTTTCGGGCCTTAAAACAGCGCCCTTTTTCGGAATAAACCATCATGTGGATGGAAAAAACAGCATTCCAGCCCGGTTCGTTTTTGTCGTCCCCAATAAACATGTCTTTTAGAATGAGTACCCCGCCTGCGGCCGTTGCGTCATAAAAGCGTTGCACCAAGGCCGCATTTTCGTCCTCGGTCTGATAATGGAGGATGTCGGATGCAAAGGCCACATCGTAAGTGCCGGGCAGTTGTCCCGTGTTGAAATTACCTGCAACCAAGTCAATGCGATCCGACAGGTTTTCTCTTTCTATATTTTCCCGGCTGATTTTAAGTGTTTGCGGCAGATCAAATAGCGTGATTTTTAAATGCGGGTAACGTTGAGCAAAGGCAATAGAAAAGGCGCCACCGCCGCCGCCTACATCAATGAGTGTTTTATAGGAGGAAAGGTCGATTTTTTCGGCCAGGGCCGGCGCAACCCGTTTGGCCATACGATGCAAGACCCTTGAGACCGTTGCACCCAGTTCGGGGCGGCTGATAAAAATATTGTCTTTGACCGTCGGTTGGCCTGTGCGGACAATTTTTTCCAGCTTGCCCCAATTATCCCACTCGGCATCTTGCAACAACATCAGCTCGCCCATGTAAAACCGGCTGGTTTTAACAAGGAATTCGGCCAGTTGCGGGACGTTTTTATAGGCGTCGCCTTCGCGCTTGAGCAGGCCGATCGTAACAAGCGCATCCAAGAGCCGCGCCAAGGCATCAGGGTCTGCTTTGATCTTTTCAGCAAGCTGCGCGGCAGATTTCGCCCCTTCGGCCAAAGGCGTGTAGACATCCAGTTTTACAGAGGTCAGGAAAATCTTTGCTTCCCAGTAATAACCCATTTGAAAAAGCGAAGGAACCGATACTTCAGACGCCATGCATCCACCTCAAATGATTGATAACGGATGAGTATAGCGACCTGGATGTATTCAGGTCAATACGGTCCCGTTTCCCAAATTCCGCAATCGCGGAATTTGAGACCGCCGATTCACCTGCTTATACGGTGTTACTGGTCATTTTGCTGCTCACCGTACAGGGTGAGTACACTTCAGTCGCTGAAATTGCCGCAGGCCATCTTTCAGGCGTCTTGGCGGTTTCCCCCAAAATCAATCGCTGATTTTGGGCGTTTTCCGGAAACCTGGAATAAAGGCATTTTCTTCCCGTGACAGACATTTCCGGTTTACTGTTTTTCTTACGAGATCCCTGTCTTTTTATTGACAGAAAGAAGGGAAGGGATACACTAACAGATATGGTAAAGGTCTTTATTATCGGTGCGGGGGACGGGGGAGAAGCCGTACTCAGTCGTCTCTTGCAATTTAACTGGTTTGAAATTGTCGGGGTGGCGGATTTGAATCCCGATGCGCCGGCGATTCATCTGGCGCGCGCGGCGAATGTCCCTGTTTTTTTGGAAGATCCGCTCTGCTTGCTTCAGAAGATGTCTATTGATCTTGTCTTTGATTTGACTCGAAATCCCGTCATCGGGCATCAACTGATCCAAATTTCTGAAAACAATTTTGACGTGGCCACGGGTGAAGTGGCCCATGTCTTGTGGGATATGATCCGGGAGCTTGAAGATCGCGAAGCCCGGATCAAGCAACGCTTGGGGGAAAACCAGGTTTTGCTTGAAGTGAGCATGATCCTTTCCCGCTCTGAAACGCCGGATGAAATCTTTCAGGCTATTGTTGCAGGCGCGATGCGGATTACAGGCATGCCGGCCGGTTCCCTCTCCGTTTACAACAAACACAATCATGAACTCTTCCTGGTCGCGACAAAAGGGCTTTCTTCCGATTTTTATAAAAACGGGGCCTATCCCGTGCGTCCGGGTGGTCTGACGGAACACATTCTGTCAAATAAAGACCCCATCCTCATCCCGGACCTGGCCGACTTTCCTGCTTTTGACAACCCTGTTATTTTAAAAGAGGGCATCCGTTCCCTTATCGCCCTGCCACTCATTTCGGATAAAGGCCCCATCGGAATTTTATATAATGACGACTTTCAGCCGCGTCGCTTTCAACCCACGCTCACCGAAAGCCTTAAAATGCTCTCGACACAGGCCGTCATCGCCATTCAAAAACAGCAAGCCTTCGAACAAATCAAAGACCTTTCCATTCGCGATCCCCTGACCGGGCTTTACAACCGACGTTATCTGAATAAAGTCTTGGCCTCTGAAATGGGGCGTGCGCAGCGTCTGAACCGCGCCCTTTCGCTCGTCTTATTTGATATTGACAAATTCAAGCGCATTAACGACACCTACGGCCATGCGATGGGCGATCAGGTGCTTCAGGCTTTGGCCGAATGTTTTGAACTCATCATCCGACCCTATGATGTGCTTTCGCGTTTTGGCGGGGAAGAGTTTCTCATATTGATGTCGGAGACCGATGAAGCCAAAGCCATTAGCTCTGCGGAACGGCTGAGAACGGCTGCCGCCGCGCTTGATTTACTCCCAGACGGAGATCGAGTCACCTGTAGCTTCGGGGTGTGTACCTTAGAACGGATCGAAAAAAAAACGATCACGCCCAAAGAATTCATTCAATGTGCGGATCATGCCCTCTACCGGGCCAAAAACGGAGGGAGAAACCGGGTGTGCATTTACGAGAATTAAGGACCCCCTGCGCTCTAAACGGCAAAGGAAGCAAGACCTGCGCCGACACAAGGCCAAGCCCTTTGATTTCATCGCGTACTCATGTTATGTTTTTTATCCACGCTGTTATGGATTGACGTCATCAGACAAGACACCGTTTTGTCTTAAGAGGAGGCCTTTCCCGTGGGAAAAATCATGCGCACCTTGGTTTTTCTTGGGCTCATTTTGATGCCGACCTTTGCCCGGGCCTTTGAGTTTTCCTTCCCCAAAGAAAACCAACGGGTGACGGCGGGCAGCACAATCAAAGCCACCGTGGATCTAGGAGAAACCGATCCTCCTTTTGGCGTCTTATTTGTAGCTTCGCCGGGCCTCATAGCCTCCAAGCTTGATTCTCGCGCCCGTTTTGAATGGTCAATTAAAATTCCACCGGATTATTACGGGCCGCTCACCCTCTGGGCCGTTGTACGGCGCTACTTCCCCATCGCCTATTCCGAAAATGCCACCGTCACCATTTTTGTCGTGCGGCCTGCGCTCCGGGTTTCTTTGCCTTAAGAACATTCGGTTTAAGGAGTCTCTGATCAAGTTATGAATTGTTTTTAGAAACGTCATCAAGCAGGTCGCGGACTTGGCGCGCCCGCGCCAAAAGGGCTGCGGAGTCGGGTCCCGTGAGCGTGATGTGCCCCATTTTTCTGCGCGCTTTGATCTCTTTTTTTCGGTAATCGTAGATGTGCAGGCCCGGAATCACGAGCAGCTTTTTGAGCGCAGCTTCCGTTCTCAGCACCGAAATTTCATCCCCCAAGACATTTATCGTCATCGCCGGGCTTAAGAGGTGCGGCGGCGGCAAGGGCAGATTGCAAAGGGCTCTGACTTGCCCGGCATATTGAGAAATATCACAGGCCTCCATCGTGCCGTGTCCCGAATTATGCGGACGGGGGGCGATTTCATTAATGAGCAGCGTCTCGTCTTTTAATAAAAAGAATTCAATGCAAAAAAGCCCCGTCCCTTCAAGTGCCGTAATCACCTTTTTTCCCAATGACGCAATGCGATCCGAAAGGACGACAGGGATTTTTGCCGGTATTTGAGAGAGACGTAAAATGCCGTCTTCATGGGTATTTTCCGCAACGGGGTAAGTTACCGCCGCCCCCGCTGCATTTCGTGCCACAATCACGGAAAGCTCCTTTGAAAAATCCGCCACCTTTTCGAGAATCCACCCGCTCTCTCGGTTTTTGAGTTTCGCACGCAAAGCAGCAGCGGCCTTTGCATTCGTAAGTCGCCATTGGCCGATGCCGTCATATCCCGCCGTTGCCGTTTTGCAAATAAGGGGGAAGCCCAATCGTTCCGCCGCCGCAGGCAAGGTTGTTGGATCCAAAACCGGAAGATAGGGGGTCACGGGAAAGCCCTGTGTGCTCAGAAAATCTTTTTCCCGAATGCGATTTTGCAGCTGTTTTAAAATTGCGCTGCCGGGGCGAACGGGTCTTTTTTTTTCAATTGATGCCACCAGGTCGAGCGGAATATTTTCCCATTCGTAAGTGATGACCGCATTATCGTGAATAAAAGAAAACAGGGCCTCCGCGTCATCGAAGGCGTTTTCAATCCGTGTATCCGCCCAGGCATGCGCGGGCGCGCCGGGGTCGGGGTCCCAAACGGTGATACGATAGCCCATTTGTTTTGCCGCAATGCTAAGGAAGGTGCCGAGTTGCCCGCCACCGAGCACGCCGATCGCTTGATCGGATAAAATCATCTTGGCCCCGTCTTATTTTCCCGCAAGCACGGCCCGGGTTTGTTGACTGCGATAAACAATCAATTGTTCCCGAATCGCTGCATGTTTAAGCGCCAGAATCGCCGCAGCAAAAAGCGCCGCGTTTTCTGCGCCGCCGATGGCCATCGTTGCGACGGGAATACCGCGCGGCATCTGCACGATCGAAAGCAGGGAGTCCATGCCTTTTAAATTTTCTGTGGGAACCGGCACCCCGATTACCGGCAGATGGGTTTTCGCCGCCAACATGCCCGGCAAATGCGCCGCGCCGCCCGCTCCCGCAATGATGACTTCGATGCCGCGTGCCTCGGCGGATTCGGCGTAGGCGAAAAGGTGATCCGGCGTGCGATGGGCCGAAACCACTTCCAACTCACAGCGGATTTTAAGGGTTTTCAGCATCTTGACCGATTTTTCTAAAATAGGGAAATCGCTCTTGCTTCCCCCGACGATACCGATGCGCGGGCCAAGCCCTTTGCTTCGGGCGGGTTTCTTCTTTTCTGGCATAAAAAAACTCCAAAGATTAAAGACGGTGCAATACGAAAAACGCTCATGAGGTAATAGGTTGCTTCGACACACGGGCGCGAAAGCAGGCCGTAGTATGTGGAATTCCTGTTGTTTTTTCAAGCCGTCGAATATGACCCAAAATCAGCGATTGATTTTGGGGTTGCAAAATACCTTAAAAAAAAGCACCGACAAGATTAAACTGCCTTTTTAATCAAATGCTTCGGGCCGTTTCCGAAGCCCTTCGCGGAGTCCCGAATGAAAAAAAGATCCCTTTCACTGCTCGTTGCCTTGCTTTTGTCCGCTGCAATGATTCAAGGTTGCGTTTTTGCCAACGTACAACGGCCTCTGGATACCAATTTTGAAGAAACTCGTCTGGGTGAAAAAATTGGAGAATCGCACATGACGACGGTTTTGTGGTTTTTTCACTGGGGCGATGCAGGCACGAAGGCCGCCGCAGAGGACGGAAATATCTCCACGATAAGGCATGCCGATATGAAGGTGTTTACTATTTTATTCGGTCTTTACGGGAAGGTCACAACCATTGTTTACGGGGATTAAAACGTTCGCCTTCATTTCAGGACTGTTGCTGTTTTCCGGCTGTGCCAAGGTTGTGATTCCCCATACACGGGATTTCAATGAAACATCCAGAGGCAGCAAAAGCGTTTATCTTGATTCATACACCCTAACCGAGCCTTTTACCGAACTCGGGATCTCCGCCGCCTGGAGTTCAAAACAAATCAAAGCCGCAGCCCAATCGGGCGGCATCTCAAAAATTACCTATATGGACGAAGAAATTTTCAATATTTTGTTTGTCTACCAGCGCCGCAGGCTTTTTATTTACGGGAATTGACGCCCTTTGTCCCTTAGGAAGCTCTGATGAAGTCCGGGCTTTATTTATTCGCAAGCCGCATTTTGCTCAAGTTGATATGCCTTGCCGTTTAGAGATGCACCTGATGCCGTTTCCGCAATCGGCCATCGAAAAGTTTTTCCATCTGTTGCATTTAAAACAAGGATGGCTTCTCCGACCAGATTGGCAATCACCCGCCACTTTCCTTGATGTTTCTCAGACGGCCTTGCATCGTAGACATAAGACCCGTCGCCACAAAAAGTCATTGTGCCTGCCGCACCCGCCGCATTCAAAACCCGTCCGATCCATTTTTTTCGCCAGGCCTGCGCTTCCGGTTTTTTCCATTCCACCTGCGCCATGATGCGTTTTAGTTTTTTCCGGACCTGTTCTTTTTTTTCCGTCTTGCCAAAGCCGATCATGGCAAGCGTATTCCGATCTTTTCCGACCTCGATGATGCGCACCATGATGCCTTTGCCTTGCGGGGAATCGGTTTGAAAAACCGCAATAACCGTATTTTGATCCAGGTTTTGTTTTTCTTCTAATGTGAGCGTAATGCCGAGTTTTTTGACGGCCGCCGTCACAACCGCATCGACCTCATCTAAGGTCGCTTCGGAAAAACCATAGACGCCGATCAGCAAGCCGCCCCGGTTTTTTAAAAAGAAGGTACCCGTTTGGACATCATAAGCCCCGCGAAAGTGCCGCGGCGTCATAAAAGAAAGCCCGGTCGCAGGCGAAGAAAGCAAAGCCCGGCTCAAAAACCGAGATTCGGGATTTAAGGCTTCCGTCGCATTCGCAGAAGAAACGAGAAGCAGGACGAAAATAAGAACTAAACTCAGTCTTTGCGCGAAAGTCATTTTTACCTCCAAAACTAAAGAAGAAAGTATGGTTAATCTCCCCTTTTTTTTCAAGCGGGAACCCCGCAATATCTTCTGCGGGCGCCCTCAAAAAACACACAAAACAGCTCCTCATGCCACTTGACTTTAGTTCTAACACGTACTATAATTTTAAATTATAGTACGTGTTAGAACTAAATAGGGCGGAGATGCAATGACAGCACAAACGAACGATCCCGGCGATGAACCCTTTTTAAAAGTGCTGCGGCCGCTGGTCGAAACCTACAGCGCCTTCATGCGCAAAGATGACCGGCATATCCGCACACTCGGCCTGACGCAGGCGCAATTTGATGTCATTGTTACATTGGGTGATACCGAGGGCCTGCGTTGCAAACAAATCTCAGAGAAAACACTTGTCACAAAAGGCACGCTCACCGGTGTGCTTGACCGGCTGGAAACAAAAGGTCTGATTGAGCGTGTGCCCTGCGATAAAGACCGTCGCAGCATCATCACCCGGCTCACAGACCGCGGCGTCGAATGTTTTGAACGGGTTTTTCCGGCGCACATTGCTTACATCAAACCTTTTTTTGAGCGCGGCTTAAGTCCCGCTGAAATGGTGACGCTTCGCGCACTCTTGCTGAAACTCAAAAAGAGTTTTGAAACGACTTAAAAAAACACGCAATCACGGAGGACAATCATGAACACATTTTTAAAAACATTTGAGACCGATGACGCCTGGTCGAGCCTGATCCTGCGTGTCATGATGGGACTTGTGATGTTTCCCCACGGCGCGCAGAAATTGTTCGGCTGGTTCGGCGGCTTCGGTTTTTCAGGCACGATGGACTTTTTCACCGACAAAATGGGCATTCCGGCGGTCATTGCCTTTCTCGTGATTATCGGGGAATCTCTTGGTATGTTGGCCTTAATCGCCGGATTTTTCACCCGTTTTTCAGCCGCAAGCCTTGGCGTCATCATGTTCGGTGCGATTGCAATGGCGCATTGGGAACACGGTTTTTTCATGAATTGGTTCGGAAATCAGGCGGGAGAAGGCTATGAATATCATCTGCTGGTCATCGCCATCAGCGCGGCGCTCACCTTGAGCGGCGGCGGCAAGTGGTCGGTGGATAAAATCATTTTTCAGAAAATGCGCTCATAAAGCAAAGAGGAGATATCCGCTACGTCTCACCGTGTATTTTTTCAGACCGAAAACCCGGCCCTGTGTTGATTGCGGCGAGTCGGCAAATTGACACATCCGGGAAAGCTTTGTAGACTGAAATTATCAGGATCGTATCCATTCAAGGTATCCGATGAAGCCGCGTCCGCACAGCATCGCCCAATCCCTCGCACAGTTTGGCAAAGCCATCACCTATCGGGATTTTCCAGCCGAAGTTGTGCATGAAGTCAAGCGCCGTGTCATTGATACTTTGGCTTGTGCGCTGGGTGGCTGGCGGAGTCGGCCTTCAAAAATCGCCCGAAAAATCGCGGCGCGCACGGCGCTCAAAGAGGGGGCCACTGTTTTTGGCACGACGCATGAAACCACGCCTGATCTCGCAGCCTTTGCCAACGGGACGGCCATGCGTTATCTGGATTACAACGACACCTATCTTTCCTTGGAACCTGCGCATCCGAGTGACAATATTTCTGCGGCTTTGGCCGTGGCGGAACTTGCGAATGCAAACGGAAAAGGCCTGATTGAATCCATCGTTTTGGCTTATGAAGTGCAATGCCGCCTTTGTGATGCCGCCGCGCTGCGGCCGCGCGGCTGGGATCATGTGACTTACGGTTCGTTTTCGACTGCGCTTTTGTCTGCAAAACTGCTGCGGCTTTCAGAAGAAAAGACCGTGCATGCCCTGGGGATTTCAGGAAATGCGAATAACGCGCTGCGCCAAACCCGTGTGGGACATCTTTCGATGTGGAAGGGGGCGGCTTTTGCCAACGCGGCACGCAACGGAGTATTTGCGGCGGACCTGGCCCGTTTGGGGATGACCGGGCCCGCCCCAGTTTTTGAAGGTGAAAAGGGGTTTATGAAGATCGTCTCCGGCCCTTTCGATTGGCCCGAACTCGACCCCAAAGGCCCTTTTAAAATCATGGAAACCTACATAAAGTATTACCCTGTGGAATATCATGCGCAGAGTGCGGTGCAGGCGGCTTTGAATTTACGAAAGAAACTTCCCAAGGATTTTTTGGAAAAACTCGAAAGAATCCACGTTCGCACACCGGACATTTCTTTTGAGATTATCGGCAATGATCCCGATAAGTGGCATCCGAAGTCACGGGAAACGGCAGATCATTCCCTGCCCTACATTGTTGCTGTTGCTTTAATGGACGGGAAAATGGGGCTGCCGCAATTCAATGCCCGGCATTTGGCCGACCCTAAACTGGCCGCGCTCATCCAAAAAGTCCGTGTGTTTTCAGATAAAAGGCATTCCGCGTCTTACGGCAAAACCATGGGCAATACCGTTTCGGTTAAGGCGGGCGGGAAAACCGCGAGTGAAAAAGTCGATTTGCCGCGCGGTTTTCCCGGCAATCCAATGACGGATGCGGAGCTGGAGGAAAAGTTTTTCCGGCTCGCAAGGCCGCTGCTTCCGGCATCTGTTATACGAAAAGGGCTTGATCGGCTTTGGCGATTGGAAACAGAGACATCCTTAAGCCCCGTGCTGTCTCTGTTTCAAGTCCGAGGGAAGTCATGAAAAACGATTCTCCCGGAAAACAATTTGCTCAATTGATTGAAAAAAAACCGCTTCTTTTGCCGGGGGCCTTCAATGCGCTTTCGGCACAGCTCATTGAACAGGCAGGTTTTGAGGCGGTTTATATTTCCGGCGCGGGTTTGGCCAACGGGGTGGCGGGTCTGCCCGATATAGGACTCTTGAGCCTGACGGAAGTCATCGCGCAGGTTGCCTACATCATAAACGCGGTCAAGGTTCCCGCCATTGCAGATGCCGACACAGGTTATGGCGAGGGCCTGCATTTTGCCGC
>Ga0256830_1003260_pt1 | contig 10224 bp, 9 predicted proteins | sample 128326metaG_FD_190537 | JGI IMG/M metagenome (GOLD analysis project Ga0256830, IMG submission 190537) | Hydrothermal vent microbial communities from Lau Basin, Pacific Ocean - 128-326 | ecosystem: Environmental > Aquatic > Marine > Hydrothermal vents | place: Pacific Ocean: Lau Basin | collected...
AGCCGTACAGCCCTGGTCCAGCATGCCGACGTTGGTGTGGCCGAGGTAGTGAAACAGCCAGTACAGGTAGAACGCCCCGAGCAGATCGTTGAGGTTGTCGCCCTTGTAATAGATCACCACGCCATCGTCGTGATCGATGCCCAGCGCGCGGAGTTTTTCCTGCAGTTGCTGCGGCGAGGGGTGCAGCAGCGCGCCGTCACCGTCGGCGTAGCGCCAGTCACTCTTGTTGGTATTGACGCTGCCGGGGATGTGGCCTTCGAAGGTGAAGGATGCCTCGTCGGATACCTCGATGATGGCCAGTCGCGGGTCTTGCAGTCTGTCCATCAGCCATTGCGGGCTTGCCAGGGTGGGTACCGTCAAGGCCAGGGTGTCGAGCGGGATAAGCCAAAGGATGCTGGCTAGAATCAATGCAGGCTTCATGTTGCTTCCTCGTACAGCGATGCCACGCATGGTTACCCTAATGCCAACACAGCGGGAAATTCAATGTTGCCAATGGGGGCTGTGTCGCACACATGTTTTTGCACGCTTTGGCGCACTCTGTACTAGCCTTGTCTACGGGGCTTTGGTTTATCCAAGAGGTCTGCGCCATGTTTCATTGTCAGTGTAGTCGAAGTTCAGTTGGGTTGCGGCGGATGTGGGTACTGCTGTTCGCCGGGTTGCTGTGGGGAGTTCCTCTCGCCGCGCTGGCCAGCGCACCGACGACGCCCGGCTCGGGGCTGATCGGGGTACAGAAGCGGGAGCATATTCGCGTCGTGTATGACGTGCGCGACGATGTGTGGGCAGCCGGCATCGGCAAGGCTCTCTACTACGTGCGTGGCCTGATCGAGGCCTATCGTTCGCTGGGGGTGATGCCGGACAAACTGCACGTCAGCGTGGTGGTGGCGGGCAAGGCCGCCTATTGGTTGTTAGACGACGAGGCCTACCAGGTTCACAAGGGTGACGAGTTCGCCTACAACCCGAACCGGAAGGTGGTGGAGGAGTTGATCGACCTGGGCGTCAGTGTGGAACTGTGCAATGCCACGATGAAGGCCAGGGGCTGGCAGCCGGACGCGCTGCTGCCGGGCGTGAAGCGCGTGCACGATGGCTACACGCGGCTGATCGACCTGCAGTTACAGGGTTACGCGTATATCCGGTTTTGAGTTTCTCCGGTCAAGGAATAGACATCCAGAGATCGGTGTCCCAGGTCTGCTGGGTGGTGGTTTCATACTGCCCGTCGCCATCGGCATCCACTTTCAACGTGAAATTCGTTGCGTTGTCTATGGTCAGCAGCATGCGGCTGTCGTTCAGGCCGGTGATTTCCAGTTCGCCGGCGGTGGGCGCCGAGGCAGGGCCGGAAAAATCCACCGTGGTGCGGAAGGTGACGATGCCGCCATCGGCCCGGTGCAGGGTGCCGGAGGCGCGCATCATCTCGTCGCCGGCGGTGCGGGTCACGGAGAAGGCATGCAGCGTCAGCGGGTTCATTGCCGCGTCGAAGGTGATGGCGTCGCCGCTGACCGTTTCCGAGCCGTCGGTGTTCTGCATGTTGCTGCAGTCGCCGTCCACGGTGATCTGGTGCCCGGTCGGTGAGCTGGTGAGCACACAGGCGGTGTAGTTCATGTCCATGCCCATCAGGTTTCCGTTCATCACCATGGTGCCGGTGATCGCGCTGCTGTCGGTGCAGGCGGCACCGTTGATGCTGCCGTCGTCGTTCATTGCGATGGATGCGGTATAGGGTGCGTCCACCGCGGCTGCGCGGTAGACGTCGGCGGCTATGGCCAGTGCGTTGCCGCTGGTGATAGTGACGTCGGGGCTGTCGCCATGGGGGACGTTGCCGATCTTGCTGGCATCGCTTCCGCCACAGCCGGTAAGGGTCACGGCCAGGCCGGCCGCCAGTGCAAACAGGATCTTGGTGTGCATCGATCGTTCCGCTGCTTAAGGATGGTTGTCGGATTATCGGCGCAAGCGATGCCGGGTGCAACGATGCAACGCCCGGGGATTTCGTGTGGGCAGGAAAGCGCCGGGTTCCGCCGGCACCTTCACTGGCGCGCGGGACGACGCCGTCTTCAATGCCGATACGGTCGGGCGGATTCAGGCGCTTTGCGTCCTGTGATAACCTGCGCAGCTGATCCCAGGTGGCGGAGTCGGAAAATGTCGATGCAGATACCCTTGGCCATTGCGGTTGCGCTGCTGGCGCTGACCGCTTGGAGGTGGCTCCGCGCTCGAAATGCGCTGGCGGAGGCCGAGCAGCGCGTGGCCCGCGAGCAGGCCGAGCACCAGGCCCTGGCGCAGCAGCATCAGGCTGCCCGGCGCGAGCTGGCGAACATCCTCGACAATATTCAGGACACCTATTACCGAACCGACGTCGAGGGTTTCGTGACCTTTGCATCGCCATCGGTGTTCAACCTGCTGGGCTATACGCCAGAGGAGGTCACCGGCCGCAAGCTTGCCGAGCTGTACACGCGGCCGGATGATCGCGAGGAGCTGCTGCAGCGCCTGAAGGAGAATGCCGGCCGCGTGGAGCAATTCGAGGCCACGATGCGGCACAAGGACGGTTCGGTGGTGTGGGTGTCCACCAATGCCCATTTCATGCGCGACGAAAACGGCGCGATCACCGGCGTCGAGGGCACCGGTCGCGGCATCACCGCGCGGAAACAGGCGGAGCTGGCGTTGATACAGGCCAAGGAACAGGCCGAGCAGGCGAGCAATGCCAAGTCCCTGTTTCTGGCCAACATGAGCCACGAGATACGCACCCCGCTGAACGGGATCATCGGTTTCGCCAACCTGTTGTCCAAGACGTCGCTGAACGAGGAACAGCTCGGTTTCGTGGATACCATCCAGGCGTCGGTGGACGATCTGCTGAATATCATCAACGACATCCTGGATTTTTCCCGTATCGAATCGGGCAAGATGGAGTTGCGCGAGGAGAATGTCGATCTGCGGGACTGCGCGGCCGCGGTGGTGCGCCTGTTCTCCCGGCTGGCGGAGGAGCATGGCCTCAAGCTGACGCTGGATATCAGTGCCGACGTGCCGGGCCAGGTTCGCGCCGATGCACTGCGTCTCAAGCAGGTGCTGTCCAACCTGATCAACAATGCAATCAAGTTCACCCCGAAGGGCACGGTGCAGGTCCGGGTCGGGATGCGCCACGACGACGTGCTGGTGGAGATTATCGATTCCGGGGTCGGGATATCCCCGCAGCAGCAGAAGACCCTGTTCGACGCGTTCACGCAGGGCGACGACGAGCTGTACCGGAATCACGCCGGCGCGGGCCTGGGACTGGCCATCTCGCGAAAGCTGGTGGAAATGATGGGCGGACGCATCGGCGTCAACAGTATTCAGGGCATCGGGTCCACGTTCTGGTTGACGCTGCCGGTGCGGGCCGCGGTGGGCGATCACGCCGCGGTAGAGGATGCCGCGCCAAGCGGGCAGCGTCGTTATTCCGGGCTACCGGTGCTGGTAGTGGACGACAACGCGATCAATCGCAAGCTGATCGTCGCGCTGCTTGGTCAACGCGGCATCGATGTGGAGGAGGCCGAGGACGGGCCCAAGGCCCTGAACAAGCTGCGGACCCGCCGATACGGGCTGGTATTCATGGATATCCGCATGCCGGTGATGAACGGCATGGAGGTCACCAAGCTGATTCGCGGCATGGAGGCCGGGCAGCCGCGCACACCGGTGGTGGCGCTCACTGCCCATGCGCTACCCCATGAGCAACAGCGTTTCCTGGATGCCGGCATGGACGACTGCGTCACCAAGCCGGTGGTGGAGGAGAGACTGTTGAGCGTGCTCGACAGGTGGCTGGTCGCAGCGGCCGAGGAGAAGGACGTCGTCTGATTCGAGGTCGTCCCCCCGCGCTATTCCTCGCCGCACACCTTGGTTTCGAACTGCAGCGCACCCACCGCAATGCGACGGTAGACCCACACACCGAACAGGATCCCGAGCAGGGAAAATACCGCGGCGAGCTGGCCCTCGCCGAGTTGCACCAGGGCAATGCTGGGGCAGGCACCGGACAGCGCCCAGCCGGTCCCGAACAGTATGCTGCCGGGTACCGTGCCCTTGTTGAACGACTTCTTCGCGATCTGTGTGTGATGGGAGAGCAGGTAGAACCCCACCATGGACAGGCCGATGGAGGCGCCAAAGGCCAGCAGCAGGCGGAAGTCCGTCAGCGTGAACATGTTGTGCACCTGCTCGAAATCACTGAAACCCGTGTAGCTGAGGATTACACCCATCAGCAGTCCAAACGCGCCGTAGCCCGCGTGTTCCTTTACCGATGCGTTCATGACGACACCCCCGTGGCTGCAAAACTGATGAATAGCGACACCGCCACCGCGGTGGAGAAAAACACCATCGTGGCCAACAGGCTGGCCGGCACCAGCCGGGAGCAACCGCTCAGCGCATGGCCGGAGGTGCAACCACCGGCCAGCTGGGTGCCGAATCCCACCAGCGTGCCGCCGACGAACAGCGTCAGCCAGGAGCCGATGCCCATGCCGAACAACTGTTGATGCAGTTCACCGAGATTGAAGCGCAGTTCGAACTGGCCGCTGAACGCGGCCGCAAGGGTGCCACCGAACACCAGCATCACCAGGAATGTGAGATGCGCCGTCCAGGGGGTGCGTACCGGGATCTTACCGTCGTCGATCACCGGGCTGGCAACCGGTGCCCCGCTGCGCTCGGCGATCAGCTCCTCCACGGCGGCCTCGCCGAAGGCCTCGATGGTGGCTTCCATCAATGCGTCTTTCAGCAGTTGCGGGTTGTTGCGGAACGGGGCCTCGGCCTGATGAATCAGGCGGTCGTTCTTGTGCATCACCACCCGTGCCCAGCTGCCCGATACACCCAGCGGGCGCTTCAGGGCCACCCAGAAGCCCAACGTGAGGGCCGATAGCGCGATGGCGCTGACCCACCATGACCAGTATTCCATGAGACGTCTCTCCTGTTTGTTTTTCTATCGGGATGTCGTGGCGTCGTCGATCCCGTCGCGGGGATCACCGGCGGCGCACTACGAGGGTCGCAGCACCGAGGCGATGGATTTGTGCCCGAGGCGCATCGCGATGTCGTAGGCGGTCTCGCCGGCGGCATCGACCGCGCTAGGGTCGGCGCCGTGCTCCAGCAGCAGCCTGGCGACTTCTTCCAGGTTGTCTGCGGCGGCGGCCATCAGTGGCGTCATGCCTTCGATGTTGCGAACGTTCGCGTCGATACCGGCGCGGATCAGTACGCCGATCATGTGGGTGCGGTTCTTCAGCACCGCGTTGAACAGGGTAGTGGCGGCCACCTCCTCGCTGGAGCGGTGCGCGCGCACCATGCGTCCGTTGGGCAGCAGGGTCAGCGGCACCGGGCGACCGGCGTTGGACATGCGGTAGCGCACGCAACGTTTATGATCACCTTCGCAATAGTTCATCTTCCAGAGTTCGAGTGCGGGATTCATCGCGAACTGAACGAACAATTCGCAACCCTTGACGTGTGAACATGACATCGCAGTGTCCCTCCTGGTATCTGGCGACGAAAACCCGCTTGGCGATAAAAAATATTGCCGCACCCATCAGTGTTTTTTTGGGGTGCGTTTTCCATCGACCCGGTTTTGTCAAAGTTATTTTTATGGGTTGATCAAAAACGTCTGCAGTCGGCGCGAAACCATGTCTCCTCCCCAATGGAAAACAACGGTTGGTTTCGGGTTTTATTCCTAGAATACAGGGCGTTTTGCCGGATTGCGTCTTCCGTTATTACCGAACATTAACACTTTTTAAAATACTGGCAAGCCTTTTTGTATTTTTTATCCGGGAGGCATTGTGAAAGGGTCCGGCAGGGCGGGGTGTCTGCCGGCGAGGCTCGCGGAATTCGCATACGGCGCGATCCCTGCGGACGGGGTTGCAACGGGTTCGGCGGGAACCGGCGGACGATGCCCGACATCACTCGAAGGTGGGTATACATACAGCAGCTGCGTTGCTGCCGATGGCGCTTTCGGCAGCGGCGGTAGCCGGTGCGCGGCGACCTGCCCGCCGGTTACTGATCAGTACAGGTAAACCGCACCGGATTCGTTGACGGTGTCATCGTTCTGTTCGCTGCCGACACCGGTGGCGCCACTGTCTTCCGCCGGGGCGCTCACCGCCAGGGTGTCGCCATCACTGCTGATGCTGAGCGCGCCGCCGAAGCTGTCGTACGCCCCGGTATTGCTGGCCTTGAGGTAGGAATGCGGGGACCAGTCGCCCGCGCCGTCGCGGGAGAACAGGTAGACCGCGCCGGCGTTGTCGGAATTGTCGTTGGAGGCCGGGTTCACGCCGATGGCGTCCCCGTCTTCGTTGAATGCGCCCACTGCCAGCCGGTTGCCGTCGCTGCTGAGATCGAGCGAGATCCCGAAGCGGTCGTATGCCGACGTGTTGCCGGGCTTGATGTAGGCCTGCTGCAACCAGTTGCCGATGCCGTTGCGGGTGAATACATAGACGGCACCGGACAGGTTCGCGGTCCCGTCGTCCACCGGGATGGTGTCGATGCCTTCGGTATTGCTGCTTTCCCCCCAGGCGCCGACCGCGAGGGTGTCGCCGTCGTCGCTGAAGTCGAGGGCCCAGCCGAATCTGTCGAATGCATCGGGGTTGCTGGCCTTGATGTAGGCCTGCTGGGTCCAATCGCCCTGGCCGTTTCGGACGAAGACATAGGCGGCGCCGGATCCGCTCAGGTTGTCGTTGTCATTGTCGGTGCCGGGCATGTCCGAGCCCATCCACACGCCGCTGAAGGAATTGCTCTCGCCAAAAGCGCCCACGGCCAGCATGTTGCCGTCGCCGCTGAGGCTGACGGCGGTTCCAAAGCCGTCGAGTGCGCCGGTATTGCGGGCCTTGAGATAGGCCTGCTGGCTCCAGTCGCCCGCGTCGTCGCGAACGAACACGTAGCTTGCGCCGGAATCGTCTGCACTGCCATCGTCGTTGGGGACGCTGTTCACCCCGGTAGTACTGCTGTCTTCCCCGAATGCACCCACGGCCAGCGTGTCTCCGTCGCCGCTGAGGGCGATGGAGATGCCAAAGATATCGTCAGCGCCGGTGTTGCTGGCCTTGATGTAGGCCTGCTGCGTCCAGTCACCGGCGTCGTTGCGGACGAACACGTAGACGGCACCGGACCGGTCCGCCGTGCCGTCGTCCAGCGGCGGGGTGTTTATCCCGACACTGCTGCTGCCTTCCAGCCATGCGCCCACGGCCAGGGTGCCGCCGTCGTCACTCAGGCTGACGGACTTGCCGAACTCGTAGCCGGCGCCGGCGTTGGAGGCCTTGATGTAGGCCTGCTGGGTCCATTGACGACCGTTGCGGGTGAAAATGTAGACGGCGCCGGAATTGTCGGCGGTGCCGTCGTCGGCGTGGTCGGCGGTGGTCACGCCGGACGCGCTGCTGTCCTCCATGGGTGCCCCGACCGCCAGGGTCTGGCCATCCCCGGACAACGCGACGGCGGTACCGAACTGGTCGCTGTCGCCGGTGTTGGCTGCCTTGATGTAACCCACGGCCTGGGCCAGGCCGGGTGCGTCGACCGGGATCTCGGCGGAGGTCGTGCAGCCGGCGCTGTTGCATGCCTGCAGTCGGTAGCGGGCATTGATGCGGGCCGGCAGGAAAATCTGCCGCTCCAGGCTGGTCGCGTCGGACGGCAGGGTGGTCACCGTCGCAAAGCTCGACGCCCCGTCAGGGTCTTCCTGCAGGCGGTATTCCGTTGCGCCGGAGACCGTCGACCAGGTGAAGCGCAGCGCCTTGGCCGGTACATAGTCCATGTTCAGTTCCGGGGCCGTGGACGGTGGCGTGGAGGCCTGGTTGGCCGCGCCGCTGCAGGCGGCTAGCGCCAGCGTGGCCAGTGCCAGCAGGATCACGCGCGGGGAGACGGCCGGGTGGGAGAGGGCATCCGCCGGCGGCGAAGAGTGCCTTTCCGGGGCCGTGTTCGGTTCCGAGTACGGGTGAAAGCATTTCATGCTCGATCTCCTTCCTTGAAGAGCCAGTCGGGCGAGATGCCCTGATCCATGATCGCTCAGGATACCGTGCCTTGTCGGTGGATCAACCAAAAAATTCCCGTTGCGGACAATACGCCCGGCCGCTCATTCCAGGTACCTGGCCTGCCAGGCCAGGTACTGTTTACGCACCTGTTTCGCGTAGCTGAACTTGTCCGGGAAATCGGTGGGGTAGATGGCGTCGTGCAGGTAGTAGTTGGCGCGGTGATTTCGGGTGCGGATGAAATGCCACATCTTGTGCAGCAGCGTGTGCGGATCCTGCCATTCGAAATCCTGCTGGGATTCGTAATGAATGAACACCGGCAGGATGGGGACGCCGGTGCGCAGGGAAACCTCGAACGCGCCTAACTTGAAATCGCGTGTAATGCGCCGCCCGGTGCAGCCGCCCTCCGGGTACAGGGCGATGTTCTTGCCGCCGTCCAGCGCGGCGATCATTTCGTCGATCAGTGCCCGGCGCGACTCGGGGTCGTCGCGGTCGACGAACAGGTTGCCCGCCGCCTCGGAGATGCGTCCCACCAGCCACCAGTCCTTGACCTGTACCTTGGCCACCGAGTGCACCGGAAACAGCGCGGGGATGCCGATGTCCTCGAACGCGGACGGGTGGTTGGCGACGAGGATGTATTGCGATGGCAGCGGGTGGGCGTTCTTCTGGTGCAGGTACAGCTCCACCCTCAGCGCACGCACATAGCTTCGGCACCAGTAGCGGAACAACGTGAAATAGACAGCCCTGCCGCGGGCCGCCGGCATGCGGGCCAGCCCGTTCATCAGCAGCGTAAACAGGGCCAGTTCCAGCGCGTTGACGATGAACAGGAACAGCCTTCCCAGTGACGTGATCATGTTGCCGCCTTATTCGTTTCTGCAGTGATTGTAGTAACAGCATAGAGGCTGCGCGAAGAGCGTGCGGACGAGCGGTGAGCGGGAAGGCCGGGTTCGTCCGGGGGGCGGGGTCTGCCGGCCTGCTTGTGTTTGTCGGTGGTGATTGCTAGAACTCTGCCCATGCGTTTCTTGCTGGTGGAAGACGACCCCTTGCTCGGCGATGGCATACAGGTCGGGCTGATGCAGGGGGGTGATGCGGTAGACTGGATGCGTGACGGCGAGTCTGCAGAGGCTGCGCTGCGCACCGAGGACTACGAACTGATGGTGCTCGATCTCGGTCTGCCTGGGCGCTCCGGGCTGGAGGTGCTGCAGGCGCTGCGCGGCCGGGGCAGCGACCTGCCGGTGCTGATTCTCACCGCCCGTGACACCGTGGCCGACCGGGTCGCCGGGCTGGATGCCGGGGCCGACGACTACCTGATAAAGCCCTTCGAACTGGACGAGCTTCGGGCCCGCATTCGCGCCCTGGTGCGTCGGCGGCACGGTCGGGCCAGCCCGGTCATTCGCCATGGCGCGCTGGAACTCGATCCGGCGGCCCACACCGTGACCGTCGACGCACAGCCGGTGAAGCTCTCGCAGCGGGAATTCGCGGTGCTGAACCTGTTGCTCGACAACCGGGGCCGCGTATTGTCCAAGTCCCGCCTGGAAGAGGGGCTCTACGCCTGGGGCGAGGAGGTCGAAAGCAACGCGATGGAGGTCTACATCCACCACCTGCGCAAGAAGCTGGGCGCCGACCTGATCCGTACCGTGCGCGGCGTCGGCTACGTGATCGATCCGCCGTAATGCCATCGTCCATTCGTCAGCAACTGCTGGTGACCCTGCTCTCGGTGGTGGCCCTGGGCTGGGTGCTCACCGCGGTAACCGCTTACTACGATGCCCGCCACGAGGTGGAGGAGTTGTTCGACGCCGAACTGGCGCAATCGGCGCGGGTGCTGCTGGCGATGAGTTCCCACGAGCTGATCGAGGAGCGCGCCTACCGCGGCAGCAACCAGGCGGTGGTGATCCCGTTCGCCGACAGCCTCGATGGCAGCATGGGCTACGAGCGCAAGCTCGCGTTTCAGGCCTGGGTCGGTGATCAGCTCGCGCAGCGCTCCGCCAACGCCCCCCGCCAGCCCCTGTCCGACCGGCGCAGCGGCTACAGCGAGCATGTGATCGGCGGCGAGGGATGGCGGGTTTTCTCCCTTAGCGCGGCGGACTCGGACCTGCGTGTGCAGGTGGCCCAGAGCCTGGCCATACGCGACGAGCTGGTGGGCGGCATCACGCTGCGGCTGCTGATCCCGCTGCTGGTGAGTCTGCCGTTGCTGGCGATAGTGATCTGGGTCGGTGTGGACCGCGCCCTGCGGCCGCTGTCGCGGCTGGCACGGGATGTGGCGAGCCGCGAACCCGACAACCTGGCCGCGCTGCCA
>Ga0256830_1003261_pt1 | contig 10221 bp, 7 predicted proteins | sample 128326metaG_FD_190537 | JGI IMG/M metagenome (GOLD analysis project Ga0256830, IMG submission 190537) | Hydrothermal vent microbial communities from Lau Basin, Pacific Ocean - 128-326 | ecosystem: Environmental > Aquatic > Marine > Hydrothermal vents | place: Pacific Ocean: Lau Basin | collected...
ACTCCGCCGCCAGTATTTCAGCCAGGGCAAGTACGGGGTCAAGCTGACCTCCACGGTTACGCCGCTCGAACGCAACCGGGTCGCCATTTCCATCGATATTTCCGAAGGGCGGGCGGCGACCATCAAGAATATCAACATCGTCGGGAACGAGGCCTTCGACGAGGAGGAACTGCTGGATGAGTTCCAGCTCAGCACCGGCGGCTGGCTCTCCTTCTACCTGAAGGACAACCAATATTCACGGCAAAAGCTTTCCGGCGATCTGGAGGCCCTGCGTTCCTTTTATCTCGACCGGGGCTATATCAACTTCAAGATCGAGTCCACCCAGGTGTCCATCACCCCGGACAAAAAGGACATCTACGTCACCATCAATATCAACGAGGGCGATATCTACACCATCAGCGATATCAAGCTGGCCGGCAAGCTGGAGGCCCCCAAGGAGGAGATGTTTCCCCTGATCCATCTCAGCCGGGGCCAGGTGTTTTCCCGCAAGGCGGTGGTGGAGAGCTCGGAGCGCATCAATGACCTGTTGGGCAATCACGGTTACGCCTTTGCCAATGTCAACAGCATCCCGGAGATAGACGAAGAGAAGAAACAGGTGGCCATCACCTTTTTCGTGGATCCGGGCAAGCGGGTCTATGTCCGGCGGATCAATCTGCGGGGCAACACCCGCACCCGCGATCAGGTGCTGCGCCGGGAGTTGCGCCAGATGGAGTCGGCCTGGTTCTCGGCGGAGCAGATCAGCCGCTCACGGGACCGCCTGCGCCGGCTGGGCTATTTCGAGGACGTCACCGTCGAGACCCCGGCCGTGCCCGGCTCCACGGACCAGGTGGACGTCAACGTCACGGTAAAGGAAAAGCCGGCGGGCAACATGATGGCGGGCATCGGCTATTCCCAGTCCCAGGGGGTGATGTTCAACACCAGCATCTCCCAGAGCAACTTCCTGGGCACCGGCAAACGGGTGGCCTTCGCCTTCAACAACAGCAGCGCCAACCGGGAATACCGGCTGGCGTACACCAATCCCTATTACACCATCGACGGCATCAGCCGGGGCTTCAACCTGAGATACCGGGAAACCAAGTTCTACGAGCTGGACAGCGCGAATTATTCCACCGATACGGCGATAGCGGGGGTGAATTTCGGCATCCCCATCAGCGAGTTCGACCGGCTGAATTTCACTTTCGACGTGGAGAATACGAAATTCAACATATCGAACAACGCCTCCAACGAAATCCGGGAGTTCGAGTCGGTGCACGGCAACACCCAGCTCAACTACAGGGCCGGCCTCGGCTGGATGTTCGACTCCAGGGACAGTATCATGTTTCCCACCCGTGGCGGCATGCAGCGCATGCAGGCCGAGGTGGCGATTCCGGGAAGCGACGTGGAGTATTACAAAATCAGCTATAAGCTCCAGCGCTTTTTCCCCTTGACCAAGATATTCACCCTGGGAATGAAAGGCCATGTGGGATATGGGGACGGTTACAGGGGGACGGAGACCCTGCCCTTCTACAAGAATTTCTTTGCCGGCGGTTTCCGTTCCGTGCGCGGTTTCGCCGCCAATACCCTGGGGCCCCGTGACTCCAAGAATGATCCGCTCGGTGGCAACTTTGCCCTTACCGGCGGTGTCGAAGTCTATTTCAAGGCGCCGTTCAAGCTGGCCAACAAGTCACTGAGGCTCAGCCTTTTCGCCGATGCGGGCAATGTCTATGACCTCGATGACGGCTCCGAGGGTTTCGAGCTCGAAGAGATGCGTTATTCCACCGGTGTGTCGGCCGTCTGGGCCTCCCCCATGGGCGTGTTGACCTTCAGCCTTGCGCAGCCTTTCAATACCGCCTCGAACGATGACAAAGAGAACTTCCAATTCCAGTTTGGTTCCGCTTTCTGATAATTCCGGAGAATAGTCTTGAAGAAAACGACATATATGGCCCTGCTGGCCGCCGCCCTGTTGATGCTTGCCGGCAATGCCGGGGCCGGGGACATAAAGATCGGTTTTGTGGACGCGACCAAGGTGTTCGAGAAATCTCCCCAATACGAGGCCGCCCGCAAAAGCCTGGAAGCCGAATTCACCCGCCGTGACAATGACCTCGTCGCCCAGCGGAAACAGCTCAAGAAGCTGGAAGAGAAACTGGCGCGGGATGGGGCGGTGATGAGCGACTCCGAACTCAAGCGCCTGGACCGGGACATCATTTCCCGCCGCCGCAAGCTGAAGAACGCCCAGGATGAGTTCCGCGAGGATTTCAATCTGCGCCGTAACGAGGAGTTCAACAAGCTGCGCCGGCAAGTGGCGGAGATCGTGCGCCAGGTGGGCAAGGACGAGGGCCTGGATATGATCTTCAGCGATGGCGTGGTCTACGCGAGCAAGCGGGTCAACATTTCGGAAAAGGTCCTGCAGCGTCTCCGGGAGAAGTTCAAGGCGGCGAAAAAATAGCGGGGCGCCTGGGGGAGGGTGGAAAACCAGGTATTGCGGAGTGAGTTACAGGCTGGGGGATTTGGCCCGCCATACAGGCGCCAGGCTGGAAGGCGATCCGGACCGCATGATTCACGGCCTGAATGTCCTGCAGGCGGCCGGCCCCGGCGACATCAGCTTCCTGGCCAACCGGAAATATCGTAAGTATCTCAAGGCGACCAAGGCGTCGGCGGTTATCCTGGGGCGGGAATTTCTGGCCGAATGCCCGGCCGATGCATTGGTCAGTGACAATCCCTACCTGGTTTTTGCACGCATTGCGGACCTGATGTTCCCCCAGGCGCCGGTCCATGCCGGTCGGCACCCGTCGGCGGTGATCGCGGATTCCGCGCAAGTGGACGCCGGTGCCTGGATCGGGCCTGGCGCCATCCTGGAGGATGACGCGAGGATCGGCCCCCGCGCATACATAGGGCCGGGCTGCGTCGTCGGGCGGGGCAGCCGCATCGGGGAGGATACCCGGCTGGTCGCCAACGTAACCCTCTGCCACGACGTTCGGATCGGGCGGCGCGTTCTGGTTCATCCCGGCGCCGTTATCGGGAGTGACGGCTTCGGGCTGGCCAATGACGGAGGCATGTGGGTCAAGGTGCCCCAGCTTGGATCGGTGCGCATCGGCGACGACGTGGAGATCGGCGCGAACACGACCATCGACCGCGGCGCCCTGAAGGACACGGTCATCGAGGACGGGGTGAAGCTGGATAACCAGATCCAGGTCGCCCACAATGTCCTCATCGGCGCCCACACGGCGGTGGCGGCCTGCGTGGGCATCGCCGGTTCCACCCGGATCGGCCAACGCTGCACCCTGGCCGGGGGCGTCGGCGTGGTGGGCCATCTTGAAATAGCGGACGACGTCCATTTCTCGGCCCAGACCCTGGTCACCCGCTCCCATGCGCAGCCGGGCCACTTCAGCGGCAACCTGCCCGCCATGCCAAACCGGGCGTGGCGCAAGGCCATTGCCCGGATCAGGCAGCTGGAAGAGACAGAGCAGCGCCTCAAGCGGCTGGAGAAGGGCGCCGGGCCGCAGCCTGGAGAAAGGCCTGATGAGGAATAACCATTGGAGGCGCCGGCCGCCGGCCGGCCCCGTAACCGGAGGGGAGAAACTTTGAAAAGCATGGATATCCACAAGGTGCTGAGCCTGCTGCCGCACCGTTACCCGTTCCTGATGATCGACCGGGTATTGGAGTTCGAGCACGACAAGCGCGTGCTGGCGATTAAAAACGTCACCTATAACGAGCCCTTTTTCAACGGCCATTTTCCGGTGCGTCCGGTGATGCCCGGCGTGATGGTGGTGGAGGCCCTGGCCCAGGCCACCGGCCTGCTGGCCATGGAATCCCACCCGGACCTGGTTGGAGAGGACGCCCTCTATTATTTCGTCGGCATCGACAAGGCCCGGTTCAAGCGCCCGGTGGAGCCGGGCGACCAACTGCATCTGGAGGTGACCATGAACGGCGTCAAGCGCGGCATCTGGATGTTCTCCGGCAAGGCGACGGTGGACGGCAAGACCGTGGCCACGGCCGAGCTGATGTGCACTTCTCGCGAATTTTGAACTTGTTGAATCCGTATTCCGCCATTGAATCACACACAGATTGACCCCCGCGCCGTCATCGACCCCGCGGCCGAACTGGATGAAGGCGTCAGCGTCGGCCCCTTCGCCATCATCGGCCCGGACGTGCGGATCGGCCGGGGCAGCCGTATCGGCCCTCACGTGGTCATTTCCGGCCCCACCAGCATCGGTGCCGGGAACCGCATCTTCCAGTTCGCCTCCATCGGCGAAGACCCCCAGGACAAGAAATACGCCGGCGAGGAGACCCGGCTGGAGATCGGCGACCGCAACCAGATCCGGGAGTTTACGACCATCCACCGGGGGACGGCCCAGGATGCGGTGGTGACCCGCATCGGCAGCGACAACCTGCTCATGGCCTACACCCATGTCGCCCACGACTGCCAGTTGGGGAATCATGTGATCCTCGCCAACGCCGCCTCCCTGGGCGGCCATGTCAAGGTCCAGGACCATGCCATCCTGGGCGGCTTCACCATCGCCCACCAGTTCAGCCACATCGGCGCCCACAGCTTCTGCGCCATGGGCAGCGTGGTGACCCGGGACGTTCCGCCCTTCGTGACCGTCGGCGGTCACCCGGCCAAGCCTCATGGCATCAATTCCGAGGGGCTGCGGCGGCGCGGCTTCGACGATGCCGCCATCCAGCGGATCAAGCGGGCCTATAAGCTGCTGTACAAGTCCGGGCTCAGGCGGGACGAGGCCGTCCGGGCCCTGGAGGAACTGGCGGTGGAATGCCCCGAGGTGGGCCTGCTGTCCGAATTCCTCCACAACAGCGAGCGCGGTATCATCCGCTGATGCTGCGCATCGGCATCGTCGCCAACGAGGCCTCCGGGGATCTGCTCGGCGCCGGCCTGATGCGGGCCCTGCGCGAGCGGGTGCCGGATGTCCTGTTCGAGGGGGTGGGCGGTCCGCGCATGCTGGAGCAGGGCTGTCGCAGCCTCTTCCCCATGGAGCGCCTGTCGGTGATGGGCCTGGTGGAGGTGTTGCGGCATCTGCCGGAACTGCTTTCCATCCGGCGCCAGTTGGTCAACCACTTCCTGGCCCGGCCGCCGGACCTGTTCATCGGCATCGACGCCCCGGACTTCAACCTGGGCCTGGAGACCCGGCTCAGGCGGGCGGGCATCCCCACCGTCCATTACGTCAGCCCCACGGTATGGGCCTGGCGCCCCGGCCGGGTGCACAAGATCCGCGAGGCCGTGGACCTGCTGCTCAGCCTGTTCCCCTTCGAGGCCGATTTCCTGGAGCGCCACCAGGTCCCCGTGCGCTATGTGGGCCATCCGCTGGCGGACGAGATCCCGTTGGACAACGACCGGGCCGGGGCGCGGGAACGGCTCGGCCTGGATCCCGGCGCCGAGGTCGTCGCCATCCTGCCGGGCAGCCGCATGAGCGAGATCCGGGGGCTGTCCGGGACTTTCATCCGGACCGCGCTCTGGTGCCTGGAGCGCCGGCCCGGCCTGCGCTTCGTCACGCCCCTGGTCAACCCGGACACCCGGCGGGCGTTCGAACGGCAACTGCATGCCCTGGCCCCGGACCTGCCCATCCTGCTGCTGGACGGCGGGGCGCGGGAGGCCATCGTCGCCGCCGATGCGGTCCTGACGGCATCGGGCACGGCGACCCTGGAGACCCTGCTGCTCAGCCGTCCCATGGTGGTGGGTTACCGGGTGCAGCGGCTCACCTACTGGATCGTCAAGGGCCTCGACCTGGTCAAGGTGCCCCATATCGCCATGGCCAACCTGGTGGCCGGGGAGGGCCTGGCCCCCGAGTTCATCCAGGACGAGTGCCGGCCGGAGAGGCTGGGCGAGGCGCTGATGGCCTTCCTGGACGACCCCGGGCGGGTGGCCGCAATCCGCGAGGCCTACCGCCGCATCCACCGGGACATGCGCCGGGACTCCAGCCGCAAGGCGGCGCAAGCTGTTCTGGCGCTCGTTGACGACCGTTTACGGTTGACGGTTGACGGTTGACGGTTGACGGCCTGCACCATGATCTATGTGGCCGGGGTGGACGAGGTGGGCCGCGGGCCCTTGGCGGGGGCGGTGGTGGCCGCCGCGGTTATCCTGGACCCGGAAAACCCCATTGCGGGGCTGGCGGATTCCAAGCGCCTGAGCGAGAGCCGCCGCACGGCCCTGGCGGACGAGATCCGGGAAAAGGCCCTGGCCTGGGCCCTGGGGCGCGCCGAGGCCGACGAGATCGACCGGATCAACATCCTCCAGGCCAGCCTGCTGGCCATGCGCCGGGCGGTGGAGGCCCTGTCCATCACCCCGGCCCACGCCCTGGTCGACGGCAACCGCTGCCCGCAACTGCCGTGCACGGCGGAGGCCGTCGTGGGGGGCGACGCCAGCGTGCCGGTCATCAGCGCCGCCTCCATCCTGGCCAAGGTCGCCCGGGACAGGGAAATGGTTGCACTGGATAAGCAGTATCCGGGCTATGGCCTGGCCCGGCACAAGGGCTATCCCACCAAGGCCCACCTGGAGGCGCTGGAACGGCTGGGCGTGTCACCCATCCACCGCCGCTCCTTCGGCCCGGTGCGGCGGCTGATCGAAGCCCCGTAGGGTGCGCCGTGCGCAGCCTGCGGATATCGTTGGACTGACAAAACCGATAGCGCCAGAATAGCCATCTTATCCCGGTAGATTTTTCCTGATGCACCCTGCTTTCGTACATCTGCGCCTGCACTCCGAGTACTCCCTGGTGGACGGGGTGGTGCGCATCAAGCCCCTGGTCAAGGCGGTGGCGGAGGCCGGCATGCCGGCGGTGGCGGTGACGGACCAGTGCAACCTGTTCGCCATGGTGAAGTTCTACCGGGCCGCCCTGGCGGCGGGGGTGAAACCCATTGTGGGGGTGGATCTGTGGCTGCGCAACGAGGAGGACGCCAACAAGCCCGGCCGCCTGGTGTTGCTGGTTCAGAACGGGGAGGGCTACCGCAATCTGACGCGGCTGGTCTCCCGCAGCTACATGGAAGGCCAGCATCTCGGCCGTCCCATGCTGAACCGCGCCTGGCTGCGCGGGGCCAGCGAGGGGTTGATCGCCCTGTCCGGCGGGCGGGAGGGCGATGTGGGCCAGGCTCTGCTGAGCGGCAACAGGGCCCGGGCCGGGGCCCTGCTGGACGGCTGGCTGGAGCTGTTCGGCGACCGCTATTACCTGGAGCTCAGCCGCACCGGCCGCGAGAACGAAGAGGATTGCCTGCACGAGAGCGTGGACCTGGCGCTGGCCCGGGGGGTGCCGGTGGTGGCCACCAACGATGTCCATTTCCTCGAGGCCGGGGAGTTCGAGGCCCATGAGATCCGGGTGTGCATCCACGAGGGCCGCACCCTGGACGATCCCCGGCGGCCCAGGCGCTTCAGCCAGCAGCAGTACCTGCGCACCCCCGGGGAGATGGCCGAGCTGTTCGCCGACATCCCGGAGGCGCTGGAGAATACGGTGGAGATCGCCAGGCGCTGCAACCTGGAGCTCAGCCTGGGGCAGAATTTCCTGCCGGACTTTCCGGTGCCGGAGGGCATGAGTGTGGGTGATTTCCTGGCCGCCGAGTCCCGCCGGGGCCTGGAGCGGCGGCTGGAGACCATTCTCGATCCCAACGCCCCGGACCGGGCGGAGCGGCGCAAGGTCTACGACGACCGCCTCCGGCTGGAGCTCGGCGTCATCATCGACATGGGCTTCCCCGGCTACTTCCTGATCGTGGCGGACTTCATCCGCTGGGCCAGGGAGAACGGCGTGCCGGTGGGACCGGGGCGCGGCTCCGGGGCCGGCTCCCTGGTGGCCTATGCCCTCGGCATCACCGACCTGGACCCCATTCAGCACGAGCTGCTGTTCGAGCGCTTCCTCAACCCCGAGCGGGTCTCCATGCCGGATTTCGACGTGGACTTCTGCATGGAGGGCCGCGACCGGGTCATCGATTACGTGGCCCGCCGCTACGGGCGCGACGCCGTCTCCCAGATCATCACCTACGGCAGCATGGCGGCCAAGGCGGTGGTGCGGGACGTGGGCCGGGTGCTGGGCCATCCCTATGGCTTCGTGGACCGCATCGCCAAGATGATCCCCTTCGAGATCGGCATGACCCTGGACAGGGCCCTGGAGGAGAGCGACGACCTCAGGCTGGCCTACCGGGACGAGGAGGAGGTCCGGCTGCTGATCGACCTGGCCAAGTCCCTGGAGGGGCTCTCCCGCAACGCCGGCAAGCATGCCGGCGGTGTGGTGATCGCACCCACGGTGCTGACCGATTTCGCCCCCCTCTATTGCGAGCCCGGCGGCGAGAACCTGGTCACCCAGTTCGACAAGGACGACGTGGAGGCCGTGGGGCTGGTCAAGTTCGACTTCCTGGGCCTGCGCACCCTGACCATCATCGACTGGGCCCTCGAGACCGTCAACCGGGAGCGGCGGGAACGGGGTGAGGCCCCCATCGACATCGGCGCCATCCCCATGGACGACGAGGCCGCCTTCCGGCTGCTCAAGTCCTGCGCCACCACCGCCGTGTTCCAGCTCGAATCCCGGGGCATGAAGGAGCTGATCAAGAAGCTCCAGCCGGACTGCTTCGACGACATCACCGCCCTGGTGGCCCTGTTCCGCCCCGGCCCCCTCCAGTCCGGCATGGTGGACGACTTCATCAACCGCAAGCACGGCCGCGCCAAGGTGGCCTATCCCCACCCGGATCTGGAGCCCATCCTGAAACCCACCTACGGCGTCATCCTGTACCAGGAGCAGGTGATGCAGATCGCCCAGGTGCTGGCCGGCTACACCCTGGGCGGCGCCGACCTGCTGCGCCGGGCCATGGGCAAGAAAAAGCCGGAGGAGATGGCCAAGCAGCGGGAGATCTTCACCGCCGGCGCGGTGGCGCGGGGGGTGGAGGAGGCCACCGCCACCCATATCTTCGACCTGATGGAGAAGTTCGCCGGCTACGGCTTCAACAAGTCCCACTCGGCGGCCTACGCCCTGGTCTCCTACCAGACCCTGTGGCTCAAGGCCCACTACCCGGCGGCCTTCATGGCGGCGGTGCTGTCGGCGGACATGGACCACACCGACAAGGTGGTGACCATGATCGAGGAGTGCCGGGAGATGCGGCTCAAGGTGAAGCCCCCCCATGTGAACCACTCGGAGTTCGCCTTCACCACCGGCGGCGATGACAGCGTGATCTACGGCCTGGGGGCCATCAAGGGGGTGGGGCAGGCGGCCATCGAGGGCATAATCGCATCCCGCAGGCGGGACGGCCCCTTCACCGACCTGTTCGACTTCTGCCGGCGCATCGACCTGCGCAAGGCCAACCGGCGGGTGCTGGAATCCCTCATCCGCGCCGGGGCCCTGGACGAGCTGGGGCCCAACCGGGCCACCCTGATGATGCAACTGCCCCTGGCCCTGAAGATGGCGGAGCAGCAGGTGGCGGACCAGGCCGCGGGCCAGGATGACCTGTTCGGCCTGGGGGAGGCCGCCCGGCAGCTCATCGACGATCGCCGGGTGGCGGCGCAGGAGCAGAGTGATGAATGGGGGGAGAAGGAGCGCCTCCAGGGGGAGAAGGAAACCCTCGGGCTCTATCTCACCGGCCACCCCATCGGCCGCTACGAGGCGGAGCTGGCCGCCGTGGTGACCTCCCGCATCGGCGACCTGGCGGAGCCGGCGGAACCGGGAGGCCGCCAGAAAGGAGGCCAGCGGGTGGTGGTGGCGGGCCTGGTGATGAGCATGCGCCAGAACCAGACCCAGCGGGGCCGCATGGCCTCCCTGGTGCTGGACGACCGCAGCGGCCGCATCGAGGTGACCCTGTTCTCCGAGGCCTATGAGGAATACCGTGAACTGCTGGCGGTGGACAAGGTGCTGGTGGTGGCGGGCAGCCTGGGCTTCGATGATTTCCGCGGCGGCCTCAATATCCGGGCCGACCAGGTGTTCGAGTTCGAACAGGTGCGGGAGAATCGCGCCCGCCACCTGCTGCTGCGGCTGGACAGCCGGGCGCTGGCGGAACAGGGACTGTCGCCGCAAGGCTTCGCCGGGGAACTGAAAAAGATCCTCGCTGCCTACAGGGGAGGCCCCTGTCCGGTGCGCCTGGCCTACCGGCGGGAGGACGCCGGAGGGGCCCTGGACCTGGGGCCGGAGTGGAACGTCCACCCCAGCGACGAGCTGTTGCACCGCCTGAAGCGCTGGCTCGGACCGGGCGGTGTCGAGGTGGTCTACGGGATTCGCAGCCAGGGACGGGCGCAGGCCGGCGCGATGTAAGAATAGTTGTCGGTTA
>Ga0256830_1003262_pt1 | contig 10218 bp, 9 predicted proteins | sample 128326metaG_FD_190537 | JGI IMG/M metagenome (GOLD analysis project Ga0256830, IMG submission 190537) | Hydrothermal vent microbial communities from Lau Basin, Pacific Ocean - 128-326 | ecosystem: Environmental > Aquatic > Marine > Hydrothermal vents | place: Pacific Ocean: Lau Basin | collected...
GCAAAATATGGATGCAAAAACAATCACAGCAATCGCAATAGGTGTTGTTATTGCCTTTCTCATCTACAACAGCTACGTACTTTTCCCTCGAGAGAGAGCTTACGTGTCAGTCTCTCCACAGGAGTTTTACAGAATGATGCAGGAAAATGATGTTTTCATACTGGACGTTCACGTTCCTGAGCAGCAGCACTTACCAGGAACAGATGCGTGGATACCTTACGACAGAATAGATGAGTTCAAAGATTCCCTTCCAAAGGATAAAAACACAAAAATCTTAGTGTACTGCAGAAGCGGACACATGAGCAAGATTGCAGCATCAAAACTCGCCCAGATGGGTTACAGGAATATCTACGATCTGGATGGAGGGATAAACGCATGGAAAAGAGAGGGCTTACCTCTGTCTTAGCAGCAGTTCTCGTTCTGGCTGGAATCTATCTGATTCTCCAGCAGTCAGTTAGCCAGAACACGGAAAAGTATCCGATTGAGTTTTACAGTTACAGCGAAGGACTTGAGAAGGCAAAAAGTGAAAACAAACCTGTTTTGATCTACATCCATTCCGACACGTGCCACGTTTGCAAGGCTTTTCTTGAGGATCTGAAAAAGTACAGGGACCTCAGGGAGGCCATGGACAGATTTATTGTGGTGAAGGTTGACTTCAATACAGAGAGGCTCCTGGCAATGAAATTTGGAGCAACAGGAACACCCGAGTTCTATGTTCTATATCCAAATGGCACTGTAATGGTGGTGAACGGAAAAAGAATGGCTTACATAGGCTATGCCAATACTCCCGACAATGAGATGGCAAGAAAGTCGCTTATCTCATTTCTGGACTTTGCCTACCAGAGTTTTTACGGCAGACCATCATGAGATGAGAAGCTCTCTAACAAGCTCTCTCACTCTCTTTTCAATTTCTCCCACCAAATCTGCACATTCTCTCTCATTTTCAGGAGGCTTTATTTTCCAGACTTCATCTGCTTTTATTCTATCCACATCCTCACCAAAGGACACGATGTAGTCTGCATCCTTCACCATTTCATCTGTGAGCCTTCTTGGTGCTGTGAGTTCAAGTCCTGCTCTCTCTGCAACTTCTATCATATCATGACCTAATCCCCTGTCTGGATCAATTCCAGCGCTTATTGCATGCATGTTGTGGGGGGAAATTTTATTGAAAATAGCTTCAGCCAGCTTTGTTCTGCATGAATTTTTCTCCGAGACAAAAAGCACCTTAATTGTTGATGTCAGTCTGTGGTATTTGAGCAGCGATTCTGGAATTTCTGGTTTTAGGGTGAACGTGCCTATGTCGATCTCTCCGAGATCAACAAATCTCAGTTTGAGATTTATTTTTTCCCCTTCAACTTCCATTATGTTGTAGCTGTTGTCCGGCATCAGAACCTTGTATGAGCTCAGCGATCCTGCATGAATTATGTGCGTTCTGAGCAGCTTTGTTGAGTATGGGACATGTCTGTGGCCTGCAAGCACTATTCCGCCATGACAGTGCAGGGTTAAAGCCTCTACCGTTTCAGCAGCATCAATCAGCACATTCATGTTTCTTCCTGTGTGGGGGACAGGAACAACATGGTGATGCATGGCTATGACATTAATGCAGTTCTCTCTGACTCTTTCTGCAATCCACGCTCTTTGATCCGGGCCAATATAACCATCGTCTGTGTCTGGCAGAGTGCTGTTAACTCCCAGAATTATCACATCGTCCATCTTGAGTCTTTTTCTTGATTTTCCGAAGTAGAGCTCAAAATACTTGAGACCATCATTTCTTGCATCGTGGTTTCCCGGAATGGCAAAGAGATCCGGCTTTAATTTTGAGAGAGCCTCATAAGCTTCCCTGAACTCGTGATGAATTCCCCAGAGCCCGATATCTCCGGTTAGAACCACAATATCCGGCTCCATCTCGTTTATCTGCCTTATCGCCTTCTCGGCCTTATCCCTGAGATGCTCAAATCCGAAATGAACATCTGAAATATGAACGATTTTCATGTCATCTTTTTCTGTTCAACCTGTGCTTAAACTTTTTTGCAGCATTCAGGTAACTGGACTCATGAAAAAATAGGGTTTAAAGCAAAACATCAGTTGAAATTGACTGAGGTTTTGAGTTTCACTCCACTCCAAATGCAGCCTGATGGACAAGCTCTACCACATCCATAACCCTCATTCTGTCATCAAGCTTCTCCATCTTGACTCCATCCTCAAGCATGATCATGCAGAAGGGGCATGCAACTGCCAGAACCTCTGCTCCAGTTCTGCCTGCTTCTCTTGCCCTTATGTTGTTTGGTCTGTCCTCTCCGGGATACTCTCTCACGAGATTGCCCCCTCCACCACCGCAGCAGAATGAGTTATCTCTGTTTCTTGGCATTTCCACAAGCTCCAAGCCGGGAATTAACTGAAGAATTTCTCTCGGCAGATCATACATTCCATTGTATCTTCCCAGGAAACACGGGTCGTGGAATGTTACCTTCTTGTTAACAGGATATTTTAGCTTCAATCTACCGTCCTTTATTGCTTCCAGTATCAGCTCGAGAACGAACTTCGACTCAAAGCCCCCGTACTCATTTTTGAAGGTGTTGAAGCAGTGGGGAGAGGTGGAAAATACCTTCTCAACCCCATACTTTTCAAAGAGAGCCATGTTTTCCTCTTTGAGGAGCTGGAAAAGTCCCTCCTCCCCGACCCTCCTGACATCGTTTCCACAGCATCCTTCCTCTCTTCCAACCGTGGCGTAGCCTATTCCCATCTCATCAAGAATTCTGACAAGCTTCCTTGCCACCTCCTGATTTCTGCTGTCAAACGCATGCCCGCATCCAACCCACCAGAGCCACTCGAACTCTGTATTTTTAGCATGCGGGACATCAAGGCCCTTTGCCCATGCATCTCTCTTGTATTTCGCTTCTCCCCACGGGTTCTTCTGCTTTTGAATGTTTGTCAGAAAATCTCTTATATCTGGAGGAGCTTCACCGCTCTCAACTATTCCTCTTCTCATCTCTCCAATTATCTCCATCTGCTCGATGTAAACGGGACACATCTCCATGCACGCCCTGCATGTTGTGCATGCCCACACCGCCTCCATGTCAAGAACCGAGTCAAGGAGGAGAACATCATCCTTCTTCTGCCTTCCAATCAGGTCAAAGCTCTCATCAAGGGTCTTTCTTATGTTCTGCATCAGGAACATTGGTGATAAAGTTGTGCCTGAGTTTGTTGCGGGACATGCATCCTGACATCTCCCGCACCTCATGCATGCAAGACTTGAGAGCATGTCCCTCCACTGCAGGTCTTTTGGCTCTATTGCACCCATATATTCTTCATCATCAACCTCCCTACCCGAAATTCTTTCTGTTCTTGTCAGAATGTTGAGAGGGCCAGCGATGATATGGGCGAGCTTTGTGTACGGTATTAAAGCTATGAAGAGCATTGCAAGGAGGGAATGCAGACTCCATGTAACTCTGTAGGCGGTGAGGTTGAATGGTATCAGGTTCGAGATGAAACCGCCAATCAATGCTGTGTAGGCAGGCATTCCGCTTGATATTCTTATTGCCTCGACAACAAAACCCAGAATTCCGATTACAAGGAGAAGTGCAAGCACCGCTCCATCATCTTTTGCTTGCGCCCATCTCTTCTCAAACCTCGATGGCTTTGCAAAATACCTGTTGTGTATTGCGATGAGAAGCCCAGAAATAAATGCAAATCCCGCAAGGTCCATTGTGGCCTCAAATATCAGGTAAAAAGCACCTCTGAAAAATTCGGAGGTGACATACTCAGCAACTGTAAGGGTAAGCGTTCCAATTGTAAGCAGAATAAAGCCCCATAAGACTAAAAGATGCATTATTCCCATTTTTTCTTCTCTTAGGTAAAGTCTGACAAAAACAAACCCGTCTTTGATAACGTAGTAGAATCTTCTGCCAAGATTGTCAAATCTCACCTCATCATCCCGACCTGTTTTTAGAATTCTGTACCACCTGATAATGCCAAGAACAAAAATTACAGTTGCAATTGCAAAGAGCACGTAGTGGAGTTTCTGCGCTAAGCTCCCGCTCACACCCCAGAGCAGTTCTCTCGTTGCTTCAGCCAAAGTAACCACCTCCTTTGATGAAAGAACGATTACTTGAGCTTTTAAGGGGTCAGATTATTAATAATTTTCTCTTAAAATGGAAGAAAGGCTGTCTGAAGAAAAATTTATCAAAAAGCAGCAAGATTTAGAATGATTAAATTTAATTATCCAACGAACCCTTAAAAAATGGAGACTTCAATTTCAGCTTTCGTTTGAGTTACTTGATTTCTAAAATTACAATTTTTCTCTTAAATCTGCACAAAAATTTAAATATCCTAATTGCATTCAACCTTTTCCGCAGGCAGGTATGCCTGACCCCGACAACCTGTCTGCTTACAGTCTGGGGTCGGAGGTGAATTGATTGGAAGTGGAGGATGAAAGGTTGCAATTTAAGGAGTGTGAAAGTTATGACTATTTTTGTCCTATAACAGACAGGTGCACGATTGCAGAGCTCAAAGGAAAGGTGTGTGTCAGGTGTGTTGATGAGATCAGAAGGGTTTTGAATGAAGAGGGCTTTTCTGTCGTTCCTGCTGGAAGAACTACAGTCGTGATCGTTCCGGAGGTTGTAGAGGGCAGGGATGGCTACCATTATGAAGGTGCGAGAATATATGTCTTAAGCGATCCAAGTTCTGGAATAAGCAGAGTAGATGAGCTGTTCATAACAGGACTGAGGTTTGGACTGACTGATATTATTTTCAATGGCGTTCCGGTTTATTCGGTTTATGGCAGCTTCGGCAATGATGCTCGTTACGCTCTTTCGAGGCTGATGGCATCCGTTCAGTGGAAATTCATGAATGATGAGGGCAAAATTGCCGATGAAGATCGAGTGAAAGAACTTCAGAGAATGCTTATCGAGATTGGCAGAGAACTTAACTGCCACATCGACGAAAGGTATGCATTCCACGGCACATACACCAGCAGTTTCGAACCAGTCGGACCGAGGAGAATCCTCATAGTTTCAGAAGATGACTCTCTTCTCGGACCAATAGCAAGATTTGCCCTCAGAAAAGTGGTGGATTTGGTGGAGCTAACGATCTTTGTGGATTCTGCAGCGTATCACAGCAAAACGGAACTGCACGAGTTTGCGAAAGAAGTCATAGACAAACTTTACGGCAATTCTAACGAATTCACTCCAAAAGATGTTGAGTGCTTGGAATTTGAAGTGTTTTCGAGACCGGTTCTGGACTATGATCTCATCATAGTGCTCGAGGAGAGGTTCAGGGTAGGTCTGCCGGAAAATAGGACTTACTCGCTTGAGGAGATCACAGGAGTAAGACTGAATAATCCCGAAGACATCTATGAAGCCTTTGAGATTGCAGAGGCTCTGGAAGATGCGTTCAGGAAGAACATATTCAAAATTTTGGAGTTGATTTACTGAGTTTTTATGGGGGGAGAGCTATGGAAAGGATTCAAATCCCGCCTGACCTGTTTCTCGAATTTATTGATGTGGAGCTTCCCTACTATCTAATCAAGCTGGGGAGGTATGGGATGGCTGAAACTTCAGACTTTATTGAAATGATCCTTGACGGAGAGAAACTGAGTGCATTTGCGGTGAAGGGAGAGGAAAAAATACTCTTGGGAGAGGTTGACAGGAGAAAGCTCAAGAAAGTTGAGGAGCTTTACAGAAAGGGATTGCTTGAGGCAGTACCATACAGAGGTGCACCAGAGGGCAGAGCTCTCTGTCCGATGTGCGGAGAGCCGGTATTTGACAAATGGCAGTATTATATGGGCCACTACTATCACAAGGAGTGTTTCCTGAAGCACTACAGGAAGTTCTGGTAGGGGAGAACTTAACTCTCCGGTGTATTTAACACAGACCTTCTTTGGGGATTCAGGAAAAGAAAGTATAGAGAGATTGGCTGGTATGTGGCCACTGTAAGAATGTCACAAATCGTGAATTCCGGTTAGAGTGTATCCCACTTAATCTTTTTAATTCTATTTTGTATGCAGACCCTCTTAAAGAATATTCCAGGCCCTTATCGAAATCCCTTGCTACCATCATTCCTCTCACAGCGTTACCTCTGGCTTTATTTTCTTTAGCCCATGCCAGATATTTTTGTATCTGTCCAACAGCCTCATATGTCGCGCGTCTGACTTGACTTCGATCGCCATGATGTACAACGATACAAGACTTTCATCCAGATTCGACTGCATATGGGTTTCTCACAATCATGTCAATGATCTCGGAGTGTGTCAGTTCGACTTCATAGTCTTCTTCATCAGGATTCCTGATGAAAGTGTGCCTTTTGCTTTTTTCAGGGAGTCTGGATTATTTGAAATCATCATTGGAAAAAGTCTCAAAAAACGGATTTCGATTTAATTTTGGTTTAATTTTTTGTATTTTTCGGAATACCTCAAGAATTTGTTTAGGTTTGGTACATTTTACTCCCAGTATCCAAAAAATGCTTGAAGTGAGGTTGAGCGGGGAGATATGGTGCCATCATGGTTATTTGAGTTTCTGATAGATTAAGTGGTGATTAAGGGAGGATAATAGTAGATTACGGAGCCTGAAATGTTTCTGGGATCAAAACGAATGTTTTTGAAGAGCGTATGAAACGAACTTGAATCAACCTGCTATCCTACTCACCGGACTTTAAATAATGATGTATTGGAGATTTTATTCCATCAAAACCGCATTCACTATTCCTTCCTGCCCCGGTCTGTTTGTAACCACTGCTTTTCCTGCTGAAGTCTCTATCACTGCTCCTTTTGTCAGAACGTTTCTTCTGGCAAAGTGTATGTGTGCCCTGTTTTCTATGACTGACTTTATCTCAGCTCTGACAACCTTTTTTTCAGAGGGGATGTAGACGTTAGCCTGTTTCTCTTTGAACAGCCTTATCTTGTAGTTTCCTCCTCTCACCCTGATTTTCTTGATCTTTCTGTCGCCTATGAGTGTCTCTATGTGCTCTCTTCCGAGCTCATACTTTCTCTTTTTCCTAAACCTCTTGTAAAGTTTTCCAGTGTACTTTCTCTTACTTCTTCCCTGCCAGATCACAGCAGCACCTCCTGATGATTCGGAAAAGATTTCAATTTAAATAGTTTGTGCCCTCAGCCATACCTCTTGACGAACAGCTCAGGGTAGGTGAGCGGAGATATCTGATACTGCATTATGACTCCGATCATGTCCCCTCTCAGGATCTCCCCATCAACAGGTGAGATGACTATTGCATAATCTATGACCCTGTCATCTTCGACAAATCTCTGATCCTCGAATTCAACATCTATGACTGCTCCCGCTGCATGCACTTTACCACTCATTGGCTGGATTATTGCTCCAGCAGGAATGTCGATCTTTTCAACCATCACCTTCTCAGGAATGTTTGCCCTTATTCTCTTTGTCTCTGTGCTTATTATTGGCTTGAAATAACCCAAAGCACTGCGTCTGAAGAAAAAGGGTCTGTGTTCAAACTCAACCCTCTTCAGCTTTCTGTCCTCTCTGACAATGACATTTCCCTTCTCCGATCCTGTGAGGAATGGTGCCACGCTTTCAACAATTCCTCCAACAGCAACGCTGTAAACATTTATCACACCTATGATATCGCCCTCTTTAATCTCCCCCTCCTCAAACGGGATGAAGAGAGCATGTGTTATGATCTTTCTTTCCTCAATTTTTCTCGGCCTTCCCGGAGAGTAGATATCAAGAACCGTTCCAAAAGGGGGTCTGTATCCATAAAGAGGGGCAGGTATGCTGTTTGACGGGATCTCAATATTTCTGACCTTGATCAATCTCGAATTCCCAGGAATGAGCCTCACATTTTCCTCAGCTATAAGCATTCTCCACTCTCCCAGATTCCATCTGGAATACCACGCCTCCTTAACTCTGATCCTGTTCCTGGCAACATTCTTTCCATCTCTGTACACCATGCTCGCATCTGTCTCCTCCAATTTTGGTTTTATTTCAGGCGACTTTATGTAGTCCATGTCATCAACATCCCCAACGTTGACAGGATAGACCTTCATCACACCTATGATATCATCTTTCTTGATTTCTCCGTCCTCTACTGGATAAAATACTGCATGACTGATCTCTCTTGTCTCCTCAACCTTTTTCAGTTCTGATGAGAGAACGTCTATTGCAGTTCCAAATGCATGTCTTAGAATGGAGAGTGGTGCAACAGTACTTCTTGGAGGGAGCCTTATCTTCCTGATCCTTATGAATTCAAGCTTGTCTTTCCTGATCTTTTTATCTTCATCTGAAACGAGAACTTTCCAGTATGCCTGGTTGGCGCTTTTAAAAACAGCATTTCTGAAGGAAATCTCCTCTCTTTCGACAATCCTCTTTTCCACATCCTTGAGTAATGCTACAGAGCATCTCATATTGAATAAAGGTTGATCACCGAGCCGTATAAATCTTTCTCTGAAAGGTTGGCGTTACAGTTAAATTTAATGGAGTCAGAGAACGAATGGCGATGATGAAAGGGCCCCTCTGAAGGTGGTGATGAGGGTCTTGAGTGCTGAGCCATCCTAAATGTTTAATTATGTCCGAAAAGCTTTAATTTGTTTGATATTCAGTATAAAGCATGGAGAAAAGCCAGAAGGTAAAGATTATTGTTGGAATTTCTGTAATCGTATTTTCGGTGCTCGTTATAGTCTCTTTTAATCAGGGTATCAGTCCTTACCTGACCGTCTCTCAGGTTGTGGAAAAAGGATATGCTGAAAATGTACAGGTTAATGGAACGATAGTACCTAACTCCACCAAGTATTTCTTTGAAAACAATACAAGGGTCTTTAAATTGACCGATGGAAAAACTGAAATTATTGTGAAGTACACGGGCGCGGTCTCCAACTATCAGGAAGGAATACCTGCAGTCGTCAGAGGGGATTACAGAAATGGAATATTCTATGCCAAGGAACTCCTGCTGAAATGCCCAAGCAAATACGAAGTGAAAAAGGGGGAGACAGGATGAGGTGAGTTAATGGATATTGGATATGTACTTCTCCTCATATCCTTTCTGCTCGCGTTTTTCTCATCTTACTCGTTTTTCATGGCCATCAGGAGCAAAGGAAAAAAGGCCATTAAACACGTTGTGAATGGAGAAAAATCACTTTATGCCTACACAGCAGTGGTGTTCCTTTCTTACCTTCTTCTGACCTACTATTTCCTCATAAGGGATTTTGATGTAAAGTATGTTTACTCATACTCTGACACCCATCTGAGTCTGCTTTACACCATAAGTGCTGTCTGGGCTGGAAGAGAGGGATCTCTGCTCCTGTGGGCGATGTTTGTCTCTGCCCTCAATGTGGCACTTTTGAGGATTGAAACGAAGGACAGGGTCTCTGCCCTTTCCCTGAGCATCTCTGGAATGGTTGTTGCTTTCTTTCTTTTCATAATGCTGAGTCTGTCAAATCCATTTGAAAGATGGGGTATTGGAAGACCAATTTTGGAAGGTTACGGTCTCAATCCGTTGCTCAGAACTCCTGAAATGGCTTTGCATCCACCAACCGTATTTCTCGGATATGCTGCCGCAACAATACCCTTTGCCATTGCAGTATCATCAGCTTACTTTAAAGAAGAGCTGTGGCATTTGAGAATAAGGAAGTGGGCAATTCTTTCATGGCTTTTCCTCACGATTGGGATATTTCTTGGGGGATGGTGGGCATACAAGACCCTTGGATGGGGTGGTTTCTGGGCATGGGATCCTGTTGAGAACGCATCTCTACTTCCGTGGCTCACCGTAACAGCCCTCCTTCACGGAATAATGAGGAGCAGAAATTTCAGAGCATGGAACTACTGGCTTGCGGTTGTGTCGTTTGTTCTGGTTGTCATAGCCACCTTCATAACGAGAAGCGGAATAATCGAGAGCGTTCACGCATTTGGTCAGAATCCAGAGGGGTGGTTCTACCTGTTTTTAATTCTGGTCTCTTTTGGGGTATCAGGGTATGTGTTTTTCCATGATAGAAAATTTTTTGCCGCCGAAAAGTTTCAGGTTACCAGCAGGGAGTTCACAATATTCCTGAATCTTGTGATACTCATCCTTGCAACCGTAACAGTTCTGATCGGAACCCTCGCTCCTGCGGTTGTTGAAAATCTCAGTGTGGGAAGAGAATACTACGACAGGGTTGAGACTCCACTGGCTGTGATTCTGCTCACACTCCTTGGCATCTGCATTGCAATGGGCTGGATATACAACAGCAGCAGAGTCAGAAGAATTATGTTTATCTCT
>Ga0256830_1003263_pt1 | contig 10213 bp, 9 predicted proteins | sample 128326metaG_FD_190537 | JGI IMG/M metagenome (GOLD analysis project Ga0256830, IMG submission 190537) | Hydrothermal vent microbial communities from Lau Basin, Pacific Ocean - 128-326 | ecosystem: Environmental > Aquatic > Marine > Hydrothermal vents | place: Pacific Ocean: Lau Basin | collected...
CCACGCCCGACTGCATCGATCTCGCCGAGGATCGCGAACGCTTCCAGCAGATGCTCCAGGAACTGGGCCTCAAGCAGCCACCCAACCGCACCGCGCGGGAGGAGGCCGAGGCCGTGCGCCTGGCGGCAGAGATCGGCTACCCGCTGGTGGTGCGGCCTTCCTACGTGCTCGGCGGCCGCGCCATGGAGATCGTCTACAACGAGGACGAATTGCGCCGCTACATGGGCTCGGCGGTGAAGGTCTCCAACGAGTCGCCGGTGCTGCTGGATCGCTTCCTCGACGATGCCATCGAGGTGGACGTGGACGCGGTGTGCGACGGCGAGGACGTGGTCATCGGCGGCATCATGGAACATATCGAACAGGCGGGCGTGCACTCGGGCGACTCGGCCTGCTCGCTGCCGCCCTTCAGCCTCGACAGCGCGGTGCAGGACGAGATGCGCAAGCAGATGGTGGCCATGGCCCGCGCCCTCAGGGTCGTCGGCCTGATGAACACCCAGTTCGCCGTCAAGGACGGCGAGGTTTACGTGCTGGAGGTCAACCCGCGCGCCTCGCGCACGGTGCCCTTCGTCTCCAAGGCCACGGGGGTGCCCTGGGCCAAGGTGGCGGCGCGCTGCATGACCGGGCGCACGCTGCGGGATCAGGGCATCGATCACGAAGTGGTGCCGGAATACTTCTCCGTCAAGGAAGCGGTATTCCCCTTCATCAAGTTCCCCGGCGTGGATCCGCAACTGGGCCCGGAGATGAAGTCCACCGGCGAGGTCATGGGCGTGGGAGAAAACTTCGGCATCGCCTTCGCCAAGTCCCAGCTTGGCGCCGGCGTGGACCTGCCGCACAACGGCAAGGCCTTCATCAGCGTGCGCAGGGTGGATCGCGCCGGCGCGGTGGAAGTGGGCCGGCGGCTCATCGAGCTGGGCTTCTCGCTGGTGGCGACGCGCGGTACCGCCGAGGCCTTGCGTGCCGCGGGACTGGAATGTGACTATATTAACAAGGTACAGGAAGGGCGCCCGCACATCGTCGACCTGATCAAGAATGATGAGATCAGCCTCATCGTCAACACCACCGAGGGTCGCCAGTCGATTGCCGATTCCGCCTCCATCCGGCGCAGCGCCCTGCGTCACAAGGTCACCTACACGACGACCCTGGCCGGCGGGCTGGCCCTGTGCGAGGCGCTTGGCGAAGAGGACATCGGCGACGTCTATCGTCTGCAGGATCTGCACCAGGGGTTGAAAGCATGAGCAAGGTACCATTGACGCAACGTGGCGCGGACAAGCTGCGCGAGGAACTCAAGGAACTCAAGTCGGTTGCGCGGCCGAAGGTCATCAAGGCCATTGCCGAGGCGCGCGAGCATGGCGATCTCAAGGAGAACGCCGAGTATCACGCCGCGCGCGAGCAGCAGAGTTTCATCGAGGGTCGCATCCAGGACATCGAGGCCAAGCTCAGCAACGCCGAGATCATCGACGTGACGAAGCTCGATGCCGGCGGCAAGATCATCTTCGGCGCCACCGTGGATCTGGCCGACGAGGAGACCGGCGAGGAGGTCACCTACCAGATCGTCGGCGAGGACGAGGCCGACATCAAGGCCGGCCTGTTGTCGGTCAATTCCCCCATCGCCCGCGCCCTCATCGGCAAGCAGGAGGGCGACATTGCCACGGTGAAGACACCGGGCGGGGTGAAGGAATTCGAGATCCTGTCGGTGAAGTACGTCTGAGCGCGCGCCCGTGAAATCCCTCTTCATCGGCGAGCAGATCGCCCTGACCCTGTGGGTCGGCGGCATGTGGATCATCGGCTACGTGGTGGCGCCGCTGCTGTTCAAGAGCCTCGACGATCGCATGCTGGCGGGCAATCTCGCCGGCCAGTTGTTCACCATCATGAGCTACATCGGCCTGGTCTGCGCCCTGTTGCTCCTCAGCGGGCAGCTGGCGTCCCTGGGCGGCGAGGTGCTGCGCGCCTGGCGTTTCTGGCTGCTGCTGGCCATGCTGGTGGTGCTCCTCGTGGGCCAGTTCGTGCTCCAGCCCATGATGGCGGAACTCAAGGCCGCCGGCCTGGATGGCGAGAACGCCGCGCGCTTCGGCCGCCTGCACGGCGTGGCCTCCATCCTGTTCCTGTTCAACAGCCTCGCCGGGCTGGCGCTGGTGGTGGCAGGTTTACGCGCGACGCAAGCCTGAATGCGAAGTGTGGCGACAAGGGCTTGGGCAAGCCAGACAGGTCTTACCCGTTTTCTCTCCCGGAGGGACCTCGGTGCCCGCCAGGGTAGAGGATCAGGGTGAGGGGGATCAGAGCCTCGCTCCTCGCCACTCGAAACTGATCTTTGTTCAGCGTGGCAGGGTGATGCGGGGCTTGTCCGCCCTGCGGTAGAAGACGCCGATGTGGCCGATGGCCTGCACCAGCTCGGCCCGGCAGCGCTCGCCCACCGTGTCCTGCATGGCCTGGCGGGCCGCCCGGTCCCCGCAGTTGAAGCGCACCTTGATGAGTTCGTGATGGGCCAGTGCCTGGTCGATCTCGGCCAGCACCGCCTCGTGCAGCCCGCCGCCGCCGACGATCACCACCGGCCTGAGGGCGTGGGCGCGGGCGCGGAGGAACTTCTTCTGGGTCGGCGAGAGGCGCATGGTGTCGGTTCCGCTGTGGCCCGCTCCAGGCGGCGGGCAGGGGCGCGCAGTGTACCTGTCCGGGGCCATGGCGTCACCCCGTGCCCCGCCGGGAGGCGGCCGGCAGGCGCCTGCGGAGGCGATTTTCCCTTTGTCAACAGATAGCTATATCATGTCCTCACCGGGCGAGAGCGAAGTCTGAAACATGGCACGATCCAGGAGCAGTCACCGCTGGCTGCGCGAACATTTCGACGACCACTGGGTCAAGCAGGCCCGGAAAGAGGGCTATCGCTCGCGGGCGGTGTACAAGCTCCAGGAAATCGACCAGCGCGACCGCCTCATCCGGCCCGGCATGACCATCATCGACCTGGGGGCGGCCCCCGGCGGCTGGTCCCAGTACGCCGCCCGGCGCCTGGACGGGCGAGGGCGGGTCATCGCCCTGGATGTGCTGCCCATGGACAGCCTCGCCGGCGTGGAGGTCCTGGAGGGGGATTTCACCGAGCAGGCGGTGCTCGACGCCCTGCTGGCCTCCCTCGGTGATACGCCCGTGGACCTTGTTATGTCGGATATGGCCCCCAATCTCAGTGGTAACCGGGCGGTGGATCAGCCGCGCGCCATGTACCTGGCCGAGCTGGCGCTGGACCTGGCGGGGCAGGTGCTGCGCCCGGGCGGTGACTTCCTGACCAAGGTCTTCCAGGGGGAGGGGATCGACGATTTCCGCGCCCGCTGCAAGGAGAACTTCGGCAAGCTCATCACGCGCAAGCCACGCGCCTCGCGGCCGCGCTCCACCGAGCAGTACCTGCTGGCGCGGGACTATCGGGGCGGAATATAGTAGGCTTGTGGAAAGCGTCTAAACGGGCCGGTGGCCCACGCATCATGGCGGGTTCAAGAGGTTGAACGACTTGGCAAAAAACGTACTTCTGTGGGTCATTATCGCCCTCATCCTGATGATGGTTTTCCAGAACCTGGGTCAGCATGCGGCCGAGAGCAATGAGATCAGCTATTCCCAGTTCATGCAACTGGTGGATCAACGCGAGGTGGTGGAGGCCATCTTCCAGGAGAAGACCATCTCCGGCAAGCTCAAGGACGGCTCCCGCTATTCCACCTACACCCCGGAGACGGACTACACCGTGCTCATCGGCGAACTGCGCAAGGCGGGGATCGAGATCCGCGCGCGGCCGGTGGAACAGTCCTTCCTGTGGCCCCTGCTCTCCAGCCTCTTTCCCTTCCTGCTCATCATCGGCGTGTGGATCTTCTTCATGCGCCAGATGCAGGGTGGCGGCGGCGGCCGCGGCGCCCTGTCCTTCGGCAAGAGCCGCGCGCGCCTGCTCAGCGAAGACCAGGTGCGGGTGACCTTCAACGACGTCGCCGGCGTCGAGGAGGCCAAGGAGGAAGTCGCCGAGCTGGTGGAGTTCCTGCGCGACCCGGGCAAGTTCCAGAAGCTGGGCGGCAAGATCCCGCGCGGCGTGCTGCTGGTGGGCCCGCCCGGCACCGGCAAGACCCTGCTCGCCAAGGCCATCGCCGGCGAGGCCAAGGTGCCCTTCTTCACCATTTCCGGTTCCGACTTCGTCGAGATGTTCGTCGGCGTCGGCGCCTCGCGCGTGCGCGACATGTTCGAGCAGGCCAAGAAGCACGCGCCCTGCATCATCTTCATCGACGAAATCGACGCCGTCGGTCGTCATCGCGGCGCCGGTCTCGGTGGCGGTCACGACGAGCGTGAACAGACCCTCAACCAGCTGCTGGTGGAGATGGACGGTTTCGAGGGCAACGAAGGCGTCATCGTCATCGCCGCCACCAACCGTCCCGACGTGCTCGATCCCGCGCTGCTGCGCCCGGGCCGTTTCGATCGCCAGGTCGTGGTGCCGCTGCCCGATCTGCGCGGCCGCGAGCAGATCCTCAAGGTGCACATGCGCAAGGTGCCGCTGGGCAAGGACGTGGAGCCCATTTACATCGCCCGCGGCACGCCGGGCTTCTCCGGCGCCGATCTCGCCAACCTCGTCAACGAGGCGGCCCTGTTCGCCGCGCGCGCCAACAAGCGCACGGTGGACATGGAGGACTTCGAGAAGGCCAAGGACAAGATCATGATGGGCGCCGAGCGCAAGTCCATGGTCATGAGCGAGGAGGAGAAACGCCTCACCGCCTACCACGAGGCGGGCCATGCCATCGTCGGGCTCAAGGTGCCCTCGCACGACATGGTCTACAAGGTCACCATCATCCCGCGCGGGCGCGCGCTCGGTGTCACCATGTTCCTGCCCGAGGAAGACCGCTACAGTTACAGCAAGGAACGCCTCGAGAGTTCCATCTGCAGCCTGTTTGGCGGGCGCATCGCCGAGGAACTGATCTTCGGCAAGGACAAGGTCACCACCGGCGCCTCCAACGACATCCAGCGCACCACCGAGCTGGCGCGCAACATGGTCACCAAGTGGGGCCTGTCCGAGCGCCTCGGCCCGCTGACCTATGCCGAGGAAGAAGGCGAGGTCTTCCTGGGCCGCTCGGTGACACAGCACAAGAATGTCTCCGACGAGACCGCGCACATCATCGACGAAGAGGTGCGCGCCATCGTCGATCGCAATTACCAGCGGGCGAAGCAAATCCTCGAGGACAATCTCGACAAGCTGCATGCCATGGCCGATGCCCTGATGAAGTACGAGACCATCGACAAGGATCAGATCGCCGACATCATGGCAGGCAAGGAGCCCCGGCCGCCGGCGGCCTGGAACGACAGCCCGCCGGACAGCACGGGTGGCGGGGACAGCAGCGACGACGTCACCCGCAAGGGCGAGGCCGTCGATGAGGAAAAGGGGCCGCTGGGCGATCCCGCCGGCGAGCACTGATCCCTTCGTGGCACGGACCCATGCACACCCCGCGGCGGCGGGGTGTGTCGTTTCCGGCGTGGCATTCGAGGCGGCACGGACACGGCTATTCGGACTGGCCCCGGCATGAAGCATACGGCTGAACGCACATCCTCCGGCGCAGACGACAGGCCCACCACGGCGCGCCTGCGCGCGGCCCTGCGCGACACGCGTCCGCTGGTGATGGGGATCCTCAACGTCACGCCCGATTCCTTCTCCGATGGCGGACGCTTCACCTCCCTCGACCGGGCCCTGCGCCATGCCGAGCGCATGGCCGCCGAGGGCGCCGACATCATCGACGTGGGTGGCGAGTCCACGCGCCCCGGGGCGCAGGCGGTGAGCGAGGCCGAGGAACTGGAGCGCGTGATCCCCGTCATCGAGGCCATTCGCCGCGAGCTGGCGGTGCCCGTTTCCATCGATACCAGCAAGGCGGGGGTCATGTGCGAGGCGGTGGCGGCGGGCGCCGACATGATCAACGACGTGCGCGCCCTGCGCGAGGCGGGCGCGCTGGCGGCGGCGCGGGAGGCCGGCGTGCCGGTCTGTCTCATGCACATGCGCGGCGAGCCCCGCACCATGCAGCAGGCGCCGGACTATACTGATGTGTGCGGCGAGGTCATGTCTTTCCTGCGGGAACGCGTGGATGCCTGCCTCGCCGCCGGCATGGCGCGCGAAGATCTGGTCATCGATCCGGGCTTTGGTTTCGGCAAGACGCTGGCCCACAACCTGGCCCTGTTTCAGGCCCTGCCGGCGTTTAGCCGCATGGGTCTAGCCGTTCTGGTGGGCGTTTCACGCAAGTCCATGCTTGGTACAATCCTCGACAGGCCCGCGGACGAGCGCCTCCATGGCAGCCTCGCGCTGGCGGCGCTGGCCGTGCGCGCCGGCGTCCGCATCCTGCGCGTGCACGACGTGGCGGCCACCGTCGACGTGGTGCGGGTGTGCATGGCGCTGCAGGCCGCCGAGGCCTGCGCCACACCAAAGGAGTCACAGGGGGAACAGGCATGACGCGCAAGTATTTCGGCACCGACGGCATTCGCGGCAAGGTGGGCGAGCACCCCATTACGCCGGACTTCGTGCTCAAGCTCGGCTGGGCCGTGGGACGGGTGCTGGCCAACCAGGGCAACAGCAAGGTGCTCATCGGCAAGGACACGCGCATCTCGGGCTACATGTTCGAGTCGGCGCTGGAGGCCGGCCTGTCTTCCGCCGGGGTGGACAGCCACCTGCTCGGCCCCATGCCCACCCCGGCCATCGCCTACCTGACGCGCACCCTGCACGCCCAGGCCGGCATCGTCATCAGCGCTTCCCACAACCCCTACTACGACAACGGCATCAAGTTCTTCTCCGCCGAGGGCACCAAGCTGGACGACGGCATCGAGCAGGCCATCGAGGCCGAGCTGGATCGCGACATGGTGTGCAACGATTCCGCCCATCTCGGCAAGGCGGTGCGGGTGGTGGACGCCCCGGGCCGCTACATCGAGTTCTGCAAGAGCACCATCCCTCACAGTATCAATCTCTCGGGCCTGAGGATGGTGGTGGACTGCGGTCACGGCGCCACCTATCACGTGGCGCCGGCGGTGTTCAGCGAACTGGGCGCCGACATCGTCACCCTTGGCACCGAGCCGGACGGCCTCAACATCAACCGGGACGTGGGTTCCACCAACATCAAGGCCCTGCGCGCCGAGGTCATCGCCCAGGGCGCCGACGTGGGCATCGCCTTCGATGGCGACGGCGACCGGGTGATCATGGTGGATCGCCACGGCCACGAGGTGGACGGCGACGAGCTGCTCTACATCATCGCCATGGATCGCCGGCGCCGGGATCGTCTCAACGGCGGCGTGGTGGGCACGCAGATGACCAACCTCGGCCTCGAACACGCCTTCGCCGCCCAGGACATCCCCTTCGCGCGCGCCAGGGTGGGGGATCGCTATGTCATGGAAATGTTGCTGGCCAACGACTGGCTGCTCGGCGGCGAGTCCTCGGGACACATCATCTGTCTCGATCGCACCACCACCGGCGACGGCATCGTCTCCGGCCTGCAGGTCCTCTCGGCCATGGTCTCCAGCGGCCGCGACCTGCACGAGTTGCGCCAGGACATGCAGAAATACCCCCAGCACATGATCAACGTGCGCCTCGCCGAGCGCTTCGATCCCGCCAGTTCCGAAACCGTGCAGAATGCCGTGCGCGAAGCCGAGGCGGAACTCAACGGCTCCGGGCGCGTGCTGCTGCGCCCCTCGGGCACCGAGCCCCTCATCCGCGTCATGGTGGAGGGCCGCGACGGCCACCAGGTGCGCCAGCTCGCCGAGCAGCTGGCGGGGGTGGTGGAAGCCGCGCTCAGCGCCTGAGCCCGGCTGGCGGGCCGTGGTCTCGCCGGGGGCGTTTTTCCCGCCTTTTCCGTGGCTTGAGGGGCCAAAAGCCGCCCCGGACAGGCCCGTTTCCATTGATTTATTGGCCCGATGGCGTTACCCTCTCGCGCTTTGTCACCGCCGCAGGATCTGGGAGGAAACATGCGCAAACCGCTGGTAGCAGGCAACTGGAAGATGAACGGTTCCCGGGACAGTATCGGGACGCTGCTCGGCGGGATCCTCGACGGCATCGGCGAAGTCAACGCCGCCCGCGTCGCCGTCTGCGTCCCCTTCGTCTACCTCGGCCAGGTGGCCGAGCGGCTCGCCGGCAGCCCGGTGGCCTGGGGCGCCCAGAACGTCTCGGAGCACGAGAAGGGCGCCTACACGGGCGAGATCGCCGTCTCCATGCTGCAGGACTTCGATTGCCGCTACGTCATCGTCGGCCACTCCGAGCGTCGCAGCCTGTATGGGGAAGACGACGCGGTGGTGGCCGCCAAGTTCGCCCGCGTGCGCGCCGCCGGCATGACCCCCATCCTGTGTGTGGGCGAGACCCTGGAAGAACGGGAATCCGGCGTCACCGAGCAGGTGGTGGCGCGCCAGCTGCAGGCGGTGCTGGATGCCGAGGGCGTCGGCGCCCTGGCCGATGCCGTGGTGGCCTATGAGCCCGTGTGGGCCATCGGCACCGGCAAGACCGCCACGCCGGAACAGGCACAGGAGGTACACGCCTTCATCCGTGGCATGATCGCCGCGCAGGACGCGTCCGTGGCCGAAGGTCTGGTCATCCAGTACGGCGGCAGCATGAAGGGCAGCAATGCCGCCGAACTGCTGGCCCAGCCCGACATCGACGGCGGGCTCATCGGCGGCGCCTCCCTCGTTGCCGAGGAATTTCTGACCATTTGCAAGGCCGCGGGCTGATACCGCTGCCGGGAACAGGTTTCGATACCCGACATGTTGTACAAAACGATACTGGTGGTTCACGTCATCCTTGCCATTGGCCTCGTGGGCCTGGTGCTCCTGCAGCAGGGCAAGGGGGCGGATGCCGGCGCGGCCTTTGGCAGCGGCGCCTCGGCGACGGTCTTCGGCGCGCGCGGTTCGGGCAACTTCCTCACCCGCACCACCGCCCTGCTGGCGACCCTGTTTTTCATCACCAGCCTCAGTCTGGCGGTGATGGCGCGGCAGGCCTCAACCGGCAGCGGCAGCGTGGTGGACACCGCCCCGCCCGCCACCGAAGCGGCCCCGGCGCCGGTTCCCGCCGAGGTACCGCCCACACCGGCCCCGGCGGAAGCCCCGGCCGCGCCGACGGAAGGAGTGCCCACCGGCGACTAGGCCGGACAGGGGCAGGGCAGGGGAAGATGAGAATTATTGCCGAAGTGGTGGAACTGGTAGACACGCTATCTTGAGGGGGTAGTGGCGCAAGCCGTGCCGGTTCGAGTCCGGCCTTCGGCACCATATAAACAGTAGCTAGTGGCGAGTGGCTAGCAGCGAGGAAACCGGTGGGACTGCCAGCCCGCCGGTTTTTCTGTGTCCGGCGGGCGCATCAGCGTAGCGTGTTGCGCCGTCATTCCCGCGAAAGCGGGAATCCAGTGAAATATCCCTCTGGATTCCGGGTCTCGCTTCGCTTGCCCGGTAAAATCAGTATCGAGTAACGAGGTGCGAGGGCCGAGGAGCGGGCTTTCTGCAATCCCGATGATGACCGTCATTCCCGCGAAAGCGGGAATCCAGTGAAATATCCCTCTGGATCCCGGGTCTCGCTTCGCTTGCCCGGAATGACCCCGCAAGCTGGCGGTGCAACGCCTCGGCCCTCGCACCTCGCCACTCGCACCTTCTCCAGGGCGGGGGACAGGGGGCGGGGATCAAAATCCCTGGCTCTCGCTGTAATGGTGCTGCCTCTTGCGCCGTCATTCCCGCGCTGGCGGGAATCCAGAACAAACAGGCCACTGGATTCCGGGTCTCGCTCCGCTCGCCCGGAATGACCCCGCAAGCTGGCAGTGCAAGGCCTCGCCACTCGCACCTCGCCACTCGCACCTCGCCACTCGCACCTTCTCCAGGGCGGGAATCCAGTGAAATATCCCTCTGGATCCCGGGTCTCGCTCCGCTCGCCCGGTAAAATCAGTATCGAGTAACGAGGTGCGAGGGCCGAGGGGCGGGCTTTCTGCAATCCCGATGATGACCGTCATTCCCGCGAAAGCGGGAATCCAGTGAAATATCCCTCTGGATTCCGGGTCTCGCTCCGCTCGCCCGGAATGACTCCGCAAGCTGGCGGTGCAAGGCCTCGCCACTCGCCACTCGCCACTCGCACCTTCTCCAGGTGGGGAGACAGGGGGCGGGGATCGATCTCCGGCACGCGAACAGTGTGCCTCGCCCCTCGTCCCTTCATGATGAAGGGGTTTACAGCGAAATTTTTTATGCCCCCCAAAAAACCGATAAGTGACTGTTT
>Ga0256830_1003264_pt1 | contig 10211 bp, 11 predicted proteins | sample 128326metaG_FD_190537 | JGI IMG/M metagenome (GOLD analysis project Ga0256830, IMG submission 190537) | Hydrothermal vent microbial communities from Lau Basin, Pacific Ocean - 128-326 | ecosystem: Environmental > Aquatic > Marine > Hydrothermal vents | place: Pacific Ocean: Lau Basin | collected...
CGAAACGATGGAACTCGTCGGCGCTTCCCGCGGTCTTATCGTCGGGCCGCTGCTGATACAGGCTATGATCGAAGGGGGACTGGGGGCGCTGTTTGCCGGGATCGTGCTGTCTGTTTTGGTGCAGGTGGGTACGATTTTTATTCCCGTGCTGAGCCCTGTCACTGCAGCCACTATCGGTGTGCTCGTTCTGGTGGGTATTTTATTCGGTTTTCTGGGAAGTTTTAACGCCCTTGGCTGGCGGATTCGCTATTGACTTTTTGCTTGACACACGGAATTGAATTGTTTATCTTTCTTTTTGATTTGTTTGGCTTTAACTTACCTTAAATTCGAAAGTTGTGACCGATTTTTCATATAAAAAAATTATAAAAAATGGTTGATACAGAACTGACAAAGCGGGAAAAAGTCGTGTTATCCTCAGTAGTTGAGGAGTTTGTTGCCAGCGCGACACCAGTCGGTTCGAGCAAAATAGTCAATCATTTCAGCAGTGGAATCAGCTCGGCGACTATCCGCAATGTGATGTTGGGGCTGGAGGGACGCGGCTATCTGGCGCAGCCGCACATTTCCGCCGGCCGCATGCCGACGGATAAAGGCTACCGCGTATATGTTGATTCGATGATGCCGAGGCCGGAACTGCCGGAAACGACCCGCAGGAAAATTCGCGGTGCGCTCAGCAGGGCCAGCAGCGATGTCGAGTATATCCTCGAATCTGCCTCTTCCATGCTGGCGCAGATTTCCAATCAGCTCGGGGTCGTTCTTGCGCCCCGTTTTTATCAGGGCGTGTTCGAGAAAATAGATCTCGTTCCGATTACGGAAAATCGTATTCTCGTGGTGCTGAGCATCTGCTCCGGTCTGGTGCGGTCCATTACCGTCGAACTCAACAAGTCGCTGTCCCGCGCAGAGCTCGATCGCACTGCACGGTTTATCAATGAGCGGCTGCACGGTCTGACTTTAAAAGAAATCAAACAGACCATCGACAAACGCTTGCGCGGAAGCCCGGAGGGGGATAGCGAGTTTATCGAAGGCATGATCCGGTCTTCCGAGTCGATGTTTTCATTTGCTATTCCCTCTGATGTGCATCTCGGCGGTGCTGCCAATATCATGGAACAACCGGAATTTGAAGATAAGAGCAGGCTGGCGCGAATTCTCAACCTGATCGACGATAAAGAAATTCTCGTTCACATCCTCGATGATGAAGAAAAGCCGGATCGGAAAAGCGGGGATTTGCGCATCGTCATCGGGGCAGAAAATAAGGATGAGCTGGCTGCTTATTGTAGTCTGATCACAGCGACCTACACCATTGGCGGTGTTACAGGTACGGTTGGTGTGATCGGGCCGACACGCATGCATTATGCAAAAATGGTTGCACTTGTCCGTTACACCGCGGAGGCGTTATCCGGTCTGTTTAGCAAGACAAACTGATTGTAAACCTGCCGGAGGGCAGGAGATGACGCAATTTCGGCTCGATGATGTTTTAATTGCTGGATCAGTCTGAACAAAACCAGGGACAGGAGAAAACCATGAAAACAGAAAAAGAGAAAAATACAGATAAGAAAACGGATGTGGATATAGACGAAAAATATGATGAGAACGGTTCTTCTCCCACAGGTTCATCTGAAGGTTCCGAGACAAAAGCAACTGGCCGGGCAAAGGGGAAGAAAAAAGACAAAGAGCTGGAAAAGCTGAGAAAAGAAGTAGAATTTTGGAAAGACAAGGCACAGCGAACAGCGGCGGAGTTTGATAACTACCGCAAGCGAAAAGAAAAGGAAACCGCGGAAAGCTGGAAACTGGCGACCGAGGATATTGTCAAAAAGCTGTTGCCGATTATCGATGATTTTGAGCGCTCTCTTGAAGCGGCCAATGCGAATGATAACTACGAGGCGTTGAAGCAAGGGGTTGAGTTGATCTATCAGTCCCTGAAACGGTTGCTCGAAGCTGAAGGTGTCCACGAGATGGATGCCCACGGCCAGGAGTTTAATCCGGAGTATCACGAAGCCCTGATGCAGATGGAAAAAGATGGGACGCCTGAAAATATCGTTCTTGATGTGCACCAGAAGGGTTATATTCTGGGTGAAAAAATAATTCGACCGGCTAAGGTCGTTGTCAGCAAGTAATCCCGGTACAAAGGACAAATGAGCAAAAGAGACTACTACGTGGTACTCGGGATCGAGCGAAATGCCACAGAAGATGAGATAAAAAAGGCGTATCGCCGGCTGGCGATGGAGTATCACCCGGATAAAAATCCAGGCGATAAAGTCGCTGAAGAAAAATTCAAAGAGGCGGCAGAGGCCTACGAAGTTCTGAAAGATGCGCAGAAGCGCCGCCTGTACGACACCTATGGCCACGCCGGTGTGAAGGGAAGTGGCGGCCAGGATCCATTCGCGGGTTTTGATTTCGATCTCAGCGATGCGCTGAGGACATTTATGTCAGAAGGGTTTGGATTCGGCGATATCTTCGGCATGGGGGGAGGCCGGGGCAACCGGCGAACCCGGGGAGCAGACCTGCAAATCCGCCTCGCTCTGACCCTTGAAGAGATCGCCACGGGCGTCAAGAAGAAGATCAAAATCAAGCGCCTGGTTACCTGTTCAACCTGCGGTGGTTCAGGTGCCAAAGCCGGGACATCACCGTCGAGCTGTCCGGAGTGTGGAGGGACGGGTGAAATTAAAAGGATTACCCGCTCCCTGTTCGGCCAGTTTATCAATGTTTCGGCTTGTGGCCGCTGCGGCGGTTCCGGCCGGGTCATTCAGGAGAAATGTACTGACTGCCACGGCGAGGGCCGGTCCAAAGGTGAAAAAACCATCGAGATTGAAATTCCACCGGGTGTTGCTTCAGGAAACTATATTACGGTGCGGGGCGAAGGCAACATCGGTGCAAATGGCGGCAGCCCCGGAGATGTGATCATCATCATCGACGAAAAAGAGCATGATTATTTTGAGCGCCATGGTGATGATGTACTGTATGATCTTCCCCTCAGTTTTGTGCAGGCCGCTCTGGGTGATACCGTTGAAGTCCCGACCCTGACCGGAAAGGCTGAGCTCGAAATAGCTCCCGGGACCCAATCAGGTAAAATTTTACGCATGCGTGGTAAGGGGATTCCGCACCTTCAGGGCCACGGCAAAGGAGACCAGCTTGTGCGCATCATGGTGTGGACTCCGAAAAAACTGACCAAAGAAGAAAAGGCTCTGCTGAAAAAACTGGCGAGTTCCGAAAACCTTAAACCACCGCATGCTGGTAAAGGAATTTTTGATAAGATTAAAAATGTTTTCACGTGATCCCGGTTTTTTATCTGACAAGGCCCGCACGAACCAGGCCGGGATAGACGTGAAGTTCCCAGGTTAAAATCTTGAGCAACAGGGGGTGTTGCTGTGGGGGGCTTTTCACGTATTCAGATAAAGGCTCTGATTTTTCTGGTGTCCACATTCCTTCTGGGCCTGCTGGTTCAGCACTGGCAACTCAGGAAGCCTTTACCGGAGACGGACTCAGGCATCTTGGCCCGTTTTCTTGCAATTTCCGATAGTCTGGCAAGAGCAGAAAACCAGGCTGGCGCCGGCGAAACGGCAGCAGAGCAACGAAAAATAAACGTTAACACCGCTACAGAGTCTGAACTGACCGAACTTCCCGGTATAGGAAAGGTTATGGCCAGGCGTATCGTTGCCTACCGGGAGCAGAACGGTGCTTTCAAGAAGCCGGAAGACCTGATGTCGGTAAAAGGCATCGGCAAGAAGACATTCAAGAAATTAGCAGACAGGATTGTGCTGAAATAAACTATTGAAGAGAAGCACCGGAGGAAAAAACGAAAAATCCAAGAAACCATTACATCATTTATCCAGAGTGAGGGAGGAAAAATGGCACAAGACAATTATGGAAAGGGGTCGATCGTTTATAAGATACTGATCGTACTCCTGACGGCGGCGCTGGTTTTTTCCATCTATTATCCGAAAAAACTGTGGGAGGAAGAGGCCAGAAATACCGAGGTGAGTCACTATCGCATGAGCAATATTTATAATGCTGCTCTGCAATACCACCGTTTCCATCATCAATATACAGACAGCCTGGAAGAACTGATTCAGTTTATTAAAACAGATTCCAGCTATCATGCCTATGTGGATTCGATGTTCAGCGGGCCCCTGGATGAGGTGACTGCAGAATTCGATTCGATCAAGCAGGTGCAGGTTGAACTGGACGGCTTTCTGCAGACGATCAGTCCGCTGGATACCGTAGCTCAGGACTCACTGGCAAACCGCATTTCAGAGATAACCTATTACGTACGCCGTCTGCGCGACAAAATGCAGGTGATCAAGGACCAGTTGAAGGCACACCCATACGCCCCAACGCAGACCCTCGATAAAGCCCGCGAAGTTGTCGAAAGAAAAGATTTCTTTCTGCAATATGAGATCATCAAAAACATGATCGCTCAGAATAAACTGCAAAAAGCGCTCGCTGCAAGTAATAAGATCAGAAACAACTACGAGACGATAATCGGTTATCTTCGTCAAACCAAGGCACAACTTTCGAATATTTTTACGCTTGCCGACTCAATGTATGTATGTCCTACGACCAGGAAGCCCTATAAGGTCACGGTTATCGACACCTCGGCAATCAAGGTTTTCATCGTGGAATCACCGATTACACGTGAGGACAGTCTCGCGGTTGCCCGCAGCTTTTTGAAATCCACCGTGGGTGCGCTCAAGCTGAAAAATCATGGTCGTATCGAAAACGGTGTGACGAGTTGGGAATCAGCAAATTAAACCACCAGGCCATCAACCAGGGAGCAAATGAATGAATCATCAACAGACCGAGGAGGGTCTGATCGGGATCAGTGTACGTGATACTGTTGTCAGGATGACAGAAACGATCACGTCAGGCCAGGGACGTCAAATCGTCAAAGTGGTCAGAGGGTCTGTTCGCTATCCCATGGAGCTGACATCACTGGAAAAGTCGGACTTTGCGAAAGTCCTGTCCGATGACATCAATCGGCTTTATGAAATGGCAGGTATGCGGACGACGCGAGCGGCGATTTCGCTTGATTCCGATATGGTGCTGATCAAAAAAATACCCCTGGATGCCAACCTGGAAGGCGAGGAGCTGCGCGAGCATATTCACTGGGAAGTCAGCCAGTACGTCATCAATCCGATCGATAATTTTAATATCGGATATCAGACATTGAATGTCGGTACGAACAGTGAATATGAACGCGCAATGGTCCTTGTGCTGATTCGCAAACAGGTGGTGGAGAGTATCAAGGAGCTTTTTGCCGGCACGAGTATGCAGTTGCGCGCGATCGATGTGGATATCTTCTCCGCACAACGCGTGATAGAGACTACATATAATTTTGAGGCCGAGAAAAAGGTTGCCCTGGTGGATATCCGCAAGAAAAACGTCCAGCTCTCGATTCTGTATAACGATTACTACCTTTCCCAGGAAGTTGGTTATCCCATCGATGAAGATGGTACGTTCAGCACGGAGAATGGCGAGCATCTGGCCAGAATCATCTCCAAGGAGCTGCGCCGGGTAATTCTCGACAATAAGCTCGGCAAAAGTATCGAGGATATGCACGAGATATTGCTGTACGGCGATGCGGTCGATGATGTCGTTATCGAAACCCTGTCATCGGCACACGCCATCAATATCCGCAAAGTGAATCCTTTTGAAAAAATCACCATCATTGCCACGCCGGAAGAGCAAGAAGTTACGGACCATCCCGAAGCGTATGTTACTTCAGTGGGCGTAGCTATAAAGGGACTTTAGCAAGAACACACAACAGCTCACGGAGGTAGAGCACCATGGTTGACATTAATTTAATCGGTGAAGAAGAGTCGAGGCAACAGAATTATTCAGGAGAATCCGGCTTTGGCCAGGGAATCAATCTGGATAATGATGCGCCGGCAGCAGCCCCCCCGGGCGGTTATGGTTCGGATTTTTCAGATTTGTCTACCGGGTCTGGTAACGCCAAATTGTACGTCATTCTCGGGGCACTGGTGATCGTCGTCGCAGCAGCAATCTATTTTCTCATTCCCGAAGATGAGAGCATGGATGATGGCTCACTACCTACCCTGACAGATCCATCCGGTGAGATGCAGCAGACGCAGGGCGGTATGTCCCAGACCGACAATCCGGCACTGTCGGAAGGCACACAGAACGAGGGCGATATCGATGCTCCCATCCAGGCTGGTGGCGAGTCAGATATGGATACCTTCAACTCCCTGACTCCTCTGGAAAAGAAAATGCTTCTCTCCACACGTATGAGTGCCTATACGATCAGTGAACTCGCCGCTGCGATTTCAGACGGTGCCGTTTTTACGCTGATCCGGTTTTCCGACAATGCCTTCATGGCACAGTTCGTAAGCAACAGCAACAGCGGCATCTCAGCAACGATGGACCGCATCGCCTCAGATGTTGATGTCAAAGATGTCCGCAAAGTATCGCAAGGCAAGTTTGTCGCCACCTCACGTGTGCAGGCTATTGTCTCGGGAACTGTTGACCCGGAAACTGCTCCGATCAGTTATGGCGGACAGATTAAGGACATGTCTGTATCTGAATTTCGCACCTGGCTCAAACAGGCTGCCAGTGATAACGGCATGTCCCTGAAAACTCTGAACCAGAGCTCCGAATACACTGAGGCCGGTTTTACAGTAACACCGATACAGGTTAACCTGCAGGGCTCGATGGACGGGGCCACCCGCCTTCTCAGCGACCTTGCCTCTGCTGCACCGGCGATGGTCGTGACCAAAGCATCGCTGATCAACAAAGATCCCGGCGCAAGAGACCAGAGTTCCGTCAGTCTTGTTCTGGTGTTCAACTTGTACTCATACTGATTTGCCGCCGGTTTTGCCATGCGGGTGATAGCCGGTACTGCTAAGGGTGTTACTCTTTTTGCCCCGGGCGGTCGCAAGACGCGCCCGACGGCAGACCGAACACGGCAAAAACTGTTTGATACGTTACAATCGCTATGTCCTTTGCCGGACATGGCGATTGATGTTTTTGCCGGAACCGGCTCCCTTGGTATCGAAGCTCTGAGCCGGGGCGTCGGACGTGTCACTTTTGTTGACAGCAGCCGTGCTGTGCGCAGCATCCTGCTGCGAAATCTTGAAAAAACGCATCTCATCCAACGGGCTGAAGTTTACATCACGGATGTTTTTCTTTTTATCAGGCGTTATCACAGTCAAGCCTTTCCTCTGATATTTGCCGACCCGCCATACAACCTGGGGCTTGCTCAAAAACTCATCGATATTCTGAGCGCAGACAATTCTTTTTGGGCTGATGACGGTCTTTTGATCATCGAAGAGTCCAACAGAGTCGTTCTGGAACTGCCTGACAACACAGAGTGTGTCGCGCAGAAAAAAAGCGGTGACTCGGCGTTATATTTCATACAAAAGATGAAAAGAGGAGAACGTGAAAACCACAGCCCTGTATCCGGGGACGTTTGATCCGATAACCAACGGCCATATCGACGTCATCCATCGCGCTACGCGTCTTTTCGATCAGGTCATCGTCTCTGTATTGACCAACCCTTCCAAGACACCGCTCTTCAGCACGGATGAACGGGTCGAATTGATCCGCGAGGCGTTGCACTCGCATAGCATGGACTCTGTGACTGTCGAGAGTTTTCATGGTTTACTGGTCGATTATGCCCGCATGAAAAAGGCTTCAGCCATCGTGCGTGGCCTGAGGGCAATCTCTGATTTTGAGTTTGAGTTTCAGATGGCATTGGTCAATCGCAAATTGAATCAGGGGCTGATAACCGTGTTTTTGATGCCACATGAAAAATATACATATTTGAATTCTACGATCGTCAAAGAAGTAGCCCGTTTCGGCGGAGATGTCAGCCAGTTCGTACCAGAGAATGTGCAAGCTGCACTGATCGACAGATTATCGCGGTGAGTTTTCTTAAAACCATACATGATAAGGCTGCCCGGTTACAGCGGACCATCGTATTGCCTGAGTCCGGTGATGACCGCGTACTGCTGGCGGCGCACCAGGTGCTCCAGAGAGGATTGTGCCGGGTTGTTTTCATCGGAGACCAGGACAAAATTTTTTCCCGTGCGAGCGAACTGGGTGTCGATGTCTCTTCAGCACTCATCCGCTCCCCCGGTAATGATGCACAAACAGAGCAGTATGCAGACATGCTTTACCAGCGCCGGCGCGATGATCGCTTGACGCTGGAAAAAGCGCATACTTATCTGCGCAATCCCCTGTATTTTGGGGCAGCTCTGGTTGCTGCCGGAGAAGCGCACGGCATGCTGGCCGGATCACAGGCTGCAACCAGCGATGTGTTGCGTGCCGGGTTTCGCGTTATCGGCGTTGCAGAGGGGTTTCATGCTGTCTCCAGTTTTTTTCTCATGCTTTCACCGGATGAGAAGCGCAAGCTGTCTTTCGCAGATTGCGCAGTCATCCCTGAGCCGGACAGCAAGACGCTTGCTGAAATAGCCATTGCTACTGCAAAATCGCACGAAAAACTGACCGGTGAACAGGCACGGGTTGCCCTGCTTTCTTTTTCGACAAAAGGCAGCGCTGAACACGAGCGTGTCGAGCTGGTGCGGGAAGCGGTGCAGATGGTTCGTCTCGCAGCTCCGGAGATACTCGTCGATGGCGAACTTCAGGCCGATGCGGCTCTCGTTCCTGAGATAGCGCAGACCAAGGTTGGGGAAAGTCCGGTCGCGGGTTCCGCCTCGGTGCTGATATTTCCGGACCTGAATTCAGGAAATATCGCATACAAACTGGTACAACGCCTGGGGGGATATACTGCTCTGGGGCCAATACTACAGGGTACGGCGCGTCCATTAAATGATCTGTCACGGGGATGCTCCGTAGATGATATCGTGACGATGTGTTGTATCACTGCACTGATGAGTTGATTGGAGGAGACGTCATGAACAAAGGCCTCGTGCCTTCTCTGTTTTCGCAAAAGATAGAGGGCTCGAAAACGCTGGCCGTAACCGCACGCGTGGCCGAGTTGCGACAGCAGGGGAGAGATATCATAGACCTCGGAGCCGGAGAGCCGGATTTCAACACGCCGGAGCCGGCCTGTGCTGCAGCAAAGGCTGCGATCGATGCAGGGTTTACGAAATATACACCCAATCCGGGTATCCTGGAGTTGCGTGAGGAAATAGCCAACTACCTGGCGGGTTATGGCGCGGAGTATTCTCCGCGGGAAATTCTCGTCAGCAACGGTGCAAAGCAGTCGATTTATAACGCCCTGCTTGCGGTCTGCAACCCCGGCGATGAGGTGTTGCTGCCAACCCCGTATTGGACCAGCTATCCGCAGCAGATCGCCATGGCCGGTGCGCAGACGGTGTACATGCCGGCGACACAGGAGATGGGATTCAAAATCACTGCCCGGCAGTTGGCGGAAGCCATCACGGAAAAGACGCGGCTGATCATTTTTAACTCTCCCTCCAATCCGACCGGAGCGGTGTATTCGCGTGCGGAGATGGATGCAATCGCCGAGGTGATCCGCGACAGCGGCATCGGAGTCATCAGCGATGAAATCTATCTGGAGCTGATTTATGGAACCGATGATTACGCCTCGTTTTGCGCCTATCCTGATTTGAAAGATCAGGTTCTTATCGTCAACGGTGTTTCCAAAAGCCACGCGATGACAGGGTGGCGCATCGGCTATCTTGCCGGACCAGAGAACGTCATCAAGGCTGCGGCGAAGGTGCAGAGCCACAGCACTTCAGGTGCTGCCTCGATTTCGCAAAAAGCGGCACTGGCGGCATTGCGCATTCCTGCGGAGGACATGCAGGAGCAAAAAGACGAGTTCAGCCGCAGAAGGGAAACCGTTTTTTCTTTGCTGAGTTCAATACCTTCGGTCGATGTCAGTATGCCCGGAGGCGCTTTTTATATTTTTCCGGATATCAGCGCATATTTCGGCCGGTCAGATGGTTCCTTTACCATTGCCAACAGCGTTGATTTCGCCACCTACATCCTGGAAAAGGCCGGGGTTGCAATCGTGCCCGGCGAGGCTTTTGGTGCACCGGATAATATTCGTATTTCTTATGCTAATTCGATGGAGAATCTCGAGAAAGCGATGGCGGGGATGAAAGCTGCGCTGTCGGAACTGCGCTGACCCGGAATGTGACCCTTCAAGGATGGCACGACCTGCGCACAGCATTAAGTTTCCTTAATTTAACCAGCGCATGTCAAGCTAAAGAGAAATGCGACGATTGTCCAAAAAGTAAAAGAGCAACAAACAGGATATGGAGGAAGAAATG
>Ga0256830_1003265_pt1 | contig 10210 bp, 9 predicted proteins | sample 128326metaG_FD_190537 | JGI IMG/M metagenome (GOLD analysis project Ga0256830, IMG submission 190537) | Hydrothermal vent microbial communities from Lau Basin, Pacific Ocean - 128-326 | ecosystem: Environmental > Aquatic > Marine > Hydrothermal vents | place: Pacific Ocean: Lau Basin | collected...
TTTACGGGGCCCTGGACAGGAAGGCTTCGCCACTGACGCCGGTGTTGCGCTCCCTGGTTACCGTGCGGGTATCACAGATCAACTGGTGCCGCTTCTGCATCGATATCAACGCCAGCACCCTGGCGAAGCGCGCCGGCTCGATGGAGAAAGTGGAGGCCCTGGACAACTGGCGGGAAAGGGATGATCTTTTCGATGAGAAAGAGCGGGCCGTACTCGATTACACCGAAGCGGTCACCTATTCCGACAGGCAGGTGACGGATGAACAAATGAACAGGCTGAAACAGTTCTTCGATGAAGACGCCATTGTGGAGTTGACAGGACTGATCGCCTTTCAGAACCTCTCCAGCAAATTCAACAGCGCCCTCGATGTGCCCGCACAGGGATTCTGCAAGCTGCCCTAATATTTCAGCTTTTGCAAAACCGTATAACCCTCTTTGTCCGGCTTCCAGCCCCAGGCATGGGACTGGAGATCGCGCAAGGCATCCCACAGGGCTTCATCATATGAGAGTTTGCTGAAGCCACAGCCGAAGCTGGTGCGGTCACGTCCCCGCGCGTTCTTATACTCACTCCTTATGACAACCACATAGGCGTGTTTCAATTCCGTCACCGCCTGGGGAAAAACATATTTGTGCCCTTTCTTTCTCAGGTTCTCTTTGGCCTTATTGAGCGCGGCCTCTGCCGGCCCCGGAGTGTAGGCCAACTCAACCGCTTCGGAATCGCCGTTGGATTTCGCCACAACGCAGGCGGCGCCCGCCATGGCCTTCCACGGCGGGACCAGCGCCAATAATGCCGATATCAAAAGAAGTTGCACGGATTTTTCTTTCATGACGGATTAGGGCCTGCTCCCTAGCCAGCTTATCGGCCCATGTGGCCCTTTACTTAACCTTGAGGGCCTGCGCTGGAACTGGAACGAAAGTCCTACTATTCTTCAGGTAATGGATCAATCACCCATGAGCATCCAACAAAAACAATATCGCTTCGAACAGATTCACATCGATGTGGCCCGCAACGCCACGGACGATTTCAACCCTTTTCACGACCCCTGCAAGTGGAACGCCATTCACGGCAACCCCTTCGGCAGCCCCATCGTCCTGGGCTTTCAACTGGAGGCCCTTATAGAATCACAAATCCGGCAATTGCGGCAGGACTCGGGGGAAGACCGGCTGATCACCACAAACAATCTGCGCTTCGCCAACTACCAGTTCGCATTCGCCGGTGTGGTAAAACCCGGTGAGAAGATCCGGCTCGAAACAAGGCCCACGCTGAATAAAATCGCCACCGCCGGCCAGATCGCCAACCGAATCATCATCAGAAAAGAGGGGGGAGTGGTCATTCTCGGTTACCAGCGGGAATCAAAAAAGGCCCTGGTATTTCCGGATGCCGACTTCTCCGCTTTTGGCGACCTGCGCCGCCTGAGAGACCGCACCTATAAGGAGGGATATTTCCTGAAAAGGAAATTCATGAATACCAGTAACGGCAAGAATTTTCTGGTGGGTTCCCTGGTCGACCAGCATCTCTACTTCGATGAGCTGGAAGACCGGGTGGAGTTTCCGGGCATGTTCCCCGCCGCGCTGCTCTCCTGCGCCCTGCTGGAGAAGATCAGGCAGAAAGGCTACGACTTCTATGCCAAACCGATGGTTTATACCAGCCATGCCATTTCCATAGACCGCCGTCTGCTCTCCACTCTGAAGAGCAACGATTGCCTGCACATGCTGGCGCGGGGACCACAGGAGATCCAGCCGGAAAAGGGGCTGGGCAAATCGAACGTCCGGCAAACCGCTTACGATTGCTTTGGCCTGATCAACGACAACGGGATACTGTATCGCGCCAAGGTGCATATGGCGCTGCTGGAAGACGTCATCCAGGCGTGCAAATCATAAGGCCTGCGGTATCAATGGATGCCGCAGGCGGCTCCGCCTGGCGCCCCTGCTACAAGCTGACAAAAACGTTCAGGCTCTGGTTCGGATTATAGGTGGCGCCGGAGCCGCCATACCGGGCGACATCGCCGGAAGTTGCGTTGCCGTCATCCAGTTCATCGTCCAGGCGTTGGGCCACATCGCCCGGGACCCCTTGCATCAGGATTTTCAGCTCGGTCCTGCCGTTGGCCCAGTTGCCGGTGGCGATGGAACTGATCATTCCGCCATAGGTGTGGGTGCGGCGGGCGTTGGTGCCCGTTGCGCTGGCGTCCCCCCCGATCAGGCCGGCAAGAATGAGATGTTGCCACACGATGCAGGCCTCTTCGTTATCGGCGCTGCAATAACCGCCCTGCACCTGGCCGTTGCCATTGCCGTTGCGGATGGTTACGCCGGCCGGGGCGGTGAGCTTGGTGGAGGCCTGGGCGAAATCTCCCGGCAGGGCCTTATAGCGATCCTGAAAGCTATAGACAGCGCCGCGGTAGGAATCGATCTGCTGTTTGAAATTCTTGTACTTGGTGTTCTCGATCATCTGCTGGCCCTTCAGCACGCCGCCCAGCAAAAGACCGATGATCACCAGCACAATGGCGATTTCAACCAGGGTGAATCCCATGTTTTTTTTAAAATTCATCTGACTGGCCTCTTCATCCTCTTTATATTGAAGTCTTACCCCATTAAACCTAAGGTTACGGCTGATATCGGCATGAAAAAAAGGAACTTTAAGACTATCCTGTCATGGCCATCTGCCGGCGGCCACGAGGCGGTTCAAGAGGCTGTTTCTGGATATCCAGATGAGGATATCGTCAAAGGTATCGGTATGGACATCCTGCACATAAGTGGCGTCCGGCGTGCCGGGATTCACACAGATGGGATTGTCGGCAGCGCCGTTGGCGTCGTTCCCGCCATTGGGCAGGCCGTCGCCACCGCATGAAAAAACAATCGCCACCGGGCTGGTGGCAAGGGTTGCGCCACCGCTGTCGGTAATGATCAGGCCGTCCACCGTATTGGGCGGATCTGGAATGGGCGCAGACACGAAACCGCTGTCCACCCGGTAACGGATGCGATGACCCCAGGCGTCCTCGCGCCCCACATCCAGCGTGGCCCAGGGCACGTCCCCCTCTTCCGAGCCCGGGTTGGGGGGGCAGGCGTCCTCCAGGCCGTCACCATCCCCGTCGGGGCACGGCAGGCGCCCGTTGGCCACGGCGAATCCAAGCAGGGCATCGTTGATCTGCCGGAGGGTACCGGAAGTCGTCTTGCGGCGTTCATTGTCGACCTGGGTCGATAACGGTGCCAGCACCCCGCCCAACAGCAGACCGATAACCAATAACACAATAGCCACCTCGATGATTGTGAAGCCACCGCCACGCTTCGGGGGCGGCCGGTTTTCCGTATGCATGTCTTACACCATATGTTTAAGGTGAAAAGGCCTGGTCATTGAATGTGCTCGATGCGGTTCCGTTCTCGAACACAAGATCGCCATCGGCGTTGTCGGCCTCCAGGTAGTTGGCGATGTCGCCTTTTTGCATATTGTCGCTGCGCTGCTGACCCGGGCCCGCCAATGCCCCGCCCGCCAGCATGATCACGAAAGGCTTGCCGCCGACACCGTCCAACGTCAGGCAGGCACTGCCGCAGGTGGCGGTGCTGCCCGGTTGGTAATCAGCCGCAATCTCATAAAAAACCAGTTCCCTCCAACTCGACCAGTAAGGAAGGACGGTATGGCAGTTCCAGCTTGCCTGCATGGCCCCATCGGGCGAACCGGGAGAGACGTCGATATTGAGGGTCTCCGGCAGACGACCGAGGTTACTGCCGAAATCCCCCGTATAATCCGGCGGGGCGCTTCCGTCGAGCTGCGCCGCCCAGGGATATTTCCCGCCCGATGCGGCGGCATAAGCGGTCAGGCAGGGCCGGACAAGCTGATCGATACGCCGCGCCACCACCCGTTCCACCTGGTCCAGCAGTTCATCGATGGTGATATAGATGAGGCGGTCGTTAAAGCTGCCACTGGGCCGGGCGGCGATAAAGTTCAGGTCCAGATCCGAGTTGCTGTAGGTCGTCCCTCCCACGGTGGCGCTGTCCAGATAATTGTCCACCGCCGGCGCGCCACCGCCGCGGCTCTGTCCGCCCAGCACGCCTCCCGGTGCGATAATAACGGCCGCCACCCTGTCGGAGAGCAGGTTTCCCGAGCCGTCGATCACTGTGATCCAGTTGTCGGGCTCATCCCGCAGGTCCGAGTTGATCACCGGGTAGCCGCCATCATAGACAAGATTGCTGCTTACGGAATACCACAGTGGTTCACCACTGCCGTCCAATGGGTTGACGCCCAGCCCACCCTGGGGATTTACACAGGGGGCCGGATAGCCCAATCCCGGCAGGCGGCCGGTCAGGGTGGACAGGTCCACCGTCGCCGGACAATCACTGTTGCCGTCATAGTCGCCATCGCCGTTACGATCCGGGAAGGGCAGCAGGCCGGGCCGCAGTGGATGACTGACCGCCCAACCGATCAATGCGGCCTTGGCCTGGGCCAGGGCCTGCATGCTGTGGCGGTCACGGACCCAAAAACCGGAAAAGTGGTTCAGTTGCGTCACCAGCAGGGTGGCAGCGCCCAGGACCATTATGGTGAGCAGCACCAGCAGCGCCGCCCCCCTTTGCTTCCGGCATCCCGGCCCGCTCTTCATCGCCGCCTGCCGCCGCCCTCAGGCACCGCCCCCGGTTTCGTCCGTCTCGCCCGCACCCTTCCCCTCATCGGCGTCCTGGCGGGATGATTCCGGCCCCGCCGCCACGGGCGGACCTTCCGATACCCGGCCGCTGCCGGGGGTCCACGCCTGTCCCGGCCTGAGGCGGGCCGCCTTGGCGTAACCCCTGACCGTCACCCTGAAATCGCTGTCCGACACCCTCCGGACCTCGATGCCGTCCGGGCCGGTTTGCCCCTCCAGTCGACTGCCGTTTACCCAGACGATTTCCGTGCCATCGCCACGGAGCACCATGCCATTGAGGAATACCGGCCGGTGCAGATGCTCCCGGGACGGCGCCGGATCCCCGGAGGCCGCGCCGGCCGCGCCAGCCTGGCCGGCAATGCCGCTGCGAAGCTCATCCAGCCGCGCGCGCTCGGCCGGGGTACTGAACAAACGTCCAATCTCCTCCGCTCCGGCCGGGGAAACCGGCAACAGATGCATGCCCGCCAGCAATGCTGCCGTGGCGGTGAACCGGCGCAAAATCATATCGGGTCCTCCATCACTTCCCGGGTGCCGGCGGAAGGCTGGAGGCTGAACCACAACAACTGGCAGGCAGCCGCCAGGTTGGCGCGCTTGGGGACATAGACAAAACGATCCCCGGTCCTGCGCAGGGTGCAATTGTCGATATGAAAGGTGTCCGGCACCCTGCGGCCGAGTTCGCCAAACAGGCGCAACAGGTCTTCCTCGTGCAGCAGCCCCACGTTCAGCTCCATTCGGCTGGCATTGACCCTGAGGCTGTCCGCGGCCGCCGTGTATGGGGCGGCAAAGGGTTTCTGAACCGCAATCCGGTAGTGCATGGAGGGCAGCTTCAACATGTCCGAGACAGCCTGCAGGGCATCGACCCAGACAAGCCGCTGCTCTTCCCCGATCATGCCGTCCTGCTCCAGCCGGAGATAAGGGGTGAGATATTTTTCGACCAGTAATTCATCATCCCGGACGGCCCGTAATTTCGCCCTCAGGGCATTCCGCTGCGCCGTCTCCGAGGCGAATGCATCCTCAATCCGGCCGGCGTAGATATAGCTGGCGGCAAGGGACCCCAGGCTTACCAGGGAGGCAACGGCCAACACCGTCAGCGCCGTCCGCATATAGGACCAGTCGATATCAAACCGCGTCATGGTCCACCCTCATGACCGCCTTGATCTCAAACATCGCCCTGGCGGCCCTGACATCCAGCTTCGATTCCCCGGCAAGCACGACAGCGGGGTCCACGTTCACCGGCATGGCCAATGCCTCGACCGCGACGAAGGCGCGGTCCCGCCGCAATGTCTTGATGAAATCCTCCACCAGCTTGAAGGTTGTGTGGTAGTCGGCACCAGCCGGGTCCAGCCATCCCTTGATGATGGCGATCTGGTAGAGGGCCCCGCCATGGTCCTGCATGCCGTCCTCCGCGGTGCCGTCCTCCGCGGGCATGGCCGCCGTGTTCTCATCCATCATGTCCGGCATATCATCCGGTCCGGGTTGCATGTCCTCCATGCTGTCCCGCCTCCTGTCTTGCGCATCGGGGTGATCGGTGGCGCGCCACCGGATTTCATCCAACTGTATATGCGGATTTACCGCCAGGCCTTTGCTGAGCGCAACCAGCATGGCCCGCGGGCTCGATTTGCGCCGCTTCAGTTCCTTGCCGATCTCCACCGCCGAGCGCATGGCCCGTGGATTTGCGGGAACTTCCGGCATCGCCGCCAGCGCCCGCTCATATCTCTTGCGCAATTGGCGTATCTGGTGAGAGGCCGTGGCCGTCTGCTCCTTCAGCTCATTTGCATAAAAAATATTGCCCGCGCTCCAACCCGCACTGCCAAGGGCCAGCAGCATGCCCGCCGCCATCAGCCCCAGTCGCGCCTGGTGCATAATGAAATAGCGGCGATCGGCCGGGCGGGCATAATCGAGCCGGGATTTGGCCTTCCTCACCAGGTGTACAAAAAGCAATTCGGCCCTGTCCGCCGGTATATCCCCCTTCAGGTGCAACTTGACCAGGACCTCATTGAGGTCGATGAAGTGGTAGCGGGACGAATCCGTGTCCACGCATCCCGCCTTCAGGCATTCCAATTGATCACCCTGGCTGAGGATACAGATATCGAGGGGGGCGCCCTGGGGAAGAAGCTGTTGCCGGCCCAGGTAACGCCGGGTCCTTTGCACTTCATCCAGCAGAAACTCCAACCAGGCTTCACCACTGCGGGTTTCCCTGGATGACAAACGACTGGCCTTGAGATCGTAACCGGTGAAAAAACTCTGGCGCAGCAGGTTGTTGCACTGCCGGGATAACAACAGGGTATGGGCGCCATTGATCTTCAGCCCCTTGAGCAGCTGCTGGCTGATCAGGGGCAGAGAATAAATACCGGCAATCGGCACCTTGCGCCTGATCATGCCCTCGAGCCAGAACTCCACCGCATCCGGATTGGTCAGGGCCGAGAACAATACCCTGGCGTCACGCCGGCCGAACTTCTCCCGCCCCCGCAGTTGCGCGGTGCAATAGGGGGTGCCGCGGAACAGGTGCTTCATCTTGCGTTGCAGCAGGGCCCGGCGGTCGCGTCCGCCGACATGGGGCACCGTCTCGTTGCGGTGTTCCTCCTCCACCATATCCACCAGCAGACAACTGATCACATCCGGCTGCCGGGCCAGACAGGCATCGAATGCATCCAGGCTGCCGGGGGAATTGGGGAGAGACAGTTCCTCACGCCAGCCGCCTTCCCGCCACAGGAATATGGCGAGATTGTCGGAGGTGATGTAAAAGACCCGTTTGACCGTCATGTCAAAGAGACATCCTGCTGATAATGTCGTAAATCGGACCCAGCACCGATATCATGACCCAACCCAGAATCAGCCCGAGCACCACGGTCATGGCCGGCTCGATCATGGCCTGGAGCTTGTCCACGGAATCCCTGACGTCCCGGTTGTAGAAGTAGCTGATGTTCAGCAGGGCCTCGTCCAGGCCGCCGGTGCTCTCCCCCACCTTGAACATACGCAGCACCAGCGGAGGAAAAATGCCCGCGCTTTCGAAGCTTTCACTGATGGCATGGCCGTCGGCGATCTGCTGTCTCACGTCACCCAGGGCCCTGGCGATCACCCGGTTGCCGGTAATGCCTTCACTGATTTTTATGCAGGAGAGCACGGTCATGCCGGAGGAGTACAGCAGGGCGAAGCAATTGGCAAAGCGTCCCAGGGTGATCTTTCTCAGAATCGGACCTATCACCCAAAGCCGCAGCTTTATGGCATCGACGATATAACGCACACCGGGCATGACGCGCATGAGATAACCCAGCAATATGACACCCGCCAGGGGCAAGGACAGGATCAGGTACCAGTAGTCGACAAAAATATTGGAAATGAAAATGAGCACCTCGGTATGCAGCGGGATTTCCTCTCCCATGCTCTGGATGAAAGCAACCATCTGGGGCACCAGGTAGAGCATGAGGAAAAAAAGCACGCCAACCACGACCAGGGACACGAAGGCGGGATACATCAGGACCTTCTTGGTCTGGGCCGCCAATTCATCCTGCCACTTGAGAGACTCGATCAGGTCCTTCAGGACGGTCCCCAGTTCACCGCTCTGCTCACCGGCCCGGATCAGGTTGGTGAAGACCTCGTCGAATACCCGGGGGAATTCCTCCATCGCCTGGGAAAGGGTTTTGCCGCCCTCGATGGAAGAGACCAGAGCCGACAGGATTTCACGGAAGCGGCCGTCATCCACGCTGTCGCGCAAATCCTTCAAGGCCTCCAGGATGGGAACGCCGACCCGCGTCATCTGTTCCATGTGGACGCAAAAATTGATCAACTCCTGGCGGGTTATTTTGCCGCCGCCGAAGACGGACCGGTTGGAACTGACCTCCCTGCAGGTGATCAATTCCAGGTTCATATGGTCCAGGCGCATCTCCAGGTCGGCCACATTGGCCGCCACGATGCGCCCCTGCACCTTCTTGCCCTTCGGGTCTATTCCCTTGTATTTGAAAATCGCCATCAGTCTGCGCCGCCGCCGGGGTTTATCACCCGGTCGGTGAGATCCACCACCCTGGACACCTCATCCAGACTGGTCTTGCCTTTCAACACCTGGCGGATGCCGTCGTCCGCCAGGGTTTGGAAACCCTTGCTCAAGGCCATCTCGTGCAGTTCACGCATGGTGGCGCTGCGCGCGACCAGCTCGTCCAGATCCCCGTCCATGCGCAATACCTCCATCAGGGCCATGCGCCCCTTGTAGCCGTGGTGGTCGCACTGGGGGCAGCCCTTTGGGCGATAGAGGGTCACGGGGTCCTGACCGGCCCCAAGCCCCATCAATTGGCGCTCCACCTCATTGGCCTCGGCCGGCTCCTTGCACTGGGGACAAAGACGGCGGACCAGCCGCTGGGCCACTATGCCAATGATGTTGCCCGCCATGATGTCCGGCTTGACGCCGATATCGAGCAGCCTGGGAATGGACCTCAGGGCCGAATTCGTGTGCAGCGTGGTGAATACCTGGTGGCCCGTCATGGCGGCGCGGAACGCCATCTCCGCCGTATCCTCGTCACGCACCTCGCCCACCAGGATGATGTCCGGGTCCTGCCGCATCATGGAGCGGATGCCGTTGGCGAAATCCAGCTTGACCGCCTCATTGACCGCGCTCTGGCGAATCATGGCCATGGGATACTCCACCGGGTCCTCCAGGGTCATGATGTTGACGGACTCGTCATTCAGATAGTTGAGCATGGAGTAGAGGGTGGTGGTCTTGCCGCTGCCGGTAGGCCCCGTCACCATGATGATGCCTTCCGGCCGCGCCATCATGAGCTTGAGCATGGAAAGGGCTTCGGGCGTCATGTCCAGTTCTTCCAGCGGCACGATGCCCTTCTCCCGGTCGAGCACGCGCAGGACGATGTTTTCACCATGGGTGGTGGGCTGGGAGGCCACCCGGAAGTCCACCGCCCGGCCGGACAGGGTGAGGGAGATGCGGCCGTCCTGGGGCGCCCGGGTCTCCGCGATATCCATGCCCGCCATGACCTTCAGGCGCACCGCGATGCCGGACCAGTACTTCTTGTGCAGGGATTGGGCCTGGCGCAACACGCCATCGATGCGGTAGCGGATGCGCAGGAAACCCTCTTCCGGCTCGAAGTGTATGTCCGAGGCGCCCCGCTTGACCGCATCCGCCATCATCACATCCACCAGGCGCACCAGCGGCTGGCTGTATTCATCATGCCCCGCCTCCAGGGTCTGATAGTCCACCTCGCCGGTATCCAGCTCATGCAAAATGCCCTCGATGGACATTTCACAACAATAATACTGGTCGATGGCATTATGGATCTCGGCCTCTCCGGCCAGCAGGGGCCGGAGCTGGGCGCCGCCGCCGATACGGGCCGATATCTGATCCAGCGCCACGACATCGAAGGTGTCGGACATGGCCACGGTGAGGACGTTCCGGCCCTGGTCATAGGTGATGGGAAGCAGGTGATAGCGCCGGGCGATATCCTGCGGGATCAGCCTGATGGCCTCGGGGTCCGGTATCACCTTGCCGAGGTCGATGCTCTCCTGGCCCAATTGGTCGCCCAGCGCATCCCGCACCATCGCTTCGGAAATGAAGCCGAGCTGCACCAGGACCTTGCCTAG
>Ga0256830_1003266_pt1 | contig 10204 bp, 9 predicted proteins | sample 128326metaG_FD_190537 | JGI IMG/M metagenome (GOLD analysis project Ga0256830, IMG submission 190537) | Hydrothermal vent microbial communities from Lau Basin, Pacific Ocean - 128-326 | ecosystem: Environmental > Aquatic > Marine > Hydrothermal vents | place: Pacific Ocean: Lau Basin | collected...
TTCCGCAGGCGTGAACTCCAGCTCGTGAGCGTGTTCCTCGGAATCCCCGAACGCCTCGCCAACTCCTCGTAGGTCAGGCCCTCTCGCTGTCGGACCGCCAACCACCTGAGGACCTCTTCACGCCTGCCTCGGGCTTTCGACATGTGCTCCTCCTTCGAGAAACACTCCGTCTTACCCAATGGCCCCCCAGGAAAAAGATGGGCGTCGCCGAACAGTTACGCATGTAGCGCTCGGTGTAGACCGTGTCGTAGAGCCTCCAGTCGTAGACCCCCGAGACGGCGATGCCGCAGCGGAACTTGTCGCTGTGGGTCAGGGCATAGGCCGCCATGAATCCTCCGAAGCTTCCTCCCGAGATCCCGACGCGGGAGGTGTCGGCCCAGGGCAGGCGCTTTCCGGCGAAGGCGATCGCGTTCTCGAGATCGCGAAGGGCCCGAACCCCGAAACGCCCGTAGCAGGCTCTCGTGTATTTCATTCCGCGGGTCGTCGCCGACAGGACGTTGACCTGGAGTTTGCCGTACTAAGTCGTCCGGGAAGGTCCGCGCCAGACGTCCCGGCGGCTCGGCGCGGCCGGCCCGGAATAGGTGGAGATCCAGAGAGGAGCCCTCCCCGAGGGTCCGAGTTTCGACGGAGGAACGTAGGCGAGATCGAGGGCCTCGCCGTCCCGGGCCTTGAAGCGAAGCCACTTCGGGTAGACCCCCTTCCTCGGGTGGGGCGTCTCCATCACCTTGCGCAGCTCGCGGCCCGAGGTCTCGCGGAGCCACTGGCGGGGGGGAATGTTCGAGGTCGGAATACGTGTCGAGGAAGAGGCTCATGTCGTGGTTGAACGAGACCAGGTGCGTCCCCCTCCCCTTCGTGATGCGGCGGAGGGACTTCCCGTCCAGGGTCGCGACGTGGGCGTGCCGGCCGATCCAGTAGTCCTCGGTGTTGCCGTAGAACGCGAGGAGATTCCTCTCCTCGTCGAGGCGGATGAGTCCGAGGGTGTTCCAGGGTCCCTTCGAGACCGGGTGGAGGAGCTTCCCCTCCCTCGAATAGCGGTAGTAATGGCGATAGCCCGTCCGATTGCTCTCCCAGAGGAAGTCGCCGTTCGACAGCCACCTCGGCATCGGGAGCCTCGCGACCCAGCCCCCTCCCCCGGTTTCGCGGATCAGAGTCCGCGCCTCCCCGCTCTTTAGGTCCGCGAGGAGGGAATCGAGCCGGGTCTGCTCGCGATCCTGCCGCATGAAGACGAGACGCTCCCCGCCGGGGGGCCAGCCGACCCGCACGATCAGGTCCTCCCTGGCGTCCTCGATCGGCCGGACCGAACCGGTCCCCGCGTCGCCGAGGTGGAGGGAGACCCGGGGATTGGGCCGGCCGGCCTCCGGATACCAGATCTCCTCCTGGTAGACCCAGTCCAGTTCCCCGTTGAAAACCTCCTCCGAGTCGTCCCGCGTCAGGCGGAAGGTCCGCCCGTCGTCGAGGCGGCAGATATGGAGGTCGAAGCCGCGGATGTAGGAGACTTTCCTTCCGTCGGGGGCGATCCGGAACTGCCGGATTCCCGAGATGTCCTCGCGGATGCGCCGGAGGTCCCCCCGGAGCGCCCTCCGGTCCGGGGCCTTCCCCAAGGCCTTCGTCAGAGCCGCGACGAGGGCGACCGGAACCCTTGCGCGGCGTCTCGAGGGCCGGGAGGAGGCGGAGGGGGAGGGAGTTTCGCAAGGGGACCTCGCCGGGGTCTCGGTGTGCATGTTCCGGCGGCAGCGGCGGATGCGGATAATCCGGAGGATAGCAGGCCGCGACAGGCCCGGGGAACGTGTGGGGCTTGTTGCAATTTCCGTCGAGGTTGGCTGGAATTCCGCCTTCGAATCGAGGGGGAGGCCGGTTCCGCCGGCAGCTTCCGCGCCTTGGAGAGGATCGAGGTCTAGAAGCCTTGCCCGGGGCGAGGGTCCAGGCCGCGCCGAGGAGTTCGCAAGAGCCATCACCGAGGAAACCATGGACGGCCGAGACACGCCGCAGGGCTTCGGTCCGGGAGACGATTCTGGATCCGGGCCTCGACACAGCATCCTCTTCGTGGATGACGACCGGGTCTTCCGCGAACGGATCGCCCTCGCCTTCGAGAAGCGGGGCTTCGACGTCCGGCAGGCGCAGGACTTCGACGAGGCCGTGGCCTCCGCCCGCAAGGATTCCCCGGAACTCGCGGTCGTCGACCTCAGGATGCCGGGGAAGAACGGCCTGCAGGTCGTCCAGGCCCTGAAGGAGATCGACGAGACGACGCAGATCCTCGTGCTGACCGGCTACGGGAGCATCGCGACCGCGATCGACGCCGTGCGCCTGGGAGCCGCGAACTACATTCCGAAGCCGGCCGACGCGGACGACATCCTGAACGCCTTCGCCAGGGCGCAGCGTCCGACCCTGGAGCCCGAGCCGATGAACTTCCAGGCTCCCTCGCTCGCCCGCGCCGAGTGGGAACACATCCAGCGCGTCCTCTCGGACTGCGGCGGGAACATCAGCGAGGCGGCCCGGCGGCTCGGCATCCACCGGCGCTCCCTGCAGCGGAAGCTGCAGAAATACGCCCCCAAGCGTTGACCGGGGCCGGCTGCGGGGGAACCCACCCCTCGACCACGAAGGCCTCCGCTTGTCCAGGGCCTCGCGCAGGCGCTACTTCGGCTCGTAGGTTCGAAGCAGGCGGGGGCGGCCTCCTCGACGTCGGATTCGGTGAAGTTCCGGGTCATGGGGCGTTTCCAAAGAGGGGCGTCCGCTGGGCGAGGGCTTCGAGTGGCACGGCTTCCACCCGATCGCCCAGGAAAAAGCGCTTGGTGCCCGGGTAGATGATGGCGACGCGTTCCAGCCGGAGGTCTTCGAGGGCGATCCTGATGGAAGTCGTAATGCGGGGGGCGTCGGCGCGCTTGCATTCGACGCCGAAGAACCGGTCGTCGCGACGCAGGAGGAGATCGATCTCGGCCCCCTGGTGGGTCGCCCAGAAGTAGACTTCATCGTGCGGCTCGACGGCCAGAAGCTGTTCGATGACGAATCCTTCCCGCGACGCGCCGACCTTCGGGTGGGAGAGCAGGGCCTTTTCCGTCTCGAGTCCGAGAAGCGAATGAAGGATTCCGCTGTCCCGGACGTAGATCTTGGGCGACTTGACCTGGCGCTTGCCGAGGTTGGCATGCCAAGGCTGGAGCTGGCGGAGCATGAACGCGCCGGTCAGAAGGTCGAGGTAACGGCGGCACGTGGAGGGATTCACGTCCAGGGCGCGTGCCGGCTCGGCCGCCTTCCAGATCTGGCCGTGGTAGTGCGCGACCATCGTCCAGAAGCGGAGGAGGGCGGTGGCTGAGATGCGCACCCCCCACTGGGGAAAGTCGCGTTCCAGGAGGGTCTGGATGAACTGCTTGCGCCACGCGATGCTGTCGGCCTCGGAGCGCGCGAGGAAGGAGCGGGGGAGATCTCCGCGCCTCCAGAGTTTGGCAGCGCGCCGCGGTCCGAGTTCGGCCAGGGAAAACCCGCCGATCCGGACCCACTCCATACGCCCGGCAAGGCTCTCGGAACTCTGGCGCAACAGGTCCCCGGAGGCGCTGCCAAGGATCAGAAAGCGCGCCGGGCGGCGGCGCCGGTCGGCCAGCACCCGCAGCACGGGGAAGAGGTCCGGACGGCGCTGCACCTCGTCGATCACCACCAGTCCCCGGAGCGATTCGAGCGCAGTACGCGGCTCCTCCAGTCGGGCGAGACTCGGCGGGTCTTCCAGGTCGAAATAGTTGGGCGAGTCCTCGGAGAGGAGTTCCCGCGCAAGGGTCGTCTTCCCTGCTTGGCGGGGGCCGGTGAGCATGACCACCGGGTTGCGCCTGAGCGCGGTCCGGATCCGGTCCAGGATGGCGGTGCGGGCGATCATGTCGGCTAGGTAATACCATGAAAATCGTGCAGAAGATGCGGGTTTTTCATGGTATTGCGCCCCGCAATCCTGCGGGGGGTGGGTGGGTCCCGGCCCCAGCCTTCGGCGAATTCACCAAAGCTCGGGCTGGCGGCGAATCGAGCAGCGGGAGGATTCGGTGGAGCCTCGCCAGGCGGTCGCTCTACTTCTTCGCGTTCATCGCCGCGAACCTGGTGCGCTCTTTCCAGGCGGGAGGCTTTCCCTTGAGCGATTGTGGGTTCTCTTCGAGGACGATCGGCTTGGACGACCGCGGCAGGACGAAGAAGCCGAAAGCGGACACCCTCTCTCTCCTCCGCCGAGGGTCTGATACGACTTGTCGTCGAAGCGGAGGACGATCCGCTCCTTTTCCTCCGCAATGGACACGACCCTCAGGCCGACGCTCCGCGCGACGACCTCGATCATTTCACTCGCCCAGGAGGTACGACCACAACCGTCGCCTTCCAAGGCGGCTTGGACCACCCTCCTCCGACCCCAATCCAGGTTTTCACCTCGATCCGAGGAAGGCGCCCCCGCAGATCCACCCTCGACCCACCGGAGCCCCTTCAAGCGGCATCTACCTTGACAAAGGGGGCTCAAGATCTCCAAAACGTCCTCCCAGCCCTGAGAACGTGGCCGCGGGCTGGCGGAAAGGGCGGAGGAGGGAGGAAGGTGTTACATCCCTTTTCATGGAAGGATCGCAACCATCCTTGTCTATCGAGGGATCCGCTTGCGATTCGATCGCGGAAGTTTCTCTCCAGACCGTCCGTCCCCCTCTTGGAGTTTTTGCAAAAACCTGGAGAATGTCGATACTCTCTTCTATTTCGAGTTGTTTATGGAGAATCGACCCTCAGTCTCATCTCATCCTCAAGGACGAGAAACCCATGGGCCCGATGAACTCATTCCGGTCAGGATGTTGAATGAGTTCGCATACTGTCCCCGCCTTTATTACCTCATGCACATCGATGGGAGATGGAGCGAGAACCGCTTCACCGCGGAAGGTAAGGAGGTTCATCGGAGGGTGGACAGGATCGACCAGATTCTTCCCGATGCGGACTCTTCGGAAGAGGGGGAGGAAGGAGAAGCGGAAGGGGGGGACCTTCCTCCCGTCCTTTCCCGGTCCGTGAAACTCTCCTCCGTCGCTTTGGGGCTCGTCGGCAAACTGGATCTCGTCTCCACGGCCGGGGATGAAGCGGTTCCCGTCGAGACGAAGAGGGGAAAGGTCCCGGATTGCCGGGAACGATGCTATGAGCCGGAGCGGGTTCAGCTCATGGCCCAGGGCTTGCTCCTCAGGGAGCATGGATATCGATGCGATCACGGGATCCTTTACTTCGCGGGATCCCGAACTCGAGTGATGGTCCCCTTCTCCGAGGAGCTGGAGCGGAAGACCTGCGCCTACCTGGATCAAGCGCGGGCTCTCCTCCGCTCGAAGACGATCCCCCTTCCTCTCGAGGATTCTCCGAAGTGTTCGGGTTGCAGCTTGAACGGGATATGCCTGCCGGACGAGACCCTCAGCCTGGTTTCTGCCCCAAAGGACCCCGAGGCTCCGGAGATCCGCCGTCTCTATCCGTCCCGGACGGATGCGCGGCCGCTCTATGTCCAGGAGCAAGGTGCGAGGGTCGGAAAGAGGGGGGAGGTGTTGACGATCACGAAGAAGGGGGAAGTCCTTGCCAAGGTCAAGCTCAAGGACGTGAGTCAACTCGTCCTTCTCGGGAACGTGCAAATCAGCACCCAGACGATTCATGTCCTGTGCGAGGCGGAAATACCCATTGTGTACCTCTCGATGGGACATTGGTTCTATGGGATCACGCGGGGGCAGGGGTTGCGGAACGCGTTTGATCGATACGCACAGTTCCGGTTCTCAGGAAAGAAGAAACGGAGGGTTTCTTTCTCTGCGGCCTCGATCCATGCGAAATGCCAGAACCAACGCACCATCCTTCGCCGGAATGCCGATCCGCGCCCGGGGGAAGACCTGAAGGCGATGCGGGATGTCATCGATCGAATCCCGGAGGCTCGATCCACGGAAAGCATCCTCGGTTATGAAGGTCAGGTGGCGGCCATATACTTTTCCAACTTCTCCAAGATGATCCGGCCTCGAAACCTGGAAGATCGTTTCGACTTCAAGAACAGGAACCGAAGACCGCCCAAGGATCCGATCAATGCGCTCCTTTCGTTTTCCTATGCCTTGCTGTCGAAGGAATGCACGGTCGCCTTGCTGGCGGAGGGATTGGATCCCTGGTGGGGGTTGTACCATCGCCCGAGGCATGGGCGGCCTGCGCTTTCCCTCGACTTGATGGAGGAGTTCCGACCACTCCTGGCTGACAGCGCGGTACTGATGGCCGTGAATACGGGGATGGTGGGGGATTCCCATTTCCGAACGAGCCAGGCCGGCTGTCTTCTACTCCCGGAAGGTCGAAAGGCGATGATCCGTGCATTCGAAGCCCGGATGGACCAGCTCATGACCCACCCCATCTTTGGGTACAAACTGAGTTGGAGGGTGGCCCTGCAGTTGCAGGCGAAGCTTCTATCGAGATGGTTTCGCGGAGACATCCCCGAGTATCGAGGGATTACGACAAGGTGATGATTGAAAGCCTCTGGAGCTCGAGCTTTCGATTCGAAATGAAATGAGTGTGAGCAGGAACTACTTGATCAGTTACGACATCAGCGACGACAAGAGGAGAAGAAAGGTTTTCGAATTCCTTCTTGGTCAAGGTGATCATGTGCAATACAGCGTTTTCATTGCGCAGCTCGATCTTCGGGAGCTGGCGGAGATGCGCACAATCCTGGGGGATTTCATTCACCACAAGGAAGACCAGGTCATTCTCCTCGACATGGGGCCGGCATCGAATGCGTTGGAGAAGAGTCTCGAGGTAGTTGGGAAACCCCTTGCCTTGAACCCATGCGTAATCGTCATCTGAGCATTTCATTCTCAGAGTGCTTTGAGTGCCCAAAGGACTGGAGAAGGTTCCAATGGAGTGTGTTCAACAGGAGGTTCCCCTTTTGGGCTTAGGTTGCATAATGTTCTCGAGAAAGATGATCCTTGACAATTCGGCTCGAAGGATCGAGATTGAAGGGGTCTCAGGAGGCGTTGGAATCCGGGCAGATGGATCCCGCCTTCCTCTCCGCACGAACATGTCAGTTCGAGCGGCGAAGTGGTCCGATTCCCCCTGGGGCCGCTCTATCCATTTGTTAACTATGCGCTTATGACATCAAATGAGTCCATTCCTAGACCCCTTCTTTCTCCATTTTCTTCCCCTCTCGCCCCGGCGTCCCCAACCCCGCCCGATACCTAGGCTTACCAACCCCGCCGTTTCCGCGTTCTTCAGAACGCGGCCCCATTGAAGCTGCAATTCGGGAATCTTTCCCCTATCGACCGGGAATCGTTTCCGCGTTCTTCAGAACGCGGCCCCATTGAAGCCATTCGCTCATACAAAAACTTGTAACGCTCATAAAAGGTTTCCGCGTTCTTCAGAACGCGGCCCCATTGAAGCTGTCGGATCCATCAATCAACCAAAAGCGACACGCCAAGTTTCCGCGTTCTTCAGAACGCGGCCCCATTGAAGCCAACCCTTACATCGTCGAATCCGAGAAAGTTTACGGGTTTCCGCGTTCTTCAGAACGCGGCCCCATTGAAGCAGAATGACAGTTCCCTCTACCTGGGCACCGCCAATGTTTCCGCGTTCTTCAGAACGCGGCCCCATTGAAGCGACGTAGCGCTCCTCGCTCATCCGGGTGTGCCCGGCGTGTTTCCGCGTTCTTCAGAACGCGGCCCCATTGAAGCGTGTTCCGGCTCATGCCGTCGGAGGCTGGCAAGATCCAGGTTTCCGCGTTCTTCAGAACGCGGCCCCATTGAAGCTTTGCTTTCTTCCTAAGAGTCTCCACAGTTGTGGAGAGTTTCCGCGTTCTTCAGAACGCGGCCCCATTGAAGCCTTGGGATACATGTGTTTCGCTCTCCTTCGGGCGGTGTTTCCGCGTTCTTCAGAACGCGGCCCCATTGAAGCTCCTTCTGCTGACGGGTTGGGAGCCGCGTCCCGAGGTTTCCGCGTTCTTCAGAACGCGGCCCCATTGAAGCTCGCTCATCGTCCCGTGAACCCACGTCGAGAAGGTGGTTTCCGCGTTCTTCAGAACGCGGCCCCATTGAAGCACCAGAATTCCCGATCGATCATGCGCTTTTGCGCGCTGGTTTCCGCGTTCTTCAGAACGCGGCCCCATTGAAGCCACCTGTCGGCCCTCCAACAATGAAACCCGCCGCTGGTTTCCGCGTTCTTCAGAACGCGGCCCCATTGAAGCCGGCCAATACGGAGACCCTCCCGCGATATCGCTTCGGTTTCCGCGTTCTTCAGAACGCGGCCCCATTGAAGCTACCCTGCAGGAATTCCCGACTCCCGGTCGATAGGGGAAGTTTCCGCGTTCTTCAGAACGCGGCCCCATTGAAGCCATGATCTCCTTGTTTCGTCTGGCGTAGCGCTCATACGTTTCCGCGTTCTTCAGAACGCGGCCCCATTGAAGCCTTCTGAGGGGAAGGGGGTGGAGGGGGAGGGAACGTGGGTTTCCGCGTTCTTCAGAACGCGGCCCCATTGAAGCCCTCAAACCGGAGGGAGGATTCCTCGAGGTCCGGATTCGTTTCCGCGTTCTTCAGAACGCGGCCCCATTGAAGCCACGGACATTGCAATCCCGGAAATCCTGCGGCGAACCTGTTTCCGCGTTCTTCAGAACGCGGCCCCATTGAAGCCGGAAAGAAGAAATAGGGGGCCTATCATGGTCAAAACGTTTCCGCGTTCTTCAGAACGCGGCCCCATTGAAGCACGTGCGCCTCGGGGACCCCGCCCGGGGCGAGGACGGTTTCCGCGTTCTTCAGAACGCGGCCCCATTGAAGCCCCGCCCGTTATCCGGAGCCAAAGGGTCCCCCAACGTTTCCGCGTTCTTCAGAACGCGGCCCCATTGAAGCGACGCCGGCGGCCTGAGCCGCCTGGCTACGGTCCCCGTTTCCGCGTTCTTCAGAACGCGGCCCCATTGAAGCCTTTTCCTTTTTCTGGGTTCTGGGTCCGCCTTTTGCGGTTTCCGCGTTCTTCAGAACGCGGCCCCATTGAAGCTCGTTAATGGTTTCCAAGACCTTTAAGGTCTCCTCGTTTCCGCGTTCTTCAGAACGCGGCCCCATTGAAGCATCGCCGGTGACCGTCACGAGGCGGCTTACTTCGCCGTTTCCGCGTTCTTCAGAACGCGGCCCCATTGAAGCCCATACATCCCAGTACCATTCGTTCTCTGGATCAGACGTTTCCGCGTTCTTCAGAACGCGGCCCCATTGAAGCGATCTTGAATTCCATTCTCGCGGACTGGGATGCCGATCGTTTCCGCGTTCTTCAGAACGCGGCCCCATTGAAGCTGGCGGCAGTGCGAGGACGCGGTCTTCGAGGCGATGGTTTCCGCGTTCTTCAGAACGCGGCCCCATTGAAGCCTCCTCATCCAAAGCCTTCAAAGCCTTCTCTGTCGCGTTTCCGCGTTCTTCAGAACGCGGCCCCATTGAAGCTCTAGGGAGTTATATAGGCAATAATGGTGCTCTTCCGTTTCCGCGTTCTTCAGAACGCGGCCCCATTGAAGCACCGGGATCCCCTTCTCGGCCTGGCGGCGATCCGAAGTTTCCGCGTTCTTCAGAACGCGGCCCCATTGAAGCGACGGGCTGCGGGACTACGCGCTGAACACGGCGTCGGTTTCCGCGTTCTTCAGAACGCGGCCCCATTGAAGCGATCAGAGCTTCGAACTCATCCCGCCAGCTAGATTCGTTTCCGCGTTCTTCAGAACGCGGCCCCATTGAAGCCAGGTCGTGTAGGTGGGGCCCGCGTAGCCGCAGACCGTTTCCGCGTTCTTCAGAACGCGGCCCCATTGAAGCGTGATTTTCGCAAGATAATCCCGCGCGGTCATTGAGGTTTCCGCGTTCTTCAGAACGCGGCCCCATTGAAGCCTACGAGAACAGCAAACAATGCATCTTCCAGAAGATCAGGTTTCCGCGTTCTTCAGAACGCGGCCCCATTGAAGCGAACGATGGGGCACCCAAACGGTGTGCCCCTGGAACGTTTCCGCGTTCTTCAGAACGCGGCCCCATTGAAGCCCGGGGCCCAGAAGGTGTCGAAGCGCCTGTCCTCGGTTTCCGCGTTCTTCAGAACGCGGCCCCATTGAAGCTCGAGCAATTTACTTCTCGGGAGTACGCACCAAGGAATGTTTCCGCGTTCTTCAGAACGCGGCCCCATTGAAGCCCCGATTCCTTCCAGAATCACATCGACCTTATCCGAGTTTCCGCGTTCTTCAGAACGCGGCCCCATTGAAGCGGGGTCG
>Ga0256830_1003267_pt1 | contig 10204 bp, 10 predicted proteins | sample 128326metaG_FD_190537 | JGI IMG/M metagenome (GOLD analysis project Ga0256830, IMG submission 190537) | Hydrothermal vent microbial communities from Lau Basin, Pacific Ocean - 128-326 | ecosystem: Environmental > Aquatic > Marine > Hydrothermal vents | place: Pacific Ocean: Lau Basin | collected...
ACCCGGAGACAAAATAACCGCCAAAGTGGTGGAAACCAAAAATGAACTTGGGTATCTTTCCCTTTCTTTGAAAGAAGCGGCCCAAGAAATAGTTTGGAGGGAGGCGGAAGAAGCGAAGAAAAACAAAACTGTTTTTGAGCTTGAAATAAAGGGAGCCAATAAAGGGGGATTAATTCTTGAGTGGAAAGGAGTTCAGGGGTTCTTGCCCGCTTCGCAACTGAAGACAGAGCACTACCCCAGGATAGAAGACGGCGACAAAGACAAAATATTTGAAGAATTAAAAAAACTGACCGGGCAAAAAATCTCCGCCGTCATTATTTCTTCCGACCCGAAAGAGAAAAAGTTGATTTTCTCGGAAAAAGGGGCGCGAACGGAAGAGCTTGAAGAAATAATTTCAAAATATAAAGTTGGAGACATTATAGAGGGGGAGGTTACCGGTTCTGTTGAATTCGGAATATTCGTAAAAATAGAAGAGGGACTGGAGGGGCTAGCTCACATTTCAGAGCTTAATTGGTCGCTGGTTGAAAATCCGTCAGATCTTTTTAAGGTTGGAGATAAGGTGCGGGCGAAAATCATCAGCATCAAAGACGGGAAAATATCTCTATCCATAAAAGCCTTAAAACCCAATCCGTGGGATGCGGCGGAAAACAAATACAAGAAAGGAGATATTGTCAAAGGTGTGGTTATAAAGTTCAACAAACATGGCGCGCTGGTCAGCATTGAGGAAGGCGTTTCCGGCTTGGTCCACATTTCGGAATTCAACACGGAAGATGAAATGAAGCAAAAGCTTGAACTTGGAAAAACATATCCTTTCCAAATTACGCTGTTTGAACCGAAGGAGCAGCGGTTGACATTGAGCTACTTGGAGGAGTCTGAAAAATAAAAACGCCAACCGGCAACAAATAAAATTAAAATAAAATGAACGGGCAATGGGCGAACACGATCAATTGTGTTCGCTCATTGCTTTTCCCAATCCGTCTTTCAAAATCGTTTCCAGCGCAAAAGAGATTTTCTTTGAAACAGCGGCAAGCACTTTTGATTCGTTGGGCTTGAAATTTCCGATAATAAAATCCACCATCTTCTTCCCTTTCGGTTTCCTAATCTTTCCTTTGGGCGTGGCGGGAGAAACACCCACCCTTATTCTTATAAAGTCTTTTGTTTTTATGTTTCTTATTATTGATTCAACGCCCTTGTGTCCTCCGGATCCCTTTCCGAAAGAGATTTTATATTTACCCAGCGGCAAATCAATGTCATCATGAACAATAATCATTTTTTCCGCCTTCTTTTTCGAACTGATCAACGGCTTCATGGATAATCCCGATTTGTTCATAAAAGTTTCCGGGAAAATAATTTGGAATTTTTCTCCACCCATTTTCCCGGAGGCGACCAGCGCTTTGATTTTTTTGTTGAGTTTCAGTTCGGAAACCTCCCCCTTCCGGGCAGCGAATCTCATAAACGCGCCAATAACAATCCGCCCAACATTATGGCGGCTCGCCTTATATTCTTCACCCGGATTTCCAAGGCCGACAATATAATACATGCAAAACATTCTACACCATCCCCCGCCAAGCCGCAAATGCGGAGGAATCGGCGCGAACAGTTGCGTTAAGCGAAAAAATCGTGTATTATGGCGACATGACAGAAGAAAAAAGGGGCGGTTTTTGGGATTTTATAAAGTTTGCGGCCATTGCCGTTCTGATTGTAGTTCCCATAAGAATGTGGATTGCCCAACCCTTCATAGTTTACGGATCGTCAATGGAGCCCACATTTAAAAACGGGGACTATTTAATTGTTGATGAGCTTTCCTACCGCTTTCGCCCCCCCAAAAAAGACGAGGTTGTAATTTTTCGCTATCCGCTTAATCAATCGGTATATTTCATCAAGCGCATAGTCGGCCTCCCCGGAGAAACGATAGATGTTGACGGAAAGAAGACACTCCTCAAGGATGGCGAGTATTTTGTGGAGGGGGATAACAGGGACGCCAGTTCCGATTCCAGAGTATGGGGGCCTGTTTCCAAAAAGCTTATCGTGGGGCGGGCGCTGGTTCGGCTTTGGCCAATCAATCAAATTCAAGTATTACCCGGAAATCCACCATATTAGGCGCCCCTTTTTATCCTTAAAATTAAATTGCGAACATAAAAAATATGTCTCCAAAAACAAAAAAACAAGCTATTCTGGTTCAATCGCCCAAAGGAATGCACGATATATTGCCCGAAGATTATGAATTATACCGGAAAGTTTACGAAAAAGCGGAAGAGATATCGGAATATTACGGGTTCTCCCCCATCCAAACGCCGCACCTTGAGAGAGCCGAACTTTTTGGGGCCAGTTTGGGAGAAACGTCCGATATTATAGAGAAACAAATGTACACCCTGAAAACAGCCGGCGGAGACCATCTCGCTCTGCGGCCCGAGGGCACGGTGGGGATAATGAGAGCGTACCTGGAACACGGAATGCACACCCTGCCCCAACCCGTAATGTTGAGGTACAAAGGATCATTTTTCAGGCACGAAAAACCCCAAAAAGGGAGATTTAGAGAATTTCAGCAGTTTGGTCTGGAAGTTATCAACGAAGAAAAGGCGAGCGCCGAAGCCGTGGTTATTAAAATCCTCACTTTGACCCTTGAAGAACTGGGTGCCGGCCCGATTATCGTCCGCATAAACTCCCTCGGAGACAAAAACTGCAAAACGAGCTACCGCAAGGATTTGCTTTCTTATTACCGAAAAAAAACCAATGAGCTTTGCAAAAGCTGCCAAAAAAGATTTAAAACAAACCCATTGCGCCTGCTTGATTGCAAAGAAGAAGGATGCGCTGAAATTAAAAAAGGGGCTCCGCAAATGATAAACTATCTTTGTAATCCGTGCAAACAACATTTCAAAGAAGTTTTGGAATTTTTGGATTCAAGTGGAATTCCCTATTTTTTGGATACCCATCTTGTTAGAGGACTTGATTACTATTCAAGAACTGTTTTTGAAATTTTTAAAGACAACAAAAAAAAGAAAGACAAGGATGATGAAGCCGGGGACGAAGCTGAGGAAACACAAATCGCGCTGGGGGGAGGGGGACGTTATGATTATTTGGCAAAAATGCTTTCCAAAAAAGATTTTCCGGCGATCGGAGGAGGTTTGGGCGTAGACAGAATTGTTCAGCTCTTGAAAGAAAAGAACACTAAAACAAAAGCAAACAAGGTCCCGAAGGTTTTTTTTATCCAACTTGGATCGGCCGCCAAACGCAAAAGCCTCGATATTATGGAAAAATTCCGCAAAAGCCATTTGCCTGTCGCCCAGTCAATAGGCAAAGACAGCCTTAAAGGGCAAATGAAAATCGCCGATAAACTGAATGTTTCATACGCGCTGATTATGGGACAAAAAGAAGTAATGGAAGAATCCATAATAATACATGATATGAATTCAAGAGCGCAAGAAACAGTTTCGGTGGACAAGGTCGTAGAAATTATCAAACAAAAAATAAAAAAAATAAAATAAAATGATAGAAGTTCAAAAAAAAGAAAAAGAGACATCCGCATCCCTGCTGCGAAGATTCAGCAGGCGCGTTCAGCAATCAAATATTTTGCGATACGCCAGAGCGAAACGCTTCAACAAACGGGCCAAATCAAAACTGCAGACAAAGATTGACGCCCTGAAAAGAGTCAAAAAACAAAAGAGAATGCAATACCTGAAAAAAATTGGTAAAATAGACTAATGGAAAGAAGAAAAAGATGGAAAAGATTGAAAGATTTGATTCTGGGAGAAAAATACGAATTAAGCATTGTTGAGGCGTCCGACTCGCTGATGAAAAAATTAAATAAGACTTACAGGAAAAAAAGCGGGAGCACGAATGTTCTTTCTTTCGCTTTTTCCAAAACGGAAGGTGAAATATTCATAAATATTCCACTCGCTAGAAAAGAAGCCATGGCGGCGGGAATACCCATAAGGCAATACACGGACTATCTTTTAATCCACTCCCTGCTCCACCTTAAAGGTTTTGAACACGGCGAGGAAATGCGAAAAAAGGAGTCGGAATTTATGAAGAAAAAATATGGCAAAAAATATCATAACTGGAATTGATGCCGGAACATCCACCATCAAAGTGATTGTCTCCGAACAGAAAAAAAACGGTCAAATTGAGGTCCTGGGAACCGGAAAAAAAATCTCTCATGGCATAAGGAAGGGTTATGTTGCCAACTATGAAGACGCGGCGGAGGCAATAAAAAGCGCCATAAAAAGCGCGGAAAAAATGGCCGGCGTTCAGATTAAGCATGCCTATATTACGGTTGGGGGGATAATTCTCGGTTCGGTGAGATCGAAAGGATCGGTAATGATTTCTCGCGCGGACGGAGAGGTCACCGACTATGATGTCAAAAGGGTTATATCCCAGGCGGAAGAAAACTTGAAAAATATTTCAAATAAGCGAGTGATAAAATCCTTCCCCATAAACTTTAAAATAGACGGAAACTTGGCGTTTGGAAAACCGGTGGGCATGAAGGGAACAAAGCTTGAAGCGGAAGTCCTTTTTATAACTTGCCTCAACCAGCACCTTATGGATCTCATAAGGGCGGTGGAATCTGCCGGAGTGGCGGTGGATGATGTTGTTGCCTCCCCCCTGGCCGCAAGCTTTGTTGCCCTTAACAAACACCAGAAAGAAGTTGGTTGCGTTCTTGCCAACATAGGGGCCGGCACGGTTTCCATAATGGTTTTTGAGGAAGGAAAACCGATCTCACTGGAAGTTTTCCCCATAGGATCAACGCATATCACCAATGATATCGCCCTGGGACTGCAAATTACGCTTGAAGAAGCGGAGAAAATTAAAATAGGATATGGCTCAAAATCCAATTATTCCAAACGGAAACTGTCAGACATTATAGAAGCCAGACTGAAAGACATCTTTGAGCTTATTGAATCTCATCTTAAAAAAATAAACCGCAACGGATTGCTCCCCGCCGGCATAATTCTTACCGGAGGGGGTTCAAGCTTGTTGACATTGGACGAAATAGCCAAAGCATCGCTGCGTCTTCCCGCCACTGTCGGCTCTCCGGCGCAAATTAAAGACAAAATAGTTCTCAAAAAACAAGTGCGGGAGGATTTATTTAACAACCCGGAATGGTCAGTGGCGCTCGGTCTTTGCGCCATGAAATTCAAGGAAGAAAAAACCGAAGGGGCTTATGGAATAAAATTACAGGGAAAATTTATTTTGCAGATTGCCAAATCACTAAAAAAATGGTTTAGCCAATTCTTGCCGTAATGCGACAAAAAATAAAACTTGACCAAGGATAAACGTAATGATAAACTCTAAACAATATGTCATCAAAAATAAATCCCAAAATAGAAACATTCGCCAGGATAAAAATGATAGGTATAGGAAATTCCGGCACCAATTCCGTTAATTATATGGTGCAGACAAAGTTAAAGGGGGTTGAATTTGTCAGCATCGATACGGACGCTCAAAAACTCCACCACAGCAAAGCTGAAAAGAAAATCCACATCGGGAAAAACCTCACGCGCGGACTTGGAGGGGGAATGAATCCGGAAATAGGCAAACAGGCGGCCGAAGAAACAAAAGAGGCCATACAGGAAACGATAAAGGGGGCCGACATGATATTTATTACTTGCGGATTCGGAGGAGCGACGGGAACCGGAGCCGCTCCGGTTGTCGCCAAAATAGCGAAAGAACAAGGGATTCTTTCAATAGCGGTGGTTACGCGCCCTTTTTCTTTTGAGGGGGCGCAAAGAGCGCGGATTGCCGAAAATGGTTTGGCGAACCTGAAAGAGATGGTTGACGCAATGATTGTTATCCCCAATGACCGAATCCTTAACGTAATCAAAAAAGACACAAGCCTTCTTGGCGCTTTCGGAATGTGCGATGAGGTGCTCAAAAACGCCGTGCAAGGAATTTCCGACCTTATTACAATACCAGGAATAATAAATGTTGATTTCGCGGACGTGAAATCAATCATGAAAGGCGCCGGCTCCGCTTTAATGGGAGTGGGAACTGCCGAAGGAGAAAAACGCGCCGAGCAAGCGGCCCAAACAGCAATCAATTCTCCCCTGCTTGACTTGTCCATTGACGGAGCCACGGGAGTGCTTTTCGCCATATCGGGAGGAGAAAATATGACGATGTCGGAAATACAAGAGGCGGCGAATATTATCACGGACTCAATTGATAATGAAGCCAGGGTTATTTTTGGAGCCATTCACGACAATCTTCTTAAGAAAAACGAAATAAAGGTAACGGTAATAGCGTCAGGATTCCCCGAAGAAAAAAACGAAAGAAAGAGCCAAATATTCACTCCATCCATTCCCAAAGACGAAAAAATTGAAACGGATGAATCTCAGGGAAAAACGAAAGAAAGTGATGACGAAGACGAAGATCAGTGGGATTCGGTCCCGGCTTTCCTGAGAAGAAAGAGGGCTTAAGGTTCTAAATAATATGAAAAAAAATCTTTCCATACCTATAGCTATAGTTTTTGCCGGAATCATAATAGCCGGAGCGTTTTTTTACAGCAAGGAAGACAATTCCCGGTCCCCCAAAATCGGGTCTCAAGATCAAAAGACAGGTAATGCCCAGATCGGCCCCTCCCCGGTCACAAAAGATGACCATATATTAGGTAACCCCGATGCGGATCTGACAATGATTGAATTTTCCGATACAGAGTGCCCTTATTGCAAAAGATTCCATGGAACAATGAAAAAAATCATGGAAGAATACGGCAAGGATGGAAAGGTAAACTGGGTTTACCGCCACTTTCCCCTTGACTCCATTCACAGTAAATCACGGAAAGAGGCCGAAGCAACCGAGTGCGCCGCCGAGCTGGGCGGAAACAACAAATTTTGGGAATACATAAACAGACTCTATGAAATAACGCCTTCAAACAATGGCCTGGATCCGAAAGAATTACCCGCCATAGCGGAATATGTAAAGCTTAATAAAACCGCCTTTGAAGAGTGTCTGGCAAGCGGGAAATACAGCAAAAAAGTTGAAAAAGACTACCAAGACGGCATCAGGGCCGGCGTCAGAGGAACCCCGAATACGATAATCATGGCCAAAGACGGCCGGAAGGTTGTTATAAGCGGAGCTTTCCCTTACATTGAATCAGTTCCCGGGATTTTTTACAGCCCCAAATTTAATCAGCAAAAAGAACTTTGCTCCGAAGAAACAAAACTGTGCGGAGTCAAAATAGCGATCGAAAAACTTCTCAACCCTTAATTTAATTCAACGCTCTATTTATTCATCAAGTATTCGTAAGCCGACAAGGCCGCTTTGGCGCCTTCCCCGGCCGCAATCACGCACTGTTTGAATTTAGTATCGGTGGCGTCCCCCGCCGCGAATACGCCATCTTTCGATGTTGCCATCGTTTTGTGTTCAACGATAATTTCTCCTTGTTCGTTCAAATCAACAAAATCTTTCACGAATCCGGTTGCCGCTATCCATCCTATGTTCACAAAAACCCCTCCAACGGACAATTCTTTTTTCTCCCCGGTTTTTAAATCCTTGTAAGAAATTTTTTCAACAAACGAGCCGCCCCCTATTTCCATCACCTGGGCTTCAGTGATGAATTCCACCTTGCCGGTTTGTTTTAATTTTTCTTGAGTCAATTCATCTCCCCTTATCTTTGAATTATATTCCAAAACATAAACTTTATTGGCATATTTTACCAGATCAGTGGCCGCTTCAAGCCCGGAATTGCCCCCTCCCACGATCACCACATCCTTGCCTCCATACAAGGGGGCGTCACAAATCGAGCAAAAACTCACACCCTTGTTTTCAAATTCTTTTTCTCCGGGGATCCCCAAACGCCTCGGATTTTTTCCGGTGGCAAGAATGATGGATTTTGCCTCAATCGTTTCGCCATTTTTTATTTTTACTGAAAATCTTTCATCTCCGGCCGCTTGCTTTTCAACTGATTCCACTTCAACCCCCTCATTGATTTCAACATCATATTTTTCAGCCTGAGCGCGCATTTTGGAAATCAATTCCTTTCCTGAAATTTGGTCAAATCCGGGAAAATTCTCAATTGTATCAGTGAGAAGCGATTGTCCACCTACTTGTTTTGCCAGAATAACTGTTTTTAATTTTTTTCTGCCCGCGTAAATTCCGGCGGTCAACCCCGCTGACGCGCCCCCGATTATGATCATATCATAAGTCATTTTTTTATTCGCCAATTTATTCGCCGCCCAGATGCCGGCCTAACGATAAATAAATTGGCTTAGAAATTAAATCTGTTAAAAATTCCATGGTTCATTTATCGCGCTCAAGCAATACCCGAAAACCGTTTATTCAAATGAACCACACCTTTTATTTTACCATATCGCCTTTAAACAAGAAAACTTCCTTGCCGCGCCATTTTACAATTCCAACTCTCTCGGTTCCGGGGCAATAGCCTGCATTTTCCAAAATTTTTGTTTAACGGAGTCGGTAATTTCTTTAAGTTCTCGATTTTTTGCAAATCTCAAAAAATAATACCAAACTATTATCCCCAGGACTCCGGCAATAAAACCTTGAAAAAAAATGCCAATGAAAGTCTTGGTATTTAAAACCTCTCCCAAGACAGCCAGAGCCCAATAGGATACCGCCCCCATTAAAATTGAAGCCGAAACGACCTGAATAAGCGTTTTTTTAATTTTTTTAATCACCGAATATTGAAAAAAATCAGAAAAAGACCTTATTAAAATTACGGCATTCAATATCATTCCCGCTGAAAACGAAAATGTGAGCGCCAATATATCCATCCCCCCAACACTTTCCACCCTCAATATTTTTTCAAAAATTCTCCTCACGGAGGGGTTGGAAGCAAAAATACGGACAATTAAAACAGCCAACACCACTATTACCAACGATGAGCATACATTTATTAAAAAAGGTTTTTTTGTTTTTCCGGCGGCGTAAAAAGCCCTTACAAAAAGGACAACCAACGCCTGAGCGGTGATTGAAAGGGAAAAAAGAGCCAAGCTCGCGGCGACAAGCCTTGTGTCGCTCCAAGTAAAATTGCCGGTTCCCAGAATAACCCTCACTATCTGGGCGCGAAGAACAATAAGAAGAACCGCGGCCGGAAAAGACCAGAAAAATATCTGGCGAGCCGCCGACATGGTTTGCTCCAAGAATTCCTTCTTCTGATTATTGACAAACAGCTTTGCCAGCGTTGGAAAAGCCGCCACACTGTAACTTATCCCGATTACCACAAGAACCACTGACTGCAAATTGAACGAAAAATTAAAAACCGCTATGCTTCCGGCCGCCATAACGGAAGCCATGGCGGTGATAAACACCAAAAGGAGCTGCTGCATTCCCAGGCCAAGGGAACGCGGTAAAGAAAACTTCACCACCTTAATTATGTCCGAAAAATCAACCCTGCGCGTAAAACGGGGGAAAAATCCCAGTCTAAGCAAGCCCGGAACCTGGATAAAGGCGTGAAGAAACGCGCCCATAACAACACCGAGGGCAAGGCCTTTGGTGCCGAAAATCGGGTATAAAAAAAGAATACCCAAAATAATGCCCGTATTGTAAAAAATGGGGCTTAAGGCATAGATAAAAAAACGGCGAAACGATTGTATAACGCTTGAAAGAAGGTTGGACAAACCCAACAAGATTGACGAAAGAAGCATAATTCTTGTTAAAGTAATGAGGCTTTCGCGATCTTGATGGGAAAATCCGGGAGCAATCAAACGGCTCAATTGGGGGGCAAAAAGGAATAACCCCAATGCCAGGAAAATCATGAGTGAAAGGAATACGGTGAAAACGCCGTTTAAGAAGAAGCGGGCATCTTGGTCAGATTTGCGCATCTTCTCCAAGAACATTGGTATTAAAACAGTAACCGAAACAAGGGAAAGGGCAATGATGTTATAAAGAAGGTCGGGAATTTTAAAAGATGCATAGTAAATATCCAGCAATCGATTTGCTCCGAAATGACCGGCAAGGAGCCGATCGCGGAATAAACCTAAAATGCTGGAAGCCCCGGAAGAGAAAGCCAAAAGCATAGCGGTCTTATGGAGACCGCTAAACTCGTGATGAAATAATTTTAATATACGCCGCACCATTGTTTGGATTACTCTCCTTTCACATCTTTAACGGGCAGTTCTTTTCGCTTTTCGGGAGATTCGCTTGGGGGAGAAATGCCGCTAAGCGCCTCTTTTCCTTCCCGCAAGTTTTTCAAAATCAATTTTACTTCCTTGTTGTCCGGATTGGATTTTTCTATTTCTTCAAAAAGTTT
>Ga0256830_1003268_pt1 | contig 10203 bp, 7 predicted proteins | sample 128326metaG_FD_190537 | JGI IMG/M metagenome (GOLD analysis project Ga0256830, IMG submission 190537) | Hydrothermal vent microbial communities from Lau Basin, Pacific Ocean - 128-326 | ecosystem: Environmental > Aquatic > Marine > Hydrothermal vents | place: Pacific Ocean: Lau Basin | collected...
ATAAGTAGGTTTTTATGCGAGAGCCGGTACCTGCAGGAGATATGCTCGGGAATAAACCTGGAAGTTTGCAGGTTGAAGTAATAATAAAGGTTCTAAAGGGCTGTGTAAGCCTGTTTATGGAATAAATCGCATTGATTCTTGTAAATACATCCTGATTCATTCAGAATAATCGCTATGGCGGAGAGTTACGCTCTGGAATTTGCGGATGGTTTTGGCAGACTGCAGGAAACTTTACGGAAGTAGATGAAACAGAGAAGGGGATAGATGGTGTATTGAAGTTGATACAGGAGTATATTGGGTTTGATAAAAAGTAACACATCATTAACATTTGCCATGGCAAATCAATTCTAAATCTTCCTTTAGTCCCCAATATTATATATTTATATCTTGTCACTCTAAAATACCAATTAACGCCCTGTTTTTATCGTTTATTTCAAATTATTTTCTAATTTTTTACTTTTATATCATCCGCATCTTTTAAATTCCATAGAAATTGTTTTTTAGTTATTAAAACTAATGCATGTATAAACATTTTGCCGATTTCTATCCTCATCAAATCCATTTATTCTATCCATAAAATTTTTACCTTTCTGTAATTTTTAATCTCAAAATTCTATGTTGCAACTGCAAATATTACTTCCGCATGATTTACTACCTCATTTGAGATCTTCTCAATCTCCTTATAAGATGCTCTTTCATCCACAACTTTTATTAACACTCTTTTAACAGCAGCTCTAATCTTAGCCTTTATATATTCTTTTCTGTTCCAATCAGCAACTTTAATATAGTATCCAAGCTCCTTTACAATCTCTCTTGCAACCTCTTCTATGTCTTCGTAATTTTTAAAAAATTTCTTTTTTGATGACAATAAGTCATAAAATGCAAGCTCTTGTTCTGTGAGATTGAGGCTCTTTCCCTCGTCCACGGCTTTTTTAATTTCCCTTGCAAGCTCTATAAGCTCTTCAATCACTTCTGCAGTGTTAATTAGCTTGTAATTATACCTGTCTATAATCCCTTTTAGCATTTCATATAGGCTACGAAATCTAACAGGGTTCCTCCTTGTTCTTATTATTAGGTCATCTTTTATTATCTTTATTAAAATCTCTGCTGCATAATTCTTATATTTCATGTTTTTAAATTCTGCAAGAAATTTCTCATCAAATATAGATATTTCAGGCTTTTCCTTGCCCATCAGAACAAACACATCCACGGGTTCTTCAGCAGAGATACTTCTGCTTATTAGCTGGTTAATCTCATATTCAAGGTCTCTACTTATCTCTCTAACTCTCGCCGTGGAATACTTCACAATCATTTTTTTAATTGTCTCAAAGAATCTCAGATCATCTTTTATTTTGTAAGCCTCGGGATGAGGGCTTGCAAGGGCATAGAGCTTTTTAAGGGCTACAAAATTTTTCACAAATCTCTTTTTTGTTTCTTCATCTCTGCTTATCTTGTCATATGCCAACGTAGTTAATCTGGAAAGTTCCTCAGAGCTGAGGTTCTTCCAGTTTTTGTAATCAATGCCGTGGAAAAGGGAGCTTACTATATCGTATTTTTCCTTAAGCTTGGATATTACCTGATTTATATCGACAAGCATCTCAGTTATTGTCTCTCTGGTGTATATGCTCAGAGACTTTCTCAAATCGTCAGCGATTCCTATGTAATCCACAATTAGCCCGCCAGGCTTATCTTTGAAAACCCTGTTAACTCTCGCTATTGCCTGCACCAAGGAATGGTTCTTCATGGGCTTGTCAAAGTACATGGTGTGCAGGCAGGGAACATCAAAGCCGGTTAACCACATGTCAACAACTATTACCATCTCAGGATCAGAGTCAGGATTTTTGAAGTCAATAGCAAGTTGCTCCAGCTCCTTTTTGTTCCTTATGTGTGGGTGAAACTCCTCTGGGTCTCTGTGCTTGTTTCCTGAAATTACAACAGCAACAGAAGGAGCTTCTGGCAAGCTTACGATCTTCTGGTATAGTTTTACAGCCACCCGCCTGCTCAGAGTAACAACCATTGCTTTGCCCTTAAACTCCTTAACTCTATTGTTGAAGTGCTCCACTATATCCTTAGCTATTTTTTCAAGGACATCCTCCGCTAAGCGTACCCTCTCCATTCTGGCAAATCTCTTCTTTAAGGACTCTTTCACCTCTGGGTCCTCTACCACTGCTTCTGAGATTTCTTCAAACTCCTCATCTATGAACTCGTTGGTCAGGTGGAGGTGGGATAACCTTGCTTCGTAGTAAATTGGCACAACCACCCTGTGCCTTCTCGCCCTGTCCATGGAGTAAACGCTTATATAATCTCCAAAAACGAGAGTGGTGGAGCGATCCTGGAATTCTATGGGTGTCGCCGTGAAGCCCATGAATGAAGCCTTAGGAACTGCTCTCCTGAGGTTCATTGCCAGCTCTCGGTACTGGCTCCTGTGGGCTTCATCCGCGATGACAATTATGTTCTCCCTGCCAGTGAGGAAGGGGTACTCCTCAGCTTTTCTCTTGCCAAACTTCTGGATTGTGGCAAAAATTATCCCTCCGGGTGTATGGCGGATGCTTTCCTGCAGGTCTTTTATGCTCTCTGCCCTCTTCACTATAGGCAGGGCGTTTGCAAAAATGGTGTAAAGCTGTTCGTCCAGATCTCTTCTATCTGTTATGAAAAGCAAAAGCGGATTTTCAAGCTCTTTAACCTTCAATGTTTTTCTTGCATAAAACAGCATGGTCAGAGATTTACCGCTGCCCTGGGTATGCCACACAACACCTATCCTCTTCTCATCCGGTTTTTTGCCCTCTAAAACAGCCCTCTTCGTCCTTTCTACCGCCCTTCTGACAGAGTAATACTGGTGAAACATGGCGATTTTCTTTATGTAGCTCTCGCCAGACTTTTCATAAATAATGAAGTCCTGAATGTACTCCAGTAAGTGCTCCTTTCTGAAGAGTCCTTTAAGGAGCACCTCAAGGCTTGTCATCTCTTCGCCGGTTTTCCTGAAGATGTAGCGATAAAGATTTTCGTCTATCTGCTTTACCTCCAGGTCTTCGTCATCAAAAATCCCCTCCCAGGTAAAGAATCTGTCCCAGTCGCTTGTGGGCGAGCCGTATTTTGTCTCCAACCCGTCGCTTGCCACGAGAATTTGAGCATAGGCATATAGTTGAGGTATATCCTTCTTTTTCATTTTGTGATCGTAGAAGGCATCCTTAGCGGTTTCGTTGGCATTAAAGCTCTTTAACTCAAAAATTGAAATTGGCAAGCCATTTATGAAAACCACAAGGTCAGGTCTTCTGTGAATTCCGCTCTGATACTGATACTCCACTGTAAACTGATTCGCTACAAGAAAATCATTGTTTTCCGAATTTTCAAAGTCCACGAGCTTAACTATCCTGGTTTTTTCCTCTTCATTTTCTCTTACTGTTATTTTTACGCCATTAGTCAGATAATCATAGAAAATCTTCCCTTTCATTATAAAGTCAGGATGCTCAAGGTCAACAACCCTTCTGTAAACCTCCTCAGCCTGCCTCTCATTAAGCCAGGGGTTAAGCCTCTTAATTGCCTGAATAAACCTCTTCTTTAGGACAACATGCCTGTAGGACTCTCTTTCCCCATTCTCCGGGCTAAGTTCGGAGCCGTGAATGTAAGAATAGCCAAGCTCCTTAAGCCAGTTTATGGCGGGTTGTTCTACCATGTAGTCTTCGGTGAGTTGGGCTGTGATTCCGCTTTCCATTCCTTCACCCACTCTATTATAAGACTGTTGTATCTACGTTTGAGATGAGATCGTTCAATGTCTCTAAAAATCTTTCCCAAACTTTTGAATGATCTGATTAATGTAGATTTTATATCAGGATTTCTATAATTTATGGTATATATCCATTCTAAAAGAAATTCAAGGAGTATTTCAAATTCTTGTTTGAGATATTCAACATTATATGTTGCACCATTACTCAAAACTAATTTATCTATTACTTCGTCATAGTACAAGTTTGCATGACTCAATTTATTCCTAAAAAATCTACCCTTAGAAATAAAAGAGGAGTTATTTCTTGGAATAACTCCAAATTCCCTAAGTATTTCTTCAATTTTTCCTGCTTCTGGATGTTCACCTTTATCTATTTTTTTATTAATATATTCAATATATTTTTTCCGTTTCTGAGTTTCCATTTTATTATTGTCTTCAATAAGCAATCTTAAAATATTTTCAGTCAAAATTTTAAGTACGGTTTCATATATATTAAGATATAACCAGAGAGTTAGTGTTACTACTAAACTTTTAGATAAACATTTCCTATTTTTGTTCATTTCACCGAGTACTTCATAAGCATATATAAGGTTTCCTGTTATATCTAAAAATTCCGAGAAGTCAACACGTTTGCTCTTGGATATAAAGTTAATTATTTTTAAATCATCATTTGATAATAAATTACGACTTCTTTCTTTTAAAATCTTACAAATCATATCGATACCTGTTTCATTTAAATATTTAACCGCCTCTGTTTCATAAAATAGACTCATCCTAATAGGACTGCCCGTCTGAATTATTCTTTCCAGCTTTTGAAGAGATTCTGAATTAAGAATTTTTGTATGAATTACTACTTTTTGCTCCTGCTTTATTTTTTTAATCATAAATTCAATGAATGATGTCATATCTCCTCAATCCTTAACCTCCCGAACACCAACAGTGGGAGAAGAGTATCTCTCACCTTTCTCAATACCATTATTTCCTTCTGATTTATAATAATTTTGTTGAAAAGCGGCTCCACGAGGGTGTGGAATTTTTCAAGGATGGGCTGAGGTGGGATGACGATTAATTTATTTTTCCTAAAATTTTTGACGTCTAGTCCTAGTACTCCTGTCCCTGTTGAAAAACTAGCACTATCTTCTCGTGTAAACCGTAAATATAAGTATAAATATAACTTGTAGAATCTACTTATAGGTGATATTTTAGTTATATGGTGAGAATATACTCCCACATTGTTTTTATAATCATATGGAAAAAATACAATTCCTGGACTACCTAAAAGTCGCTCATCTTTTGTTTGTTCTGTGTTTGGAATAATTAAGTCTCCTTCTTTTAAAAAATGATGTTTTTTTATCCTATTACTTTTAATCCATGCATAAACAGGCTTAAATCCTCCACCCTCTATAGCGTTGTTTAAGGTTATAAATATGTAGCCTCCCGCAACAGGTTCATCGTATTTTTCTTTCCCGCTATAAGATAAACCATTGCGCAATTTTGCTATTTCCCCAATCGGCTTAACCTCCCACCCCTTCGGAATCCTCCCCAGCTCGCTATCCACAAACTCCCCATCCTTAAACGGCTCAAAATCAACAAACCAGCTCTTGAAAATAGCCATGGCGGTTTTTTCTAAAATCTCGTTCTGCTTTTTCTTGTTCTCTATGAGGTCGTCGAACCAGGATAGCACGATGGCGATGCGGGATTGTTCGTCTGGTGGTGGATAGGGGATTTTTAAATTCTCCAAATCTTTTTTTGTAATAGAGTCATAAGTAGTGCCTCTTTCGCCTAAGATAGATAAATATTCATATAACCCTTTGAGAATATAAAAAATGAATCTATTTTTTAAATAATCATTATTTTTGCTTATTATTGCTGCCACTCCACGACCAATACATAGTTCATGTCTAGTAATATTTACTTCCCCGACAGGAGCTCTCACAGTAATAATTACACTATTTTTAGGAGCTATTTTCTCACATTTTTCCGTATAAGTATTAGTATCAATATACAGATCTCTAAATTCGGTTTTACCTTGAATAAATGGTATTCCTTTTCCTTCTTTGTTATAATATTGTGAAGGTGGAGATTGACCCATAATAATTTTGAATATGTTTTTCTGTCCAAGTTCTTTAACCTCCCAATCTCTTGGCACTTCTCCAAGCTCTGTTTTCTTGAAATCGGTTTCCCAGCGGAATTTGAGCATACTGACTCCCTCACTCCTGTAAGAATTTGTTAAGTTCCTTAAATAATTCTATTAGCTCATTTTTCATGCTTTCAGGGTCATTTATATAGACTATGTGCAATCCTTCTGTTTTTGATTTTTCTTTTCTGCCTGCAAAACACACAATTCTATGAGTTTTTGCATTATCTCTTATTTGATTTTTTACACTTAGTACAGCGTCTATATGGTTATAGACCATTAAAATTTGACGGCTTAAGTCCTTTTTAAAAATAACCAACGGATTTAACTTATTTAAAGCATTACGGATCTGAATTGCTGAGCCACTAAATAAAGATCCGTTTTGTTGTAGATGTTGTAGTTGCAAATTCAAATGAGCATTAAAAGATATGAAGATGCGAGAAATAATATTTGGTAGATTTTGTAACATTGCTTTAATATGACTTTCAATTTGATTTGTTCTGTTTTCTATATCTTCTCTCTTGTAAGGATAAGGAGGTTTTCGATTTATAAGGTTATTATATATCTGATAATGTGTATTAAATTGATTTAAAGCATCAAATCCCCAATCATTTATTTGTTTAACATATTGTGTTGGATTTTTCCAAAATTCTTTTTGTGTTATCTCGTCATATCCTCTTGAAATTCTAAATGCATTATTTAAGGCGAGTATATATACAGCAAACGTTTCAAATTTGCTTATAAACCTTTTTTCAAATTCAGCTAATTCGTCAAGTTGATCTGGTATGTCTGTAGGGACATTTCCAGTATATTGGTATGTTCGTATTGGTATAGATATTCCTTTAATATTTTGAGGTGCTTCATTTTGTAACATTAAAGCTCCGTGCCTATATAGAAATTCATTAAAATCTCGTATGGCTTCATCTTCAACTCTATCTTGGTTTGGATCGGTTAACTGATAACCCGGATAACTTGAATATATGTTGTGTGCATGTTCGAAAAGTTTCCTTAATATCAATTCGTTTTCTATCCACTTTGAGGGATTAAAAGTTATATATTTACCCTCAAATAGAACAGTAATAGCTTTGTGAAGTCTGGCTTTTTTCATATCATCATCTGAAAGACTATTAACTTCTATTATAGGACGACTTTTATCATCAAAGTTGGTGATTCTATCTTTAATAAACTTTATTAAATCAAAAAAATCATTTTTAGCCTCAAATGCTATTGCCCTTTTGAGCAACTCTAAGTTGCTGTTATCAATATCTTTAATTTCTATAATTTCATTGAAAAATCTGTCCAAGTCATTCCATAGTGGGCGACATAAGAAAAATTTTGATGTAAAGTAAGTATATTCTTTTGGCCTATAAAGATTTTCACTGATTTTTTCTCCGTAATCGTATATCTCTTCGCCACCAATAAAGATAAATATAGCATCAGAAAGTGTAAAAAGATTTTTAAAAAACTTCAAAACTTCAATAACTTGCTTAACGTCTAATTTATCCAGCTCATCAATTACATAAATAAGTTTTTTACCATTTGCTTTAAACTTTCTATGTAATTGTTCTAAGTCAAATTCTAAATTTCCAAGACTATTGTCGAACTCATAGAGTTCTTCAGCTTTGTTTATCGCTTCCTCTAATTTTTTCATCTCTAATTTCTTTTTGTACATTAAATTTAATGCAAATGGTAGGGGAAATGCAAGTATTAGTGGAATTAATTTATTTAAGATAATCCATGGTGTTAAGCTTATAAACTGCAAAGCTACTGCAACGGTCCACGAAGTTAAAAATATCACAAGTTTCATATTTATTTCATCAAGTAAGATTCCATACGCTTTTTCTTCTATAATCTTTCTTGAAAATTTTTGTTTTCTTTGATAATTCTCTAAAAGTCTAAATTCTTTAGCAACAGCTTTTCTATATAGCTTTCTAACATCTTCTTTAATTTCGAGAGGTAAGCTTATATCCTTAGTAGTTGAATAAAGTCTTCTGATCAGATTTTCAAGAATCTTTCTTGGATGAATCTTATACTCTTCAGTTTCAGATTCAGCTTCAAGTTGAGCAGCATTGAGCAAAACTACTATGATATTTTCATTTTTATTCTTTGCTTCCCATAATGCTTTATAGACAAGAGAGGTTTTTCCAACTCCTCTATATCCACTTATTAATATTGCACCACTTGTTCTCCTTAGAATTTCATTAGTTAATAATTTAAGCTCATTCTTTCTACCGACAAAATGTCCTTGAACTTGCTTATTGTCTGTCGGAGGGTTAATATTAATATCCCAATCTTTTTTTAAAATTATTCTTATTTTATTTGGTTGCTTCATAAAGGGCCCTCCATTTCAAATCCCAACGCCTTAAAAACTTCCCTAACCTTGGCTGTAAGCTCTTCCTCTTCCCTGAGCAGCTTTGAAAGCTCCTCAGAGTAAGTTTTTATCTTCTCCTCAAAGGGTATGCCGTCGTCGTTGATCTTGATGCCAACGTATCTTCCCGGGGTGAGCACATATCCATTTTTGGCTATCTCTTCAAGAGTGGCAACCTTGGCAAAGCCCACCTCGTTAATCTCTTCCTCCGGTGCTCCAGCCTCAAACATCCTGAACTTCTGTACTATCTTATCTATGTGGTCGTCGGTGAAAACAACCTGCCTTCTTGAGATGGGCTTGGACATCTTTTTAGCGAAAATAAACAAAACCCTGCCCTTCATGTGCTTCGGCTTGGACTTCCTCAAAAACCACAGAGACACTGGAAGACTAACATTGTAGAACAGCTTCGGCGGGCAGGCAATTATCCCGTAAACCAGGTCATCCTTGATAATCCTCCTCCTTATCTTTCCCTCTACACCTCCACCAGAGAGTGCTCCGTTAGCCATTACAAAGCCTGCCTTACCGTTGGGCGCTAAGTGGTAGATGTAGTGCTGAATCCAGGCATAGTTGCCGTTGTTATCTGGTGGCACGCCATACTTAAACCTGGGGTCGTCGTAGCTTACCCTCTCTGCACCCCAGCCGCTGTCGTTGAAAGGCGGATTGGAAACCACATAGTCCGCTCTAAGGTCAAAGAACTTGTCGTCGTGGTAGGAGTCGCCCAGCCTTATATCTCCCTCAGCACCTCTCAAAGCCAGGTTCATCTTGCATATCTTCCAAGGCATGGGTTTGGACTCTTGACCATAGATAGAGAGGGTGTTCTTATCTATGCCCTCCCTCTCCAGTTTCTCTAAGGCAGAAACAAAAAACCCTCCGCTTCCACAAGCTGGGTCAAAAATCCTTCCTCCCTTAACATCCAAGACCTCAACTATTAGCTTTGTGAGAGACCTGGGAGTGTAGAACTCGCCTCCCTTTTTACCCTCTGCCTCTGCAAATTTGCCAAGGAAGTACTCATAGATCCTTCCGAAAATGTCCTTTGCCCTGTGCTCATATCCAAAATCTATTGTGGTAAAGAGATTTATAAGGTAGGCTAAATCAAAATGATCAAGATTTATCCCAGCATAATTCTTAGGTATCACGTCCTTTAGCTGCCTTGGATACTTTTCCTCAAGAAGCTCTATTGCTTTATCCAGAATTTCACCAATATTTGGCTGATTGGCGTTTCTTTTTATATAATCCCATCTTGCCTTTTCAGGCACATACAACACACCTGCGGAGAGATAATAATCCTCGTCCTCTAAGGCTTCCTTCCTCATACCAGCGTAAGGTATATACTCCTCACACACTCTGTTAGAGAATCTTCTCTCCAGCTCTCTCCTCCTCTCCTCAAATGCAAAGGAAAGATATCTGAGGAAAATCAACCCAAGAACCACATACTTATATTCATGAACCTCCACCTTTTTTCTTAGCTTGTCGGCAGCCTTCCAGAGCTTATCTTCAAAGTTGATGTCATTCTCTTTCATATTTTCACCCTCAATTTACTGCAACACATATATCCTTCCGCTCTGTTATTTTCATAATGTTGGGGAGTTTGATACTAAATGACATTAGGACGGTTGGTTTATATACATAACTTCCCACCCTCCTCCACCACCTCCACCCTCACCCCGCTCACCCTCTCCACAAAGAACTCCGGCCTCTCGGTGTGCACAGGCACAACAACCTCTGGCTGAATCTCCTCCACCATGCGCAGCAGCTCCTCACCCGAGGCGTGACCGCTGGCGTGGTAGCCTCTTTCGAACACCGGCATAAGCTTGCCATTTTTCTCAATGACCTTGAAGCCCCTTACCTTTAGGTTGAAGAGCCTCAGCCAGTTGTACAGGCGAAGGAAGTCTATCACCTGCTCCTCGGTGTAAGCCTCGCTGCTTGAGTAGATGTAGGTTCCGCCCTCAGGTTTAATGTCCAGCAGGTGCTTCA
>Ga0256830_1003269_pt1 | contig 10203 bp, 11 predicted proteins | sample 128326metaG_FD_190537 | JGI IMG/M metagenome (GOLD analysis project Ga0256830, IMG submission 190537) | Hydrothermal vent microbial communities from Lau Basin, Pacific Ocean - 128-326 | ecosystem: Environmental > Aquatic > Marine > Hydrothermal vents | place: Pacific Ocean: Lau Basin | collected...
GCTGGCCTCCAGCTGGCGGATGGTCTGCGCCAGCTTGAGGTGGGCGCGCAGCCGCGCCAGCAGCTCGATGCGGTCGCTGTCCTTGGTCAGGAAGTCGTTGGCGCCGGCGTGAAAGGCGCGCTCGCGGGCATCGGTGTCGTCGGCACCGGTGACCACGATCACCGGCAGGTTGCGCATGCGCGTGGTGTCGTTTTCGCGCACGCGCCGGGTCAGCTGGTAGCCATCCAGGCGCGGCATGGAAAGATCGGTGATCAGCAGTTCGACATCGGGCTCGGCAAGAAGGATATCCCACGCCGCCTCGCCGTCTTCCGCCTCGATGGACTGGAATTCGTCCCGCACCGCCCGCGCCAGCGACATGCGGATGGTCGGCGAGTCGTCGACGATCAGGATCAGCGGCTTGTCAGCGCCGCCGTCAGCCTCTGCCTGTATTGCTTCCTCGGCCATACCCCACCTCTGATGATTTCATTTCTTATCGGCCGCCGGCACCGATTCCCGCCACTCGAAGGCGACGGGTCTCAGCGGCGGACCACTTTTGTCGAATCGTTCCCACAGTTGCGCGTAACGCTCGCCGGTCTCCGGGTGAACGCGGTCCGGAGCGATCTCGGCCAGCGGCCAGAGCACGAAGGCATAGCGCAGGATCTCGTCGCGCGGCACGTGATAGCGCCCGGTGGCGACGATGGCGTCACCGTACAGCAGCAGGTCCAGGTCCAGGGTGCGGGGGGCGAACTTCTCGCGCCCGCGACGCCGGCCGTTGCGGTCCTCGATGGCGGACAGCACGTCCACCACCGTGTCGATGGGCTCCGCGGTGTCGAAAGCCGCCACCAGGTTATAGAAGGGGTCGCCCTTGAAGCCCACCGCCTCGCTCTCGTACACCGACGACAGCGCGATCTCGCCGTAATGGGCGCGCAGATCGGCGACGCCGGCGCGAATGCTGGCCTCGCGCTCGACGTTGCTGCCGATGCCGACGAAGACTCGCGGCATCAACCCCTCTCCCCGCGCTCGATGATCACGCCCACGTCCCCGGCGTAACGCACCGCGCCCTTCTTGTTGACCCGCAGGCGCAGCCAGCTGACGTCGAATTCCGTGAGCACGATCTCCGCCACCCGCTCGGCCAGGGTCTCCACCAACTGGAAATCGCTGTTGCCGACGAACTCGATCAGGCGCTTGGCCACGGCCTTGTAGTTGAGCGTGTCATCGATGGCGTCCGAGGCGGCGGCACGGCGGACATCCGCGCCCATGTCCAGGTCGAGGATGATGGACTGCTTTTCCTTCCGTTCCCAGTCGTAGATGCCAATGATGGTCTCGATGGTGAGGTCGTGCAGGAAGATGATATCCATGGGCATGCGTCAGGTCTGTCAGCGGGGATTTTTCCCCCGCGACTATAGCGGTTTGCCCTGGGCCGCACCAGCACGGGATAATGCCTGCATGATCGACCTCGCACTGATTCTCGGCGCCTATCTCGCCGGATCCCTCTCCGCCGCCATCATCACCTGCCGCCTCATGGGCCTGCCCGACCCCCGCACCCAGGGCTCGGGCAATCCCGGCGCCACCAACGTGATGCGCGTGGGCGGCAAGAAACCGGCCGCCATCACCCTCGCCGGCGACGCCCTCAAGGGCCTGCTGCCGGTGCTGCTGGCACAGGCGCTGGCGGTCTCCGACCGGACCCTGGCGCTGACCGCCCTGGCCGCCTTTCTCGGCCACCTGTACCCCGTGTTCTTCGGCTTCAAGGGTGGCAAGGGCGTGGCCACCGCGTTTGGTGCGCTGATCGCCCTGGCCTGGCCGGTGGCCCTGTGCCTGCTGGGGGTATGGCTGCTGATGGCCAAGGTGTTCCACATCTCCTCGCTGGCGGCGCTCACCGCCGCCGCGCTGGCGCCGCTGTTCATGTGGTGGCTGCGCCCGCAGCCCGAACTGATCGGCGTCTCGGTGGTCATCAGTGTCATGCTAATCTGGCGCCATCGCAGCAATATCCGCAAGCTGCTGGCCGGCACGGAGGGGATGTAATCCACGCCCCGCCCAGCGCGCCGCTCAAGCCGCCTGCTGCGACGCCCGATATGCTGGTTAGAGCAGATGTTTTCAGGAGGTCCGTATGCGCCATATCGAACTGCAACCCACGGCCGCGGCACACTGGCACGCACTGGTCTGCGAGGCGGAACGCAAGGCCCGCCACGAGCTGGGCGAGGACGTGCAGAGCTACCTGGTATTTCTCCTGCAGCGCTTCCTCAGCAAGCCGGAGATCGCCTCCCGCATCCTCGCCATCGACTACCTGAAGGGCCTGCTCGCCGCCGGCCGGCGCCAGCACGACCGCCTGCGCGACGTGGGCGACATCTGCCTGTTGCACGCCGGCCTCTATCCACAGCGGGCGCGACGCCGGCGCGTCACCATCGACTACTACGTCGATCTCGGCATCGGCGCCTACCACCAGCTGCACAGCGCCGCCAGCCATTCCCTCGGCCAACTCTACGCCCAGCTCAGCGAGCGCTTCGTGCCGGCCATGGACGTGCTGCAGACCATGCGCGACCTGGGCGCGGACGAACCCGCCCTGGACCCGCTGGCCGCCTTCGAGCAGTGGCAGACCACCGGCAGCCGGCGCGCCCATGACGCCCTCACCGACATCAGCAGCGGCACCCTGGTGCGGCCGGATGATCACCGCCGCCACTGACCCCCCTTCATTCCTCACAGGCTGTTTACACGGACGAGATTCATCCATTCACCACGGAGGACACGGAGGTTCACAGAGCTGGTGAATCATTTTCTCCGTGCGCCTCCGTGGTGCAAGGTTCTTTCGGGAGATGGGGGTCCTTTCCCAAGTCGGGCTCATGACCCCAGGCCGCATGCCCCGGGCAACATTTTGGGCTACAATTGCCGGCCCGCAGCACGCCCGAACCAGCAACCATGTCCAGACAACGCAAGGCCCTCTCCCTCATCTCCGGTGGACTCGATTCCATGCTCGCCACGCGCGTGATCATGGACCAGGGCATCCATGTCGAAGGGGTCAATTTCTTCACCGGCTTCTGCGTCGAAGGCCACACTCATGCCATCCGCAAGAAGGACCGCGCCAAGCCCAAGCGCAACAACGCCCTGTGGGTGGCCGAGACCCTCGGCATCAAGCTGCACATCGTCGACGTCATCGACGAATACAAGGACGTGGTGATCAACCCCAAGCACGGCTACGGCGCCAACATGAATCCCTGCCTGGACTGCAAGTGCTTCATGGTGCGCAAGGCCCACGAGTGGATCCGGGAGCACGACTTCGATTTCATCATCACCGGCGAGGTGATCGGCCAGCGCCCCATGTCGCAGCGCCGCGACACCATGCCGGTGGTGGCGCGCGAGTCCGGCGCCAACGACCTGTTGCTGCGCCCCCTGTGCGCCAGGAACCTGCCCGAGACCCTGCCCGAGCGCGAGGGCTGGGTGGACCGCGAGAAGCTGTTCGACTTCTCCGGGCGCGGCCGCAAGCCGCAGATCGCCCTGGCCCGCCAGTTCGGCATCGAGGACTTCGCCCAGCCCTCCGGCGGCTGCTGCTTCCTCACCGACGAGGCCTACTCGCACAAGCTGGCCGACCTGTGGCAATCACGCGGCGAGCGCCGCTACGAGCTGGACGACATCATGCTGCTCAAGGTCGGCCGCCACCTGCGCCCGCGCCCCAACTTCAAGCTGATCATCGGCCGCGAGGAGGGCGAGAACAACTTCCTCGAGGGCTACCGCCGGCAGTACACCCACATCCGCACCCTCAGCCACCCCGGCCCCCTGGTGCTGGTCGACGGCGAGCCCGGCGAGGAAGACCTGGCCCTGGCCGCGCGCATCGCCGCCCGCTACAGCAAGGGCCGTGATGCCGAGCAGGTGGAAATGGAGATAACGCCCAGGGGCGGTGAGCCCCGGCGCGCGCAGGTCGCCCCCCTGCCCGCCGACGAGATGCCGCAGGAGTGGCACCTTTAGTACTCTTTTTGCGTCCTTTGCAACTTTGCGCCTTTGCGTTGAAAAAAGCAGGCCGGGACAATTCCCCATTCACAACCGAGGAGGCACCAGCGGACAAGCCATGACCCATCACCAACTCGACGCCCGCCGCATGCTCTGCCCGATGCCGGTGATCAAGACCCAGAACTTCGTCGCCAAGCTGCCGGCCGGCGACACCGTGGAAGTGTTGTGCACCGACCACGGGGCCCTCAACGACATCCCCGCCTGGTGCCGCATCAATGGCCACGAGGTGCTCGCCACCCGCGAGCTGGATGGGGGCGAGGTGAGCATCACCGTGCGCGTCGGCGAAAGCTCCGATTGATGGGGCATGACCACGGCCCGCCCAGCGGCGAGCAACGCTACGACGAGGCGCGCCACGTCACCCTGGTGGGTTCGGCGGTGGACCTGCTGCTGGGCGTGGCGAAGATCGTCGTCGGCGTCGTCGGTCATTCACAGGCGCTGATCGCCGACGGCATCCACTCCCTCTCCGACCTGGGCACCGATCTCATCGTGCTGTTCGCCATGAAGCACGGCGCACAGGCCGCCGACGAGGAACACCCCTACGGCCACGGCCGCATCGAGACCCTGGCCACGGTGGTGCTGGGCGTGGCGCTGGTGGTGGTGGCCATCGGCATCGCCTGGGAAGCCGGACTGCGCCTGCTCAACCCCGAGCAGCTGCCGCACCCGGGCTGGCTGGCGCTGAGCGTGGCCGCCATCTCCATCGCCGCCAAGGAGAGCATCTACCATTACACCCTGCGCGTCGCCGACCGCCTCGACAGCCAGCTGCTGCGCGCCAATGCCTGGCACAGCCGCAGCGACGCCATCTCCTCGGTGGTGGTGCTGATCGGCGTCATCGGCGCCATGAACGGCCTGCCCTGGCTGGACGCGGTGGCCGCCATCGTCGTCGGCGCCATGATCGGCAAGATCGGTGCCGGGCTGGCCTGGCACAGCGCCCAGGAACTCATCGACCGCGCCATGGAGCCGGAGACGGTGTCACGGATCCGCGACACCATCCTCGCCGTGGACGGCGTCGAGGCCCTGCACATGCTGCGCACCCGGCGCATGGCCCATGACGGCCTGGTGGACGTGCACATCCTCGTCGACCCGCGGATCAGCGTCTCCGAGGGCCACCTGATCAGCGAGCGGGTGCGCAAGGCGGTGATGCGGAAAGTGGACGGCATCACCGAGGTCATGGTACACATCGACCCCGAGGACGACGAGGTCAGCGCCCCCAGTACCAACCTGCCGCCGCGCGACGAGGTGCTGGCCCGCCTGCAACGACGCTGGGAAGGCATTGCCGAGGCCGGCGACATCGATCAGGTCCGCCTGCATTACCTGGACGGGAAAATCCATGTGGAGGTATCCTTGCCGCTGCAAAAAATGGGGGATATCGCCCATGCCCGCGCCGTGGCCGAACAAATGATCCAGCGCGCCGAGGGCTGTGATGACATCGCCGAGGTGCGTGTCGGCTTCACCTGATGCACAAGCATGGTGCACAATGCCCGGTATTTGCACCAGCTCGACGCGACCCACTCCTGGCAACGGCGCCGATAGTGATGGAAGCCGTTGATTCGCAAAACCTTTGGCGCATGGCATGGTTTCTGCTAATCCGTCAGACCTGATGCGCCCCGGCCACCCGGGCAACACGAAAGAATCAGAATCAACACTGATAGACGCACCATTCACGTTTCGCAACACACTGAAAACCTGACTCAAAACACTGGAGGGCACGCAATGTCTGCTCAAGACGTTCTGAATACCATCAAAGAAAACGATGTGAAGTTTGTCGATTTCCGCTTCACCGATACCCACGGCAAGGAGCAGCATGTCTCCGTGCCCGCCCACACCGTGGACGAAGACATCTTCACCGAGGGCAAGATGTTCGACGGCTCCTCCATCGCCGGCTGGAAGGGCATCAACGAGTCCGACATGATCCTGATGCCGGATCCCTCCACCGCCGTAATGGACATCTTCTCCGACGAAGCCCAGCTGATCCTGCGCTGCAACATCGTCGAGCCCTCCACCGGCCAGGGCTACGAGCGCGATCCCCGCTCCGTGGCCGAGCGCGCCGAGGCCTACCTGAAGTCCACCGGCATCGCCGACACCGCCTACTTCGGCCCCGAGCCCGAGTTCTTCATCCTCGACGACGTGCGCTGGGGCTCCACCATGGCCGGCTCCTTCTACAAGGTCGACTCCGAGGAATCCGAGTGGAACTCCGAGAAGGTCTACGAGGACGGCAACATGGGCCACCGCCCCAGCGTCAAGGGCGGCTACTTCCCGGTGCCCCCGGTCGACTCCCTGCACGACATCCGCGCCGCCATGTGCCTGGCCATGGAAGACATGGGCGTGAAGACCGAGGTGCACCACCACGAGGTGGCCACCGCCGGCCAGTGCGAGATCGGCACCGAGTTCAACACCCTGGTGAAGCGCGCCGACTGGAACCAGATCCTCAAGTACTGCGTGCACAACGTGGCCCACGCCTACGGCAAGACCGCCACCTTCATGCCCAAGCCGCTGGTGGGTGACAACGGTTCCGGCATGCACGTGCACCAGTCCCTGTCCAAGGACGGCGAGAACATCTTCGCCGGCAACGAGTACGGCGGCCTGAGCGAGACCGCGCTGTACTACATCGGCGGCATCATCAAGCACGCCCGCGCCCTCAACGCCTTCACCAACGCCTCCACCAACAGCTACAAGCGCCTGGTGCCCGGCTTCGAGGCCCCGGTGATGCTGGCCTACTCGGCACGCAACCGTTCCGCCTCCATCCGCATCCCCTTCGTCAGCAGCCCCAAGGGCCGCCGCATCGAGGTGCGCTTCCCGGATCCCACCGCCAACCCCTACCTGGCCTTCGCCGCCATGCTGATGGCGGGCCTGGACGGCATCCAGAACAAGATCCACCCGGGCGAGGCCATGGACAAGGATCTGTACGACCTGCCCGCCGAGGAGGCCGCGGCCATCCCCACCGTGTGCCACTCCTTCGACCAGGCCCTGGAGGCGCTGGACGCCGACCGCGGCTTCCTCACCGCCGGCGACGTGTTCACCGACGACATGATCAGCGCCTACATCGAGCTGAAGATGGAAGAGGTCACGCGCCTGCGCATGACCACCCATCCGGTCGAGTTCGACATGTACTACAGCTGCTGAGCAACACCCAGCTGGTCCGTGACGAAGCAAACGCCCCGCTCCATCGAGCGGGGCGTTTTTTTGCGCGCCGCAAACAGGCGTGGAGAATTGCAGGCGGCGTTTGTCTGCCCCCGGCAATTCCGCTACATTTGAACCATGTGCCGAGCAAACCGCATCGCCGCCCTTGGGCTCATCGCCCTGTTCCTCGCCACGCCGGCGCTCGCCGGGGTGTACATGGAGCGGGACGCCGAGGGCAACGTGGTCTTCACCGACCGACCCAGCACGCGCCAGGCCAGACCGGTCGAACTGAGTCCCGTCTCCACCTATCGGGCAGCGGCGATCCCCGCTGCCAGCGGCAGCCTATCCGATCCCGGCGACAGCCCCCCGGGTTACGAATATGTCACCATCATCAGCCCGCAGAACGACAGTCCCGTGCGCGAGAACGGCGGCGCCCTCGAGGTCATGGTGGATCTCTCGCCACGCCTGAAGCCCAGCCACCGCCTGATGCTGCTGATGGATGGCGTGCCGGTGAGCGAGGGCCAGGACATGAACCTGAGCGTGCATAACGTCGACCGCGGCACCCACACCCTGCAGGTGCAGGTGGTGGACGAGGCCGGCAACGTCATCACCGCCTCGGACAGTATCACCTTCCACATGCTGCGGGTCTGAACCATGCGCCTTCTCCTGCTCCTGCTACCCCTGCTGTTGAGCGTCCCGCCGGCGACCGCCGCGGTGTACATGGAGAAGGACAGCGAGGGCAACGTCATCTTCACCGACAAGCCCAGCAGCCCGGAGGCCAAGCCCGTCGAGCTGAGCCCGCCCTCCACCTACCAGCCACCCGCCCTGCCCGCGCCGCCCCCGCGCAAGCCCGCGGCCGAACCCGCCGCCGAAGCGGTCTACGAGTCCGTCGAGATCATCAGTCCGGCAGACGACGAGCCGGTGCGGGCCAACGATGGCCGCCTGAGTGTCAGCGTGGAGGTCAGCCCACCGCTCAAGCCCGGGCACCGGCTGGAATTGCACATGGATGGCAAGAAGATCGCCGAGACCCGCGGCGATCACTTCGACCTGGAAAACATCGACCGCGGCACCCATAGCCTGCAGGTGCAGGTCGTCGACGAGAAGGGCAAGACCCTCATCAGCAGCAAAGCGATCACCTTTCACCTGCTGCGCTACGCCATTCCCCGCCCCGCAACCCGCTAGCCACATCGCACCATTCTGGTGCAGGCGGCCCTGTTTTGCGTTAACCTGAACCCGACGGCACCCGCGCACTCCAAGGAGAGGCCCGCCAGCCCCTTGATTTAACGGGCGATGGCGCCACATTTCAGCAGGCAAGCCATACCGGAAAACTTGGTTTGGTTCTTGCAAAGCCCGACCCATGACCACAGACACGCATACCGCCACCGGACTCCACCAGCGCATCCTCGACAATCTCGGCCATGCCGTGCTGATGTTCGATTCCGCGCTCAGGCTGGTGTTCATCAACCCGGCCGGCGAGATGTTGTTCGCCATCAGCGCCAGTCGCCTGCTGGGACAATCGGCCGGGGACATCCTGCCTCCCGACAGCCACCTGCTGGCGGCCCTGCAGCGCGGCCTGCGCAGTGGCCACCCGATCACCGAGTACGAGATGCAGCTCGACCTGCCGGGGCTGCAGGAGATCACCACCGACTGCACCGTCACCCCGCTGGCCACCCGCCCCGACGATTCCGGCCTGCTGGTGGAGCTGCGGCCCCTCGACCACCAGCGCCGCGTGGCCCGCGAGGAACAGCAGATCGCCCGCCAGCAGGCCTTCCGCACCCTGGTGCGCGGCCTCGCCCACGAAATCAAGAACCCCCTCGGCGGCCTGCGCGGCGCCGCGCAACTGCTGGAGCGCGAACTTCCGGATGCCGAGCTGAAGGAATACACCGCCATCATCATCGGCGAGGCCGACCGCTTGCGGAACCTGGTGGACCACCTGCTCGGCCCCAACACCATCGCCCACAAGGCCTCGCTGAACATCCACCGGGTGCTGGAACACGTGCGGCAACTGGTGCAGGCCGAGGCGCCGGCCGGGATCCGCATCCACACCGATTACGATCCCAGCATCCCCCATGTCACCGGCGACCGCGACCAGCTGGTGCAGGCGGTGCTGAACATCGTGCGCAATGCCACGCAGGTGCTCGGCGAGGACGGCGAGATCACCCTGCGCACCCGCGCCCGCCGCCAGTTCACCATCGGCGGCCGCCAGCACCGCCTGGTGTGCCAGGTATGCATCATCGACAACGGGCCCGGCATCCCCAAGGAGCTGGTGGAAAACATCTTCTTCCCCATGGTCACCGGGCGCGCCGACGGCACCGGGCTGGGGCTGTCCATCGCCCAGTCGCTGATCAACCAGCACGGTGGCCTCATCACCTGCAAGAGCCAGCCCGGCCACACGCAATTCTGCCTGCTGCTGCCACTGGAGCAGGACGAACCGGCAACCCACACCACCGACACGACGAGAAACCAGCCATGACGGAAAGCCAACCGATCTGGATCATCGACGACGATCATTCCATCCGCTGGGTACTGGAAAAGGCCCTCAAGCAGGCCGGCATGGCCGTGCAGAGCTTCGACAACGCCAACGGCATCCTCGAGCGCCTGCAACGCGAAACGCCCGCCGCCATCCTCACCGACATCCGCATGCCCGGCGTGGACGGCCTGCAGTTGCTGGAGAGTATCAACGAAAACCACCCCGAGCTGCCGGTGATCATCATGACCGCCCACTCGGACCTGGACAGCGCCGTCTCCGCCTACCAGGGCGGCGCCTTCGAATACCTGCCCAAGCCCTTCGACATCGACGAGGCCACCGAGCTGGTCAGCCGCGCGGTGCAGCACAGCGCCGCGCGCCGCGACGGCGGCCAGGACGAGCCGCAGCAGGCCGCGCCGGAGATCATCGGCGCCGCGCCCTCCATGCAGGAGGTGTTCCGCGCCATCGGCCGTCTCGCCCGCTCCAAGATCACGGTACTCATCAACGGCGAGTCCGGCACCGGCAAGGAGCTGGTGGCGCGCGCCCTGCACCGCCACAGCCCGCGCGCCAAGCAGCCCTTCATCGCCCTCAACACCGCCGCCATCCCCCGCGACCTGCTGGAGTCCGAGCTGTTCGGCCAC
>Ga0256830_1003270_pt1 | contig 10200 bp, 14 predicted proteins | sample 128326metaG_FD_190537 | JGI IMG/M metagenome (GOLD analysis project Ga0256830, IMG submission 190537) | Hydrothermal vent microbial communities from Lau Basin, Pacific Ocean - 128-326 | ecosystem: Environmental > Aquatic > Marine > Hydrothermal vents | place: Pacific Ocean: Lau Basin | collected...
ATATACTAATACATACTCTTTATTTTTGCAAACTGATTATTTTACGGCATAAAAAGACGAAGTGAACGCATTATCTTAGCCCAAAAGCCCCTTGCCGAACCTATACTCGCATTTTTACCCGCCATACTTGAATCATCCGCCCCCCAAAGAGCCAAACCAACCAAAACCGCATACTCCGGATCTGATATTCTATCCACTATTCCGTCAAAGTCTTGTCCGGGCAGCCCTATTTGCACCGGAAGCTTTAATTTTTCTCTGGCAAGCTCCACTATATGAGGCATTTTTGCGCCACCCCCAACCAAAACCACACCTCCGGGCAAAAGTCCTTGTTTTGAAACTTTTTTTAATTCTTTTTCCGCAAGTTCAAATATTTCATCAAGTCTGGCGCTTATTATTTCAGCTACATGCATCCTGGAAACGCTCCCCCCATCTTCAAAGCCCAATTCTTTTAAATCTATCATATCGCGCTTATTAACAGATTTTGGATCAGCTGTTCCAAATTCAAGTTTTACTTTCTCGGCAATATCTATCTCTGTTCTCAGACCAATGGCAATATCATTTGTTATATGAGAAGATCCCACCGGTAATATGGCAGAATGAACGATACTCCCATCTTCAAATATGGAAATCCCGGAGGTACCTCCCCCAATATCCAAAACCAAAACCCCAAGCTCTTTTTGTCTTTTAGACAACACAGCTTTTGATGAAGCAAGAGTTGAAACGACAAGCTCCTCAACATCCAAACCGGCAGCCTCAATACATTTTGTAAAGTTGCTTATCACCGAGATTGAGCAATCAACCACAAGAGCATTAACCTCCAAACGAACACCATGCATTCCAAGTGGATCTTTAATGCCGTCTTCCCCATCTATTACAAATTCTTTTGGAATAACATGGACTATTTTTCTGTTTGCCGGAATTGATATAGCCTCTGTTGTGGAAAGAACCCTTTGCTTGTCTTCTTTTGATATTTCCTGATCAGCTCTTGAAACGGCAACCACCCCTTTAGAGGATCTTGAGCTTATATGCGGACCTGATAAATTTACAAATACAGACTCTATACTTTTTCCCGAAGTTTTTTCAGCCTCTTCAACCGCTTTTCGTATACTTTCTGATGCATCCTCAATATCGGCAATCATCCCTCTTTTTACACCAAAAGAAGGCGCCTCGCCAACGCCAACAACTGAAAGCTTTTCCGCTCCCTTTCTTTTTTGAACAACCAAAGCTCTTATCTTTGTTGTTCCTATATCAAGACTGCAGATAGTGGATTCTCTGGCCACAAAAGATTTAAAATTTAAGATTTAAGATTTAAGATTTAAAAAATAAATCTCAAATCCCAAAGCTGAAATTTTAAACTCCAAACACCTTGCTAAGAGCTTTTTTTTGTATCCTTTCCGTTTTTTTCTCTTCAAATAAAGATCTTTCATGATCAATTCCCAAAAGATGAATCGTTCCGTGAGAAGCAAGCAGAGCCATTTCTTTTTCCAAGCTGATTCCCGCTTTTTTTGCCTGTTTTTTTGCATAAGGAACACAAATGATTATTTCACCCAAATTGAGAAAATCACCTTTTGCAAAACCTTCAAACCCGAATGATAAAACATCGGTTGCTTTATCTTTTTTTCTGAATTTTTTATTTAAAGACCGAATTCTTTTTTCTCCGCAAAATACTAAACTGATTTCGGTATTTTTATTTACCCTGAGAATCTTCAAAGTATTGAAAACAGTTTTTTCTATATTTTTTTCTTGAACTTTTCTTCTTGTAAAATTTATTACCCCTAAATCTAATTTAAGCATAAAATATTAAAACGCCAAACACAGCATATTTTCTTCCTGCCGTAAAGTTTATCTTATATGTAATCATTATAGCAACTTAACGCCGGCTTTGCAAAGCCGGCGTTAAATTGTTTAAAAATCTTAAGAAAGCTTCTTTTTTACCATAGCCGCCAGCTCTCCTCCATCCGCTCTGCCCCTAACCCTGTCTTTAAGCAAAGACATAACTTTTCCAAGATCCTTTAAAGACTCCGCCTTAATCTCCGATATCGCATCATTTACCATTTTTTCCAACTCTTCCGCTTCAAGCTGTTTTGGCATATATTTTTGCAAGACAGCCACTTCCTTTTCCTCATTTTCAGCAAGATCCTCCCTCCCTCCTTCTCTGTATTGTTTTATGGAATCCTTTCTCTTTTTTATTTCGGAAGATATTATATCTATAAGCTCTTCTTCGGAAAGCTCAACTCCCTTATTATCCAATTCCTTATTTTTTATTGCAGATTTAAGCATAGCCAAAACAGACTTTACAAAAGTATCACCTGATTTGAATGCATTTTTAAAATCCGAATTAATAACCTCTTTTAAATTCATTTTCACTTAATTTACCTAATTTAAATAATTTTTCTTTTTCTTTTATTATTCTTGATCTTCTTAAAGCTTTTTCTCTTCTTTCTATTTTTGATCTTTTGGGTTCAAGAAATCTTGTTCTTCTTGCTCTAACCAAAACCCCACTTTGTTGTATTTTTCTGGTAAATCTTCTTAAAAAAGCTCCGGTAGACTCTCCATCTCTTCTTTTTGCTTCTATCATAATTTTTCCACCCCCTTTCTTGTTTTGTCAGATAAAAGATGCATATGAATGTGCTCTATCTCTTGTCCTCCATCTTTTCCAACATTGACTCCCAGCCTGTAAGCGCCTGATACTCCAAGTTTCTTTGCCGCTTCTTTAGCTGTTGTAAATATCTTTCCTAAAACAAGCTCATCACCATCCATAACATCATCAACAGATTTTATATGTTGTTTGGGGACAATCAAAAAATGAATATTTGCTTTTGGATGAATATCTGAAAAAACCAAAAAATAATCATTTTCTAAAATAATCTCTGATTCTATTTTTTTATTTGCAATTTTACAAAATAAACAATCTTCCATAAATATTAAATTTATTTTTTAAGTCTTTCTTTAACTGTTTTAATAATATTTTCAATCGGGATCACCTCTTGCGAACCTGTTTCCATATCTCTTAAAATTATATCTCCATCTATCGCTTCCTTTTGTCCTATTATCAAGCTTATTTTTGCTCCCATTTTATCCGCTATTCTAAGTTGTGATGATATGCTGTTTCTTCCAAAAGCCTCTGAAACAAAGATTCCTGATTTGGAAAATTCATTAAAAAGTTTTAGACTTTTCTTTCTCCCCAAATCTCCTATCTGCACCAAAAAAACTTGCGCTTTAACAATATCCGGCACTCTTACATTCTGCAGCTTCATAATATCAATAACCCTTTCAATACCCAAAGCAGCGCCGATTGCGGGAGTATCTTTTCCACCAATAATTTTTACCAGATTATCAAATCTGCCGCCTCCTCCTATTGCCAGCTTGGATCTTTTATGAGTTGTCTCACTGTGTTTTTCCAAATGCTCATCTTCCAAAAAAACCTCAAATACAGTTTTAGTATAATAATCCAAACCTCTCACTAAATGCGAATTTAAAGAATACGGTATCTCAAGCTCATCCAAAAACTCCAAAACAGATCTAAAATGATCATGGCATTCTTTACATAAATTATCAATTAAATTAGGTGCATTTACTTTTATGGGCTGGCATTTTTCATTTTTACAATCCAAAAGCCTTAAAGGATTCACTTTTATTCTTTTCTTGCAGTCGGCGCAAGCGCCTTTTATTCTTGATCGATAATATTTCAAAAGCTGCTTCCTGTATACAGGACGACAAACCTTGCAACCGATACTGTTTATTTCAACATTTAAATTCTTCAAGCCCAGATCACCGCAAACTCTAACAAAAAGACTTATAACTTGAGCATCATAAATAGGATCAATATCCCCCAACACCTCAAAACCAACCTGATTGAATTGCCTAAATCTTCCAGCTTGAGGCCTCTCGTGCCTGAACATCGGACCCAGATAATAAAGCTTTACGGGTTGAGGTAGATTCATCATTCCATCTTCCACATAGGCTCTGGCAACTCCGGCTGTTCCCTCGGGTCTTAAAGCAACCAGATCCTTTCCTCTTGTCCTGAAAACATACATTTGTTTTTCCAAAATATCCGTTGAAACTCCAACAGAAGCTTCAAAAAGATCTGCATTCTCAAACAAAGGAGTATCTATTCTGCCAAAACCATAATGAAGAGAAGCTTTTTTGGTTACATCTCTAACTTTTTCCCAATATTTTTGATCTTTGGGCAATATATCTGAAGTACCTTTTGGAGCTTGAAATGAATTTTTAGCTTTTCTGGCCATATTTTTTATTTATAAAGCTTAAAAGCGTCAAAGGGAAATACCCTCACCCAAACTTTACCGATTAAAAATTCATCCTTAAGCGCGCCCCATCTCCTTGAGTCCGAAGACGCCACTCTGTTGTCACCCAAAACAAAATATTCATTGGAGCCTAAAGTTACGGGACCGCTGCCAAAAGTTTCTTTGCTGTCCTTCAAATAAGGCTCCTCAACAAAAAAACCATCAGGATTGTCTTTATTTTTTATCATAACTCTGCCGTCTTTGAGTTCAACTATCTCTCCGGGCAAACCTATAATTCTTTTTATATAATATTGGCTGGTATCATAAGGATACTTAAACACCACCACATCTCCTCTTTTTGGTTCTTCAAACTCATAAGATATTTCATCTATTATCAAATAATCACCATTTTCAAAAGTGGGCTCCATAGAAGCTCCCAAAACAAAAAACGGCTGAACAACAAAATATCTCAGCGGAATTATTATTATAAGCGATATAATGACAAGCTTTGCAGTTTCCCACAAAAAAGCGGATATTTTTTTAAAACTCATGGTAAAAATAATCTATCATAAATTCTCTTTTATTACAAGCGCACTAAACCTCTTTTTTATTTTATGATATTATACTTTATAAGATGGAAGCTTATTATGACTACAAATTAAAAGAAGAAAAAGATCATGGATTTTTCATCAGAATAATCATAAAAATTCTGGCCTTTTTTGGTATTTCAGCTTTGCTTTTTTTTCTCAATTCTACTGTTATCTCAAAACCGGTGCAAACCGACTTTAATACGGCAACCGTTGTAAAAACCGCTTTCTCATTTTTAAAAAATAAAGCGGATCCGCTAAGAGAAGAATGGACGGACAGAATAAACATTCTCTTTTTGGGAACCCCCGGAAAAGGCAACAGCGCCCCCGACTTAACAGACTCTATAATCCTTTTAAGCATAAAACCAAGCACCAAGCAAATAGCGCTTCTTTCCATACCAAGAGACCTTTTGGTTTATCTGCCGAAAGAAAAAAGATATTCAAAGATAAATGCCCTCTTTATAATGAATGAAAAAAATCCAACACTCATAGAAAATAAAATAGAAGAAATAACCGGGGAAAAAATACATTATTATTTTGTTTTAAACACCACTGCCGTTAAAAAAATAGTTGATGATCTTGGCGGTTTAAATGTGTTTGTTAAAAAAGACATCTACGACAGAAGCTTCCCGACTGCAAATTTCGGCACGGAAGTGTTTGAAGTAAAAAAAGGCTGGAGATATTTTGATGGTGATACGGTTCAAAAATACTTAAGGACCAGACATTCTGAAAATGGTGATTTTGACAGAATGGAGCAGCAGCAAGCCGTAATAGAAGCTCTAAGAAAAAAAGTTTTCGGTTTAAATTTGTTTTTGGATCTGCCTAAAATATTTTCCATACTGGGAACCATCTCAGAAAATGTGCAAACGGATATTTCTGAAAAAGAAATACGCCGGCTTTACGAGCTCGTAAAAAATGTCAGCTATGATAAAATAAACAATGTTGTTTTAAACGGAGGACAAAAAGACTCTTTGCTTGAAGCCGGCTCTTTTATGTTCGGCAAACAACGGGCTTTTATTTTAAAACCAAAAAAGGGAGATTTTGACTATTCTGAAATACAAGAACTTGCCGCCTCAATTTTTAATTTTTAATTTTAAAAACTTTTATTTTTAAGCACAAGTAAAAAGCAAAAATAAAATTTTACAAAATATGCACTTAATAGTAGGCTTGGGCAACCCAAAAAAAGAATATGAAGGCACAAGACACAATGTTGGACGTGATCTGCTTTTGGATTTTGCCAAAAAAAACAGCTTTCCTGAATTTTCAGAAAATAAAAAATTTAATGCGCTTAGCTCAGAAAGAAAACTGGAGAAACAAAAAATAATTTTGCTTTTACCTGAAACTTTTATGAATCTTTCCGGAGACGCGGTTGGAAAAGCTATAAGATTTTTCAAAATAAAGCCGGAAAATATTTTAGTGCTTCAAGATGATATTGATCTTCCCTTTAAAAAGGCAAAAATATCTTTTGATAAAAATTCCGGCGGTCATAAAGGTATAGAGGATATTATAAAAAAACTGGGGACAAAAAAGTTTTGGCGGCTGCGCATAGGTATTAATCCGACTAAAAAGAAAAAGGACGCTATGACGGTTGTCTTAAAAAACTTCTCAAAAAAAGAACAAGAAGAATTGAAAAAGCTCAAAAAAAAGATAGATGAGGCAATTTTAAGCTTTATTTTAAAATCGCCGGAAAAAGCTATGGCAGAATTCAATAAAGTTGCCAAAACAAATTCTTAATGCTAAAACCATAAGATGAATAAAAAAAGCGAGCTTTTAATAGTCGCCATCACCCCCGACTTTTTGGAAAGGGATGTTTTTTGGTTTTCTGAAAATGAAAATAAAATAAAAAATGCTTTGCGAATGGATGCTTTTTGGCAGAACCATGCTATGTTTATTGAAGAAAACCAAAACATAAAACTCTCAGATTTTTTAAGAAAACTTGATGATCTAAATTACCAAAAAACAATGACTGTTTCTTGTCCGGGAGAATTTTCAACAAGAGGCGGACTTGTTACAATATTTCCCGTCAACAAAAATAATGCTGTTTCAATAGACTTTTTTGGAAACAGTATTGATAAAATAACAGAGCTTAAAAATATAAAAATATCTGAAAAAGGCAAGAAAAAAATATTAAAAAAACAAATATCACTCTCAGACACCTCACATCTTAAAAATATAAAATCCGGAGATTTTGTTGTTCATATTGATCATGGCATAGGAATATTTAAAGGAGAAACAAAACTCAATAAAAATGAAAAAACTCCGGAATATTTTCTTTTAGAGTATGCTCCGCCCAAAAACAGCAAAAACCCTGACCGGCTTTTTGTGCCAAAGAAAAAAGCAAATAAACTTTCTTTGTATCTTGGCTTTAAAACTCCAAGCATCCACAGACTTTCGGGAAACACTTGGGAGAAAGCTTTTAAAAAAGCTTCAGAAGACGCAGAAAAATTCGCCAAAGAACTTTTGGAACTCTACTCAAAAAGATCAGTTGCCAAAAGACAAGCTTATCAAAAAGATGATTCTCACCAAAGAGAATTTGAAGATGATTTTGAATACATTGAAACCAAAGATCAAAATAAAGCTGTAAAAGAAATAAAAAAAGATATGGAGTCCGACATACCTATGGACCGTCTTTTGTGCGGTGATGTCGGCTTTGGAAAAACAGAGGTTGCGATGCGCGCAGCTTTCAAAGCACTGAATTCAGGGCGACAAGTTGCCGTGCTTTGCCCCACCACCATACTTTCAGACCAGCATTTTGAAAACTTTAAAAAACGCTTTAAAAAATTCCCCATAAACATCGGTGCCTTAAACAGATTTGAATCCAAAAAACAGCAGGAAGAAACGATACAAAAAATAAAAGAAGGAAAAATAGATATCGTTATAGGAACACACCGAGTTTTATCTTCCGATGTGCAATTTAAAAAACTTGGACTTCTAATAATAGACGAGGAACAGCGTTTTGGTGTAAAACAAAAAGAAAAACTGAGAAAATTCAGAGAAAATCTGGACGTTCTTTCGCTTTCGGCAGCACCTATTCCAAGAACGCTTTATCTTTCCCTTTCCGGACTTCGCCAAATAAGCACTATAGACACCCCTCCTTTTGGAAGAATACCCATAAATACCATAGTTACAGAATATGATAAAACACTGATAAAGGAGGCTATAAAAAAAGAGCTTAGAAGAAAAGGTCAAGTATATTTTTTACACAACAGAATAGAAACCATAGACAAAACTTTCTCCGACCTTAAAAAACTTCTTCCCAAGGCCAAGTTTGGCATAGCTCACGGCGGACTTTCTGAACATATGTTAAGATCTGTTATGAGAAATTTCAAACAAGGAAAATTTGATATTTTAATAGCAACAACGATAATAGAAAATGGTCTTGATATTAAAAATGTAAACACGCTTATAGTTGATGATGCCGCACGGCTTGGTCTTTCTCAAGCACATCAAATACGAGGAAGAATAGGACGCCACACCAAAGAAGCTTTTGCTTATTTTTTATACAGAGAAAAATCCTTAACAGAAAATGGAAAAAAACGGCTGGAGGCTTTGGAAAAATATTCAAAAATCGGCTCCGGCTATCAACTGGCCCTAAAAGACCTTGAGATACGAGGCGCCGGAAACATCCTCGGTAAAAAACAATCGGGAACGATAAATCAAATCGGACTAAACCTTTACTGCGAGATGTTAAATAATGCTGTTGAGAGGTTAAAATCCTAAATTTTTATCTTTTATTTTTATAATATAAAAATAAAAAAAGAAAGAAAAAAATAATTAAATACCCTATAGAAAAATAAAATACTTGTTTCTCAAAAATTTCTAAGATTAGAAAAAATGTTGTAAAAGTTAATATTACAAACCCAATAAACCATGGACTTGAAAAAATATTCTTTTTAAAATCAATATTTAAAAATAGAAATAAAAGAGGGATTAAAGCTATAATAAAATATCCTATTTTATCTAAAATAATAACATTACTTAAAACCCCAAACATTTGTAATGCAAAAATGATTATAAAAACTGAAAACAATATATAAAATATTTTAAATTTTTTAATAATAAAACTAAATTATTTTTTATTTTTAACCTTATTTTCTAGAAGTTTTTAAAATTCTTTCTTTTAAAACCACGCCTAATAAAAATCCAAGAAAATAAAATATTATTGGAAATCCGATAAAGAAAATTGAGGCTTTTAGATCTCCCATATCCTGATTCAAAGAAAGAGAGGAAATTAAACTATAATCTTTATATAAAAAATCTTTGTTTAAAAGTACAAGCCATAAAAATAAATAAAATAAAATACTAGAAAAAAACACTATCTCCATTTTTTCTTTTTTCTCTTTATTAAAAAGAATAATAGCTGTAATAAATCCAGTAAAAATTATAAAAGCAAAAACCTCTAATGAGAAAGCATCAGTGTCACTAAAAATAAAAAACAAAAATACAAGAAATAAAACTGTATTAATTATAATCGTTTTTATAAGAAAATTATTTAATAATTTTTTCATTTTAAGTTTTTTTAAAGGTTAAAAAAATGAGTAGGAGTAAATATTTACTCCTACTCACACGAAGAGTATCTACTGATACCAAATAAATACACTGCTACTTACAATACCTATGCCTCCAGCAAGAGCCACTCCATATTCTCCCAAACATAAGCTTTTGGGATTACCGCACAAAGATGACCCCAACAAATTACTACCATATGCAATTTGAAATGCTGTCATTATCCATGAATTGTATGAATACCATCTAATCTTGTTTGGATCAACATCCCATGTGGTGTAATAATCAAGCCTATATTCAAAATCAGACGGATCATCATCACAGTACCAATCATATGACCAAGAAGAGGCATAAGTTCTTCCTGTCCCAAACATATATGGCTCCACATATTGTTTACAAGGACCCCATGAAAGAGTAAAAGAACCTCTACCAGAATTTGGCGACCGAGCAGAACAGGAGAGGGAAGAATTTAGAATAAAAGAATAAAAATTCTTTTAAAAGTTTTTTTTATCCTTCAAAAATTTTTCAATTTTTACTCTTTCGATTCCGGTGCTCACCGCCACTTCTTTTGCTATACTGATAAATTCATCATAGCTCAAAGATTTGATGAACTCTTCCGAAAGTTCATTATTTACAGCTTTCACCGCAAGAGCTTTAGCATCAAATATTGGCGATGTCGCAACAACCACACTTGAAAAAATAGATGTTGACAATACCAACATTATCCCAAAAATTGCATTTTTTAGCAATTTCATTTTACTCTCCTTTTTTAGTTTAAAAGAACTACCTTGCCGTTAAATTATTTAACAGCAAAAGTACTATATCATTTTTATAAAAAAAAAATAAAAGTTATTTCTGGGGGA
>Ga0256830_1003271_pt1 | contig 10198 bp, 6 predicted proteins | sample 128326metaG_FD_190537 | JGI IMG/M metagenome (GOLD analysis project Ga0256830, IMG submission 190537) | Hydrothermal vent microbial communities from Lau Basin, Pacific Ocean - 128-326 | ecosystem: Environmental > Aquatic > Marine > Hydrothermal vents | place: Pacific Ocean: Lau Basin | collected...
TCTGCCGGCTGAGCTACCCTGGCTGCATTGAGAGTATATAATTATACCTGAAAAAAAGAGGATATGAATAGTCTTCCTAAATCAGGATTAGAAAAAAGGTCATGCATCAGTAGTGTCCAAAATAATTTTACTTTATCTATAACAAGGCAGGGTGCCGAAGAAAAATAAGCACCACACCTTATTCACAGTGAGCAGTAAGCAGTGAGCAGTTTGTGGGTGGATGAGTGGATGGGTAGATGAGTAGATGGGTGGATGAGTGGATGAGTAAATGGGTTGATGGGATAACAGTGAGCAGTGAACAGTGAGCAGTAAGCAGAGGGCCTCCGAAAAATCGCAGATTTTTCGGAGTATAAAGAGGTGGTTCATCATGGCATTGATACAATGGAATTTAAATAATAAAAGACAGAGTCTTTTAGGACTTAAGTGGATAGACAAGGGTCTTGATGTAAGATACATGAGGTATTGCTACATGGCATTCTTCACCACCTCTGGGCCTGTAGGGTTTGTTTCTTTACTTGATTTAGAGTATAACGATAAAAAAGAGTTTACTTTATTGTTTAATCCTGTGGTTGGCTTATTTTTATGAGGTGCCCTGCCTTGACAGGGATTTATTTTGGACAGATTTGGTCATGCACAAAAGAAGGAAATACCTGTGTGCTTATGAAGTTGACAGGATATTTTTTTGTATTAATGAATGTTATAATTTAAATAATTGTTAATTGTTCGGTTGAGCACCCTGGAAGAACTCGCAGGATAAGACTCCTGTAATCCAGTGTTAGAGGTCTGTCGTCCTTGTGCATCCAGGGACATGATTGGAAGATGTTGTCAGAGCAAATACACTGCACAGGACAGGGGCTGTTGTAATCTCTCTCCATAAGAGTGACTGATTGAATAAAGGAGGGTATAGCCATTGAAAAGATATATCTGCATTCACGGGCATTTTTATCAACCACCCAGGGAGAACCCCTGGCTTGAAGAGGTGGAAACACAGGACTCCGCCTATCCCTACCACGACTGGAATGAGCGTATCACCGCTGAATGTTATGCCCCTAACACAGCCTCCAGGATCCTCAATCCAGACGGTGTGATAGTGAATATTGTAAATAACTACTCAAGGATAAGCTTCAATTTCGGCCCCACACTCCTGTCATGGCTTCAGAGGCACAACAGGGGGGTCTATGAGGCGATACTTGAAGCAGACAGGTTGAGTATGGAACGTTTCTCAGGACATGGCTCTGCCATTGCCCAGGTCTACAATCACATGATAATGCCCCTTGCCACAAAGGTGGACAAGTATACGCAGATACTCTGGGGAATAAGGGACTTCCAGTACCGGTTTAAACGTGATCCAGAGGGTATGTGGCTGCCAGAGACGGCGGTTGATACCGAGACACTTGAGATACTTTCAGAGATGGGTATAAGATTTACAATACTTTCTCCCACACAGGCCTTGAAGGTAAGGTCCCCTGGTGGTAAATCCGAATGGACAGATGTGAGGGATGGAAAGATTGACCCTTCAATGCCCTATCTCTGCAGACTACCCTCAGGCAGGCAGATTAGTATCTTCTTCTATGATGGGCCCATCTCAAGGGATGTTGCCTTTGGGGGGCTGTTGCACAATGGGGAGGCCTTTGCCAAAAGGCTACTTTCAGCGTTTAATGATAAACGTACATGGCCACAGATTGTTCATATCGCTACCGATGGTGAGACCTTCGGGCATCATCACAGGGGCGGTGACATGGCCCTTGCCTATTGTCTCTATTATATTGAAAAACTTGAGGGAGTGGAGCTTATCAACTATGGTGCCTACCTTGAAAAACACCCTCCGCGGTACGAGGTGAAGATTGTTGAAAAGAGTTCCTGGAGTTGTGTCCACGGAGTAAAGAGATGGAAGGAAGACTGCGGTTGTAATACAGGCAGAAACCCCCAGTGGACACAGGCATGGAGGAGACCCCTGAGAGATGCAATGGACAGGCTGAGGCATGATCTCGCAAGGATCTATAAGAACCTTGCACCGCGTTATCTAAAGAACCCCCAGGCTGCAAGGGATGATTATATCAGTGTCATACTTGACAGGTCAGAGGAAAACACAGAGGCCTTCCTGTCAAGGCACGCCAGGAAGGCGCTCTCTTCTGAGGACAAGACAACCCTCCTGAAGCTCCTTGAGATGCAGAGGAACGGGATGCTCATGTATACAAGCTGCGGGTGGTTCTTTGATGAGATATCGGGTATTGAAACCATACAGGTCATGATGTATGCGGCAAGGGCAATGCAGCTTGCCAGGGATGTTGCCGGTGTTGACCTTGAAGGAGAGTTTGTAAAGAGGCTGAAAAAGGCACCAAGCAATATCTATGAAAACGGTGCATATGTTTACAGGCACTTTGTGAAGCCATCAAGTGTTGATCTGTACCGTGTGGGAGCACATTATGCCATATCTTCGGTGTTTGAAGAGTCACCGGAGGAGATAAGGCTTGCCTCCTATAGTGCGGATATCAAGGAGAAGTACAGGGATGAGTCCGGCAGGTTGAGGATACTCAGCGGGAAGGCCACCATAATTTCCAATATCACATGGGAGAGCAAGAGGATTGACTTTACGGTCTTCTCAATGGGAGATCATAATGTGACAGCAGGGGTGAAAGACCTCAGGGAGGAAAGGCTTTACAGGACACTTATTGATGAGCTGAAGGGGCATTTCAGGAAGGCTGATGTGCCAGGGGTAATCCGTACAATAGACAGGTACTATAAAAACTCCACCTTCTCCCTATGGCACCTCTTTAAAGACAAGCAGAGGAAGATCATCAAAGGGATACTTGAGTCAAGATATGCAGACATGGACGCCCTGTACCGTCAGATATATGAAAACAATTATACAGTGATGAATTTTCTCTCCTCCCTTAATATACCCGTGCCAAGGTCATTTCTCATGGCGGTTGAACATACACTTAATCGGGAGTTACAGGAGTTGATAGACTCTGAAGAGCTTGACCACGAAAAGTTGAGGGGAACCTTTGAGGAGGTGAAGAAGTGGGGTGTTGAGATAGACAGGGCAGGATTATCACTTCTTGCATCTTCAAGGATTGATGCCATGATGGAGGGCCTTAGAGAGAATCCCCTTGACCATGCCCTCGCAGAGGAGATCAACAGCCTGCTGAAGATCCTTAGGGATTTCTCCCTGGAGCTGAACCTGTGGAAGTCACAGAATATTTATTTCTCCATAGGGAAACAGTATCTGCCCCAGATGAAGGAAGGACTGGCACGGGGGGACGAGGAGGCAAGACACTGGGTGGATGTCTTCAGGAAGCTTGGTTATTATCTTCATGTGAAGATACTCTGAGGCAGCCCTTTACCAGTAAGTAAAGATCCTCTTCAGGTTTCTGATCTCACCCGGGAAATCCCATAAACCCACCGGTCTGATCATTGCATCACTGTAAGTACTGTATCTTATGGTATCACCAGCACTGTAGACCCTTATGGCCCCATCTCTGTCTGTCCTGAGGGTGGTGAGACCGGCCAGTTTGTCCAGGGTTTCTGGGTGGGGATGGCCGTACATATTGTCCGCACCCACGCTGATCACTGCAAGGGCAGGCCTTACCCTCTTGAGAAAGCCCCCTGTGGTAGAGGTGTGGCTACCATGGTGGGCCACCTTCAGTATATCCGCCTTCAGTGGCAGGTGCATTGCCATGATGGTCTCCTCAGCATCAGCCTCAACATCACCTGTGAAGAGCACGGAGAATTTCTCATTTACATACCTCAAAACAAGAGAGCTGTTATTCTCCTCATCCCCTCTGGTGCAGTAGTATCCCTCATAGGGGTGGAGAACCTCAAATCTGCCACCGGGGTATCTCATGATATCACCTGCCCTGAGCCTTCTGTGGACGGTTAGTCTTTCAATATCAGGTTTATAGAGGATAAGACCGTTGTCCCAGAGCTCTGATACCCTCATCTGCTTCAGAATATTCCAGAGGCCGCCTGCATGGTCACCTCCTGCATGGCTTAATACAAGCGCATCAATACGGTCCTTACCCCTGTAGGTGAGGTACTGCAGCACCTCCCTTCCACTGTGTCCGGTGTCAATCACAATGGTTCTGCCGGTGTCTGTCTCTATAACTGCCGAGTCACCCTGGCCCACATCAAGGAATGTGACAACGGGATAGTTGACCCTGTTGGCCCCATATGTAACGATTACAGCTATTACAAGGGTCAGCAGGGAAAGCTGCAGCAGTCTCTTCCAGCCCTTGAGGAGAGAGATGCCAATGAGATAGACCAGGGGGACGAATAAGAAGGGAAAGCCACCTGTCCTCAGGAATGAAAAAGACAGACCCGATAGGGAGATGACCATGTTATTGATCATGCCCGAGAGTGTGCCGATCAGTTCTGCCATGGGAAAGTAGCCTGAGAGTAGAAAAACTATGGTACTGAAGATACCCAGGGGCAGGAGGATGAAACAGACAACAGGGGTGATCAGTATGTTTGCCACTATGCCTATGCTGCTTGTGCCATGGAAGTAGTAGAGTGAAAGAGGCAGCGTGCCGACGAAGGCACTCACTGTTATGACAATGAAATGAAAGAGAATCCTCAGGACTTTTGACTTACCGATACGTTCAGTATATCTGCTGGCATACTCCATTGCAAAACCTATTGAAAGGACAGCTACAAAGGAAAGCTGCATTGAAGGTTCCACTATAGCTGCAGGATTTAACAATAAAATTAAGAAGCCCGCAAAGAGCACCGTTACAAGCCAGCTGCCCCTTCGGCCAAGAAAGACACCTGCTATAAAGAGGTTTATCATCACAAAGGCCCTGATGGCAGGTATCCTCATGCCGGAAAGGAGCAGATAGAACAGCAATACCGGCAGTATGAGCAACAGCCCTGTTTCTTTGAGACTCAGTCTTCTTGTAAGTCTTATGAGCATCCTGTAGGGCAGGAGCATGGCAAATGCCCTGACAATAAAGAAGGCAACAATCGTAAATAGGCCAAAATGGGTGCCTGAGACACTCATCAGATGGGCAAGACCTGTACGTGCATAGGCTGTGTAGAGTTCCCGGTTTGTACCCCTGTGTCCAAGGACAATAGCTGACAGCAGTGAGGCTGTGTCCCTGTTGTAGCGTTCATGGAGAAACCTGTATACCCTCCACCTGAGACGTTGTACCTGGGAAAGCAGCCCTCGGGCCCTGTATTTCAGCATCTCACCCTCGGGATGTATGTTGATAACAGGCGATCTGAGATGCTCACCGGGATTCCTTCTGGGAGCCCTCACAGATGTCCTCACATAACCTTCGTATGCATAGCCAGGCTCAATGGCAACGGCAGAGAAGAAGTACTTCTTTACACCCTTTATTGATTTCAGGTGATCGGCATCACACTCATAGAGGAATCCATACTCTGTCTGTACAGGCAGGTTGACAATAGAGACCCTGTGATAGGCTGCTGTATCCCGGTTAAAGCTGGCAGCCAATCTCTCATACTCTCCCTGGTCAACCCTGCTGCTAAAGGACAATACACCATAGAGGAATGCCAGGAGGATCACAAAGGAGAGGTAAAATAAGCTCTTTTTTTTCCTGAGAAAGATAAACAAGATCTGTAAAATCAGGAAAAGTAATACCCCGTCTGGGAAAAACCTGAACAGGTATGAAAGGGAGATACCTTCAATGAAGAAGATATAAAAACAGAGAGCCCCTCTCTGGTCAACCATCCAGTCTTTTTATTACATCTGCGATTTCCTGGGCCACTGCTTCTATCCTTTCCCTGTCCTGTCCTTCAGCCATGACCCTTATCTTTGGCTCTGTGCCAGAGGGTCTTACAAGGACCCTTCCACTGCCATCAAGCTGTCTTTCGGCATCCTCAATAGCCCTTCTGACAGCATCGTTCTGGATTATCTCTTTTGAGCTTACCTTTACGTTCATGAGCACCTGGGGGTAGAGGTAAATGTCTGATACAAGTTCGGAAAGGGGCCGATCCTTCTTTTTCAGGAGATAAAGCATCTGAAGTGCTGTGATCGGGCCATCACCAGTGGAGTTGTACTCAAAGAAGATAATGTGGCCTGACTGTTCACCGCCAAGGATATACCCCTCCCTTCTCATCTCCTCAACAACATATCTGTCACCAACCTGTGTCCTTACAAGCCTGATCCCCTTTCTCTTCAGGTAGTGCTCTACACCAAGGTTTGTCATGACGGTGACCACCACGGTGTCATCAAAAAGCCTGTCCTCTTTCTTCAGTTCCACAGCCCAGAGGGCGAGCATCATGTCGCCATCAACCTCCTTGCCCTTTTCGTCAACAAGCATTGTCCTGTCGGCATCACCGTCATGGGCAATACCAACATCTGCACCCTCCTCAAGGACCTTTTCCTTTAGCTGTTTCAGATCGGTTGAGCCACAGCCTGCATTGATGTTGATGCCGTCAGGCGTGTCATTGATGGTGACAACCTCGGCACCAAGCTCTGCAAGCACCTTGGGGGTGATCTTGTAGGCAGCACCATTTGCACAGTCCACCACCACCTTTAACCCTTCAAGGCTGGTGCCCCGTGGTATGGTGGACTTGATAAACTCTATATAACGGCCTGACGCATCCTCCATCCTGAAGGCCTTGCCCACATCCCTGCCGTGGGGTCTGTCACTGAAGGAGTCATCCACCATTACAAGCCTCTCTATCTCCTCTTCAACCTTATCAGGCAGCTTGAACCCGTCGCTTCCGAAGAATTTTATCCCGTTGTCCTCGTAGGGATTGTGAGATGCTGATATAACCACTCCCGCATCAAGCCTCATGGCACGTGTGAGAAAGGCAACGCCAGGTGTTGGAATGGGCCCCACAAGGAGTACATTCATCCCCATGGAACAGAGCCCTGCAGTGAGTGCACTCTCAATAATGTAGCCTGATATACGGGTGTCCTTCCCGATAACTATCATGTTCTTTCCACGGTCCTTCCTCAGTACCTTTGCTGCAGCCATACCCACCTTTACCACTGTCTCCGGTGTCATGGGATGCAGGTTTACCTGGCCTCTTATACCATCAGTACCAAATAGTGGCATCACTCCTCCTTTTTGTTTTCAAAGTATATCCTGACCTTTACCTCATCAACGGAAAGTCTGATCTTGTCGCGTGTTGTTACAAGTCCCACTGTTTTTATGAGAGGTGCTTTACCAGCAGGGATGATTATCGGCTCTGTCTTTATGGAGGCGAGCCTCTTTAGAATCGTTTCAGGTCCCTCCACCGTAACCCTGGGGGGTATCACCTCTATTCGGAATCTTTCTTTCAAACCTCTACGGCCTGAGATTACAGGTTCCACCTTCAGGTCCTTTCTGATAACCCTGTCAAGAAAGACCTCCACCTCTGATGGTGTGATGGATGCCACCTCAATAGAGGAGGGCTTCCTGATGCGTTCACGTCTTATCCTGTACTTTCCCGGCCCCTGTTTTGCATCGCTGAGGTCAACAAAGACCCTTATATCCTCAGGTCTTATGGATGCAATTGCCCTCTCGGAGCCATAGACACTTATCTTTACCCTGTCCTGTCCCTTTTTGATTATCTCATAGCCCTGGGGGATGTTTATGTATTCAATGGGGACCTCAAGGCTTACCTCAGAGGTGCCCTTTGCAGAGATCATATACCACAAAACAACGGCGAGCCCGAGGGATATGAGCTTCAGGCCGAGGTTTTCTGTTATTCTGGATTTCATTTCCTCTTCTTCTCCGTAAAGAGTGATGTCAGGGTATCTCTCAGTGTACCCATATCCATGGGCCCCTCAAGTTTACCCTCATAGGCTATTGAAATGAGTCCCTTTTCCTCTGATATTATTATGACAACCGCATCTGTCTCCTCTGTGATGGCTATTGCAGCCCTGTGCCTGGTGCCAAGTGAGCGGTCAAGATCGCTTCTGAGGGTGATGGGCAGAAAACAGCCTGCTGCGACAATCCGTTCCTCCCTGATTATCACAGCCCCGTCATGTATGGGTGAGGTGGGATGGAATATACTAAGGAGTATCTCCTTTGTCACCTTAGCATCAATGGGGGTGCCTATCTCTATGAAATCATCCAGTGAGTCCTCCCTCTCTATCACTATAAGGGCGCCTATCTTCCTTGTTGCAAGCGACACAGCCGCCCTTACTATCTCGTCAAAGGATTTGAGTTCAGAGGCAGAGGCAAGGGGCTGGAAAAAGGGGGTCTCTCCCATATGGGCGAGGGCCTTTCTGATCTCGGGCTGAAAAAGGATGATCAGGGCAAGAACCACCTGGGCCCAGAAGCTCTGTATTATCCAGTAGAGGGTATGGAGCTTCAGTATGTCCGATATGATGAGCACCGCAAGGAGGATACCGAGCCCGAGGAGCATCTGCACAGCCCTGGTGCCCTTGATTATCAATAAAAGCCTGTAGATTATGAAGGCCACAATGAGGATGTCAAGGATGTCCTGCCACCGGATATGTGTGATTGTTTCTATCATCTTTGCCCCTTTAGAATTTTATCATAATCTTCCATGTTTTTATAAGATTTCGCTACTGTCCGGTAAACATTGAAAGTTATGGTAATGGCAAGGGGCACTGATTTTTCGTCTCATTCTCGGCAGACCTCCCTGTCTGCCTCCGAGGTAATTTTGCCTGGCTGCCCTCACGGCAGCCACTATGGCAAAATTAAATCCGCTCAAAATCAATACCCCTTGCCCTATATATATTGTCTCTGGTGAATTTTTATCGGACACTATTTATAAGATTTGACAAATTGACAGGTAATCTTTATCATATATTCTTATGAGTTTCTTCAGGAAACCTAATTTATTTTTCATCTTCCTGGTGCTAATACTCTCATATTCCAGTGGATTCTGCCTTTCCCTTGAACAGCTGGACACGGAGTACTACTGTAAATACAAGAACCCTGATAACGACCCCCTGAGTGCCGAAATAGTCATATATTTCTTTGATTCTGACAGCAGGGTGCCAGGGAAATCCTACAATGCCTCATACTCACCTGAGTACCTCTTTACCATCAGTGCCCCACGGGGGTACGATGAAAGAGAGACTTCACCCGATACAGGGAACGAGAAGGAAAGGGAAGGCTTTGTTCTCCTTGCCTCCTACAGTGAAAACAGGGTTGCCAAGGAACATGTGCAGAAGTGGATCAGGTACTATACCACAAAGGGGAAAAGGTCATTCTCAATCTGGCTGAAGCGCTCTGGCAAGTACATGGATATCATAAGGGAGATACTCAGGGAGAATGACCTGCCTGAGGACCTTGTCTATCTTCCCCTCATTGAGAGTGGATTCAGGACAGAGGCACGATCCCCCTCACATGCAGTGGGTCCCTGGCAGTTCATCAGTGCAACAGCAAAGAGATACGGCCTGAAGATCAACTACTGGATTGATGAGAGAAGGGACCCTGTAAAATCAACAAGGGCAGCCTCACGGTATCTGAAGGACCTCTACAGGATCTTCAAGTCATGGCCCCTCACCCTGGCTGCATACAATGCCGGTGAGGGCGCGGTCCTGAAGGCCCTGAGGAAGACCAGAACGGATGACTACTGGAGGATAGCCCGTACAAGGTATCTGAAGAAGGAGACCCGTCGGTATGTGTCCAAGTTTATTGCTGCAGGCATGATCGCCTCAGAACCAGAAAAATATGGCTTTACAGACCTTGACTACCATGCCCCCCTTAAATTTGAAGAGGTAAAGATAAAGGGTCCAGCAGCGCTCTCCTTCATCGCAAAATGCTCAAAGACATCAACAAGGACTATAAAAGAGCTCAATCCGGAAATAAAGAGATGGTGTACACCCCCTGAAGAGAAATACTATGTGATCAGGATTCCTGAAGGCAGGAAGGAGGAGTTCCTTCAGTGCTACAACAATGCAAGACCCTCCCAGCGGATGCCCAGGATACCCTATATCATCAAGAAGGGTGATACCATCTATGATATTGCCAAGAAATACAGGGTCAGAAGGAAGGAGATACTGGCCCTCAACAGGGGTATTAACCCCCGCAGGCTCAGGCCAGGGAAGATTCTCTATCTTCCACCAGAGTAGATCATGGTTGCCAGAGCCTGTTCAGCTTTTCAGATGGACTGGTCTCTTCTGTTGAAGACTGTCATTGCCTCCTGAAGGCCGGCAGAGATGATGGTTATTGCAGCATCGGTGGCCCTCTTTATTGATTCCTCAATGAGGGGCCTCTCTTCTGGGGGGATCTTTGCAAGCACGTATCTCTCTGTTGGAAGGTGG
>Ga0256830_1003272_pt1 | contig 10197 bp, 8 predicted proteins | sample 128326metaG_FD_190537 | JGI IMG/M metagenome (GOLD analysis project Ga0256830, IMG submission 190537) | Hydrothermal vent microbial communities from Lau Basin, Pacific Ocean - 128-326 | ecosystem: Environmental > Aquatic > Marine > Hydrothermal vents | place: Pacific Ocean: Lau Basin | collected...
TTTAGCGAACCTATCAAGATATCTGATAAGTTGATTTGCGTATTCGGTAGAAGTTCTATTTAGAAGCCATTTTGCAAAATCCTCTCTCAAATCTCTGTATTTTATTAAATCTCTCCTCTGAGCCTTAAGACCCTGTCCCGAAGGGGTCCGCGGGTTCAAATCCCGCCCCCCGCATTTAATTCGGTTTTGAACCAGTATGAGGGGTTTATTAAACGGTTAAAGTTGCCGCACATTTCTACTCAGGAATTGAAAGCCTACAAATCCGATATTTTTAGCTATTTAAAGGCTTGTTCTTACGAATTAAACGATAATGACATAATTATTTATATAAACAGATTAAAAGACCGTTACAGCCCGAATAGTGTTCGAAATAAGCTAATTCGCATCAGGAAGTTCTTGGAATTCATAAATCACCCGTTCTGCCAAAGATTCCGAAACGGAGAAAGAGAGTGATTAAGATTGAGGTTGTCAGGAATATGCTAAAATAAGCTGACAGGCTCCAGTATCCGTATAACCTTAAGCTCAAGTCTGCAATTCTTCTTTCGGCCACTTCAGGAATTCGAGCAGGGGAATTGTATCGCCTACCCTTGATAACATTAACATTTCTGACAGAGCAATATTTATTTCCGCTGAGATTGCAAAAGACTACGAAGACAGGGTTACTTTTTTTTCTCCAGAGGAGCTCAAGAAGTTCTGCAGGAGTATTTGTCCGCAGTTAAACCTGGCAAGTTTCCCTTCTCCAAAAAGTCTCTGCTTTATTACTTGGGAAATTAAACACGGGTTTGAGAATCAATCACATGAGGAAGTTTTTCAGCCAGCAGAGCGGCAGTAATACTGACATCCCTGATAATCCTCTGAGCCTTCCAGTCTGCTGGAATGTCTTCGTAGGCTGGCATGACAACTGTTAGCTGGCAAGTGCACCCACTCTCATAGCTTCTTCACATGCGGATGTTGTCTCATTCTTGATCACAGCAAGACCGAGCTCGGCCCTGAGACCCATTGTCCAGTTGTCTGATCTGTGTAACCTTCAGTTACCTTCACAAGCAGAATTGTATAGGGGTAATCAAGATCAGAAATTGTCATATGCTACCTCAAATGGTACTCCAGCCATTACTGCTAAGAGCTCTTTCAGTTCTTCTCTCCATCTCTCCACCTGGTTCTGCAGGCGACATAGCTTATGCTCACATCTCCCTCCCTGATGGACTCATCGCTCTATCATTTATCCTCCTAAGAAAAGCTGAACAATGATAACGTATAAATAATGTATGCCAGAGGATGTGGTTTTATACTCAAATTCTCAGCACAAAACAATTCACAATCCCTATTTTTAGGAAATTTTCAGCTTGATCCCATTTTATGAAATTACGTGGATAATTTCTCAAGATAGTCTCCAAGCCTTTTATCTTTCATTACCATCTCCTGCAATACTTGCTTTATCTCCTCAGGTTCCGAACTCTTAATCCCAAAATACACCGCAAAATTTCTGGTTGTTCTTAAAATAGTCGATCTACCTCTTTTTTCCTCTGAAACGAATCCTATATCCTTCAGCTTCTTTACATGCTCATAACATCTGTTTCCCCTGATTTTCGCAAGATCGGAGAGCTTTATGGGCTGTTTTATGGCGATTATTGCCAGAGTTCTCAGCAGTCCTCTTTCGAACTCCCTTTCAGTGAAATGCCTGACCACATCTGAATATTCAGGCTTCACCCTCATCAGATATTTGCTTCCAAGCTTGACTATTTCGATTGAAGAGCTTCTGGATGAGTATTCCTGCGAAAGCTCGTCAATTGTCTTTTCAACGTCCTCAGCCTTAACTCCGAGAATTCTGGCTATTTTTGATGCAGATATTGGGTCAGAGGTGACAAAGAGTATTGCCTCAATCTTCTCTTTCATCCCTGATCCTCCTAATCTCGATCTCGCTTTCAAATATTTTCTCCTGATAAAGCTCAAATATCCTTCTGAAGGCAAGATGGAGCACTGAAATGTACTTGGATACCAGATCAAAGCCTGCGATATCACTGAGTCTGATTACATCCTTGTTTTTCATCACCAGACCGATCTTCTCCTTTACTTTCTCAATCGTTATCTCAAGATCTTCATCGTGTGGAACCTCCATTGGGTCAAACAGAGTGTCCCTCTGACGCTTTCTTTTTCTCCTTCTCTTTCTAACCCTTTCAGCTGACTCAAGCTCCCTTATCAGATCTTCAAGGGTCGTGTACCTCCTCACCCTCTTTCTGCCTGCACTTATCAATGCATTGATCAGATCATCCTCTACAGTCACTTCATCCTCAAGAAAATCTTGAGAGAGGTACTCCTCGAACTCAGGACTGTAGGAGAGATCCTCAAAATCATCGTAAAGCTGAGATACCGAATCATCTTCCTCTTCATGCTCACCAATGATTCCAAGAGCTTCGCCAGTCACAATGTCAGATTTCATTCTTATCAGAATGGCCGCATACAGCAATACTCTGCCCGAAATTCTCAGATCGAGCTTCTTTGCCCTTTCAAGCTCCTCTAAAAATTTGTCTGCCACATCAACGATGTCTATGTTTACAGGATCTATCTCCCTCCTCCTAGCGAGATTGTAGAGCATCTCTACTGGATCATCGATGCCTTCCTTATTCCAGTCACCTGTGATATGTTATCCCTCCCCATCGTAACGCCAACAATGGCATCTGCCTCCTCAAGCATTGGCTTTCGAAGCGAGACGACTATGAACTGAGCATGGGAGGAGAGTTCTTTTATCATCCTCGCAAGCATCGCTACATTGACACCATCGAGAAACATGTCAACCTCATCAAAAGCGTAGAATGGAGCAGGTTTGTACCTCTGGATGGCAAAAATTAAAGCTAAAGCAACAAGACTCTTCTCCCCACCACTCATTTGCTCCAACTTTTGAACCTGTCTGCCATATGGTCTGACCCTCATGTAAAGCCCTGAGTTGAAAGGGTCGTCAGGGTTGTCAAGATAGAGTTCCCCTTCACCATTGGCAAGGCTTCTTATGATTTCCCTGAAGTTCTCATTGAGAGCGTTGAAAACCTCAAAGAATTTTTCCCTCTTCATTCTATCATATTTCTCAATTCTTTCGATTATCTCCTCCCTCTCCCTTTCAAGCTCTGTCTTTTTTGTAAACAGCTCCTCCCATCTTGTTTTAACCTCATCATACTCCTGTATTGCCTTCAGATTTACGTCACCAAAACCGGAGAGCTCAGCTTCAACCTTCTCAAGCTCGGAAACTGCTTTTTCTCTGTTAATCTCAGGTTCAAGCTCTGGAAGCTCATCGATCTCTTTCCGAATTTGTTCAATTACTTCTCTTCTTGCCCCAATTCTCTCATCGTATCCCGTTATGTCATACTCAAGCCTGTTCTGCTCATTCTCAAGTTCTCTCATTCTCGCAAATATCTCGTCTCTTTTCTCCCTCAGCTCCTTCACTTTTTCGCCAAGCCTGTCTTCCTCCCCCCTCAGTTTTTCGATCTCGAGATTCAGCTTTTCTACCTTCTCTCTTGACTCGGTGATTCTCAGAGAGAGTTCGCTTGTCTTCTGACCAATATCTTCCACCCTGTTTTCTCTTTCATTTATCAAAGACTCTTTCTGCTTTATCTCAAGCTCTTTTTTCTCTATTTCAGATTCGATTTTAATCAGGCCTTCTCTAATTACTGAATGCTGATTTTTGAGCGATTCAAGCTCTTTCGAGAGCTTTGGAAGTTCACTACCCTTGACTTTTCTGTTCAAAGCCTCAAGCTCTTTCGAGAGAGACTCAATTTCCTTAGAGATTTCCTTCAGCTTTACTTCCACTTCCTCAATTTTTTGAGCCAGCGATCTTCTCTCAGCATCCTTCATCTCAGCTTTCTCAATGAGTTCTTTCTCCATCGTTGATGCAGACTCCATTTTCACTCTGAGCATCTCTAACTCTCTCTCACAGCCTCTCACAAGCTCCTCAACGCTTTCAATCTCTCCCTGAATTCCTCTCCAGTGATCCTCTATTTTTCTGAACTCACCGACAATATACGCCTTCTTTGAATTCAAAACAGATATCTCCTCGGATATCCTCTTTTCCTTTTCAACAAGCTCCTTTGTTAAAAGCAAACCCGTTTTTCTGTCAACACTCCCTCCTGTGATTGCTCCGGACTTCTCTATGAGCTCTCCATCCAGCGTAACGATTCTTCTGCCATCCATTATCCGTTTCGCATTCTCGACATTATCAACAACAACTGTATCCCTATAAACGAAGTTGAAAACCGGTCTGAATCTCGCATCACATTTCACAAGATTGACGGCATAATCTATAACACCTTTTTCGCCGATTAAGCTTTTATCGAGAGACATCTTTTCAAAATTCTTTCTTATCTTGTTCAGGGGCAGAAATGTTGCTCTACCTCCTTTTATCTGCTTGAGATAATTTATCGCCCTTACTGCATCATCCTCATTCTCCACAACAATAAAGTTCAAGGCACTCCCAGCAGCAATTTCAAGGGCTAAAGCATACTTTTCATCAACCTCCGCAAGCTGTGCAACAACTCCAAAAATTCCCGGCAAAGCCTTTCTCTCCCTTGCCTCCAAAATGAGTTCCACAGCTTTGTTATATCTCGCTTCGTATGCAGATATCTCAGCTTTAACCTTTGCCAGCTCAAGCTCCTTCTGCCTGATCTCCTCATCAATAGAGGACAACTCATTTCTGAGACTGAAAATACTGTTGTCCGCCTCTTTCTTTTTTGAAATAAGCTTTGCAAGCCTGTCCTCATACTCCTCTTTCTCTCTTGTTTTCGCCTCTATCTGATCCTTTATCTTCCCGTATTCATTCCTTACTCTTGAAATCTGCCCGTCTATGTCTTCTATTTCAATTGTAATCCTTCTCAGCCCTTCATATACCCTGTCCCTCTCTCTCAGCAGATTACCTTTTGCAGAATTCAGATTTTCAATCTTTTCAGATATTCCAAGAATTCTGTCTCTGATTTCCCTCTCCTCACCGCTTATCTCCTCAATTTTCCTCATTAGGTCATCCATTCTGGACTTGACGGCATTCTCATTTTCTAAAACGCTCTCTCTTTGGAGGATGAGATCTGAGAGATCTTTTCTCAAGCTTTCAACCTCATCTGAAAGCCTGTCGAGTTCGAGAAGAGTTCTCATCTTCTCCTGATTCAGGCTCTCAATCTGATTTCTTGCAAACTCCTCTTCCCTTCTGAACCCCTCCACCTCTGCCTGATAGTCTGCAATGAGTGCCTGTAACTCCCTGTACCTCTCATCTGCCTCCTCAGAGATCTTTTTCGAAATTTCCTCCATCTCTTCTCTGAGATTCTCTTTAACTTTAATTATCTCAGAAATTCTGGTAATAGCCTTATCCTTGCTTTTCTCAAGTCTTTCAATCTCCCTCGATATTCTTGATAACTTCTGCTCAAGCTCCTTTCTCTTTATTGCCATCAGCTCAAGCTCAAGCCTCTCCTTTCTTGCAATGAGGTCCTTATACCTCAAAGCCTCTACCTTATCTTTCTCCAGATTTTTCAGCCTCTGCTCAACCTCAGAGAGAATTGCAGATATCTTTTCTATGTTCTGCCTTACAGCCTCAAGCTCCTCTATGGCTCTTGCCTTCTTCTCCTCAAACTCTGAAATCCCTGCAATGTCATCAATGATCTTCCTTCTCTGGAATGGTGTCATCTCGACTATCCTTGTTACATCTCCCTGCATGACGATGTTGTAGGCATCGCTGTAAATGCCCTCCTTCTCAAGTATTTTCATCACTTCCCCATGACTTGCAGGCTTTCCGTTGATGTAGTAGTAGCTGTAGTAGTTTCTTTCAGTGATCTTGACTCTTCTTGCTATTCGAAGCTCCTCTCCGCTGTTCTCAAATACTATCTCAACTTCGGCAGTTCCAACCTTTCTGCCGTTTCCAGAATATATCAGATCCGGAAGCTTCTCAGCTCTCAAAATTTTTGATGAGGTGTGCAAGCCAAGACAGAATACAATGGAGTCTATTATGTTTGACTTTCCGCTCCCATTAGGCCCGCTTATTACTGTAAAACCCTTATCGAGGGGGATATCTACTTTTTTACCGAAGGACTTGAAGTTCTTTATCGAGATCTTCTTGATGTGCATGATTTCAGTCGCAGATTATAATCTCATCTTCAGCAATGCATTCTGATTTGCTCTCTTTCTCAGAATCCTCATCGAAATCCCTGAGGTCCCTGATTTCCCTTGGCTTTGACTCCTCCTTTGGTAAATTAGCCTTCAGATACAGAACCTCATCCAGCAGAGACTGAACAGTTTTGTTCAGCTCAGCAACTTTTGCCTCAAGCATCTCGACTTTTTCAAGCTCAAGTCTCATGCTTTCAAGAACCTGTCTTTTAATCTCTTCTGCATTCATACCCGCCACCTTTCTCAATTCCCTCAATTCCCTCTCCTTCTCAGCCAGCTTCCTTTCAAGCCTTTCAATTATGAGGTCTCTCTCGCTCATTTCGTATAATAAATTGATTTAGTAGTTTATATATTTTTTCACGGAACAAGTCTTTGTCTGTCCCTTGGGAAGAGTACAGCCTCCCTGATGTTTGAAAGATTCAGTACAGCCATCACAAGTCTGTCCAGTCCCATACCCCATCCGGCATGAGGTGGCATGCCATATCTGAACGTCTGAAGGTAGAATCCAAAACTGTCAGGACTCAGCCCCTGCTCTGAGATCCTTTTAACAAGCAGGTCATAGATATGAATTCTCTGGGCTCCGCTCGCAATTTCAAGCCACCCATGCATGAGATCAAATGTTTTCGAGATCTCTGGTTCGTTTTCATGGGGCATGGCATAGAATGGCTTTGACTCTGTTGGCCAGTCCACGATGAAGTAGTATCCGCTGAAATCCTCAGCAACATGCTTTAAGGCTGAAGTGGAAAGATCATCTCCCCAGTTTATATCCTCTCCTCTCCTTCTGGCGATCTCAAGAGCCTCATCATAGCTCAGTCTCGTAAAGGGGGTTTCAGGAACTTCCATTTCAATTCCAATCCAGTCAAGATACCTCCCGCATCTTTCACAGACTCTCTCATGAGTGTATCTCACAAGCTCCTCAAGGTATTTCATGACACCCTCATGGTCTGTGAAGCTCACCTCAATGTCAATGCTTACCGCTTCATTCAGATGTCTGATTGTGTTGTGTTCTTCAGCCCTGAAAATGGGGCCGATTTCAAGAACTCTTTCAAATCCAGCAGCCATGAGAGTTTGCTTGTAAAGCTGCGGGCTCTGATTGAGAAAAGCCTCCCTTTCAAAGTATGTTATGGGAAAGAGCTCTGTTCCACCTTCAGTTGCTGTTGATACGATTTTCGGAGTGTTCACCTCTATAAAGCCATGCCTGTCAAAGAACTCCCTTATCGCCTGAAGCATCACATGCCTTATTCTGAAGATTGCCTGAACTCTCGGCTTTCTCAGATCCATGAACCTGTTATCCAGCCTTGTGTCGAGTTCTGCAGGAACCTTTTCAGTTACCTCAAGGGGCAGCGGAGCATCCGCTTCATTCAGAATCTCAAACTCAGTTGGTATTATCTCAAACCCGTTTGGTGCCTTCTCCTCAGCCCTGACAGTCCCTCTAACTCTTACAACACTCTCTCTTCTGACCTTTCTTGCTCTTCTGAACATCTCCCTGTCAACAGCCTTTTTTGGAAGAGTTATCTGGGCAAATCCCTCTCTGTCTCTCAGCACAACAAAAACAAGGCCACCAAGATCCCTTACCTCATGGACCCATCCGTAAAGCTCTACCTCCTTTCCAGAGTCCTCTTCACCTATCTCAGCAGTAAACCTCCTCATTTCAACCTCTCCTCCACAGATTTTGCATGCCACTCAAGCCCTTCAGCCCTTGCAAGATTTATAACTGCCTGCCCCAGCCTTTCAAGAGCCTCCTTTGAAAGCTCCTGATAGGTTACCGATTTCAGGAAGGTTTCGACACTCAAACCTGAAAACATTCTTGCGTAACCTCCAGTCGGAAGTATGTGATTTGTTCCGCTTGCATAGTCTCCAGCAGAAACCGGAGAGAACTTCCCGAGAAAAACGCTTCCAGCGTGCCTGATCTTCTCAAAAACCTGCCAGTGATTCTCTGCAATTATCACGAGATGCTCAGGCGCTATTCTGTTTGAAGCCTCCACAGCCTCAGCCATTGAAGCGACAACAGTAAATTTAAAGTTTGGGTCAGAGATGACTGATCTGATCTTTTCCTCAACCTCTCTACCCAGTTCTGCAGATGTTGTGACGAGAATCGCCCTTGCCATTGGATCGTGCTCAAGCTGGGAGATGCATTCCAGAAAGATTACATCAGCCTCAGCACTCTCATCGGCAATGACAAGAACCTCTGATGGGCCTGCTGGCAAGTCTATGGCTACATCCCTCTGCACGAGAAGCTTTGCCGCTGTAACGTAGATGTTTCCCGGGCCGGCTATCTTGTCAACTTTTTTAACACTCTCAGTGCCATACGCCATGGCTGCAATTGCATGAGCCCCCCCAACCCTGTAAATCTCATCAATCTCGCACAGATCCATCGCAACAAGAGTTAGATGGTTTATCCCACCTTCTTTATCCGGGGGTGTGCACGCAACAACTGTTTTCACTCCAGCAAGATTTGCTGGGATGGCTGACATCAGGACTGTTGAGGGGTAGCTTGCCCTTCCTCCCGGGATATAAAGCCCGGCAGCATCAACCGGAACAAGCTTTTTTCCCATTATGCAGTCACCAAAATCAATTCTGATATCTCTTTCGGGCATGGTTATGTAGTGAAATCTCTCAATGTTCTCCTTTGCAGTTTCAAGTGAGTCAATAAGCCTGTCATCAACACTCTCATACGCCCGATCCACTTCCTCTCTGCTGACTTTTATGCTCTCTATTCTCACACCATCGAACATCTCTGTCAGCTCAAACAGGGCCATATCTCCCTCGTTCCTGACCCGGTCTATTATCAGCCTCACCTTCTCAAAAATCTCGTCATACATCACATATCCCCCGATCTCCATTCAAGGTACTCAATTATGGATTTTACTGCTCTTTTCAGGATTTCTCTGTTGTCGTAGTCACCAACAATTCTCTCAAGCTCTCCTCTGTCCATTCCCTTCATCTCCCCGGCAAAATCAACCATGTTTGGAATCGCTCTGACTATATTGTCAACAATGGTCACATCTGCCATCTGTGATGTTCTTGAGAGGGGGTTAAGATCTATCGCTATAACCTTCTTTCCGCTTTTTTTCAGAATCTCACACCTGTCCCCATCTTCGAGGGGTACGAGAACAACATCCGCCTTGAATATTCCCCTGCTGTCAACAATCCTTCTGGCCGACTCAAGACCCTCAATGACCGCATCTCCTCTGCTGTAAACAGTCACTCCATATTTTGCGAGCTCTTCGGCTATTCTTCTAATTCTCTCCTCACTTCTGTGGAAGATGTTAACCTCAAGAGGGATGGAAAGGGATTTTGAAAGCATACAGATCTCTTCAGCAACAAGCCCGGCTGCATTTCCGTTTACAGAAATGACGGGATGATCTGCAAGGATCATCATTGCAACTGCCACTCTTTCAGCCTCAAGGGCAAAATCCCTGCTTTTTTCGCCAAGTATGTAATCAAAGCATTCTCCTCTTCCATGAGCTATCAATCCTTCAGGCACAACCAGACCCTTTCTGAAAGCATCTGCAAGCTTTTCCCTTGTTATGAGGGAATGGTATCTGGGATGAGATGGAGGAACATGCATACCCCCAGATGTCGGCTTATGTTTTAAAGCCTTTCCTGAAAGAATTTGTCAAGTATCTCTCCAAGCTCCTTTCCGAGAGGGAAGATTTTATCCGAGATCTTGTAACCATTTTCAGTCTTTTCAAGCATGTCTATCTCAAAAAACCTCCATTTTGCCTTTTTGAGCTTTAAGGCAATAACGGGCTTCGCACCGAAAAGATTGGAGAACATGACAAGCTCTCTCAGCTTCTCCCCCGAGATGTAGAGAGGGAGCTTCTCCCTGACCTTCGCCTCAATGGCAAGGGTGGTTTTTCCATTGCTTGCAATTACATCTGGAGAGGGATATGAGGACGATCCGCTTCCTGCCACCCTAACAGCAGCAAACCCTTCATTCCACAGAGCGTGAATCAGATCCCTTTCGAACTTGACACCCTTTCTCTTCACACACCATCATTGTCTGACACATTTTTAAATGATTCTTTTCAGTGCTATCTGAAGACGTGAATGCTTGCCCAATTC
>Ga0256830_1003273_pt1 | contig 10196 bp, 2 predicted proteins | sample 128326metaG_FD_190537 | JGI IMG/M metagenome (GOLD analysis project Ga0256830, IMG submission 190537) | Hydrothermal vent microbial communities from Lau Basin, Pacific Ocean - 128-326 | ecosystem: Environmental > Aquatic > Marine > Hydrothermal vents | place: Pacific Ocean: Lau Basin | collected...
GCACATGCTGGCGAATATCGTCGTGAGTCTTTTGAGTCATATCTTGCTCCTGAAGGTTACTGCGCGGGGCGCGGCAGTCCGATAATATTCCGCGTATTTTATATCAGGAGGCACCCGGCAGGATAGATCATATGAAGCGGAGTTGATGATTACTATTGACCGAAAACCGGGTGTTCTTTGCACCAAAAACAGGCGTTCTCAGATGAGATGAAATGACGCACAATAAGCAGGTGTATGTAAGATGCCTGGCGGAAAAGCGGCCGCAGTTTTTATTGTATTGAGTTTGTTGCCCTGACAAAATGACAAGCATGGAAACAATAATTGATTTTATCCGCCACGGAGAGCCAGAAGGTGGCCAGCGTTTTCGAGGACATTCCATTGATGACCCATTGAGTGAAAAGGGGTGGGGGCAAATGCGTTCAGCTGTGGAAAGCGGCTGTCCATGGACGCAGATTGTGTCGTCGCCACTTATTCGTTGTCATGCCTTTGCGTGTGAGCTGAATCAACAGCATCACATTCCAGTGCGGGTTGATGATCGTTTAAAAGAGGTTGGTTTTGGAGATTGGGAAGGCTTTACCCATGCCGAAATACAAGCCCGTGATTTATCCCGGCATCAAGCTTTTTATGCGGACCCGGTGAGCAACCGCCCACCGGGGGCAGAGTCGTTGGATGTGTTTTTTACACGTATATCCGGTGCGCTGGAAACCATTGTGGCTGATTTTGTCGGTCAGCATGTGTTGGTGGTGGCACATGCTGGCGTAATCCGGGCCATTATGGCGCATGTACTGGATATTCCAGCGGTGGCGGTTTACCGCATCCAGGTGATTAATGCAGGTCTGAGCAGAGTTCGTTATGAATCAGGTCGTTTTCAGCTTGTTTTCCTCAATCGAAAAAATGTTTAGAAATCTGTTGGCAGGTAGCGGCAACCCGTCAATAACAAAATCTCTAATTTGTTGATTACCCTGTATTTGAAAAAAGCCCGGGAAAACAAATCTCTGAAGAGTCAGGAGTATATCTTGGCATTTTTTGCGTATTAGGATCGCTCGAACACTAACTGTCGCTTTTTGGTTGGGTAAAGAGTAATACCGGTTAAAAGGACTGATGTTCTTCCCTTGGCCTTTTGGTGGAACCGCTACGCTTGTTCCACCCTACAGTTTTACCTTGTGTTTGAGGAGACGGAGCAAACAAACCACTCCCTTGATTCTGACCTGTTTCCGACCCGGATTATGAATACGCCAACGTCAGTGATGTACGCAGGTAGGGTGGAACAAGCGTAGCGGTTCCACCAGAGCCTTGTGCATGCCCAAAAAAACCGAACCCGCTCACCAATGAGACCGTTATTGTTCGAGCGACTCTTAATTGCTTTGCAGTAGTCCTTTTCAGGCCCGATATCGGGCATCATTTTGGTTCGCTCAGGTAAGCCAACAACCTTTCTTTTTTGGTATTTAGGAATGGAACACAATAACTTATATAAGTTATTGTGTTCCATTCCTTATGGTAGATTTCCGGGCTTTTCGAGTAAGTCAATACTGCTGTACCTCACTTCAAAAAAACCAGGAAGAAAATCAGCGGTAAAAATTATTGTTGGAAAGGGATAGCGCGAAGGCTGCCTTCTCATGAGTTGTTATGTGGATAGCGGTATTTAAATTAAAGTCTTTCAAAGAGATTGGTGGGCCGAGGAATTCTATATTTGGTGGGGGGGCACTATGACAATAATTGTATAATCTTTTTAAGAAATAAGGCTGTATCTAATGCCATTGTAAAATAGTGCCGGGTATTGATATTTGTAGGTAGCGTGATGACTTTTGGAGAAAAAAAGCAAGAATGGACAAATGACATGGATTGCGTATTTTTGAATTATATATAATATGCGATAAGGAAGGAGGTGAAAGGGATGCTGAAAGTAACGTGTGATCTAGCAATAGGTCATTGCGATATTTCATCGTGGGATTTTAAATCACTTTGACGTAGTTGTACTAGTGGTTGTACTAAGTAGTGTTATAAATTAGATGTTGTATATCCTCATTTTAATGTTTATTAATATGTTTAAATAGGGAATGATGTTAAAGAAACGATGATGGCCACCCCGCAAAAAAAATACTGGACTACGTGATAGTTACATCCAATAAAAGCGTTATAAATGCAGATCTAAATTTACTGCCAGAAGATAAATTACGCAGTAAAACTCTCAAATATTCGAGCGGGATTTCGGGAGCCTTTCAAAAAAGCTCTATTAATTACAGATGGTTTTGTGACAAACCCTTTTTAGGATTCTTATAGAAAAAGAATATTGATCGAAAGGTGTTTTTATCTTCGATATTTTTTGTTGGAATGGAACGTCTTTTGATTTTACGACGTTAATAGAAATCATGCCGATGTGACTTCTTTTTATATTTGGGGGTTTTTATCGATAGCATTGAATTAGGTATGGAGCATATTATGTAGTATCAGTAATGGTCAGAGGATATTTTTATGGAAAAAAATATGATTCTAAAGTATTTCTTTCCGCAAACAAAATTGAGCGGGAAAATATAATGCAACAACCGGCTAACCTGATTGAAGCGCTGGTCATGAGGGCTGAGCACAACCCGGAAAATATTGCATTTTCCTATTTAGACGATCAGTGTAATGTTGTCTGTCAGTTATCCAATCAACAATTACATGTCCGGGCGGTAGAAATTGCAGGGAAGCTTCAACAAATAATCTCTCCAGAAGACAGGGTTTTGTTACTTTTTCCACAGGGTTTAGAATTTATTTATGCCTTTATGGGAGTAATGTACAGCGGTGCGATTCCGGTAACAACAGCACCACCGAAGAACACTCATCACAGTGATGATCAAGTATTTAATATAAAAGATGTCATTGAAAAAACAAATGTCGATGTTGTGCTTACAAGCACGTCAATTTTAGATGAAGTCGTTCAATATTTTTTCAAATCAAAAACGTTATCTGAAAAAGTTTTTTTATCGGTAGAAGAAATAACGGGGGATTTCGCAGATTATTGGTCCATGCCTTTAATCGAAAATACCAGCGTTGCTTATTTACAACGTACATCAGATAAAAACAGAATCCCTAAATTTGTCATGATCAGTCATGACAATATGAAAAATACACATGAATCCATTAAACGTGAGTATAGACTGACAACATCTAGCCGGTCAGTTAACTGGTTGCCTCATTATCATTATCTAGGTCTGGTTTTAGGTATTCTTCAGCCACTTTATTGTGGCTATAGAGGATATATATATTCCCCATTTGATTTCTATAAGAATCCTCATGGTTGGTTACATGCGATTACTAAATACGAAGCAACATTCAGTGGTGCTCCTGATTTTGCCTATAGTATGTGTGTTGAGCAAGAGATTTCTTCTCAACAAAATTTGAATTTATCCAAATGGAATACGGCGTATAACAGTGGCGAACCTGTAAAAAAAGAAACGATGGATGGTTTCTTTAGAAAATTCAGAGGCTGCGGTTTACAGAAAAAGGCTTTGGTTTCAATTTATGGCTTAGCGGAATCGAGCTGTGTAACATCAGGCAAAAATAAAGAAAATAATTTTACAATTATTCCCCGTAAGTCTCTGCAATATTTATCAGAAAGTATGGTAGATAAAAACCAGAGCGGTCACGGAAGCACTAACATTATCAGTTGTGGTTCAGCAGTTCCCGGTGCGCAGGTAGTGATTGTTGTCCCGGGAACGCGAATAAAAAGTGATGACCTGGAGCTGGGGGAAATTTTGGTTAGCAGTGCCTGCAATGCGCTTGCTTATTGGGGAAAACCTGCGGAAAAAAAAGAAATGTTTAACATTTATCTTGAAGGTTCTGGTGATGGACCATATCTGCGAACCGGTGACCTGGGGTTTATGAAAAAAGGCGAATTGCATGTTGTCGGCAGACTCAAAAATGACGGACAAGTGGGTCATTCACCTGTGAATATTCTTCAGCATCAACCTGTCAATGAACAAAGCACCCACTGAAAAATAAATTATGAAAACAAAAAACAGCAGAAAAACCGACGATATTGCGATCATTGGAATGGCTTGCCGATTTCCAGGTGCAAAAAATTATGAGGAATATTGGGATAACCTGATTTCCAGAAAAAATTGTGTAGGTGAAATACCAAAGGATCGGTGGAATTGGCAGGATTATTATGGTGATCCTGCCAGTGATGAAAGTAAAACAAACATAAAATACGGAGGGTTCATTGAAGATGTGGCCGGGTTTGATCCGCTTTTTTTCAAAATATCCCCCCGTGAAGCAAGTTACATGGACCCGCAGCACAGAATATTTCTGGAGTCCACATGGCATGCTATTGAAGATGCAGGGTATAACCCGGCAAGCCTGGCAGGAAGAGATATTGGAGTATATGCCGGTGTATCGAAAAATGATTATGCGGAATTGATGAGAGAGCACCGGGTGCCGATTATTTCTTTTTTATCAACGGGCACCGTGCATTCGATTCTGGCCAATCGCGTATCCTGGTTACTGGACTTCCAGGGAAAAAGTGAAGTGGTTGACACGGCATGCTCCAGCTTTCTGGTGGCTTTGGATAATGCGGTTAATGATATTAACAACGGATTTTGTGAGGCCGCTGTTGTTGGTGGAGTCAATACGATTCTCAGTCCAACAATGTATATCTCGCACAGCAAGTCGGGAATGTTGTCAGAGGATGGTCAGTGCCGCTCGTTTGACGCTAAAGCCAATGGATATGTGAGAGGCGAGGGTGTTGGTGTCGTCTTCATTAAGTCTCTGGATCAGGCAGTATCCGATAAAGATAATATCCTGGGCGTCATCAAGGGTTCCGCAGTAAAACACGGTGGGCGATCCAATTTTTTAACGGCTCCCAAAGTGTCTGCGCAGGCTTCGACCATCAGTGCTGCCATTACCGCTGCGGATGTTGATCCAAAAACCATTAGCTGTATTGAAACGCATGGCACGGGTACTCCGCTCGGAGACCCTATCGAAATTAATGCACTGAAACAGGCTTACCAGCCGTATTTAAAGGGCGATGAATCGCCATTTTGTGGTTTGACCTCAACCAAGACGAATGTCGGTCATCTTGAAAGTGCGGCGGGTGTCGCGGGACTTATTAAGGTGTTGCTGGGTTTTAAATATAAACGGATACCATCATTACTGCATTTTGAGGCGCTAAATCCTTACATCAAACTGGATGGCAGCCCCTTTTATATTGTCGATGAGCATCAGGAATGGAATAACATCAGCCTGGATGGGGTTGAGCATCCGTTGCGGGCAGGCATCAGCTCTTTTGGAATGGGGGGTGTCAACGCGCATGTAATAGTAGAGGAGCCACCTCTCTTTGACAGAAAAAATAAACCGCTGCCCAGAGGAAAACAGTCAAAAACAGATGAAAAACATATAGTCCCGCTTTCTGCGAAAACAAGTGAGCAGTTAAATGAGTATGTTGTATCACTCTACGAGTATCTGAACCGGAAAGAGGACTCTTGTTCTATTTCAGACATATGTTTTACCTTGCAAAATGGCCGTGAAGCGCTGGAAAAACGGGTTACATTTTTGGCCGATGATTATCAGCAGTTGCTGGAGCTATTGCAGAATTTCACCGAAAATAAACGGAATAATCAGGTGTTTATCGGTGATGCAGGTGAGGACAAAAAATCTCAATCCCCTTCACCGGTTTTTGACAGTCATAACATTGATGAGGTGGCTGAATATTGGGCGAAGGGCGGTGCTGTTGACTGGAAAAATTTTGTTCAATACCAGAAGGGAAACAGGATTCAGTTACCGGCATATCCGTTTCAAAAACGACATTGCTGGTTTCCTCGACCGGAAGAAAACAAAGAACTGTTATTAAATGAAAAAGGGAGAAATTCTCTTATTCCCCAGACATTTTCAAAATCCGATTATTTTATACGTGATCATATTGTCAAAGGGGTGAGTATTGTTCCCGGAGTCAAGTGTCTGGACATTTTCCAGATGGCAGGAGAAAAAATAAGCCAGGAACCTGTCCGGGTGTTAAAGGACATTTATTGGGCGAAAGCAATTAAGGTAGAGCAGGATCTCCACCTTAATGTGAAATATACCCGAGGACATTCTGATAAAAGCCATAATCTTTCATTGGTAAAAGATGATGCAGTTTATTGTACGGGTGCCATTATTACCGGTCACCAGGAAAAGCCACTGCACCGACTTGATATTGAAAAAATCAGGGCGCGATGCCGGTTAACGGTGGAACATCAGGCATTGTATCAGCAGTTTATACAAAACGGATTGGCCTACGGGGATACCTTTCAAAGCATAAAATCCTGTTATTACAATAAAACGGAAATCTTGTGTGAATTAAGGCAATCTCCTGATATCACCCTTTCGGGTGACAGCATGCTGGAACCATCCATGCTCGACGGGGTTTTTCAGTCCGTTGTTGCCTTGCAAATATTGAACGCAGAAAAAAAGCAAGAGCAAAAAGTCCCCTTTCATCTTAAAACAATCAAAATACACGGAAATATTCCGGAGCAATGTTATGTATATTCAGCAATAAACCGCACACCATCAGATGATGCTCAGGCATCCTTTAATATGTATTTGTTTGACCGACAAGGAAATATCATTGTTGAGTTTTTAGAATTTGTTAAACGTGAATATTCGCCATTGGCTGTATCAAGTAATGCGTCTTCACATAAAATGTCCACAAACAATGAAAAGAATATTATGGAAAACAATGTATTGTATTACACTCCGCAGTGGATCCCGAGAAAATCCGGAATGCACAATGAAAATACCTCCTCCATTATTATTTTCGATACTAATCCATCATTATCGACATTTCTGCGTAAAACCGGAAAATACCAACGTGTAATCCTGGTAAAGACGGGAAATAAATTTAAACAAACTGGAAAAAATACTTATACGATTAATCCTAAAAAAAGTGATTCCTTTAAATCATTATGGGATGTTTTTAAAAAACAAGGGATAGAAACAGAAGCAATAATCTACAAATGGAATTATAAAGCTAATTATAAAAATGCTTCGTTAATAGCGCAAAATATTGATTTTGGCGTAAAATTATTGCTGGTATTAACGCAGTCCCTGATACTGGCCAAGTTATCGCATCGCGTGCGCATATTATATTTATACCCTGTTCGAAATTCTGTAGAAACATGTCTGCATGCGTCAGTGGGTGGTTTTTCAAGAACCCTGACATTTGAAAACCCGAATATCAATATTACCTCTGTGGGACTGGGCGAGCATAGCCCGGAAAAAATCGCTGGCGTGGTGTCTCAGGAATTGGGTTTTTACCGCAATACACCACTCACCGAAGTACGGTATGTTGATGGACAGCGGAAAGTCCGTTTGATGGTGAGATATGATTACTTTGCTACAACGCTGGATAAATCTCTGATTAAACAAAATGGAACGTATTTGATCGCTGGTGGTGCAGGAGGATTGGGGTATATCTTTGCCCGGCATCTTGCCAAAAATTATGGTGTACAACTGATCCTGATCGGGCGTTCAAAAATAAACGATACTATTGAAACAAAACTTGAGCAGCTCCGCCAGCTCGGTGGCGACGGGAAATATTATTCTGTAGATATCAGCAATGAAACTGCGTTGATTAATGTTTGCCAGGAAATCCGCGCTGAAGGTACTCGATTGAATGGTGTACTTAATTGTGCCGGTCTGATTGAAGACTCTTACATCATCCATAAAAACGGGGAATCCTTTGACAATGTTATTGCGCCAAAAATAATGGGCACAGTTAACCTGGATAAGGCAACCCGTCAGGATCAGCTGGACTTTTTCGTTTTGTTTTCATCAATTGCTTCCATTATGCCTAATCAGGGGCAGTGTGATTATGCCGCGGCAAACAGCTTCCTGGATGAGTTTTCAGCGTACAGAAATCACCTGCTGGAACAGGATGAACGAACAGGGAAAACCATTGCAATAAACTGGCCACTGTGGAAGAACGGTGGAATCGGAGTGATCAAGGAAGAAGAAGAACATTTGTGGGATGTGTTTGGAATGAAGGCATTGGAAAGTGAGAGAGGAGTCTCCATTTTCGATAAAATGCTAAGCCAGGAACCCTTGTCGCTTCCAGATCAACTCATTGCCATTGAAGGGGAACAATATAAGATTGAAAAACATCTGAATGTATTGTCCGGTGAACATTATTCTGATCAGGATAATGTCATAAATGAAATATCTATAAAAGACAAAATCCGCAGAATAATTTCAAGTGCAGGAACCGCTTCAAGAGATATTGATGATGCAGAAAATTTGACAGACTACGGCATTGATTCCGTGGGAATTTCAAAAATTACAACAGAAATTAATGAAACATTCTCATTGGATGTCGATCCGACACTGTTTTTTGATCTTAATACGGTTTTCAGGATATCAGAATATCTGTGGGAGAATTATGAGAGGCTGCTGACTGGACATTCTGTTCATCCCCAGGATCAATCCGTATTTATGCCAGAGCGTGCCCTGATTGATATTGATTTTTCTGACAACGAAAATCTGTTTTTCCAGAAAACATTGTCTGATGAAGAATTTTTCATGAAAGATCATGTTGTGGAGGGTTTGTATAATGTTCCCGGTGCTTGTTATATAGAAATGGCTTTACAAGCAGGCAGTCTGGTCACACAGGGAAGAAATGTATTTAAACTGTCAAATAATTACTGGGCAAAGCAGCTCTCAACATCCGGTAATCCGATTCGGGCAGATTTACGCTTATTCAAGAAAGATGATTTCTATGAATATGAAATTACGCATTCTGAAGGCAGCGGGAAAGTCCTTCATGCTCTTGGTCAGGTACATACAAAACGGATAGAAGAGATTGAACAGGCGTCGTTGACATTCATCAATATGGATGACATTAAATCCCGATGTACCGTGAGCAGAAAGCCAGAGGAAATCTATCAATTTATACATGCTGAAGGTTTACATGTAGGCCCGAGCTTTCAACCAATGCTTCAGATTGACCTGAATGATAAAGAAGCACTGTCGCACTTGAAGCTTCCGGAGTTCATCGAGAATACCTACGAAGATTATGTGCTTCATCCAAGTATGCTCACCGGGGTTTTACAAACCGCATTGCTCAATAATAAATCGAACGGGATGAACAGCAGCAGATTTATACCCATTGCCGTTGATGAAATTATTGTACACAAAAAAATACCGGAAGAATGTTATGTGTACACAGAAATTCTAGACTCAACGAAAACCAATAATGAAATCCGGAAATATAATGCCAGGGTTATTACAACAGAAGGCAATGTTGTTGTTGAAATAAAAGGCTTGTCACTACGTAATCTAACGCATTCAAGCAAACAGACAGAAGAACAGGAATCGAAAACAAAAAATAAAAAACACCGGGTCACTGAATCGTCAGGTATAACTCTGGAGCAGGTGAACGATCTATTAAAGGAAACGCTGTCGGATGCCATCGGAATGCCGCCTGCTGATATTGAAGCCGATGTGCAATTGGAATCATATGGCATAAATTCCGTGATGATTGTCGATCTTAACCGGCGTCTTGATGAGCTGTTTGGAAATTTGTCCAAGACACTGTTTTTTGAGTACAAAAATATCCAGGAGTTGGCCGAATATTTTCTGGATCATCATAAAAATACCCTGCAAAGAATACTGGGAGAGAAGATCGATACAGATCATTCAGATAAAAAAATAGTGGCAACAGACACTGTGAGTGATGATTTCCAGGAAGACGTAGCAATTGATAATGATATCTTTATCAGCACCAGCAGTGCTGATGATGTTGCACCTGCTGAGTCCACGGACGTGGGTGAGGAGCCGATTGCGATTGTTGGTATGAGCGGGAGATATCCCGAGGCAGGTAATCTTTCCGAGTTTTGGGAGAATTTAAAATCCGGCAGGGACAGCATCAGTAAAATGCCGGAGTCCCGCTTTGATCGTAAAACATTACAGAAATTGTTTCCTGAGCAGGATTTGTTGCCCGAAGAATGGGGCGGATTTCTTGATGATATCGATAAATTCGACCCGCTGTTTTTTAATATTTCACCGAGAGAAGCCGCGATCATTGATCCTCAGGAACGTATGTTTCTCGAAGTTGCCTGGGAGAGTATTGAAGATGCAGGATACGTCCCCAAAAGCCTGAAAGGTGAGACGGTGGGTGTTTTTGTCGGTGCGCTCTGGCAGCCTTATATTACGCTGGGGGTTGAGCAAACATTTAAAGGTAATTT
>Ga0256830_1003274_pt1 | contig 10195 bp, 6 predicted proteins | sample 128326metaG_FD_190537 | JGI IMG/M metagenome (GOLD analysis project Ga0256830, IMG submission 190537) | Hydrothermal vent microbial communities from Lau Basin, Pacific Ocean - 128-326 | ecosystem: Environmental > Aquatic > Marine > Hydrothermal vents | place: Pacific Ocean: Lau Basin | collected...
CCCGCGGTGCTGGAGGAGATCACCCGCAACTACCGCCGGATCGGCGGGAAATCACCGCTTTTGGATTGGACCCGCAAACAAATGGCAGCCATCGCCGCCCATTTCGACCCGCAGCGGTTTCGTTTCTACCTCGGGATGCGGCATTGGGCACCCTGGATCGAAGAGACCATCCGGGATATGCTCGACGACGGCATCAGGCGCGCGGTCAGTGTGGTGATGGCACCGCATTACAGCCGGTTGAGCATCGCAAAGTACCACCAGAAGATCGCGGCTGGGCTGGAGATGTACCGCGGGCAGATCGATTTCGTTCATGTGGAGAGCTACCACGACGCGCCCGGCCTGATCCAGGCGCTGGCAAACCGCGTGCAGCAGGGGATCGAGCGCTGGCCGGAATCCGAGCGGGCGCGCGTTCACGTGGTCTTCAGCGCGCACAGCCTGCCGGCGCGCATCCTGAAGATGGGCGATCCCTATGACGCGCAGTTGCGAGAGACCGCGCGGCTGGTCGCGGCGCGGGCCGGGCTGCCCGCGGAACGCTGGTCGTGGAGCTACCAGTCCGCCGGGCGCAGCCCCGAACCCTGGCTGGGGCCGCAGCTCGATGAGCATCTGGTCGAACTGGCGAAAAGGGGGGTGAAAAACGTGGTCAGCGTGCCGGTCGGGTTCGTGTGCGATCACGTCGAAATCCTGTACGACATCGACATCCTGGCACAGGATGTGGCCCGCAGCCACGGCATCCGTCTGGAGCGCCCGCCCGCGTTGAACACCGATCCGCTTTTCATTCAGGCGGTCGTGGAGGCGATCAAGAAAAAAGTGCAGGGTATCTCGCAATGACGCGGCCTGAGTGGTTGCCGCCGCGCCTCATAACCGCGCGGCCAGGAAAGGCACCAGCATCTCCTCGGGGGAAAGGCCGCCGTGCCGCCCGATGATCGGGTTCTCTTTGGCCGCCCACCACAGGTAGGTGTTGCCGCGCGGGATGGCGAGCACGTCGCCCAGGCGGTCGCGCAACGCGGGGTGCGGTTCCCCCGGCCCAAACAGGCCGCTGCGCAACGCATAGAGCGGATCGACCAGTGTGAATTGCCCCATGAAGGTGCGCTCGAGGTATTCGCGCACCGCTTCGGTCTGGCCGGGGCGGATGTAGAAGTTGATCAGCCGGTTTTCGCCGGTCGGCAGGATGGGCAGCCGCCGCGCCAGGCTGGGGTGGCTCTTCAGGTCGTAGAAATCGTTTTTGGGGGTGGTGATCTGGCCGTGATCGGCCACCAGCAACAGCAGGGTGTCTTTGCGGGTTTGCGGGCTGAGCTTGCCAGCAAACAGCGCGGAAAAAGCAGCCGAAAAGTGTGCGAACTCGGCTTGCGGGCGTTCGTCGTCCGGGCCGTATACGTGCGACAGCCGGTCTACGTGCCCCCAATACACGCCGATCAGCTGCCGCTCTGCAGGTTTGCTCTCGATCAGATGCCGCAGGTTGACGGCCAGTTCCACCGCGCTGCCAAACGAGCGCACCTTGACATCCCGCAGGAAAACGCGCGATAACCCGGAGTTGGCGATGGTGTAATGCTGGAACGCGTAGGTCTGCACCCCGTGGCGGGCCAGGTGCTGCCCCAGCGTGGGGCCGGGCAGGGCCTCTTCGGGCTTGAAACCCGCCTTCTCCAGTTTACCCGGCACGTTGAAAGGCGATTGCTGGATCATGTTCGCTACCACGCCGTACTCCTTGAGCCACAACTCGTAGCCCACCATGGCGTGCTGCGCCGGGCTGATGCCGCTCCACAAGGTGGGCAGCGCGGCCGAGGTGGTGCTGGGCACGATGGAGGTCAGCGGGGTGAGCAGCCCTCCTTTGAGCAGCGTGTTCCATAGCGGCACGGCGCCCGATTCCCGCCAGCGCTGGAAACGGTGAAAAGCCATGGCGTCCATCAACACCAGCACCACCCGCCGGATGCCGGCGCCCAGATCGTTCGTCAGCGGGCCGGCAATTTCGGGCAGCAGCGCGGGCGCGCCGGTTTCGGGAGCGTCGAACAGACGACAGAGCGTGGCCGGGAGGTTGAGGATCGAGCCGCCCGCGTAGTGCGGGTACTGGAACTCGTCCCCCAGGTCGAACCCCGGCAGGCGATGAGCCTGGAGAAGCGGCAGAATGTCGGCGGTCAGATCAGTCATGGGTAGTTGTCTGAGTTGTCTTAGTTGTCTGAGTTGTCTGAGTTGTCTGAGTTGTCTTAGTTGTCTTAGTTGTCTGGGTTGTCTGGTGGTTGCGGAGTACGTGATGGCAGGGCAGGTTTGTTAACATTCGTCACTTATTAGGACTTACGCAGTTGGGACCTCACAGGTCTACTCTGAGGGAACGCAGCGGCCGAAGAATCTGAGAGCGCAGCAACCGTCGGGGCGACTGTCGGGGCGACCGGCCGGTCGCCCCGACCCCCAATAACCACGCGCCGTCCCCCGTCCCCGGTCGTCCGTCCCCGGTCGAATGACGCAAGCAACAGCCGGCATGAACTGCGTAACTCCTGTCTACCTGCCTCCGCTCCACGCCTCACACCCTCCCAATCTGCTATAATGCACGTGTGTTGATGATACTGCAAAACCGCGGAAACGCAACCGTTTTGCCCGTGCTGTTGCTCGCTTTGGGGATTTTTCTGGCCGCCTGCACCACAGGGACGCCCGCCCCCGCGGCCCCGCAACCCTCCCCCAGCCCGGTCGTCTCCTCCACCCCGGCCATCACGCCCACCACCGCGGCGACACCCAACACAACCCCCACCGTTTCCCTCGGGTTGCGCGCCAGCGATCTGGCCGGAATCGAGATCGAGTTCTGGCACCCCTGGAAAGGTGAACTGGACGCGCTGGTGCAACGCTTCGCGGACGAATTCAACCAAAGCAACCCCTACGGCATCACGGTTCGGCCTGTTTCCCAGGACAACCTCACCCGCCAGGTGCAGGACGCCCTCCGTGCAGGGCAGCCTCCCGAGCTGACCGTTCACCTGATCAACCAGGCACAGCTTTGGGACCAGGGCGGCCAGGCCGTGGTCGATCTGACGCCCTACTTTCTGGACGCGGACTTCGGGCTGGGGGAGGCGCTGGCAGACTTCTACCCCGCGTTTCTGGCGCAGGAAAACGCGGGCGGCAAACAATACGGCCTGCCCGCGTACCGCTCCACACGGGTGTTGTTCTACAACCAGACTTGGGCGCGGGAACTGGGCTTCGAGACCGCCCCGGCCACCGCGCAGGAATTTCAGCAGCAGGCCTGCGCCGCGGCCCAGGCCAACAACACGGACGCGGACACGGACAACGACGGCACCGGCGGCTGGATGATCAGCACCCACCCCACCACGATCTTGAGTTGGATGTTCGCGTTCGGGGGCGAAGTGGTCTCACCCGCGGGCAATTACGTGTTCGAGACTCCGGAGAGCATCGCGGCGTTCGAGTTTTTGCGTACCCTGGCGGACCAGGGCTGCGCCTGGTTCCCGGACAGCGAGTTCCCGCACGACGAATTCGCCGGACGGCTGGGGCTGTTCGCCGCGTTCAGCCTGAGCCGCGCGGATGAGCAGGCCCAGGCCTTTGCGCGCGCTGAAAATCCCGACGGGTGGACTGCCATTCCCTTCCCGGCCGCGGAGGGCGATCCGGTCGTGGCCGTCTCCGGCCCGGCTTACGTGATTTTGAACACCACCCCGGAAGAGCAGTTGGCCGCCTGGCTGTTCGCCAAATGGCTGAGCCGGCCCGAAATCCAGGCCCGCTGGGTGGCCGCCACCGGCTTCTTTCCCACCCGCCAATCCGTGCTCCCCTTGCTGAGCGACTACGCAGCCGAACACCCGCAATGGGCCGCCATCCAGCCGCTCACCCCGGACGGACGGCCCGAACCCCAACGGCCTTCCTGGGTGTTCGTGCGCTGGCTGTTGAGCGACGCGGCCAGCGAACTGTTCGGGTTCGGTTTCACGCTGGAGGACGTTCCGAATCTGGTCGAGATGCTGGACGCCTCCGCACAGGAGGTGGATGGGTTGAACCGGTGAGGATGGTTGGTTACGGGTTCGTAATGGCTCAGATGCAATGACGGGTGGCCCTCAGGAGAAGCCTGCACCAAGTCCCCCGGATTCGATTATAATAACGGTTAACCACAAGCAAGGAATCGCCGACGACCCATTACCCAACTACCCAGTTACCAACGCACCTATCCCATGGTGAACTCTCAACGCCAACCAACATCCTTTCGTCAACTCTGGTCGGGACGCCGCGGGCGCGAATTGCGCGAATATGTCACTGCATATTTGATGATCGCCCCCGCGGTGTTTTTGATCTTCCTGTTCGGTATCTTTCCGGTCGGGTTCGCGTTGTACGTCAGCCTGCACAAGTGGCAGCTGGTGCGCGGCGAGTTTCGCGGGCTGCGCAATTACGTCAATGCGATAGACAACCTGATCTACATCGTCTTGTTCGGCCTGGGCGTGGGCGCGCTGATCGGAATGTTCGTGTTGCTGCGCCGCATATACCGCCAGGCGCGCGAACAGGGAGAACGCCCGTGGGGGCTGTCCCTGCCTGGGGCTTTGCACGCCGCCTCGGTGGTGCTGTTCTTCCGCTGGGCGTATTTGCAGCTGCCCGAATTCCTGGACATCGCCAAAAAAATGCGCGGCGCGGAAAAAAGCCGCGAGCTGTTCATACAGTTACTCCGCGAGGCCTTTTACGCGGAGACCGTTTTCCCGGCCTGGCAGCAATTCCGCTGGGTGCTCCTGGCCGCGGTGTTGCTGGCCGTGGTGGCCAACTTCCTCTGGCGCCATCCCGACAATCCCGTGTACCAGCTCAACTTCACCTTTACCTGGCTGGCCGGCTTCGTGGGGGTCAGCCTGCTGTGGGTGACGTTCAACGAGATCAACAAAGCCTACGCGGCCGCGGTGGAAACCGGAGAGGACCCCGGCATCTGGCCGCAACTGATCATGATCGTTTCGGGCGTGCTGCTGTTGATCATCGCCTGGTACGTGTGGCGCAGCGCGGAACGGCAGCCCTCCACGCGCGGTTTCGTCTTCCGCCTGCTGGCCGCCATCGCGCTGATGGTCGGCGCAGTGCTGCTGATCATCGAAATCCCCACCATCGTGGCCTCCGGGGACCCCGACCTGTGGAAGGGGCTGAAGGTGACGGTCTTCTTCTCCGCCGGAACCGTGCCGATCCAGTTGACCATCGCGCTCTTCCTCTCGGTGCTGCTGTTCCAAAAGCTGAAAGGATCGGAGGCCTTCCGCATCATCTTTTTCATTCCCTACGTCACCCCCGCGGTGGCCAGCGCAGCGGTGTTCAAACAGCTTTTCTCCAACCGGGCTTCCGCGCCGGCCAACATGGTGATGCAGTGGCTGGGACTGGAGACACAGCTCTGGCTGCGCGAACCGGACGGCATCTTTCAGATACTCTCCAACTTCCTGGGCTTCCAGATACCCGAATGGGCTGCCGGGCCTAGCCTGGCCCTCTCGGTGATCATCCTGCACTCCATCTGGACCTACGTGGGCTACAACACCGTGATCTACCTGGCCGGACTGGGCAACATCCCCTCCGAACTGACCGAGGCCGCGGAGATCGACGGGGCCAGCAAATGGGGGGTTTTCCGCCACATCACCTTCCCCCTGCTCTCGCCCACCACCTATTTTCTCTCCCTGATCGCCATCATCGGCACATTCAAAGCCTTCAACACCATTTGGGTATTGCGCGATGGCGCCGCGCTGGGCACCACCGACCCGTTCAGCGTGGTGATCTTCATCGAGTTCTTCACCAAAACGCGTTACGGCTACGCCTCCGCGCTGGCCTTCGTACTGTTTGCCATCATCCTCAGTCTGACGTTCATCAACAACCGCATTCAAGGAACGAGGGTTTTCTATGGCTGAAACCACCGCCACCCGCGAATTACGCCCACCCCAATCCCGCGCCGCGTCGTTCAAGCTGCGCCTCACGCCGGCCACCCTGCGGGTGATCTTCACCTACGTGGTGCTCACCATCGGCGCGTTCATCTCCCTGGTGCCGTTCTTCTGGATGATCTCCAAATCGCTCATGTCGCTGGGCGAATCCATGGGATCGACCTTCATCCCTTCCGAGATTTACTGGGAAAACTACGCCATCGCCTGGGAGCGGGGGCAATTTTCCCTGTACTTCGCCAACAGCGTGAAGATCACCCTGATCACCCTGGCCGGGGAGCTGGTGTTCAGCATCATGGCCGCTTACGCGTTCGCGCGCATGAAATTCCCAGGCCGGGACGTGATCTTCAGCATATTGCTCAGCACCATGATGATCCCCGGCATGGTCAACACCATCCCCAACCTGCTGACCGTCACCTGGCTGGGCCGCGTGGGGCCGATCAAGTGGATCAACAACTGGCCTGCGCTGACCATCCCCTTCATGGGCAGCGTGTTCGCCATTTTCCTGCTGCGCCAGTTCTTCGCCCAAATCCCGGACGAGCTGTACGACGCCGCGCGCATCGACGGCGCGGGACACCTGCGCTTCCTGACCCAGGTTGTGCTGCCGCTCTCCAAAGCGCCGATCATGGTGATCATCGTGCTCTCCTTCATCGGCTCGTGGAACGCGCTGGCCTGGCCTTTGCTGGTCACCAGCGCGCCGGACTGGCGCCCCATCGCGGTTGGGCTGCTCAACTTTGTGGAAGAAGCCGGACAGGAGGTGAACTTGATGATGGCCGGCGCGTTCATCACCATCATCCCCATCCTGATCCTGTACTTCTTCACTCAAAAGCAATTTACCGAAAGCATCGCCCGCAGCGGTCTGAAGGGGTGAGATCAGTGTTCAGTGTTCAGTGTTCAGTGGTCAGTTTCTCCGCATGTCCGGTTTTCAATGTCTGAAAGCGAGGAGGTGATTTTTCCATAAAACCAACATCCCCCATCACGACTTACCCAACCCATCACCAACAAACAATCAGAAATATTTGAGGAGATGAAGATGTCCAAAAAAACTTTTCCAGTGTTTTTGTTGCTTGCTTTTCTGCTCCCGCTGGTTTTAATCGCCTGCCAGTCGCAACCCGCCGCCACCGAAGCCCCGGCCGAACCCACCGAGGCTGTGGAGGAAAAAGCCGAGCCGACTGAGGCGAAGGAGGAAAAGCCCGAACCCACCGAGGCGATGGAAGAGCCTGCCGAGGAACCGATGGAAGAACCCACCGAAGAACCGATGGAAGAACTGGCTGTCGATCCCACCGGTCAGGAAGTGGTCTTCTGGCACGTTTGGGGCTCCGGTTCTGCGGCTGAGGGGATGCAGGCCATCATCGACGACTTCAACGCCACCAACGAATGGGGTATCACCGTGATCGGCGTGGACCAGGGCCGGCAGGGCGACCTGCAAAACGCGGTCAACGCGGCCATCGCCACCGGCGAGCTGCCCAACGTCACCCCCGGCTTTCCGAACGCCATCTCCACCTGGTACAACGCCGGCGTGATGGTCGAACTGGACCAGTTCATCAACGATCCCAAATTCGGGCTGACCCAGGAAGAACTGGCCGCCATCTATCCGGCCAACCTGGCCTCCGGGCGCACTCCGGAGGGGGTACAGATCGGCCTGCCCATCCACCAGTCCGAAAACGTGCTCTTCTACAACTTCACCTGGGCAAAGGAACTGGGCTTCGACGGCCCGCCGAAAACCGCGGCTGAGTTCAAAGAGCAGGCCTGCGCGGCTGCCGAGTTCAACAACAACGACGACAACCCCGACAACGACGGCACCGGCGGCCTGGTACTCTACCCCGGCGCGTCCAACATCGCCTCCTGGCTGTTTGCCTTTGGTGGCAGCTTCCTGGACGAGAGCGGCACCTCCTACACCATGAACACGCCGGAAATGAAGGCGGTCGCCCTGTTCCTCAAAGACCTGAAGGACAGCGGCTGCACCTTCGCCACCGACAGCTTCCCCAACCCCGAATTCGCCAACCGCCTGGCGCTCTTCACCACCAGCTCCACCGCGGGCATCCCCTTCCAGCTCGCGGCCATGGAAGACGCGGGCAACGACGACGAATGGGGCCTGATCCCCTTCCCCGGCCCCGACGGGCAACTGGCTGTCAACGCTTTTGGCCAATTGATCGGCATCGTGGACCAGGGGCCGGAGGCCAACCTGGCGGCCTGGATCTGGCTCAAGCACTTCACCTCCCCCGAGGTGCAGGCTCGCTGGATCACCTACAGCGCCTACTTCCCCTCCCAAACCACCACGGAGCAGTACCTGGGCGACTACATCGCCGAGAACCCGATCTACGCCACCGGCCTGGAACTGTCCAAGTACGGCCAGTCTGAGCCGAACCTGCCCTCCTGGGGCGCGGTGCGCGGCGCGGTGCAGGACACCTTCTTCGCCATTCTGGACGCCACCTCAGAAGAGGAGATCGACCAGCTTTTGGCCGACCTGGACGCCACCGCAGCCGAATTGTTGGCCGAGTCGCAATAACCGTTCCCACCAAACCAAAAAATCCCCTGGAGCACTACACTCCGGGGGATTTTTTGGTTTCCGGTACGGTCTTCCCAAAAAACGCAAGCATCCCCTCTTCTGCTATAATTTCAGGAGTAAGGAGTAGGAAGTAAGGAGTAGGAAGTAAGGAGTAGGAAGTAAGAAGTAAGAAGTAAGAAGTAAGAAGTAGGAAGTAAGAAGTAGGAAGTAAGAAGTAAGAAGTAAGAAGTAAGAAGTAGGAAGTAAGCGTATGACCCCATCCCAATTCCGCCGATATGGCCGCATGGTGATCGACTGGATCGCGGACTACTACGAACGCATCGAAGAATTCCCCGTGCTCTCCCAGGTGCAGCCGGGCGAAATCCGCGACCAGTTGCCCGCGGCCCCACCCGCGCAGGGCGAACCCTTCCCCGACATCCTGGCCGACGTCGAAAAGCTGATCCTGCCCGGCATCACCCATTGGCAATCGCCCAACTTCTTCGCCTTCTTCCCGGCCAACGCCTCCGGCCCCTCCATCCTGGGCGACCTGCTCTCCTCGGGGCTGGGCGTGCAAGGCATGTTGTGGGCCACCAGTCCGGCCTGCACCGAACTCGAAACCCACGTACTCGACTGGCTTGTGGACATGCTCGGCCTGCCCGAACAATTCCGCGGCAACGGCGTGATCCAGGACACCGCCTCCAGCGCCAGCCTGTGCGCGCTGCTGGCCGCCCGCGAGCGCGCCACCGGCTACCGCACCAACCAACAGGGCGCGGACGGCACCCTCACCGCCTACACCTCCACCCAGGCGCACTCCTCCATCGAAAAAGCCATGGGCATCGCCGGACTGGGGCGCGGCAACCTGCGCCTGATCGAGGTGGACGACACCTTTGCCATGCGGCCTGACGATCTGGCGCGGCGCATCGCAGAAGACCGCGCCGCGGGCCTGACCCCGTGCTTCGTCGCCGCCACCGTGGGCACCACCTCCTCCAACGCCCTCGACCCGCTTCCCGAAATCGGGCGCATCTGCCGCCAGCATGGCCTGTGGCTGCACGTAGACGCGGCCATGTCCGGCACCGCCGCGCTGTGCCCGGAATTCCGCTTCATCCACGATGGACTGGAATACGCGGACAGCTATTGTTTCAACCCGCACAAATGGATGCTCACCAACTTCGACTGCGACGCGTTCTACGTGGCGGACCGCGCCGCGCTGATCAACACCCTCAGCATCCTGCCCGAATACCTGCGCAACCAGGCCACCGAGTCCGGCGCGGTGATCGACTACCGCGACTGGCACATCCCGCTGGGGCGCCGCTTCCGCGCTCTCAAGCTATGGTTCGTGATCCGTTACTACGGCGTGGAAGGGCTGCAAAACCACATCCGCGAGCACGTGCGGCTGGCGCAGCAGTTCGCGCAGTGGGTAGCAGCCCACCCGGACTTCGAGCTGGCCGCGCCCGTACCCCTCAACCTGGTCTGCTTCCGGCACAAGGCCGGGGAGGCTGCCAGCCGCGCCATCATGGACGCCCTCAACCGCTCCGGTGATCTGTACCTGACCCATACCGTGCTGGACGGCCAGTTCACCCTGCGCATGTCCATCGGCAGCGCACTCACCCAAGAGCGGCACGTCCGCCAGGCCTGGGAGCGGATAACCACATCATGTCCAAATCCCCCCAATTGCTCACCCCCTTCGACAAAGTCCTGCTGATCGGGCTGGCCGCGGTCCTGGTAGGCATTTGCGGGCTGGTGGGTGGCTTCTGGTGGCTGTGGCGCAACCCGCCTCAACACCGCTCCCCCGCACCCTCCCTCACCCCATCCCCTCCTCACCCCCTCACCTCTTCACCTCCTCCCCTCT
>Ga0256830_1003275_pt1 | contig 10193 bp, 9 predicted proteins | sample 128326metaG_FD_190537 | JGI IMG/M metagenome (GOLD analysis project Ga0256830, IMG submission 190537) | Hydrothermal vent microbial communities from Lau Basin, Pacific Ocean - 128-326 | ecosystem: Environmental > Aquatic > Marine > Hydrothermal vents | place: Pacific Ocean: Lau Basin | collected...
ATTTTGTAAAAAGTTGCAAGTGAAAAATAAGAAAATACCGCGTAAAAACAGCCCGTACGGGACATCTGACAGGCCAAACGTCAACCGAATCAAAACACCCTATGCAGGGCACGTCATCGGTGCGCCTCGTGTTCACAGCGGTTATAGAAGATCTAACCTTGCAGCTTGCTGCAGGGGATGCCTGCCTGTCCGGAACGGCGTCGTTCGCCTGCGACGCATGTTCGCCGGGGCAGCACGGATCCGAAGGCTCATGATGGACCTCCGGACCGCTTGGCCTCCGCATGAAATCCGCCGCTTTCAAGCGCGTCCCTGAGCCTCCTCATCTCCTCGAGCCTCTTTTTGAAGATATCTGCGTCCGGCTTGAGGCTCAAGGCCTTTTCTTCTGCCCGTACGGCGCTCTCATAGTCGCCGGTGAGCGCATAGGCACGTGCAAGGGTGTCGTAGATGCCGGGATCGTCCTTTTTGTGGCTTACGGCCTCTTCAAGCTGTGTAACGGCATCCCGTGGACGATTCAAACCGAGGTAGAGTGCTGCGAGTTCGTACCTTATACGCCAATCGACATCTTCCCCTTTAACCAACTCCTCCAGGACGGCTATCCGCCTTTCGAGCGCGATCTTAGTCCTGGTCCTCTTCACCATCTCCTCTATATGGGGCGCCTGTCCTGTATCTAAAGCCCTCTGCCACGCTGATGCGGCGTCTTCGAGCCTGTCCAGCCTGTAATAGGCCATGCCGAGCGACTCCAGTATCCTGTGGTAGGCTGGCCGCATATCCGCGGCCTCCTCCAGGGTGGCTACGGCCTCTTCCAGCCTTCCTGCATGAAGGTAGGCGACACCGAGCCTGTATGTGTCCCGCCAGGAAAGCCCCCTCTCCCTGCGGAGTCCTTCGAGTCGTTGAATCTCTGATCTGAGGTCCGAAACATCGGTGTAGGCAGGAAGCTCCGGCGGACCACCCCTTTCCGCATACAGGCGATACCCGCCTATGGCAACGGCTGCGACAGCGATGCAGCCAAGGAGTATGAACGGCATGGATCTACTCTTTTTCATGATCTACCTGGTGCAATGGAAATCCGTCGCGTGGTGACTACGGAAAAAAAGAAGGTGGACACGGGGTCGTTACAGGAAACAAGATCAATGCATAACACTAACAGAATGCGACAAGCTCTCTTCCTGTCACTGCAAGGCGGTCACCCTCTTGAGGCATATCGCGATGCTTCGTCGGCTCTTTCCAAAACTTCGGTTCGTCGCCGCGGTGACGCAATGGAGACGGTATTCCTTCACAATGATCCGCTCTACTGGTTGTGGCACTGCTGACAGACGTTGCGCATCCGGCCCGAGGATGTGCTGTAGGATGAATCCAGGTTGATGGTCCCGGAACCGTCCACCATTACGAGGTTACTGTGGTCGAGCGTGGGGTCGGTGGCGTTGTTCGGATTCCCCCCGCCGTGCGCATAGTGACAAGTCAGGCAGAAGGGCTCATCGTCTCCGTTGCCCGGTGTGCCGTCGGGGTCTATATGCCGCACCCTGCCTGATACACCGCTCCAGTTCGAAAGATCGGCATGCAGGTTGTTCGTGGCTGTGGTCAGGTTCATATCAGTGACAGGATGCCTTATCCACGGACTCGAAGACGAGGAGTTGTCGTCTCCTGCACCTACACCGCCGCTGCTTGACGTTCCACCCATGTTGCTCGCACCGCTTGCACCGTAGAACTGGACGTGACACTTGCCGCACCACGCGGCTATCCCCCTTGCGGGGCTGTCATTGTCGACCGGGGACCGGCGGAACCTTACCCTTGTCCTCGTGAACTTGTTCTCGGGCGAGGTGTCGGCACCTGCGCCCCAGTAATTCACGTCCTTGGTGTTGTCGTTGGGATCAGAGGAAGGGTTGTACGCATACGTCACCTCAACCCTGTTTGGACTCGTCGGAGAGTCATTGGCCGGATTACCCGGATCATACCTCAGGTTTCTGAAGTTTGTGTTGCCGTGCTGGTCGTGACAGTAAAGGCAGTTGAACTCTGTACTGAACTTGCTGGTCACATCGCTCCAGGTCCCGGTATAACCCGGCGGGGGCAGGCTGCTCACGTCCGTACCCACACTGTGCCTGTTGCGTTCATTGGCGTAGTTCCTGTCCTTGAAGTCACCCGCAGACGGTATGTAGCCGAGCTGGTTGTTGAATATCTGGGGAGGGGTCCTGCTGTCCCACCCCACCGGTCCGGGGTTGTTCTCGCCGTGACAGTACTTGCAGAGGTTCAATATCGACGACGCCCTCAGGAGCTTCGGATAGGTCCCGGAGCCCTCGTACAACAGGGACTGTCCTCCCTGGGAGCCGTGCATGGTATGACACTGCGAACACGCAAGTGTCTCCGACCCGGTCTGCGTCTCTTCACTGGTGGCGTGATATTCACCTGCAAGGGAAAGGGAGTGGGTAAAAAATAAGGTTATGATAAAGACAAAAAAAATTAGTGCGGTAAAGGAGGGGCGCTCAAGGTCTATTCCGGTAAACCTGACAGACAAGATTCTCATTACATGTCCCTCTGTAGTCAGCACGCGCCATACCGCTTACTTGAACACACTTATCCTCTTATTCTCCTTATCTACAAAATATATCATACCTCTGCCGTCAAAGTCAATGTCAACGGGAAAGAGAAGCCTCTCATAGACAGGGCCCGCCCAACCGAACGCATTGATTTTATTGCCTTCTTTATCGTAGATCGAAACCCCTCTCAGCGAATCGACGACCCAGAGGTTGCCGAAGGGGTCCACCTTTGCGGCGGTGGGCAGCACGAGCGTGCCCCCCTCGGCCTCGATACCCTCAAAGCTCCTTATGTATGCACCATCCTTTCCATACACGTGGATAACCCGGCCCCTTCTATAAAACGGTGTTATAAGATACACCCGGTCCCTGCCGACACCCACACCCGCAAGGGATGTGAGGTCCTCGCCTATGGTGCGCAAAAACTTTCCATCCCTGTCGAACACATGGCATACCCCGAGCTTCTTGTTTATTACGTACAGGTTGCCCTCATCATCCGTATCCATCCTTCCCGGCAAAAACGGTGTGTCACCCATGGTAAGCCTGCCTGCCGGCTCTCCCCTCTGGTCCAGGATATCCACATACGGCCTGCCCTCCTGGCTCACGTAGATACGATCGCCGCTGACCGCGACATCAAGAGGCAGCGTGATCCCTGAGGATCTTCCGAGCCTGAAAAGCGGTGTGCCGCTCGTATCGAAGATGAAGACCTCGCCCCTGCCGCTGTCGGCCACATAGATCTCATCGTGTTCCCTGTCTATGAAGATCCCTGTAGGACTGACGAACCGGTCCCTGTAAAACCCCTTGATGGCGGACTTGAACCTCGGTGAGACCGAAGGGGCAACAGGTGAAGCAAAAATGGTGGGAAGAGAAAAGCCGTTCAAGAAAAATACCGATAAAACAACGAGCAACACAAACTTCTTGAGAATGTATCTCATACACTCCATACCCTTATTCTATCACACTATCAGCGTCTCTTTAACATGAAAAGGTTGTACCGTGCTTCGCGGTCAGATGGGTCAAGCCTCAGTATCTCCTCCAGCTCCTTTATGGCCTCATCCATCATGCCCGCCCTCCTGTACGCAAGGGCAAGGTTGAAACGTATGGATGTCTGTTCGGGTGCAAGCCTCAATGCCTCTCTGTAATGATCGACGGCCCTGTCGTAAAGCCCCTTGAGGTTGTATATGTTGCCGAGGTTTGCATGTGCCATGACGAGGTATCGATTCGAGGCCGCATGGCCGAAGTGACCCGCCCTCAATGTCTCCTCGATCCCTATGACCTCTTCGAACTCCGACACGGCCTCGTCGAGACGGCCGGTTCTCATGTATGCGACACCTAAGTTGTAATGGGGCTCCACATACCTCGGATCCGCTGCCAGCGCCCTTGATAGGTACGGTATGGCCTCGGCGAACCGTCCCTCCCTAACCAGGGCATCCCCTGCGTTGTTGTTGGGCCTCGCCTGTCCGGGTGACTTGGCCGCCGAATCGGTCCACAATGACACACCATCGCTCCATACACGGTTGCGGCTGTAGGTTGAAAAAGAAAGTACCATTGCAAGGCACAGAAAGAGCAACACCTCGGCCGTAGCCATACCGTTGGACCGGTTAACCACCATTATTCCTTCCTTGATTTGACCATATCGTTCAGGCCGCAGACCGTTTTTCGAAGGGCACGCCAATCACGGGTTCAGGCGTCACTCCCCTTTGATCCTTCTCTGCAACCGCTCAAGATGCTCTTGGGCTAAAACTCGCCACCTGTTGTCCCGTGGAGCAAGGCGCAGGAACTCGCGCCAGTGAAACGCCGCCTCTTCCAGGCGCCCTAGCCCCTCCGAGGCAAGGGCCATGCCATAGTGCGCGTTGGCATACTCCGGATCCAGTGAAAGGGCCAACCGGTGCAGGAGAAGTGCGCTGTTGAAGTCCGAATCATCGGTATAGGAAAAGGCCTCGTTATTGTATGAGAACTTGACATCCCTGATCACGTCAGGGTCCGCAGGCACCAGCTTCATCGCCCGGGCGAACTCATCGAGGGCCTTGGACCTGAGCCCCTTTCTCAGATACACGAACCCGAGCCTCCTGTGCAGGTCCTCGTAGGGAGGACCGTAGGCCATGGCCAGGCCGAGCTCTCTTTCCGCCTCATCCAGCCTCCCCTGCAGGTAGTATATATGCGCCAGGTTGCTGTGGGCGGGTGCGAACTCTGGCTTGATACTCACCGCCTTCAGAAACTCCTTCAAAGAAAGGCCATATGCTCCCTTCTTGAGATAAATCCTGCCCATGGAGTTGTGCGGCCTGGCCTTTAGAGGAGACTTGTCAAGTGCGTCAGCCCACAGGAGGGATTCATCAAGCCACTTGAGGTTCCTACTGTAAGTAGCTGCGGACAGAAGAAAAAAGAGCGCAATGAACACGAAGAATTCTATGTTCTTTCCGGTATGAACCTGCATATTCTTCATCTGCAAGAGCGGCTGTAAGCCGGACCAGCGGCCGGTTGATCAAGAGCGCATGACAAGCGAAGATTCTCTGCAGCTCACACCGCCCTGAAGCTTGAATCCTCCAGCAGCAAGGCCGGCAGCCGCGCACCTTCAGGGCTCCGGGTGTTTCAACTTCTCCCTCACCATATTCACCACGTCCTGATACCTTAACGGCGCAAGCTCTATGAACCTTGAGTAATGCCGTCTCGCATCCTGGTACCTTCCGGTCTTCTCGTAAAGGACCGCCAGATGGTAATGGACCAGAGGATGATCAGGAGCCAGTTCAAGCGCCGAGAGATAGCTCTTGAGCGCCTTGGCGTGCTTCCCGCGCCTCATGTACACGGTACCCATGTTTATACGGGCATCCACATACGACGGATCAAGCTCTATCGCCCTCTCGAACTCCCTTCCGGCCCTATACAGGTCGGCCATCCCGAGGTAGACGAGCCCCAGATCATTGTGAAGGACCGGCAGGTCCGCAACCTCGAGCAGGCGGTTGAACTCGTTCAAGGCCTCCTGCCACCTGCCCGCTCTCCGATATGCGTTTGCAAGATTACGACGTATACGCAGGTCTGGAGAGAGCGAGGCGGCCCTTTTGAGTGCACTTATCGAATCCTCATAGAGCCCCTTCTCGCTGTATGCAATGCCCAGGTTTGCGTGCGCCTGTGCATAAAACGGATCCATCTCCAGGGCCTTCCTGTGCTCTGCTATGGCCTCATCCACCATGCCCTTTCGCTGGTAAGCAACCCCGAGGTTGGAGTGTATCATCGGAAGTGGCCGTAAAGCGAGGGCCTTTTTGTAGTTAGTAACGGCCTTGTCCAGAAGGCCTGCGTTGTAGAAGGCCATGGCCAGGTCGTTGTAGGCCCTTGCCTTTGATGCAGACTTCGAGGTCACATCCTTCCACAGGAGGATATCGTCCTTCCAAACGATATTCCTCGAATATGTAGCAGCGGCCAGTACTAGGCAGAAGGCGGCGAACAAGGCCGTTTCAGCTATTGTTCTGGGATTAGCCACTATAAGCCTTTGTTACAGGACCCTGGTTTAGTCGGTCGACTTGGCGACGCAGCGGTCCGGCGGGAAAGTGAGTGGTCCATTGGCCTTCAACCTGCATGCTCGGTCAGGGTCCGCCGCCGGCCTTTCCCTCCTCATCGCCGACCAATGGGATGGCCTCGAAGACACGTATGGCCCCCCTGGTGTCGGCTACGAATATATGCCCCCTGGCATCTACAGCAACGGCCCTGGGCCAGGAAAGCATCCTGGGACCGCCGAACTCGAAGAGGACATTGCCGTCCATGTCAAAGGCTATCACCATCATGCGGTTCGAGTCCACAACGATTATCCTCTTTCTCTCGACGTCTATATCCATATCGACCGGCATGCTGAAGCCGCCGAGAAGGCTGGATATCCTGCCGAAGCTCTTCACCGGGCCGCCTCCTTTTGGTATGCTCCTTACCGCAAACCCAGTACTGTCGAGCCAGAAGATCCTATCGCCGAACACATGTATGCTCGTGATATTGTTACCCATGGATTTGTTCCTGTCGGTGTATTCACGCACAAAGTCTCCTTGTGGCGTTATCACCACGATTCTCCTATTCAAGTTGTCGCCTATGTAGAGGAGGGTGGTACCCCCTTCATCGGCAAGTACAATGGACTGTATGGAGATATCGTCGACCCCGGCCAGGATCTTCGACAGGTCGACCTCCCTCAGGAACTCTCCCCTGTAGTTCAGCACTGATATCCTCCTCGGCTCGGCAACGTAGAACTCTCCTGTATCCGAATCAACGTCCAGTCCGATAGGCCCCTTGATGCCAGCGAGCGTATAATCAAAGTGGAATATGTAGCCGCCACGGATATCCGTAACCACGATCCTTCTGTTGTTCTTGTCGAGTATGTATATCTCGCCGGTGCTGTCATCGATCAGTATCTGGTCGACCCAGCCCAGCGGTTTGCCGCTAAGCTTGACGTCAAATGCATAGAGGTACTTGAGCCTCACCTCTATAGGCCCGGTGTACTCCCCCTCGGCACAGGCACTACGGACCACAACCGCCGCCAACACGAGGAGCGTTACAAGAAGAGCTGCATTGATGCGTAAAAATATATACCGTCTGGCCGGGCTCATGGCACAAGGACCCTCAATATCTCGATATGACCACTATGGTACATGCATGGAAAGATGCCGTAAAAATACGACAGCAAAAACAGTATAACAAAAAAACGCCGTCACATACAATTGCATATACTTAGGGGGTAGATTCGTCCTATGCACATAAACGAAAAGGGGAAGGCGGATGCCTTCCCCTTTTCGCACTGTTTATTGCACGGAGCTATCAGCTTACCTGTCAACAACAACTATTACCTGTTATGACAGAGCTGACATCCGACATTGCTGGCTATGGAGTTTGCGCTCTGTGAGCCCGAACCAACGGCCGAGAGGTAATCCCACCTCAGATTGTCGTAGTAAGGTCCTCCGTGAGCGAAGTGACATGAGAGACAGAAGACCTTGTAGTTGGACTCTGCGCCTGACTCCAGGTAGTAGACCGCGTTGGTCGTGGTGGTGTCGCTCGCGTACGCCACAGGGAGCGCCTTTCCTGCGCTGCGGGCCGCGGCGTAGTTGGTCGTATCCACTATGGTGACGCTGCCGCCTGACTGAGGCGTACCGTCACTGAGGAGGTTATCGACCGGGTGCCTCCTCCAGTCGTTGCCCGACTGGTTGGTTGTGGCGTTATCCTCGTGCCACTGGTCGTGGCATGCGGCGCACCAGTAGCCTATGCCGTACGGGCTGGAGCTTCCGTCGTCACCTGTGGAGACACCGTACGCATTGACCCTGCCGCCTGCGCTTGCGCAGTCGCTGGTGTCGGTGCCGTCGAATGCAGCCCCGGTCCTGTAGACAGGCCATACGGCCGTGTCGTTACCGCCGCCGTTCTCACCGGATATCCAGTTTCCGCTTCCGCTCGCGCATCCGCCCATTCCAACATAGCTCCTGATGTTCGGATGGAGTATGATATTGGATGTTTCACCGCTGTCTCTGGGTATGGTCTTCAGGTTACGGAAGACATTTGCGTAAGCGGTTGCCGATGTGTAGGCACCGTGCGGGTCGTGACAGGAGGTACAGGTGAAGTTCGAAACCGCCCCATCATCCGCGCCTGGTGGTGTAGCTGAAGCAAGCCCGAGGCTGTGCCCCTTACCCTGTGCAACAGAGCCGTCGTTCGCGGTCCAACCTGTGGAATCGCCGGTGAGTGCAGCAGAGAAGTCACCGCCGGCGCCGATGTCCTTGAAGTCACCGCTCGTGTCAAAGCCGTTGCCGCCGCCGCCAGCGCCGTCTATGTAGACCTTAGGGGCCGGGTGGTTGTCGGCACCGAAGGTTGCCGTAGCCTGCGCGCCGTTACTGGCGTGGCACTGCAGACAGAGGTTGTGAACCTCGGCCCTGGTGCTGACCGCCCCCCTCAGCAGTACGAGCGATCCGCCCGAGTTGCCTCCAAGGCTGGAGTTGCCCTGACTGTTGTGCATTGTATGACAACCGCCGCAGACGAGCTTGTTGTCATAGTTCTTGTGCACGGCCATCGAGGGTGTCGCTACCATTACCAGCCCGGCCACGCTCATTGCTATCATGGCCAGTAGTAGCTTTCTCATAACCTACCTCCTTGTTGGAATTGTGCTGTCTTACTCTGTCAAAACCGCTGCGCTGGGACATAAAAATAGCCCCCAAAAGGAAGGTATAGCCCAACTGAAAGAGGAAGGAAACCATAGAGTTTTCCGACCAGATGCTGCGTCCTTCCTTTGCGAGGCAATCGTCACCTCGGGGTACCGGCCTTCATCGCCGGTTTCATTAATTTTAAATTAACAGATTTTAATAATTGTGTCAAGGAAAATTTTAGACACTCGATAACGAGCCGTTAGGATAAGACCTCAGGAACGTAGTGGCTGTACATCGGAATGCCCACTACCCGGGGAGCGGAATCATGAATCCAGAAATAAGGTGCAGTATTAATCGGGTATGCCTTCCTCCATGTCGCCCTCCTTGATCTCGCATCCGCCGCTTTTGAGGAGTTCGGTGAAGGCATCGAGGAGCTCCATGTCCCAGTACCCCTTGACTGCCTCGGCCTTCATGACTTCTATTGCCACTTCAGGTGGAATATCGCTGCGGTATGGCCTTACGGACGTAAGTGCGTCATAGACATCCACGATCGCCATGATTCTAGCGCCGAGCGGTATGTCCTTGCCGGCGAGCCCGTCAGGGTATCCGGTGCCGTTGTACTTTTCATGATGGCCGCGTATTATGGGCAGGAGCGGCTTGGCGAACTTGAGGGGTCTGCATATCTTCTCTCCCACAACGGGGTGGTCTCTTACGTGCCTGTATTCGAGGCCGTCGAGCGCACCAGGCTTATGTAGCACACCCTTGTCAGTGGCTATCTTTCCGATATCGTGCAGGATGCCCGCCTTCTTTATGATCTCCTGTTCTTGCGGTGGCAGCCCTATATGGGCTGCAAGCCTCTTGGAAAGTTCGGCGACCCTCTGAGAATGTCCGTGCGTGTACGGGTCGTTGTAATCAAGGGCAAGGGCAAGGCTGAAAAGGACGTTCTGCGCGTTCTCAAGCTCGTCGAGAAGCCCCTTCATCCTTTCAAATGACTTAACGCGCGCCAGAAGTTCCGGTTTCTGGAAGGGTTTTGTTATGAAGTCGTCCGCACCGGCCTCAATGCCGCGAACCTTGTCCTCCACGCTGTTCAGGGCCGTGATCATGATGACTGGAACCAGCTTGGTCTCGTCCCTGGCCTTCAGGCGCCTGCACACCTCGTAGCCGTCGATGTGCGGCATCAATACGTCGAGGAGGATGATGTCCGGCACCACCTCTTCTACCTTTTTAAGGGCCTCCCTGCCGTTAAAGGCCTTTATGACCTCATAGCCCCTGGAGGCGAGAAGCCCTTCAAGTAGCTCAACGTTCTGGAGGTTGTCATCGACAACGAGGATCTTTGTGGCCGGCACGCCGGCGTGCGCCCGGTCATCTCCTTTATACTTGTGGGCCACGGATTCCATACATACCTCACGTTGATGATGCCGGGGTATCGCCGTATCTTCGAGCAGGGTCCATCTCTACTCATGACAGTTCCGGCAACCTGTATCGAGTGCGAAACAGCCCTTCGGGCCAGCGCTGCAACGATATCCTCCAAATATTATCTCAAATATTATCTCATCTGCACATAAAAATG
>Ga0256830_1003276_pt1 | contig 10191 bp, 6 predicted proteins | sample 128326metaG_FD_190537 | JGI IMG/M metagenome (GOLD analysis project Ga0256830, IMG submission 190537) | Hydrothermal vent microbial communities from Lau Basin, Pacific Ocean - 128-326 | ecosystem: Environmental > Aquatic > Marine > Hydrothermal vents | place: Pacific Ocean: Lau Basin | collected...
TTTGCGATCCATGCTTCCCATTTACGCTCTTTCGGAAACGAATTGTGCATGAGCGGAACAAGGCCAAGCAAGGTGGCCCTGTGGGTCTCCCTGGGGGTTGGTGTGTCGCTTGCCTGTCAGATCGTGTAAGAAAAGCGTCCAAAGACGTGAAATTTCTCCTGCCGACAAAAGAATCGTTGTCAGGAAGATTTACATGAGCATCGAGACTCCTGTGCTGACCAAGATGATCAAGAGGCCTACTTTTAGCCACTCCCCGGAGATGACTTTTGTTAAAACCGAGCCCACCAACACTCCCGGCAAGGATCCCACGATCAGCCATCCGACCAAGCTGAGATCGACGGTGCCTAATTTCATATGGGCCAATCCCGTCACGCCGGTCAGCATGACAGCGTGCACAATATCGGTCCCGATCATGATTTTGGGCGTGAGCCGATAGAAGAGGAGCAGGAACAAAATAATGATGCTCCCTGCGCCTACCGATGTTAGTCCGACGAGGAGGCCTCCCTCGATCCCAATGAAGAAGGCCCCGTTATAACGGTTGAGATATCCAGGAAGGCGTTCTCGTAAGGTGAGGCCGCCTCTTCGTTCGAGATGACCCTGGAATAGCAAGAGGAAGGGGATTGTGAGCAACAGGACCCCGATCATGGTCGTCAGAATCCCATTGACCGATTCTCCATAGTGCGATTGAAGATACGCTAAGAGCGCGACGCCGATCAAAGCGCCGGGGATACTGCCCATGGCCATGGCGCCGGCGAGTTTCCAATCGACATTGCCATGACGCCAATGGACGATCGCCGCTCCGATCTTGGTTAGCGTGGCAAACGTGGCGCCGGACCCCACCGCCACGATTGGCGGGGTCTGTAAACCGAAGATGAGCAGCGGCAGCAGGATCACGCCGCCTCCCAAGCCGGTAAGTCCAACCAAAGTCCCTACCAATAACCCGATTGAAGTCGTACATGGAATGCATTCCACAGTGCGATTCTCAAGAAAGCGATTCCTTCATGACCATCTTTTCAAGAAAAAAGATGATGCTTAATCCTTGTCCGAGCCGATGTAGCCGGTTTTTTCAAGATACAGCAGGATTTCCTGTACGGCCTCCTCTGGGGAAAGGTCCGTGGTTCGTATTACCACTTCCGCGTCAGTGGGGGATTCATATGGATCGGAGATGCCGGTAAATTGCTTCAGCACACCGGCTCGCGCTTTGGCATAGAGGCCCTTGCGGTCCCGTTCTTCGCACACTTCCAGGGGCGTATCCACAAACACCAGGATAAATCCCCCTCCACTGGTTTCAACCATGCTCCGCACTTCCTTCCTGACGGATTCATACGGTGCGATCGGCGCGCAAATCGCCACGCCTCCGTTCTTGGAAATTTCCGATGCGACGAATCCGATCCGGCGAATATTGATATCCCGGTGTTCCCGGGAAAATCCCAATTCAGAAGACAAATGCTTGCGCACGACATCGCCATCCAATAGCGTCACAGGGCGTCCCCCCAACTCCATCAATTTTACTAACAGCACGTTGGCCAGGGTGGATTTGCCGGATCCGGACAGACCGGTAAATAAGATGGTGAATCCTTGATGGTGTCGTGGCGGATGCGTGCGTCGTACTTCCTTTGCGACTTCGGGAAAGGTGAACCATTGAGGGATCGTGCCGCCTTCGGCCAACCGGCGGCGAAGTTCAGTCCCAGATAGATTTAAGACATGAGAACCATCGGGGACTTCATTCAATGGCACATATTCATCACGTTCCTCCAAGTAGACCATTTCCTGAAAAGGCACCATCTTAATCCCTATCTCTTCTTCATACTTGACCATGAGCTCCTGTGCGGCATAGGGGTCATAGAACGGCGTGCCATTGGCATCCTTTCCCGGTCCGGCATGATCGCGGCCGACAATGAAGTGGGTGCAGCCGTAATTCTTTCGGATAATGGCATGCCAGACGGCTTCGCGTGGCCCACCCATTCGCATGGCGAGCGGCAGCAATGCGAGGCGCACGCTCTGGCCTGGATAACGTGGGAGTAGCGCCTGGTAACAACGCACCCGCGTGTAATGATCAACGTCTCCGGGTTTCGTGAGCCCGACGACCGGGTGGATAAGCAGGTTGGCTTCGACGCTTTTGGCGGCCTTGAGGGTTAGGGCATAGTGTGCGCGGTGCATCACGTTGCGCGTTTGAAACGCGACCACGCGCCGCCAACCCATCCGGCTGAATTCTTTTCTCAAATCCTGCGGAGTGAGGCGCGAGGCCACGAAGTCATAGTGTTGGGGCGCTTGAACGCCTTCAAGTTTTCCGCTTACGTAGTAGGGGTGGGTCTTGTCTAACAGATAGGAAACGCCGGCATGTTCCTTCTTAGTCGTCCCATAGACGGCCAAGGCTTCCCGCTCCCGGTCGGGTTGCCAGACTTCGTCAACGGTGAGGCCGGCCAGCATGACGCCTTCCGGATCGCGAAGGCAGAGGAGAGCGCCCTTGCCGAGATTCTTCGCCACTTCTTCCGGCACATCGAGAACGATGGGCATCGGCCAGATGTTTCCATCTGTCAGCCGCATGGAATCACAGACCGAATCATAGTCCGCTTTGCCCATGAACCCTTGAAGGGGAGAAAAGCCTCCGCACAGAAGCAACTCCAAGTCGCACATCTGTCGGGGGGTGAGGTCCCATGACGGGCTTGTTTTGGCTTGTGCGCGTAAGGTTGCGGCTCGATCCTGGTCAACAAGGAGATCTACAAGACGGCCACCGTGGGGCGAAACCAGATTGTCACTCATGCCTGCCTCCTGAACGAAAATGGTGTGGTCTGGAATAATGATACCTAACGATTAGCAAAGGAACAGGTTTGTCAGTGTTTGACTCTGACTCACCAATTTTCGGTTTAACGGAGTAGATTCTTTATGGGGATATCTGTGTAATTTAGTCGCCGGATGGCGACTTCGGTTGTCCCCTTGACCGGTTCCCTCATGGGCATGAAATATCTTCGTCTGCATAAAGGTGAGCGATGAATAGTCCGAATAAGGCATTGAATGATCTGAAGAATTCTCTTCATGCTCTGACCAGGCACAACATTCTGAGCCGGGACATGCCACTGGTCTCGGGAAGTCCATTAGGGGAATGTTGAAAAAAGCCGCCTGCCTGTGCGTTCCGCACGCAGACAGGCCAGCGGCGTTCTCGCCGTTTTGCCGTGCTCACGTACGAAGCGTACGCTCCGCGCGTCAAAACGGCTGCGGCCTTCCCTTCGACTCTGCTCAGGACAGGGCTGGACGAACTTTTTTGAACATTCCCTCCCGTTGATAGCCTGATTGCTTATTTATATGGCGTGTATGTGCCACACGAAGCGAATGATTCAACAGGTCGATTAGAGGAATGCGCCATCTGTTCCGCCGCCAAATTTTCAAGTTTCTGAAAAAACTGAGCCAGACTTCCGATGCGAAAGCCATTGTCGTCAGGATGTTAAATGGCTTGCTTCACAGCTCGGCACGGTCCGCGTTGCGCGCCAGCTATGACCGGCCCCTTCCGTATTCGGACGTTGGAACCGTGTGTCGCAGAATGCCGACGGCTCAGCGATCCGACATCGTGTTCATCACGGGGCGGTTTCGGAGTGGCTCGACCTTGCTGTGGAATGTGTTTCGTCAGGTCGAGGGCTGCACGGCGTACTATGAACCGTTTAACGAACGCCGGTGGTTCGATGCGTTGGCCAGAGGACAAACGATGGATGTCACGCATCGGGGTGTCAGCAATTACTGGAAAGAGTATGATGGGCTGGAAGAACTCGGCCGGTATTTTTCGGACGAGTGGCCCACCAAGGATTTGTTCATGGATGCGCAATCGTGGCAGCCCGCCATGAAGCGGTATATCGAAATCCTGGTGGAAAGGGCCTGTGGCCGGCCCATTCTTCAGTTCAATCGTATCGATTTCCGGTTGCCGTGGATCCGTCACCATTTTCCCCATGCCAGAATCGTTCACTTGTATCGGCATCCACGGGACGAGTGGTATTCCAGCCTTTTTCATGATCGTTGCAAAGACAGGGCGTGTTCGCTTGAAGAGTTCTTCGAGCATGAAGGATTTTATCTAAGAGCCTGGAGCCGGGATCTGCAATATCATTTTCCGTTTTTGGCGTTGGAGTTCATCCGGCATCCCTACCACCTGTTTTATCTCATATGGCGTCTTTCCTACCTGTATGGCATGCAGTATGCTCATTACTCGGTGGCCTATGAACACATCATGGAATCACCACGCATGGCCCTTGGGGATCTGTTCTCCGTCTTGGATATTCAACGATACGATCTCGATATGATCACGTCGTTCATCGATCCCAGGCAGACCGGCCGTTGGAAACAATATGCCGACGAAGACTGGTTTCGGGAGCAAGAAGCCCTTTGCGAAGCGACGATCGAGGAGTTTATGGGCGAAGGACACCGACAGACCACGCCTGCCGTCTTGTAACCCATCGCCGCGAAGACGGCGTTATTCCGTTATCGCATGCCGAGGTGATGTTTTCCGGGCCACGCCGGTCTCCTGCGCGGCCTTGGCCACGGCCTTAGCTATCGCCGGCACCACGTCTTTATTGAAGACGCTTGGAATGATGTATTCTTCACTCAAGGAAGAAGCGGGAATGACTTGCGCTAAGGCATGAGCGGCGGCGAGGTGCATGGCTTCATTGATGGTCGTGGCCCGGACATCCAGCGCCCCTCGAAAAATCCCAGGGAACGCCAATAAGTTGTTGCTCTGATTCGGATAGTCGGACCTGCCGCTGGCATAAATCCGGCAACGCGTATGCGCGTCTTCAGGAGCGAGTTCCGGGTCGGGATTCGCGAGGGCAAACACGATGGGGTCCGGAGCCATGAGATCGAGGTCCTGTGGCCGCAAGACATTTCCCGTGGACAGCCCGATGAAGACGTCCGCGTCTTTGAGCGCGTCGCGCAATGTGCCAATGGGCTTGTCGTAGGGAATGATGGAAGGAAGCGTGTGGCGACGGTTGTAGAGTTCCCGCGCATCGCCTCTCAGGACCATTCCTTGCTTGTCGCAGCCTCGGAGGCGTTGGAGACCTGCAGCCAGAAGCAACCGGCAGCAGGCCGTTCCCGCCGCGCCGAGGCCATTCACCACAACCGTCACATCTTCCAAGCGACGGTGCGTCACGGTGAGCGCATTATCGAGTGCGGCCAACACCACGACGGCGGTTCCATGTTGGTCGTCGTGCATCACGGGAATATCCAGTTTCTCCTGCAGGGTTTGTTCGATCTCGAAGCAGCGTGGCGCGCTGATGTCTTCGAGGTTGATGCCCCCGAAACTTGGGGCGATGGCCGATACGATCTTGACGATTTCTTGTGGGTCTCTGGTGTCCAGGCAAATCGGCCAGGCATCGATTCCCGCGAATTGCTGGAAGAGCATGACTTTCCCCTCCATGACAGGCAGCGCAGCCTGCGGACCGAGGTTGCCCAACCCCAGGACCGCGGAGCCGTCGGTAATGACCGCGACGCTGTTGCTCTTACTGGTGAATCGATAGGCCAAGGACGGATCGCCGGCAATGGCTTGACACACACGCCCAACGCCCGGCGTATAGGCCATCGAGAGCGTATTGCGGGTTTTGATTTGAAACTTGCTGCCCACCTGGATTTTGCCTCCCAAGTGCAAGAGGAAAATACGATCGGAAGCCGAGATCACCTTGACATTGTCGAGTTGGTCCAACCGCTCGACAATGTTCTGTCCGTGTTCTTCGTTTTTCGCGTCAAAGGTAATGTCGCGGACCACGATGGATTTCGAGGCCGACACGATGTCCGCCGCCCCCAGGCTGGCTCCTTCTTTTGCCAACAGGGTGGCCACTTCCGCAAACACGCCGGGTCTCTGGGTGAGCTCGAGCCTCACGGCCAACCGGTAGTTCGAATAGGGGCCGACATCCTTCTGTGGAGGTTCCGGCCCCTTGCCTCTTCCAAAAAGATTCCAGATCATTCCATGGCCTTGCTAGTCATCGTGCGTCCGAGAGTTCATTGTTGTTGCGAATCCAGTTCCTGGCATGCGGCCGAGGCTTGGACCAATCGTGGCTCAATGGGCCACCAGGTTGCCCGGCCATGGTTTTCCATGGTGACGGAGACGGACATTTCAAGGTGATTGGTCGCGTTGCCGGAATAGTAGCCGCTGGTCGGAGCGATATCCTCATAATCCCGGCCGATGGCCACCGTGAGATAGCGCTCATCGCATCGCCGCTGGTGGGTCGGGTCATAAGGCACCCACAATGGCGTTCCTTGTGGGCCTGTGGGAAGGAGCACCTCGACCCAGGCATGCATCTGGCCTTCTCCAGGGAGATAGCCGGAGACATAGCGCGCGGGCAGGCCGGCCAACCGGCAAAGGGCCAACATGACATGGGCATAGTCCTGACAGACTCCCGCGCCTTGTGAGAAAGCCTCTGCGGCGGTGGTGCCGACATGTGTGCATCCGGGTTCATACCGCATGTGTGTATGCACTTGGTGAAGAAACGATTCTGCGAGTTCGAAGGGCGGCATGCTGCGTCCTTGCGACCGTCGCGTCATGTGGAGCAGGCCTTCGGAGCGATCCACCAGACGGGTCAGCCGCGTGAACTCGGCGGCTTCCACTGTGCAATCCGATTCTTGGGGATGAACACCCTGGAGTGCGAGCGTTCCATCGATGAGGTACAAGGCCTGCGTTTCCACTCTCATCTCGATGGTGCATAGAATTTCATTCTCGATGTGGGCGTGGTCGAGTTGCCAGACTAAGTTTCCAAAGGCATCGGTGAAGTGCCGGTAGTCTGAGGGCGGGTCCATCTGCCAACGGATATCCAAGCGTCGCTGCTTGCCGTAGTGTTGCGGAGGGGCTAATCGCATGACGGTTCTTACCTGGGAAACCGGCGAGTCATAGCGGTACGCAAAGAAATGCCGGACTGCGAGCGTGGCTTTGATCGGTTGTTTGGTCGGTTGCGAGAGATGAATGGGGGGGCGATGGAAATGCTGCGCCAACGGCGTCGGTTGATCGCAGTAGCCTTCGGATCGGAAAAAGGTATGCGCAATGTGATTGGTGATCTGATCGATTTGCGACACGACATGGCCGAGAAAAACGGGAAGGCCGAGTCGGTAGACTTCTTCCAGACTCCCGAATTCCAAATCCGCGGCGAACTGACCGGCCAAGCGTTCGGTTTCGCGCACTTGCGCATTGCGAAGCCCGGATGAGAGCCGGGAGAGCATTTGCCGGATGAGGCTGGCGGCGAAACGGACCGATCGGGGAAACTTGTTGTGAAACAGGAGGAATTGAACGATCTTACGGGGAACGAGCTGAGATCGGTAGAACTTGCGATAGGCTTCATAGGCGCTGGCTGATTTCAGAATCGCGAGGCATTGATGATATTCCGAGATCGCGCCGGGTTCGGTTTCGGCTTTGGATAACACGGTTTCATCCAAGAGCCTGGCGGTTCGTCCGGCGCGTTCGATGTTTTTCCCCAGACGATAGAAATTCCATCCCTCATCGTGCAGCATGGTGCTTCCGAGCACCCCATCCGCGGTGTAGCACATATGTTGGATATGGGAGAGCAATCGATGCGGACTCGGCCAGAGCTCGCCATTGCGTTTTTCCGTCAGCCCCAGATAGAAGTCGTTGATATGGCACCAGACTTCGCTCGAGAGCTGATCCTGAATGCCCCGGGCATTTTCCCGCGCCATCCGGATGAGGTTGAAGAGTGAATTGGGGTTTTGAGGGTGGACCGTCAGAAATTCCAAGACCGATTGCGTGCGCAGGCTGCCATAGAGCTCTCGATACAATGAGAGTTCGCCGTTTCCTTCGAGATATTCTTGCCAGGGCTGGTTTTGATTGTCCCAATTCGTGATTTCCAGCAACAGGTGGTAGTGGACATTGGTATAGCGAGCGGTATACTCCACACGCTCTAAATACCGGCCCATCCAAAAAAACGATTCAGCCGTACGGCTCAACATGATCAGCCTTCTCCATACAGCACCCAGGTATCCTTGCTGCCGCCGCCCTGGGATGAGTTGACGACTAACGATCCTTGCTGAAGCGCGACTCTCGTCAATCCGCCAAGAGAAATGGAAATGTCCTGTCCCCACAGGATAAATGGTCGCAGGTCGATGTGCCGGCTGGAGAGGTGCAAGGCTCCGGTGCTGTTGGGAACGATGCACGGGTGTTGGGACAGGGGCATGATGGGTTGGGCAATATACTTACGGGGGTCCGCGATAATCCGTCGCCGGAATTCTTCTCGTTGTTCGTGGGTGGATGCGGATCCGATGAGCATGCCGTACCCCCCTGATTCGTTGACCGACTTCACGACCATGTTGGAAAGATTTTCGAGCACGAATTGACGTTGGGTATCGTTCACGCAGAGATAGGTTGGCACGTTCGGCAGGATCGGCGCCTCGCTGAGATAATATTCGATCATGGTCGGCACGAAGGCATAGATCGCTTTGTCATCGACTACGCCGGTCCCAATCCCGTTGGCGAGCGCCACGTTCCCGGCTCGGTAGGCGCGCATGAGGCCGGGCACGCCGAGGGCCGAGTCGGGCCGGAAGACCTCGGGATCGAGAAACGCGTCGTCCACTCGCCGATAAATGACATCCACTTGCTGGAGGCCGTGCGTGGTTTTCATGTACACGCGATCGTGTTCAACGACCAAGTCGCGGCCTTCAACCAGCTCGATGCCCATTTGAAGCGAGAGGAACGAGTGTTCGAAATACGCCGAGTTGCAGATGCCGGGAGTGAGGAGAACGATCGTGGGGTTCTCGCGCGTTTCATTCGCGAGAAACCGCAGGTTTTCCCATAATTGCGTGGGATAGTGATCAACGGGTCTGACCCGCATTTCAGCGAATAGGTTTGGAAATGTCTGTTTCATGACCATCCGATTTTCCAAGACATAGGAAATGCCGGAGGGCGTGCGGACATTGTCTTCCAAGACTCGATAGGTTCCATCCTGATCCCGGATAAGATCGATGCCGGCAATATGGATGAAAATGTCTTTCGGCGGACGAAACCCGATGAAGTCGGGTTGGAAATGAGTGGACGTTTCAATGAGTTCTCGTGGAATCCGGCCGTCTCGCAGAATAGATTGTTTTCCGTAAATATCCAGCAAGAAGAGATTCAACGCTCGGATTCGTTGACGCAGGCCATCTTCCAGCGTCCGCCATTCGCTGTTCGGGATGATCCGTGGCAGGAGATCGAATGGAAAAATTCGTTCGGTGTGTTCGGCCTCGCCATAGACTGTGAAGGTGATGCCTTGGCGGAGAAACGCTTGGTCAGCCTGACGGCGTTTCAACTCGAGGTCGTGGGGCGCGAGTTGATCCAGGCGTTCGATGAGTTGTCTGTAGTGGGGCCGGGGAGAATCGGGGGCTTCAAACATTTCATCGAAGCCCGGAGCGTGTTGCGAGTCGAGTCGTAGATTATTCATAGCGTGACAACAAATGGGTCGATAACAGTGCTGATGAATTTGTGACGTGGAGATTCATAAGGATTGTCATCCAGTTGATGTCGGGGTCGTTCGCCCCTGGGTGAATGGTTATCCTGCCGATTATGGGTTTGCCAGCCGCGCATCTCGGGTCCTAGTTCCTCTCTAGGCCCTACAGGTTGATCGGGATTTTTTTCAGTGGCCTTTAGTCACCGGAAGAGCGGAGGAGAAAGTCATGAGAACATGGACCAGACTGAGGAAAGCAAGAAAAACAGCCTCGGATTGCGGGTGGATTGAGGGGGACTGGAGCGAGAGAGAAGGTTTTTCCCAGAGGGGCCTCCGGAGGGAACCGAATTTTTTAAAGGATCGGCCTTTTTACTTATCGGATGCGGAATAAAGACGGGCGTATTCTTTCGAGGCTGCTGTCACGGCTTGACCGAAAAAAGAGGATGGCACCTGTGGGGAGTGTGCGCAAATCTGCTCCAACGCCGCAAGCAAGGTCATGACCGAGTCGAAGGTTGATGATTCGCCCATGAGTCCAATCCTCCATGCCTTGCCAGCGAGCGGGCCTAATCCACCCCCGACTTCGATATTGAACTTGTGAAGAAGGGCTGACCGTGCGGCCTTGTCATCCAGCCATTCCGGCAGAGAGACGCATGTGAGGGGCGGAAGACTTTGATCGGGATGCGGGATAAGGACGAACCCGAGGGCGTTTAGTCCGGCCCGAAGCGCCTGACTGTTTCGTTGATGACGGGCAAAACGGGCCTCAAGGCCTTCTTTATAGATCAGCCGGAGTGCTTCGCGT
>Ga0256830_1003277_pt1 | contig 10190 bp, 10 predicted proteins | sample 128326metaG_FD_190537 | JGI IMG/M metagenome (GOLD analysis project Ga0256830, IMG submission 190537) | Hydrothermal vent microbial communities from Lau Basin, Pacific Ocean - 128-326 | ecosystem: Environmental > Aquatic > Marine > Hydrothermal vents | place: Pacific Ocean: Lau Basin | collected...
CGCCTGGCGCCGGGCGCCCGGGGTCCCGGCGGCGCTCCTCGGCGCGTTGCTGGCGCTGCTCGCCTACCTCGTCTACGCGCGGGTCTACACCGAGATCCCCACCGACGTGTGGTTCCACGTGGCCCGGATCCGCGCCCAGCTGGAGATGCTCGACGGGGGCCGCTTCCTGCCCATCGTCGGCGGCTACCGCCTCCTCAACAAGTGGAACGACTACGGCTACTTCCTGCCCGCCTACCTGATGCACCTGACCGGCGCTCCCCTGCCGGCCGGCCTCGGCGCGGTGGTCGTGGGCGCCACGGTGCTGTGGCTGGCGGCCGCCCACCGCTTCTCCCTGTGGCTGTTCCAGGACCTCCTGCCTTCCCGGGCGCTGCGCCACGGGGCGGCCCTGCTGGCCGGGTTCTTCCTGCTGGTCCATCTCGGCTACGGCGGCCTGGCCTACCTGCGCAACGATGTCCTGTCGCCGGGCTTCTTCATGTACCCGGTCTACCTGCTGGTGGCATGGCTGGCCATCGACTACCTGCGGGGGCGCGCCGGCATGGGCGCGCTGGTGATCGCCGCCGGCCTGACCGGGCTCGCCGCCCTGGTGCACCTGCAGGAGGTGCTGTTCATCTACCTCCTGGTGCTGCTGGCCGCCGCCTACGCCGTCCTCCCCGACCTGCGGGCCCGCCGGGCGGCGGGCACCCCGTGGACCGCGGCCCTCGGCGCCGTCCCCCGCCGGGCCCTGTGGATGCTCCTCGCCCTCTTCGGCGCCTACCTCGCCCTGCACCTCCTGGGGGCGCTCACCCGCAGCCCCTACCCGCCCCTGGAGGGGGGGCGCATCATCCCGGTGGAGCGCCTGGTCCCCTCCATCCGCAACCTCTACATCCTCAAGCCCACCGGCCAGTTCTACCAGACCGTGACCCTGTGGGGCCTCTGGGTCTACCTGCTCTACTGGGGCTACCGGCGGGAGCTGCGGGGGAGCCTCTTCCTGAGGGCGGGCATGGCCCTGCCCCTGTGGACGGTGTTCAACCCGGTGTTCGTGGACTTCTTCCTCTATTATGTCTCGCCGGTGGTGCTGTGGCGGGTCGGCCTGGCCATCCCCCTGGCCTGGACCGGGGCCTACCTGGCCGTCCGCGTCTTCCAGTTCGCCTGGCACAGCCCCCTCAGGCGCCGCTGGCTGTTGGCGGCGCCGGCGCTGGCGGGCCTGGCCGGCTTCCTGCTGCCCTACCAGGGCACCTACTTCGAGAACCTCTACAGCCGGATCTACTCCCTGCAGCGCACGCCGCCCCAGAACGGCCACCGCCTGTGGGCCGACCTGTATGAGGCCCTCGACCGCCTGCCGGCGGGCCAGGTGCTCACGGACCCGGTCACGGGTTACACCCTCAACGCCCTCACCCACCAGCGCTACCCCGGCCACAAGTTCTACCCGGCCGGGGACCTGCCGGACCTGGCATCGGAGACGCTGGGGCTGGCGGACCTGCGCCCCTACGACGGCTGGTGGCTGGTGGTCAACCGCCGGGACGGGGGCCCGAGCCTCAACGGCCGCCTGACCGGCCACTGGCCCGAGGACGTCCTCCAGGTCAGCCGCCGCTACGGGCCCGCCCTGGAGCGACTCCTGCGGGACCACCCGAACCACTTCGTCCCCGCCTGGCGGGGCGACCGCATCGCCGTCTACCGCATCCGCCTGTAGGAGCCTGTCCGAGTATTCGGACAGCCTCCCCACACCCCTGTGGGGAGGGAGGCCACCCGGAGCTTGGCGACCGGTGGCCGAGTCTGAGAAATGCCAGGGAAGGCATTTCTCAGACAGACTCTTAGCAAGCGGACTGAGGGTGGCGGGGAACCCGCCGGCCCGGCCGTGGTCCACAGAATGACCGGCGGCGGCAGACACCGCCGCCTGCGCCCGGGAGCCGCGATCATGTCCTCTCCACCGCGATGGGCCTTCGGCCTGCTCGCCATCGCCCTGGCGGTCGCCGCCGCCGCGGCCACGCACCGCCTGTCCCACTTCGACGGGCGGCCCGCCGCCCTCCAGGACCACACGGGAGGGGGCAAGTGGCTGGTGGTGATGATCTGGGCCTCCGACTGCCACGTCTGCAACCAGGAGGTGAAGAACTACGTGGCCTTCCACGAGGCCCACCGGGACAAGGACGCCCGGGTGCTGGGCATCAGCATCGACGGCCTGGACGGCGTGGCGGCGGCGCGGGACTTCGTCCGCCGCCACCGGGTCAGCTTCCCCAACCTGATCGGCAGCGCCGAGGCGGTGACCCGGCTCTACGGCGAGCTCACCGGCGAGTTCCTGCCGGGGACACCCACCTTCCTGATCTTCGATCCCCAGGGGACGCTGGTGGCCAAGCAGGTGGGGGCGGTGCCCGTCAAGCTGATCGAGGACTTCATCCGCAAGCAGGCCGCCACCGGCTGATCCCCTTGCCCGCCGCCGGCCATGGGGTATGCTCCCGCCCATGAGGCCCGTCCGCCGCACCGCCCGCGCCTGGCTCGCCGCCCTCGCCGCCGCCCTGTGGCTGGGAGGCTGCACCGCCTGGTCCCCCTTCCGCAGCGGCATGGCCCCGCCGGTGGGCTGGTCCGCCCTGCGGGGCTGGGAGGCGGACCGCCACGCCCAGGCCTGGCCCGCCCTGCTGCGCAGCTGCGACAAGCTGGCGGACCGGGCGCCCGCCTGGCGGCGGCTCTGCCGGGCCGCCGCGGCGGAAGGGGAGATCGACGACGCCCGGGCGCGGGCCTTCTTCGAGCGCTGGTTCCGGCCCCGGCCCCTGCGGGGGCGCTGGTTCCGCCGCACCGGCCTCATCACCGGCTACTACGAGCCCCTCCTGCGGGGCAGCCTGTCGCCCGATCCCCGTTATCCCTATCCCCTCTATCGGCCGCCGCCGGACCTGGTGACGGTGGAGCTGGGGGAGCTCTTCCCCGCCCTCCAGGGCCGGCGGGTGCGGGGCCGCCTGGCCGGCCGGCGGGTGGTGCCCTACTACAGCCGCGCCGAGATCGACGGTGGTGGCCGCCCCCTGGCGGGCCACGAGCTGGTCTGGGTGGACGACCCGGTGGCCGCCTTCTTCCTGCACATCCAGGGCTCCGGGCGCATCCGCCTGGAGGACGGCCGCGTGCTGGGTATCGGCTACGCCGACCAGAACGGCCATCCCTACCGGGCCATCGGCCGCACCCTGGTGGAGATGGGGGCACTGGCCCTGGAGGAGGTCAACCTCTTCTCCCTGCGGGACTGGCTGCGGGCCCACCCCCGCCGCGCCGCCGAGGTGCTCCACAGCAACCCGAGTTACGTCTTCTTCCGCCTGCGGCCGGCCCCCGCGGCGGGACCGATCGGCTCCCTGGGGGTGCCCCTGACCGCCGGGCGCAGCCTGGCGGTGGACCCCCGGGTGGTGCCCCTGGGCCTGCCCGTGTGGCTGGACAGTCGCCGGCCGGAGGACGGCCGGCCCTACCGCCGGCTGATGCTGGCCCAGGACACGGGCGGGGCCATCCGGGGCACCCTCCGCGCCGATGTCTTCTTCGGCCACGGGCCGGAGGCGGAGCGCCTGGCGGGACACATGAAACAGCCCGGCCGGCTGTACGTCCTCGAACCGGTGGCGCCGTGAGCTCACTCCTGCGCAGCCGCCGGGACGCGGTCCCCGCCGAGCCCACCCGGGACGGGTCCCGGGTGCGCGAGCTCATGCACCCGGCGCGCCAGGGCAACCGGGCCCAGAGCCTGGCCGAGGCCGAGCTGGCCCCCGGCGCCAGCACCCGGCTGCACCGCCACCGGCGCAGCGAGGAGATCTACCACTTCCTGGCCGGCCGCGGCGAGATGGAGCTGGACGGCCGCCGCTTTCCCGTGCAGGCCGGCGACACGGTCTGCATCCCGCCGGGCAGCCCCCACCGCCTGTTCAACACCGGCGAGGGGACCCTGCGCCTGCTGTGCTGTTGCGCGCCGGCCTACGCCCACGACGACACCGAGCTCCTGGCGTGAGGGGGCGGCGGCCATGCCCCGGGGCCTTGACCTGTCACCTGCGCATATCCTGTAGACTGGGCGCGCCTCGTTGGTGGAAGCGCCCATGGGGCAGCGCCAACGATGTGCTTGGTCTCATGACGCGCGATGGCCAGGGAAGGCCCTTTTTCGTCACCCGCCCGGCGTCCCCTGTTCCCCATCGATCCCCTTGGAGGTGTACATCCCCATGAAAGCGAAAAAGATCATCCTGGGCCTGTGCCTGCTGCTGCCGCTTGCGGCCGGGGCGGCCCCGGTCCTGGTGGAGACGGACTGGGTGGCCAAGCGCCTGGACGACCCCAAGCTGGTGCTGGTGGACATGAGCGATCCTCCCCAGTATGCCCGCTTCCACCTCCCCGGCGCCGTGGAGCTGCCCCAGCACAAGCTCCTGAAGATGCGCAAGCGGGACCGCATCCCGGTGCGGCTGGACGACCAGGCCTTCTACCGGCTCCTGGGCGGCCTGGGCATCTCGGCGGACTCGCACGTGGTCATCTACGACGACATGGGCGGCCTCAACGCCGGCCGGCTGTTCTGGCTGCTGGAGCGCGCCGGCCATGCCCGGGTCTCGGTGATGAACGGGGGCCTGGTGAAGTGGGTCCTGGAGGGCCGGCCGGTGACCGACGCGCCGGTCCGGCGCAAGCCGGCGACCTACCGGCCCGCGGGCAAGGGCCGGGACAACGAGGCCAGCCTGGAGGACGTGCTGCAGGCCTCCAAGGCGGGCAGCCCCCTGCTGCTGGACGTGCGCTCGGCCCAGGAGTACGCGGGCAGCCCCAAGATGCCCCGCACCGGCCACATCCCCGGCGCCCGCTGGTGGTCCTGGCAGCGGGGGGTGGACTTCAACCGCCGCTTTACCCGTCGTCCGGCGCAGGCCCTGCTGAAGGACCTGGCCGCCGTGGGGGCCGGCGACAAGGACAAGCCCCTGATCACCTACTGCCAGTCCGGCCACCGGGCCTCCCAGGCCTACCTGACCCTGCGCAGCCTGGGCTACGAGCGGGTCAAGGTGTACTCCAACTCCATGAACGAGTACGCCAAGCGGCGGGACGCGCCCCTGAAGACCGGCCTCAAGCCCTGACAGGGTATTGGAAGAACACGCCGCCAGGCGGCGCATCGTCGCTCCGCCCGCGTGTGGGGAGGCGGAAACAACACGCCGCGGGGCCGGCGGTCACGGGCCGCCGGCACCCCCCTCCAGCGCGGCCAGCAGGGACGCCCCCAGGAACTCCCGCCGCCAGCCCCGCAGCAGGGGCAGGTCGCGGGCGCCCTGCACCAGCGCCACCAGGTCCTTGCGGGTGGCCACCAGGCTGGGCACGATGCCCGCCGCCTCGGCCCGCCCCTTGACCTCCGCCATGAGGGCGCGCACCCGCTCCTGCTGCTCGGGGCTCGGCCGCCCGCCGTGGGCGGCGGCCTCTCCCTCGGGCAGGTCCCGCAGGGCGGCCAGGATCTCCCCGCCCCAGCGCCGGCCGCTGCGGGGGTGCAGGCCCTCCACCCGGGAGAGGGCGCCCCGGTCCCCGGGCGGTTGCTGGGCCATGTGGACCAGGGCGGCGTCCGTGGCCACCCAGTTGCGGGGCAGGTCGGAGGCCCGGGCGCGGCGCTCCCGCCAGGCGGCCAGGGCGGCGAGCCGGCGGCGGGCCTCGCCCGGCAGCTCCCGGCCGCGGCCGATGCGCCGGTGGGCGGCCTCCGGGCGCAGGGCGTAGAGCTCCGGGTCCAGCAGGGCGCCGCGGGTCTCCTCCTCCAGCCAGGACAGGCGCCCCGCCGCCTCCAGGCGATCCCTGAGGACGTCGTGCAGGGCGGGCAGGTAGCGGACGTCGTCCTCGGCGTAGACGACCTGCTGGGGCGAGAGGGGGCGGCGGCACCAGTCGGTGCGGGTGTGGGCCTTGGCCAGGGACACCCCCAACAGCCGCTCCACCAGGGGCCCGTAGCCCACCTGGTCGCCGATGCCCAGGAAGGCGGCGGCGAGCTGGGTGTCGAACAGGGGCGCCGGCAGGGCGCCGCGCATCTGGTAGAAGATCTCCAGGTCCTGGCGGGCGGCGTGCAGCACCTTGGTGCGCGCCGGGTCGTAGACGAGGTCCAGCAAGGGCCCCAGGTCGTCCAGCGCCAGGGGGTCCACGCAGGCCACCAGCTCCGGCGTGGACACCTGCAGCAGGCACAGGACGGGGTAATAGGTGCGCTCCCGGCGGAACTCCGTGTCGAGCCCGAGGGTCGCGCTGCCGGACAACGCCCGCAGCAGTTCCTCGAACCGCGCCTGATCCCGCACCACGCCGAAGTCCATCGGCGGGAGTGTAGGCCAAAGCCCCCGCCGGCAAAACCCGGCGGCGACCCGCTCCCCTGCCCCCGTATTCCCGCCGGGCGGCGGCCTTGCTATCATGACTTCGCCCCCACCGTTTGCCGGATCACGTCCTTCCATGCCATCTGGGCCGCCGCGCGTCCGACTGCCGCTCCTGGGTTTCGCCTGCCTGGCCCTGCTCGGCGCCTGCCAGCCGCAACCGGCGCCCCCCCAGGCGGCGGCGCGGGACTTCGTGCGGCGCCTGGTGGAGACGCCCGAGGGGGCCGGTCCCCTGGCCGAGGCCCTGGAGGAGAACCTGGGGGCGCGCATCCGGCTGGACTACCTGCGCACCCAGCGGCGCCAGGGGATGCGGCTCTACTACCGGGTCCCGGCCGCCGGCGGCGACGGTCCGCGCCGGGAGGTGCCGGTGCGGGTCTCCACCCGGGAAGAGGGCCCGCCCGGGCCCGGTGACGTGGTCTTCGCCGTCACCGTGGCCCGCACCGGGGCGGGCCCCTGGCGGGCGGTGGCGGTACGCCTGCTCAGGGAGAACGAGGAGGAATGACCCCCGTGAACGCCGCCCGCACCCTGCTGGCCCTGTGCTTCTTCCAGGCCAATCCCCAGGACCTGCCCTACGCGCCGCGCCTGGTCTGGATGAGCGCGGCGGCCGCCCTGCTCACCCAGCTGCGCCCCCAGCAGCAGCTCGCCCTGGCCGCCACCGCGGGGGGGGTCCAGCTCGCCGTCCTGGGCCTCTTCCTGCACACCCTCCTCACCCTGCAGGGCAAGCCGGAGCGCTGGACCCAGAGCGCCACCGCCCTGTTCGGCGCCATCGGCGTCACCAACCTGGCCTCCTGGCCGGTGCTGTGGTGGCTGGAGCAGAACGGCCCCACCCCCGCCGCGGCCCTGCCCCTGTTCGTGGGCCTGGCCATCGGCGTGTGGTTCCTGGCCATCCTGGCCCACATCCTGCGCCAGGCCCTGGAGGTGGGCAGCGGCCCCGCCATCCTCCTGGGCCTGGGAGGCGTCCTCCTGGCCCTGTTCGTCACCGTCTTCCTGGCCTCCGCGTTCCACGGCTGATGCGACTGCACATCGCCGGCATCTGCGGGACCTTCATGGGGGGTCTGGCCCTGCTGGCCCGGTCCCTGGGCCACGAGGTCAGCGGCAGCGACGCCAATGTCTATCCCCCCATGAGCACCCAGCTCCGGACGCAGGGCATCCGCCTGCGGGAGGGCTACGACCCCGCCCACCTGGACGACCCGGACCTGGTGATCGTCGGCAACGCCCTGTCCCGGGGCAATCCCCTGGTGGAGGCGGTGCTGGACCGGGGCCTGCCCTACACCTCCGGCGCCCAGTGGCTGGCGGACGCGGTGCTGGGGGGGCGCTGGGTGCTGGCGGTGGCCGGCACCCACGGCAAGACCACCACCGCCAGCATGCTGGCCTGGATCCTGGAGGACGCGGGCCTCTCGCCGGGCTTCCTGATCGGGGGCGTGCCCGCCAACTTCGGCGTCTCGGCCCGCCTGGGGGAGACCCCCTTCTTCGTGGTGGAGGCGGACGAGTACGACACCGCCTTCTTCGACAAGCGCTCCAAGTTCGTCCACTACCGGCCGCGCACCCTGGTGCTCAACAACCTGGAGTTCGACCACGCCGATATCTTCCCGGACCTGGCGGCCATCCAGACCCAGTTCCACCACCTGCTGCGCACCGTGCCGGGCTCGGGCAAGGTGGTGGTCAACGGCGCCGACGCCGCCCTGGCGGAGGTGCTGGAACGGGGCTGCTGGACGCCCCGGGAGGTGTTCTTCCCGCCGGGGGTCCCCGCCGGCGCCGGCGAGGCCCCCCGCTGGACGGCGCGGCTGGAGGACGAGGCCGGCGGCCGGTTCCGGATCCTCCTGGACGACCGGCCCCAGGGGGAGGTGGACTGGTCCCTCATCGGGGCCTTCAACGCCGCCAACGCCCTGGCGGCGGTGGCAGCGGCCCGCCACGCCGGGGTGCCCGTCGCCGCGGCGGCGCAGGCCCTGGGACGGTTCCGGCCGGTGCGCCGCCGCATGGAGCTGCGGGGCACGGCGCGGGGGGTGGCCGTGTACGATGACTTCGCCCACCACCCCACCGCCATCCGGGCCAGCCTGGAGGCCCTGCGCCGGGCCCGGCCGGGCCGCCGCCTGGTGGCGGTCCTGGAGCCCCGCTCCAACACCATGCGCATGGGGGTGCACCGCCACCGGCTGGCGCAGGCCCTGGCGCCGGCGGACCGGATCCGGCTCTACGCCCCCCCTGATCTACAATGGGATATCCGGACCCTGCCGGCGGAGCTGGACGGCCGGGCCCGGGTGTTCGACGACATCGGCGAGCTGGTGCGCCACCTCGCCGGGGAGCTGGAACAGGGAGACCAGGTGCTCATCATGAGCAACGGCGCCTTCGGGGGCATACACGAGAGACTGCTGGGGGCCCTGGGGGCATGAGGGAGGATCGCGCCATCGCCCTGGCCATGACCGGCGCCTCCGGCGCCGCCTACGGCCTGCGGCTGCTGGAGTGCCTGCTGGGGGCGGGACGGCGGGTGCAGCTCATGCTCTCGCCGCCGGCCCAGATCGTCATCGCCCAGGAGACGGCGCTCAAGCTGCCGGGCCAACCCGAGGCCCTGGCGGCGGCCCTCGCCGAGCGGCTCGGCGCGGCGGCGGGGCAGCTGTCGGTGTACGGCCCCCAGCAGTGGTTCTCCCCCCCGGCCAGCGGTTCCAGCGCCCCCCGCGCCATGGTGGTCTGCCCCTGCACCTCCGGCACCCTCTCGGCCATCGCCGCCGGGGCCTCGGACAACCTCATGGAGCGCGCCGCCGACGTGGTCCTCAAGGAAGGGGGGCGGCTCATCCTGGTGCCCCGGGAGATGCCCCTGTCCGCCATCCACCTCGAAAACATGCTCAAGCTCGCCCGGCTGGGGGTGACCATCATGCCCGCCTGCCCGGGCTTCTATCACCGGCCCCGGCAGGTGGCGGACCTGGTGGACTTCGTGGTGGCCCGCATCCTCGACCACCTGGGGGTGCCCCAGGACCTGGTGCCCCCTTGGTCGGGGGACGGCGGCGGCCCGTGACCCGCTCCCGGCGTCCCCCCGTCGTCCCCCGGGCCGGCGCCGTTGGCGGCACGGCGGCCCTTTCCCTTACAATCCTTCCAACCAGCAGCGGGGAGTCCCGAAGATGAAAAAGATCCTGTGGTGGGCGCTGTGCGCCCTCGTGCTCCAGGGCGCGGCGGCCCGCGCCGAGACCTTCTCCGAGGGCGTGCACTACGTGGAGCTCTTCCAGGCACAGCCGGTGGACACCGGCGACAAGATCGAGGTGCGGGAACTGTTCTGGTACGGCTGCCCCCACTGCTACGACCTGGAGCCCATCCTCAACCGCTGGCTCAAGCGGCTGCCCAAGGACGCCGCCTTCGTGCGCATGCCCGCGGTGCTGCGGCCGTCCTGGGCCGTGCACGCGCGGGCCTACTACGCCTTCGAGGCCCTGGGGGTGACGGCCCGGCTGCACGGCAGGCTCTTCGACGCTATCCACCGGGACGGGCGGCACCTGGACAGCATGGAGGCCCTGGCGGAGTTCGCCGCCGAGAACGGCGTGGACAAGAAGCAGTTCATCGGGGCCTTCCAGTCCTTCGGCGTGGACGCCGCCCTGCGCAAGGCCCAGATCCTGGGCCGCCAGTACGAGGCCGACGGCGTGCCCACCCTGATCGTGGACGGCCGCTACCGCAGCACGGCCACCATGGCCGGCTCCCACGAGCGACTCATGCAGGTGGTGGACTTCCTCATCAAGAAGGCGCGGGCGGCCCGCCGGCGCGGGGACGGCTGACCGGCCCCGTGGACCGCCGGCCGGAGGGGGACACGGAGGCGGCCCTGGCCGGGCTGCTGTCGGGCCCGGGCCGCGGCTGGCTGCTGCTGGACGAGGCGCTGTGCATCCGGCGGGCCGGGGGCGACCTGGCCGGGCTGCTGGGGTTGCCCGGCGGCGAGCTGGCCGG